>UMIE01015812.1_pt1 | contig 20651 bp, 18 predicted proteins | sample 1965711 | NCBI WGS metagenome assembly UMIE01 (sample SAMEA4836116, study PRJEB28245) | human gut metagenome | biome: gut microbiome; material: fecal sample | place: Denmark | collected 2008 | reverse complement strand
TCTGGCTGGAGCGCCGGACTTGGTGGCGGCGGCTACGGTGGTGGAGCTGGGGGAAATGCATCGAAAAAATCGACGAAAGGTGGCGATGGCACTGTCCTGATCCGCTATTGGGCTTACGAAGAATAAAACAAATATAAGCGATATGAGTAAATATATATATATACAAAAAGACGCAGCAAACATATATGTCACAATGCCGGAAGAACTCGATACCGTTAACTACGAGGTCGGCACGACATGGGAGGATTATGTTGCAGGAAAGTACGTTTTGCTGACAGAAGAACAGATTGCCTTTAAAGAGGCAAACGAAGGTGCATCCGTAGAAGAAGTGTTCAATATGCAATTGACGCCTATTCCTGAACCGACACCAGAAGAAAAACTTCAAACTGCAAAAGACTTGAAGCGTCAGGAAGTCTACAACACCGACTACCGGCACTATTACATAGAGGACAACGATGTATACACATACGACCGTTTGTCTCTAAAAGACCAGTGTGCCCGAAAAGATACGGTTGAAGTAAACGGGAAATCGTATAAATCATCTCTGTTATTGGAAGCTCTCAATGAGATGGCAGACTATAATGATATCTGTATAGGTCTATCAGAAAAGTTACTCTCTGATATTGAAGCAGCCGAGACAGTGGAAGATGTAGAAGTGATTGAGGTGACAGGCTATCCCGATGTAATCCATAGGACAACGGCAGCCTTGCAAACTAAAGCAGATAAGGCAATCGCTAAATCCCCGGAAGCGCAGGCAGTGACCTTTGCCCGTGCTATGATGAACAGCGTGTCTCTCACAGCCAGCCAAGCGTTGGAAATGCAGGTCTTATTCCCCATTTGGGGTGAGAAAGATGCAGAGTTTGGCAAGGAAGTTAAAATAGGCTTCCGGCTTCGAGTAGTGGAAGGAGAAAGCGACACTTTGTTTGAAGTGATACAAAAGCACAAGCTGCAAGCCGACTGGAAACCGGGCATAGAAACTGCTTCACTGTATAAGATCGTTGAAGCTGAGCACGCAGGCACGCTTGATGATCCTATTCCATACGTGCAGGGTATGGCATTCGAGAAAGACAAATATTATGAACAATACGGTGTGATCTATCTCTGCATTCTGACAACCGTTACAGGTTATCCGAACGACTTGAAAGACTTGCCCACGATTGTACAAAAAATCAAATAAATAGTTATCATCTAATAACCGCTATTAGGTGTGTAATAGTCCTCTTTATAAGAGGAACCTTTATTTAATATAATCGTTTACTTTATATATCAAGCTCTAAGTATCATATAATTTTCAGAACGCTAGCATTCTTTTAGATTGTCTAGCGTTTTGTTTTTTCAAAGTCTCACAAATCTTCAATCATGTTTAGATATATAAACGATATTATAATAAAAGCCTCAAGTGTATCAACAGTGAATTATTTTAAAGAACTAATAAATGATGGTCCGATTAAATTTTTTACTTGCATTAGTACTGCTTTATCTAGTGCTGTAAGCACATTCTTTTTACCTATTTGGATACCAATAGTCGCAGTAGGAATACTAATAATTATTGATATGATATTAGGTATTAGAGTGTCATTAAGTAATGGTGAAAAGATTCAATCTAGAAAGTTTTGGTCAACTGTTAAAAAGCTTTGCTTTAGTTCATTAATGATAAGCTGTGGTCATCTAGTAGATGAATATATATTGACATCCATCGATGCGCGCTTAGTTGAGGGTTTTGCTGGTCTTGTTGCTGGTGTAGAACTATGGTCAATGGTAGAGAATCTACAAACATTAGATCCTACTGGACCTTGGAAAATATTCAGCAAGTTCATTAAAAGAAAAGGCGAGAAGTACTTAGATATCACAATTGACAAAGAAGATTTACCAAAGATTAAGAAATTAGTTAAAAAGATTAAGTAATATGAATTATCTTAGAGTATTGATAGTAGCTATTATATCTTACTTAGGAATATCCAATCATGTCTTAAGGAATAAAGTAAATGAGTTAGATGAAGAATTGGGAGATGCTCGTAATAATATTGAATCTTATCAATCAATCCTAAGTAATAAACAAAATGAAAATAGAGTATTAAAACTTAGTATAGAAGATTTCAAACATTCTAAAGATAGTTTAATACAAGAGTTATCAAAAACACAAGATCAACTTAAAATAAAGAATAAGAAGTTAAAAGAAGTAATGAGTATGTCCACAGTATTGACAGATACTATAGTAAAAACAATACCTATAGATAGAAACTTCAATGTAGAACTTCAGTCAAATCCATTGACTACTATCAAAATAAATAGAATGGATTCAGTTATAACTTGTATTCCAGAAATATATAATCATCAAGATTTATTTATAACCGAAGAAAAAGTATATAGAAAGAAATATAAAAACTGGTTTCAACGGTTAATACATTTTGACTTTAAAAAAGATAAAGTCGAATCTTACAAAATTATCAATTCTAATGATTTAATAAGAGTATTAGATACTCGAGTTATCAAAATTACAAAGTAATTTGCAAAATATTTCAATTTAATATTAATCAATAAATAAATTGAAACTATGCATTTAAGTAGAATATTAGATCAAATTAAACGCCATCCTTCCCCAACAGAAGCTTTAACTAAATTGGGTAAAGCTATGGATAAACATGAAGATAATCTGTTGGAAAAGGGCTTCAGAATACTTAAATCAGAACTCTGTGCTAATGTATATGAAGCTATAAATGGCCCTCACTTTGATGAGGAACATGCTAAATACGCAGTAGAAGGCATGGAAAATGAGGATGGATCAAAAGGCCCTCATTGGACAGTTGAAGAGACAACGTCCATTGCCAATCAAATGGGCATAAATTTAAAATCAGAGAAACACAATAAGTGGGACTGGTATGTAGCCATGAATATGATCTACTCAGATTTTTATAAAGCTGTTGTAGCAATAACTGGTGGAGCCAGTACCAAACATTTTGCAGAACTTACCAAAGCTTGGATTTGTGACAAAGACATCTCAGAAGGCAAGATGTGGCATTACTATGTTTATATAATGTGTGATGATGAAGATAATGATTATAAAGCATATGAACATATGTCTCATGATCGTGAATATGATTCAGATTATAAATATGGTAGAGAAAGAAGATCTTCCGGTAGAATGTCATATCCTTACTCTAGATATGAAATAGAGGATGAATATGAATATTCTGATCGTTATGCTTATCCTGAAAGAAATAGAATGGATAGAGATAGACGTGAAGAAGATATGAAAAGAGACAGAGATTCTCGCAACACATCTGTTAGATATTTCTAATTATCAAAATAAATAAATCAATTAAAAAATAAATCATTATGTTAGAAAACGAAAGAATAATTGTAGACCGTGGTGGTATTGACCCCGGTATCGCTGCTTTGATGCAAAATGCTAATAAAGGTTTTGATCCTGCTGCTTTGATGGCTATGATGAACAACGGTAATGGTATGTTCGGTGGCAATGGTGGTTGGTGGTGGATTTTCATCATCGTGCTCTTCTGGATGTGGGGCGGATGGGGTGGCAACGGCTTCGGTCGTGGCAACCAGGCTGAAACCAACTCTGACTTCGCTCGTTTAGCTGCTATGGGTAACCAGAACAACAACACTGATTTGTTAATGCAGGCTATCAACGGTAACAAGGATGCAATCAATACCTTATCTACTAACTTGAACTGTGACGTTAAATCAATTGACACAGCATTGTGTTCTATTCAGAATGCAATTGGTAAAGTTGGTGGTGAAGTAGGTTTCTCTGCAGAAAGAGTAATCAATGCTGTTAATGCTGGTGATTGCAATGTAATCAAAGCTATTAGTGACTGCTGCTGCACAACTCAGCGTTCTATTGATTCAGTTAATCTGAATTTAACTCAAATGAATGCTGATAATAGATTATCTATCTGTCAACAGACTAATACATTGCAGAATGCTATTACTTCAGGATTTAACAATCTGTCTAGCGAAAACGCTACAAGATTCAACATCATTGGCGCTAAGATCGATGCACAGACACAAATGATCAATGATAAGTTCTGTCAGTTAGAAATGAGAGAAATGCAGAATAAGATTGATGCTCTGCGTGATGAAAAGAATGCATTGCAGACTTCTGCCATTACTCAACAGCAGACTCAGAATATTGTAAATCAGATTAAACCTTGTCCAGTTCCTGCATACCTGACATGTAATCCGTACGGATGTAATGGTGGATTTACAGGTTATGGTTATGGATATGGCTATGGTGATAGCTGTTGCGCTTAATAAGAAAGGAGGTTATTATGTTTCCTTTCATGTTTAATCCTTACTTTGGACGTAACAATACCGTTCGTATTTTAGACCAAGTAATACCGAAAATCAATACAATAAGCGTAAGCGATTCAACAGAATCTACAGTTCTGGGTATCTGTCCTAAAGTGTGGTGTAGACTTCCTAGAGAAGGTGTGTTTGTATTAGAGGTTAGACATACTCCTGCCACTGCTAGTGCAACACTTCCTGTGTTTGTATCTACTACTGGTTCAGTAAGCACCGCTTCAAATAACAACAATATACCTGTAGTAAAAGGAGATAGCACACCATTAGTTGGTTCTGAAATCTCTGCTGGTAACAGATATTGGGTTTATTACAATAAATGCGATAATGTTATTCAGGTTATGAATCATTACACTGTGGCTGCAGCTCCAGCTGCCTAATATATATTAACTAAGTATATGGGCAGCGAGTAATACCTGCCCATATCTTTTTAAACTTAAAGATATGACATTCTCACAGTTAACGCCGGGTACAAATATACACGTACTCGAGATTACAGGTACTTTTAAAAAGAGTACTACATACAGTTTAGGTAAAGTAGTAAGTGTATCAAAACCCTACGATGAACCATTGCCACCAGGTCAGTTTCCAATGCCTATGCAAAATAGGCGTAAGCTTGTAGATTTAGTTATCTCTTGTGACGGTGAGCAGAAGAAACTGTCAGTATCTGAAGATAAAACAATGATGACCGATTCTACCATCGGACTTACTATAGCTACAGATAAAACTCAAATTGTAGATATGGTTAAGCAATCCTATAATGACTGTAAAGTTAAAAAGGAAAGCGTATTAAAATACGATGAAGAGATGAGGAGATGTGAAGACATCTTAAAATTACTTAATACAACTCCGGACATAACAACCAATGTGACAAAAGATTTCAAAGAACTTGATGAATTAAAAGCTGAAGTGAAAGAGCTTAAGCAACTTTTACAAAACGTAACTACTGTTCGTCCAGAGGTTAAAATAGAAACCCCCTCATCTGAGGAGAAACAAATTGAAATCTAAAACACAAAGGTTGGCTATTTAGTCAACCTTTTTTATTTTAATATTATATGAGTACATACAATAATAAATACGATATATTAGCAAGTACAATTGCTCCAAATCCAGCATCAGTTAAATATTGGGCTGATTTAGCATCTAATCCAAATGGCGGTGACTTAAAGTACTTTGATGGTAAGGAATGGAAATATGTTAATAATCAGGCTACATCAGATATTAAAGTTCTGAGAAATGATCTTACTTCCGAAGTAAACAGAGCTACTAGCCGTGAGAATGAAATAGAAGCTAAGGTTGATGCTTTAATTGGTGATGCTCCTGAGATTATGGATAGCTTACCTGAGTTAATAGATGTTATTAACAATCATGCAGAAATTATTGAAGGTAAGGTAGATAAAGTATCTGGTAAAGGTCTTTCTACTAATGATTATACTACTGCGGAAAAGAACAAGTTAGCAGGTATTGCAGCTAATGCAAATAATTACACATTACCTACTGCTTCTGATTCTACTCTGGGTGGTATTAAAACAGGTTTTGTATCTACTGATACTAAGAAGGCTGTTAAAGTACAAGATGGTAAAGCTTATGTAGAAATAGATTCTACTAACATTGAAATTAATGATATACCTAATGCTGAAAGTTTTTATTCTTATGGTGTATCTTGGCAAACAGGTTCATTGAATGCAACTTTAGCTAGAATTGGTAATTTAGATTTACATCGTTCTTTACCAATCCAGAATAAGATGAGAGGATGTACCTTAGCAGATAATGGTACAGTAAACCATTATTTCAAAGATGACTGGTCTGCTAATGAAGATGGTACACCTATTAAGAAAGATGGTAGCGATGGTATGGTGATGATTGAAATACCTGAATTCTATGTAAAATGCCAAAGTAAGAATGGTATAGATAGTATGAGTATTTCAGAATATGCATTAGATGGTTATACTCTAGTTAAAAAGCAATACGTATCTGCTTATGAAGCTACTGTAGATAGAACTAAATCTGATACTTTGAAATTAGCTTCTGTAGTAAATACTACTGCTAATTTTAGAGGTGGTAATAATAATGCTGAAAGAGATGAAGCAGAGAATACTCAATTGGGTATGCCACTGACTTCAACTACTAGGGCTAATTTTAGAAAATATGCTAGAAATAGAGCTACTGGTACTAAATGGAATATGTTAGATTTCTTTGCAACAAACACTGTTTGGTTACTATATACTGTTGAATATGCTAGCTGGAATTCTCAATTAGCTTTTAATGCAGCTTTGACAAATGATGGTTTTAAACAAGGTGGTTTAGGTAATGGTGTTACTAACGTAAACGGAACTGATTGGAATACTTTTAATAATTATTATCCAATTATTCCTTGTGGGACTAGTGATAGTCTTGGTAATGGGACAGGTGAAGTTGAATACACATTGCCTTCTACTTTCGAACCAGATAATGTAGTAAAAGTAAAAGTACCTAGATATAGAGGTATAGAAAATCCATTCGGACACATTTGGAAGAATGTTGATGGTATTATTTTTGATATTAAATCTGATGCAGATGGTGGTACTAGTACTATATACTTAGCAAAAACCGAAGCTGATTATGGTGACACTGTTACCGAAGGTTTTAGTGAATTAGGACAATTACCTAGAGCAAATGGTTTTATTTCTAATACTTATCTTGGTACTTTCTTACCTTCAGCAGCAACAGGAGCTAGTTCTACTACAGGTAGATGCGATAACTTCGAAACCATTATAGCTAGTTCTTCTTTAAGAACTTTGTTCTACGGCGGTTCTGCTTCTTACGGCGCTTATGCCGGTCTCGGTTATTGTCCGTCGAATGCTCCGGTCGGTTCTTCGTCTGCTACTTCTGGTTCGCGTTTAGTATATAGACCATAAACATTTATAGGTTGATGTCAAGTAAAAAACAGCAGTAATGCTAATAACAGCACTAATGCCAGTCTCAGTTATTGTAATTCTATCAATTTTTGTAAAAAGTTAGTATTAAGGGTTTGTAAGAAATATAATCTAACAACACCTGAAATATTTGCACCTAAGAAAGATATTATATCAAATGTCTTAGATAAGAAATTAAAGTTTATAGGTTATAAAATCTATAATAAGTATTTTAAATTATATGTAATTACTAATAAACTAATTAGTGTTACATCTAAAAGTAGATTATTATTAAGTTTAATGAGAAATATTATAAGTACTTATATAATTATAATATTTCATAAAAGATATAATGCATATGAAATCTTGCTATAGTGAACGTCCTGAAATGATTCAAAAGTTAGATGATAATTCTTACGCTTTTAATTATAATATTGAAGAAGTAAAGAAGGACGATAATACATATTATGAATGTGAACAAGTAATTATTAATGAATCTAATATCAATGATGATTCCATTATTCGTGATGTATTACTTAATAATTGGGATGTTAATCAGCAATTGAAAATGGTTAATGATTACTTTGCATATAAGTTAGGTTTAAACAAAGATGAAATGTGTAAAACAAGATATGAAAACTTCTTGGATTTTAGATCTAAACTTAAAACAAGTGTAACTAAAAGTATAATCTAATGGAACTCAGATTAGATAGAATATTTCGTACTAATGAATATACTATTGGGGAGTTATATGTAGATGGTGCTTATCTATGCGATACACTTGAAGATCCAGTAAGACCATTACCTGAAGTATGTCCTAATACACCTAAAGGAATTGCATGTAAATGCAAGGAAAAGGTGTATGGGGATACTGCTGTACCTGCTGGTACGTATGAGGTGAAATTAAGCTATTCTAACCGTTTTAAGCGTATTATGCCTGAGATACTTAATGTACCTCATTTCTTAGGTATACGCATCCATACGGGCAATTCTAGCGCCAAAGATTCAAGTGGATGTATACTGGTAGGTACTTGGGATGGGATGAAAGAAGATTGGATATCTAATTCTACTGTAGCTTATAATAAGCTTATACCCCTACTTCAGAAGGCGATGGATAATAAAGAACAAATAACAATAACAATAAATAACTTATAAGTATGAAGAAACATTATGAAACACATGTAGAAGATACAGATAAGCTTATAAGTGTTGCAGGTCCTGTATTAGATTATAAGTCTTGGTATGAACAATACAGGAAATTAATGGAAGAACAAGCTCAACGTAAATACGGTCTTTATACCCCTACTTCAGAAGGCGATGATGATGACTTCCCATCTATTACAGGTATGATTGCAAGATATTCAGCATTAGGTCTTACTAATGAACAAATGACAGAGAACCCTGTATGGAAAGACCTTACAGGTAATGGGCATGATTTACAGATGAAGAACTTTGCATGGGGTGGAATGTCCGGAGTTGGCGGGTATGGCGATGAAAATTACCAAACATTCTATAAATTCACATTAGATGATTATGTCTTTATAGCTAGCCCACCTAGTGTTGAGTACATGAATTTTACGTTTAGGGTAACGGGGTTACAGCCTGGAAATAAATTAACATTAGCTTTTTTTGGAACAACGAATACTGTCTACGGTACATGGGACAAAGATGGCATATATACTGTTAATTCAGCAGTAGTTGAAGTTGGTAAACCTGTATATTTTTATAACGGATATGGATCAACCAGAGGAGAGTTTACGATTGAAATCCTTCCCCTCTACCCCGGCTTTATCCTCGGTGACGGAGTAGACGACTTTGCAGTTACAGAGAAGGAACTTAACTTCGAGGATACCTATACGGTGTACACGGCGTTTATTCCGTTTCAGAATAATCCGACAAGAAATATGATTTTGTGTGGAGCTGATAGCAAAAAAACTTTTTCCATGCAATATTCGTCTTTGGTTTATGTATCTTTTATAGCGGGTAATAACTATTATATAAATGCTAATTTTGTTAATGGGCTTAATTTGTTTGCTTGTAAACGAAATGGTAATAATATATGTATTAAGAACTTATTAACTAATAAAGTTGTAACAGGTACGTGTGGGGACTGGGTGGAAAACGCTGGGCTATATTATTTATGGAAGAATGCAACTTATGCATCTTTTGCTAGAGCAGCTATTGCTGGTCAAACAATCTGTAATGGATATTTCTCTACCGATGAAGACGATGAAAAGGTTCTTGATTGGTATAAGAAGCAATATCCCTGGCTCTTCCCCGACCAGGCATGGACCGTCACCGGTAAAACCAACGAGGACGAAGATCGTGCTACTATTGCCAACATTACGGGCAATGGTAATGATCTTGTACTGTCGAACGTTGCATTTAGTGAGAATAGTGGGTATGGAAGTTATCCGTTCGGTATGAATGTATGGAATCCAGATTATATTGCAGATCAACCATATGGTACAGTACATTATCCAAATGATTCGAAGAGTTATGTAACAACTGTAAAAAACAATGCGACCAATTTTAGAATAAAATTCAGATTAAGAGGATTGCCAGAAGGTGGGTCTTTTTTAATACGAGTGTTCGATATGAATGATTTAAATACAGTTCTTAAGACATATACGTACACGGAAAATGGCATACATGAGTTTGTTTATAATGATCCAAATAAACCTGCCCGGATTATATTATATAATGGAAACACTCCTTCAAATATTTCAGAATTTTATTTGGATATTATCCCGGAATACGAAGGATACCTCATTACTGATGGGGTGGATGATAAGATAAATAGCAGTAATTTTGATTTAGGTAAGGATTGGACGATAGTAGGCGATTGGACAATGTTATCAAATATTCCCTCCAATTGTGGTATAATAAAAGCGCCGTCTCTTTTTTTGTATAATTCCATTGATAGCGTAACTATCTACATTAACAATGGGGGACGCCCCATTAAAATACAAAGTAAATCTATTAATGCCATTTGTTCGGATGGAAGAATATATCTTAATGACTGGACGGAGATATCGAAACCAGGTGTTCAGACAGAACTAAGTAGTAAAGCTAATTTAAATATTACATCTTACGGTACTACTTTCACCAAAATGGCGTTTAAAAACTTAGCTATCTACGATGGTAAAATCCTCTCCAAAGACGACTGTATCAAAGCCTACAACTATTTACAAACCCTAAAATCAAAATAAGATGAGATATATAGTAATTCCAAGAGAACTGTTTGATACTATACCGGAAGAAATAAAGAAAAAATTAGGTATAGACAGTCCAAGAATGAGTACAGATGGAACAGAAGTTATGCTTCATATCGAGCATTATGATACGTTGTTTCCGCCTGTAATGACACTGGAAGAAGATGAAAATAATAATACTGCGAATTATCCTTTTCCAGTATATGAAGCTGCAACAACAGAATTCAATAGTTTAATTGCTTCAGATAAATGGAGTGCAAATACTGAAGATTATGACATTTAATTCATTGAATACTATTATAGATGATATCCTTTTAATTATACGGGATAACAATATCAGTGAATCTGAGAACTTATCCCGCATACAGATAGAGCAATGGATACATCAATATAGAGCATATTTAATTAAACAGGATCTAGATAAGGGTAGAGATATAAATCCAGAGTATGTACAAACTATTGGACCTTTACATATATCCAAAGTAAGTAATTGTACTGGCGGTTATAACTACAAATCCGATGAAGAGATACCTAATTTTATTGACTTACATTTTGGTTTAGGTTTGGTTGCTGTAAAAGATATGAATGGTGATTTAATTCAACTTGGTACAGAAACCAAAGCTAAATATCAAGTAAGTAGAAAATATACTTGCAGTGATTACATTGCTTATATAAAAGGCAATCATCTGTATATACTTGGTCCTGAACACTTAGAATATGTTAAAATAGAAGGTATATTAGAAGATCCTACCCAAGCTGGTGAGTGTTTTGATAGAGATGATACTCCATATCCAGTACCAGCAAATATGATACCTATAATTAAACAGATGATATTTGAAAGAGAATTGAATATCATGTTACGAGTCCCTAGTGACACCACAAACAATAGTACAAACGACGTTAACAACGACCTGAATGCAAGAAACTAAATACAATAGAAAAGCTTATACGATTGCTGACTTCTATGATAGTTATTGTAATTATGTAGAAGACAATCCATTATATCAGGTTTCTTATAAAGTATTTAGACAAATTGTTTCAGATTACTTTAGATACTTAAGAGACGAGATAATTGAAAACGGAAAAGAAGTCAGATTACCTTGTAGAATGGGTACATTATCCATAGTAAAGCATAAACCTAAAGAATATACTGGTAAGAGTTTAAGGATAGATTACGCTGAAAGTAAAAAATACAACAAAGTAATTTACCATCTTAACGAACATACTGGGGGTTTTAAATATAGATTTTATCACAATAAACAGAATATGCTTACTAAGAATAAAACTAAATATCAGTTAGTTATGACTAGGGATAATAAGAGACGTCTGGCACAAATATTAAAGCAGCATGTAAGAGATTACATCGAATTATAATTATACAATATGATTACAAAATTAACATCTGTAAAGACTGTAATAGCAAAGATCATAGCAGACCTAGATCTCAAAGAAGATGACACTAAGATTAGTGATATCACAGAATGGTGTGGAGAAGCTATTGAACAAATAGGTGCTATTACTCAATTTATACCTAAAGTTACCGGTGTTGAGGGAGTTCCCGCAGTAAAGATCAATTGTCATCAAGCTCCACTGCCTTGTGATCTACATCAATTGCATCAAGTGGCATACTCATTTAATTGCAATGGCCCTTGGTTTCCCATGAGGAAAGCAACAGGATCATTTGCGGTTTGGGGATGTGGTGACAATTGCTGTGAAAATAAAAACTGTGAATGTCTTACTCCGGAAATGATCATTCAGAATGATACTTTGGTGAATCTGGTGGTTGATATGTACGGAAATATTGATAAAACTGAAGCTATTGAAATGATTAATAGTAATCAAAATCTTAGAACTATTTTATCAAATTTAATTAATTTGCATACTTATGATATTCACAGTTTAAATTCTATAAGCTCCACAAATCCTAGTTTAGGTTTTCAATATACCGTGAAACCAGGTTTTATAATGACCAATGTACCAAATGGTTATTTAAAATTATCATACAGCGCTATACCTACTGATGAAGAAAGTTATCCGTTGATACCAGACTTAATGTCTTATAAAGAAGCTATTTACTGGTATGTTACAATGAAAATGAAATACCCAGAGTATCTTAATGGCAGAATGAATAGGGAAGTATATTATGATATTCGTAGATCTTGGAACTTCTATAGGAATCAAGCATATGCTGAAGCATTAATGCCTAATGAAGATGGTTTAGAATCTATAAAGAACAATTGGAATAAGATTGTTCCTGAGTTTAGAGACCATAATTCTTTCTATAGTCATACTGGGGAACGTCAAATAATTTATAATGCTACTACATAATGAATGCACAAAGACAAACAAATACTTTTCAGAAGGGAATGAACTGTGATCTAGACTATTCAGTTATAGATTCAGGGCAATATCAGTGGGCAGAAAACATACGTATTATTGCCAATGATAATAGTTCTACTGGAGTAATGCAGAATATTGAAGGTGTGCGTAAGCTCAATCCTACATTGACATTGAATGGTGAAACAATAGTCCATACAAATACAATTAGGGATTGGGCAATTGTGTTTACTAAGAAAGGTAGTAACTTCAATATTTATAGATATGATTTTGGTGCATCTGAAACTGAACCTATAGTAACTACAGTAGCGTCTAATGTGACATTGGATATTCCTATTATAGATGGTCATTATGCGGTTAGTAGTGTTTGTAAATGGGAATCTGACGATTTAGTTAAAATATATTGGTGTGATGGTGTACATCAGATTAGGGTATTGAATGTAGCTACAACTCATCCTAATCTTAATGTAGACTCTTTAAACATATCACCAAAGAGTCAATTACCACCTTTATTCTTTAAAGGTTTAGGTACAGGTGGATTGAAAGCCGGTAAGTATCAATATTGCTATCAACTATTTAATCCCAGAACATCTGAAACGTCTATATCTGTTTTATCTCCAATTATTACAGTATCTAGAAGTTTAGAAAATACTAATAGCCAAGATATCTATGGTAGTTCTAAAGAAGAAACTACTAATAGGTCCATTAAACTACAGACTACTGTTGATACTAACTCTTTTAGTAGAGCTAGAATAATTTCTATATATTACTCTAGTAATACTGCAGAACCCGTTATCACAGTGATAGATGAAATAAGTATTTCAAATAATACTTTAGTCTATGAAGATAAAGGTGGTTCAGTTATCGATGAGCTTACTTTAGAAGAATTCAATGGTTTAAGTACTTATATATTTACTCCCAAAGTAATAGAATCTAAAGACAATATGTTATTTGCTGCTAATATCACTGAACAGACTTGGGATATTAGTGATGATGAATTTGATGCTAGAGCATACAGATGCAATAAGAATGGTCAAATATTATTAACTTCTACATCTGGACAAAACTCTATAACATTTTCTACTTCAGAAATAAGTACTAAAGATATACCAACTAATCACGACTGTATTTGTCCTGCAAACTATGATGATACTAGTCAGTATTTATATGCTCCAGATGCTACAGGTAAGTATGTATACGGTGGTATAGGTAAAAATATTTCATATAGATTTATAAAAACAAATCTAATTGAAAGTGATGCCCCTACGTCTAGAACAGGTTACGCTGAAGATTCTTTCTCATTAAATTCTAAAGCACGTTCTACATCTACTCTAGACTTATATAATATTGAGGAAGATGGTTCTTGGTCAGATGCAGGTTCTTTGCAATTTGCTGATGCTACTGCTAAAGTATTAAACTATAGTAATAGTGAAGTAGAATCAATGGCAAGGGGTTACATGAGAGATGAAATATATCGTTTTGCTATTGTATTCTATAATGAAGAGAATGTAGCATCTTCAGCTCATTGGATTGCTGATATTAGAATGCCTAAAGCTAGTGCACCTGGTTATAACATCTTTACTTCAGGTATGCGGGTAGATATTGGTGGTAATACTACTAATAGTTTGGAAGTAGTTACACACCCATTAGGTGTACAATTCACAGTTAATATACCAAGTGATTTAATCCAAAGTAAGAAGATTACTGGTTATGAGATTGTAAGATGTGAAAGAACTATTTCAGATAGAACAATATTAATGCAAGGAGCTGTTAGTTGTGTTTGTAATTATGATAATACAAATCAATTAACTGCTTTTCCATATCTTACCTATTCTACTTCTCATGGGATGGTATCACAAAATAATAAATATGCACATGCTTTTGACTTTAGTAGTCAGAATGCTAATGAATATTTCTTATTTATATCACCAGAAATATGTGTTAATAGGACAAATGCATCTGAAGTAACAGGAAGAGCTACAGAGATTAAAGGTATATACAGACTAAAATCTTCAATATCTCCCGATGAATCTATGGGTAATGGTACTCCTGCGAATGATAAGGTTGTACCCAACGGTGATAAAGTCAAAGTATTAGTTGGGGCAAAAGCTTCAAAACATGATTTAAAGAATATAACCTCAAATACTTCTACTAGTTGGGCTAAGAATAGTGGTTGGGCTTATACTTCAGTTACAGCTATAGGTGATTCTATAAAACAATCTACTGCAAATAATGCAATTTATATGGGTGCAGAATCATGGTATGATGCCACTTTAGCTAAGTATTACAATAAAGTTACTACAGGGGGATACAATTCAGCATCAATTCAAGACATTACAATTGCTACTAATACAGATCCCTTTGACTTAGATGACGATGCATGGAGAACTAAAGCTACCAATGTAGGTAGCATGGTATACTATAACTGGGTATACGGAGATACATCTAAGGCTAGTGATTATGATGATAATAATGTTAGGAAGGTTGGACCTCATGGAGTATGTGCAATATTCCAGAGTACAGATATGACTTCTCGTAACACTATGGTTGGAGAAGTACCAGAATTAGCTGCTGGACCAGAAAGTGCTAATGCAATTCTCATTGCTAACTTAAGACAATCTGTAACACCTTATGGTGGCAATAGTTATGCTACAAGACAGAACTCTGTATATATAGGTACTGGGTCTTATGTCAATGCAAAAGATAATAGTAATACTAAAGTAAATGTATTCGGTGGTGATACGTACGTTGGTGTATTAGATTATGCTAACTGTATGTTTGCATATCATAACGCTAGTGATAACTATGAACAACCAGATAATGAAAGAATTAGAGCATATAATGGTGCTTATATACCATTAGAGTCTTCTATTAATCTTTCATTGAGAACTGATACTGTAGGTACAGCTAAAACCTATGAATCTGGTACAGGCTATGCAAACCATTTTGTAGAGAATGATATTGTACAAGTAGGTTCTATATATGTTCAGAATACGCCATTATATGCTTATAATGATGCTTATTCTGCTCAACCTAGAGCTAAAAACTATGTTAGTAAATCAATCTATAGTATAGATAATTTACATACAGATACTAGAGTAATGAACTCAGAACCTAAGACTAACTTGGAAGTAACTGATTCGTGGACTAAATTCAGGGTTGCTAATTATTTAGATGTTGATACTAGATTTGGTTCTATAAATAATTTAAAGTTATTTAAGAATAACTTGTTGTTCTGGCAAACTGACGCTTTTGGCACACTTGCTGTAAATGAACGTTCTCTTATCCAAGACAATAATGCAGGTGCGCTTACGTTAGGTACAGGAGGTGTATTAACTAGATTTGATTACTTTACTACCAAGAACGGTTCTAAAGAGAATCAATTAAGAACTGCAACACAATCAGATAGTACAGTATACTGGTATGATGCTGATAGAAATGAAATATGTGGTTTTGATAATCAATTACGTACTGTATCTAAGTTAAAAGGTGTACAGTCTTATTTACATGATAATAAGGATATAATTACAAACGATCCTATATCTGTATACGATAAAAAATATAATGAGGTTCTTCTTACTCTAGAAGATAAGACTTTAGTATTTAATGAACAAGTTGGAGCTTTTACTTCATTCTATACTTATAGACCTGATTGGTATGCTGAATTTACAGATAAATTAATGATATATAAGAATTTAGCTGTATATAAGTATAATTCAGGTAACGAATTAGATATGTTTACTGGCAAAGATAAAATATCTTATGTTAGATTTATAGTAAATGATAAGTACCCTCAAACTAAAACATTTGATAATGTTGAATATGGTGGTGACTTTACTTACGATACTAACTTTGATAACATCTACTTTGAAACTAAAAGACAAACTAGTTTCACTCTTACTCAGGATGATATAGATTATAGAGAAGATACTTATAAATTCTGTATCCCTCGCAGTAGTAGAGAATTAAATGAAGCTGAAGAGTTAGTAAACAAATCTTATAGAGATAGAATGAAAGGGAAATATTTAATCTGTCATTACAAATATGATTGCAATGGTGGTAATACATTTAAAGTTCCTTATATTAGTACAGCATACAGATATTCATTGATATAATATGAAAAAGAAAATAAATAAAAAGAAAGTTCCAGCTTACGCTTTTGGTATAGATCAAGGTTTAGAAATTGCTTCTATATTGGGAGCTGGTTTACAAGGCTTTACAGAAGAAGGATCTGGTGCAGATATTGTTGGCAGTACTCTAGGGGGTGCTGCCAAAGGTGCTTCTGTAGGCTCTGCTATCCTTCCTGGTATTGGTACAGCTATAGGTGGAGCTGTAGGTGGTGTTGGAAACCTTGTATCAAGTATCTTTAGAAAGAATGCAATTAATAAGCAAAAACGTATTAAAGCAAATGCTAAAGAAGTAGCAATGGGGAAAGGTAATGCAGCCACACTTGAACAAGAATATTGGAATGATAACTCTTTAGCTTACACTTTTGAAAATGGTGGTATATTACCAGATTTAGCTTATGTGGATAATAATGAAGTAATAAGAGATGACTTTGGTAATATTGCACAAGTACCTAATAGTAAACCAGGTACAGATAATCATTTAGTAGATGCTTCTAATCTTGATTCTGTTTTATCTGATAAAATTAAAAGACCGGGTACAAATAAAACATTTGCACAAGAAGGTAAAAAATTAGTTAATATGACTAAAGGAAGTAAAGGAAAAGATAGATTTGCTCGCAATGCTGATAAATTAAATCAGATAAATGCAAATGCAATGTATGAACAATTGCTTACAGAACAAGAAGCGGTTAAAGCTAAGAAAGGTATTAAACCCAAAGTAAAAGGAATACCGGCATATGAAGATGGTAAATCTAGAAAACTGGGTAAAGAAATACCTTTATTGAGTGGTGAAGCTTTTGGTATTTATGCTGATGCTTTAAAAAAGTTCTTTACAGAACCAGCAAAAGCTACAACTGCCAATAGTGCGATGAATGAAGCATTCGACGTAAATAGTTTAAATCAACGAGGTGGTTTAGGTAGCAGAAAGTATTGGAATTCTACTAATTCTAGTATGACTGCAGCCCCTTATGGAGAAGCTGTATCTACACAAGGCGTAAACCCTATTACTGGGGAAACAATTCCTGTAGGTGTAAATGAACCTATATACGATTTGCCTGAAGTACTATTACCTGGTGCAGTTGCTGTATCAAAACCTACAAATACAGTTAAGACAACATCCACAAAATCTAAAATTCCTACTAATAAACCTGACGAAGTATTTATTAAAGCGCCTGTTCCAGAATTATTACAAGCACCGTCTTTGGGTATGGTAGCCAATAAACCTACTGCAGAAAAAATTAATGCAGGACTTCCAGCGGCTCCTAAAAGTTCCAATACAAAAGACAAACCATCATTTGATAGTCTGTCTGGTTTATCTCCTGTGTTATACAATTGGGTTCAAAGTAGACGTAAACCTGAAGTAGAAGATCAGGTTCTTAATCCTTACTCTGGAGCTATTAACAGAGCAATGGCTAGTCGTAGAATTAATATAGAACCTACTCTTGCGGCTAATAGAAGATCTAGAGCAATTGCTCGTAACAACATGGCTAGACTTAATCCTAATACTGGTATGAATTTAGCATATGGAAATCAATTAGCTACTGGAGAATATGCTCAGAATGCCTCGGTATATGCTAATAGAGACAATGCTAATAATCAGTACTTGGGTGAATATGCGAATATGATGAACAATTTAGGTCAGCAATATGTACAGAACACTGTACTTACTAATGATTTAAATGCTCGCAATAGAGCTGCTGCAAGAAACTTTGGTGCTACTGCTGCCGGTCAGTTAGGTCAATGGTCTCAGACCAAAGAGAAAATGCGTAATCAAGCACGTAGAGATCGTCAGATATTACCTTACTTGCAGAATTTCTTAAGATACGGTACAGTAAATAGTTTAGTTGATAGTTTAACAGTATAATTATGGCAGTAAACAGATATGACAATCCTGCACAAGCTCAATTTATAGATACCTATGTTCCAATCCCTTTTGAACAATTATATACATTGGGTAAGCAGGCAAATGAAAGAGTTGACAAAGCTTTAGCAGATTATAGAACTGCTGCAAACTCATGGGCTGAATTTCGTTCTAGGTCTATGAAAGATATGCAAACGTGGGATGCAGAAACTAGAGGTAAAGTACTTCCGATTATTGATCAAGCTGCTAAGAATCCAGAAGCAATAAAGAGTATGGAATGGCAAATGGCTTTACAGTCTGCAATAAACAATGTAGATAGAGCTAAGCTTTCCGCATTAAAACAGAATGCTGCCAATTTCGATGAATATGCAAAGCAAGTTCAAACTTTAATGCTACATGATAAATATAATCCATTATGGCATGATAGAGATTTTACTAACTGGGATACTACTACTTCGGGTTTATTCAACGAAGTTCCTTTAGCTTATTCTTCTATAAAAGATTTAACTAACGAATATGTAAATAATTTGAAGGATAGCTATCTTGGTAGAGAAGGTGGATTTATTTGGACTGGTGTTACAGGACAGCAAATTAAAGACATACTGGATGCTAATAGAAGTGGAATATTATCTACACCACAAGCACAAATGCATATGCAAACATGGATGAGAAATCATCCTGGATCAACAGAAGAGGATGCAGCTAATGCTTTCATGCAAAAAGCTTATACAGATAATCAAGAATACATTCGTAAAAACCCCACCGTAGATCCTTATGCTATGCAAGCGTTGAAATATAAGCAAGCATTAGAAACCGCTAAATTGAAAAAGAAAGGTACAGAAAAAGAATCTGTAGATTACCCTGACGCTTATAAAAAGCTGTATAATGACGCAGTAGTATTTGAAAAACGTCAGTTAGAAAATAGTCCAGTATATTCACAAACTAGATTTGTAACTAATAAATTCCAAGAAGCCGCATCAGCCTTAATGTCTGGTAATATTACTCCAGAAGAATATAATTCCTTAGTAAAGGATTATGGAAAAGAAATGTCAGATGCAACTGCTAATGATATTGCTAACCTGTTTGCAACTAAAGCTGGAGAAATATTTCCTAAAACTGGAGTAAGAGCTGATAAATTACCTCAGTATTACGATGCAGCTACTAGAGTACTGAACGATATTACATACCCTTCTTCTGGTATGATTCTTAATAGTTACAATAAAGTTAAGAGTTCTAATGAAATTGATATTAATTTAGGCGGTTCAGTAACTAAAGGATATGTTACACCAGACACAGGTGGTTTAATATTAGCTACTGATTTTGTAAATAAAATCATGAAGGTTCCTTCTATTAAATACAATGTAGAAACTACAAATGGATTAGAAAGAAACTTTGCAGAAGATTTAAAATCTGGAGTATTCAAAGATGTTATTAAAACTCCTAGAGGTAGAATTATGTCATCAGTGGTAGATGGCATTCCTCAATTAATGCAGAGAGTAAGTGTAAGAATACCTTTACAAGCTATTAAGAATGCTGGATATGATGTAGATAGCTTTAAATCTATGGTTAGTAATTCAATGGGTATATCCGCAGAAACAGGTTTAAATGTCAAGCCTATTGATAAAAAAGATTACAATGGTGCTTATGGTGGGAATGTACCATTAACTGGTGAATATTTTACATTTGATACAATGGAGCCAATTGATCCACATGGTATGACTAGAATGACATTTGATCAAGAAGTTAATGATATTCATGGTGGTTCAAAATTACAGAATGATAATTATGAGCAATCATTTACTGATGCTTATGATAGTTTAATAAACAGTTTATTACAATAATATATGGAAAAATCTATATTAGGTCAATATCCTACTGACAATACACCTAGCAAAGC
>UMIE01017042.1_pt1 | contig 20955 bp, 16 predicted proteins | sample 1965711 | NCBI WGS metagenome assembly UMIE01 (sample SAMEA4836116, study PRJEB28245) | human gut metagenome | biome: gut microbiome; material: fecal sample | place: Denmark | collected 2008 | reverse complement strand
TTTCGGAGCAAGGTTAACACCCTTAAACCTCACTTCGTTCGAAAAAACACCATACATCCTCGCTTCGCTCGAAGGAACTGCACTCCTTTCTGTCACTCCGTGACAGCCTTCCTCTCCGAGGCAGGTCTCAAGAGGAATAAAGAAAAGATTTTTAATCTGATTTGTTTGAAACCTTTCTTAATCCTATTCCTACCATACGCCCTTCCCTTCCAGGGCAAGGTCAAGGGCCTATCTTGGCCTTTCGCTCTGCTAAACTCACGCAAAAAAGAAGGACCTTCGGTTGGGAAGATCCTTCTTTTTTATTTGATCCGCTGATGTTCAGGGATTATTTAATGTCGTACATACCGCTGACGCCTTCTCTGAGGTTGATCAGGATATTCTTTGTCTGGCTGTAGTGTTCGAGCATAACCTTGTGGGTTTCTCTGCCGATGCCGGACTGTTTGTAGCCGCCGAATGGTGCGCCTGCCGGGAGGTCGTTGTAGGTGTTGACCCACATACGTCCGGTGCGTACAGCACGTGCTACTTTCAGAGCGGTGTCGATGTTCTTGCTGAATACTGCGCCGCCGAGGCCGTATACGCTGTCGTTTGCCAGAGCAATGACTTCGTCAGCTGTCTTGAATTTCTGTACAACGACAACTGGTCCGAAGATTTCTTCCTGGCATACGCGGCAGTCATTGTTTCCTGCGATCAGGATAGTCGGTTTCATGAAGAAGCCTTTGTCGCAGCCGTTTTCGGTGTAGCGTTCGCCGCCGGTTACGAGGGTTGCGCCTTCTTCGAGGCCGATCTTGATGTAGCTGAGGACTTTATCCTGCTGTGCTTTGTAGATCTGAGCGCCCAGCTGGGTGGTCGGATCGGTCGGGTCGCCTACTTTGACGCCTTCGAAGGTTGCTTTCAGATGTTTGATGAATTCATCGAAAATGCCTTCCTGAACGAAGAGGCGGGAGCCTGCGCAGCATACCTGGCCCTGGTTGAAGAGGATGCCTTTGCATGCGCCGTCGACAGCCTGCTTCAGGTCAGCGTCGTCAAATACGATGTTTGCGGATTTGCCGCCGAGTTCCAGGGTGACTGGAATCAGCTTGTCGCATGCAGCCTGGTATACGCCGCGGCCGACTTCAGTGGAGCCGGTGAATGCGAGTTTGTCGATATCCGGATGATCGAGCAGCCACTGGCCGGATTTGGAACCCTTGCCGGTGACAACGTTCAGAACGCCCTTCGGGAGGACACTCTGGATCAGACGGACGAGTTCCATGAGGGACAGGGATGTATGGGAGGACGGTTTAATGACGATGGTATTTCCTGCTGCCAGGGCGGGAGCCAGTTTCCAGCATGCCATGGTGAAGGGGAAGTTCCAGGGAATGACCTGGCCTACCACACCTACCGGTTCATGGAGAATGAGGGAGAGGGTGTTGTCGTCGAGCATGGTGGCAGAGCCTTCCCATGCGCGCAGGCACCCTGCAAAGTAGCGGAAATGGTCGCTGCCCAGGGGAATGTCGGCAGCCTTGGTTTCACGGATGGGCTTGCCGTTGTCCAGTGTTTCCACCAGTGCCAGATGGTCTGCATTGGCGTCGATGATGTCTGCAATTTTCAGCAGGATATTCTGTCTTTCGATGGGAGAGGTCTTGGACCAGGCGGGAAGGGCTACTCTTGCCGCTTTCACTGCTTTGTCCACGTCTTCTTTGGTTGCTTCTGCGAAATAAGCCAAGTGCTCGCCATTTGCCGGATTGTGGGCGTCAAAGGTAGCGCCGTCAGAGGCGGGAACGAATTCGCCATTAATGAAGAGACCGTACTGTTCCTGAATGTCTGCTTTTGCCATAATAATACCTTCCTTTCAATCACTTGCGGGGATAATCCCCTGTATGAGATGCTCCGCTGAAGTTTGTACGATATCCGGTGGTTCAGCGGGATGTTTCTTTCAGCTGCGAAAAGAAATACAACCTTTCATACTGTTCGATGGTCACTTTCTTCTGCATGGGTGCTGTAGTCATAGTATATCATGGCGAGGGAGAATATTCAAGAGTATCGATAAGCATAGTAAATGGTTTTCTATGCAGGAAATGGGATTCAGCTCTTATATTTATTGTCCCACCGCTTGCGGGGGGAAGGTGGTGCCGCAGGCACCAAAGGGGGACGGGCCCTTTGGGGCCCGAGGGCAGTGGTGGCGGCTGACTCCGCAAATTAAGAAAAAGGAGCGCGGCTAACGCCGCAGGTTGTGTAGAAGGGTTGTGTTCGCTTCGCTCAGGGGGCGTAAGGGAAAGATTCAAAGGGTGTGGCAGCGGCTCCGCCGCAGTTTTTGGCCGCCGTTTGGCGGTCAGTTCTGCATAGTGTCATTTCGACTTGCAGCGTCCTGCACCCCCTCGCCACTTCGTGGCCCTCTTCCCCTAAAGGGGACGCAAGTTTTTTGCCGTTTACCGTCGTTCCATTAGATGAGATAAAGAGAAACGCGCAAAAAAAAGAAGCCCCTTGGGAGGAGCTTCTTTTTATCTCAGGAGAGATTAGAATACATAGTTCAGGGATACGGATGCTACGTCATCGTAGTCGGTATCGGTTCCCTTGGTCTTCACGTCGAAGCTGTATTCGCCGTGGAGTCTTACGTTCTTAGCGAGGGTTACATCGCCTTCTGCACGCCAGAATTTAACTTCTTTTACTTCTTTGTTCAGGAGAGCATCCAGCGGGGAAGCGTCGTAGGTGTAAGCGCCGAGGAATGCATTTCTTTCAGCATCTACATAGGAAGCAGCTACGCGGAAGGAGCCGACTTTCGCATTGTCCTGTTTGCCATAGCCAAGGCCTGCAGTCCAGAGGTCCGGATCACCTTTGGCATCGGTGTTCTTATAGTAGTCGCCGAATACGTCGAAGCCGCCGCCAAGACCTGCGGTGAGGCCTGCACCCCAGATGTTGACTTTGTTGGTGCTGGTGCCATTGACATAGTCTACGTCATAAGCAAAGCGTCCAGCTTCACCGGAGAACTGTGCATATGCATATTCATGTTTATCAGTGATGTTGTCTGCATAGTCTCCGTTCCAGTCTTCAAAGCGGCCATAGCCTACTGCCAGGTTGGCTGCATCGTTTGCGTGGAAAGCCAGTTCAGCACCTTTGATTTCAGAATCAAAGAATACGCCGGTCTGACCGAAGAACTGGTCATATTTACCAAGGGTAGCTTCCACTTTGTCGCCGAATGCATGACGGACATAGAGTCTCTGCATGTAGGTATTGCTGGTTTCGCTGTCTTTGAAGTTCATATCAGAACGGAGCAGGCCATTCACATAGGTGGAGTCATTGACCTGACCCTTTACGTTGATACGGATACGGCCAACGTATTTGTCATCAGATTTGCCGGTATACTCTTTTACCTTGCCATCGTCATCTTTAACGGTTTTGTAGGTCTGGTAGAATTTCATATAGCCGTTGCCGGAGAAAGAAATGTTCCCCACTTTCTTTTCGAGGTTAGCAACGCGAACGCCCAGGTTTGCGAGTTCGTCAGCATATTCGCCAGCGAGTTTGTCGAGGGTTGCTCTCTGTTCAGCGTTCAGCTGATCTTCTTTAGCGAGCATACGAGCGATGATCTGAGCCATTTCATAACGGGTGATGTTTCTTTCGCCCTTGAATGTGCCATCCGGATAGCCTTCTACGACACCCTGGTCGGAGAGGTCTACGACTGCCTGGTAAGCCCAGTCGGACGGTGTTACATCAGAGAACGGGTTTGCAGCGTATGCGGATACGCCAGCGGAAAGTGCTGCAACAGCAGCGATTGCAAGGATCTTTTTCATATTCTTCGCTCCTTAAAAGAAATATAAGAAATAAGGTATGTCTCTTATAAGGAAGTAAAGAAGCCCGCGAGTGGCCGAGTTTCCTCTGCGCTGTCTTTTCCTTCCCACCATATGTGAGACAACATATAGTATTTTTTAAAGATACTACAAAATATTTACTCATGCAAAGAAATTTGACATCTTTGTTCAGTTGACCATAGGTCACTACTGTGAAACGTCCGAAAGTACCGGTAAATTCTGCTTGTTCAAGAAATTTTCTTTAACATGCATTAAGGCGTTGGTCAGTCTTACAATATTCATAATATATCCAATATTTTTTATATTTTTACAATTATTTTCTATTTCACATATAACAGGAAGAAATAAGTTTCTCCTGCGTTTCTGATTCAGGGCAGTAGAGGCAAAAATGATGCATTTTTTGAGAACAGAATGTTAGATTTTTCGATAAGAAAAGAAACCCCTGCGAAGGAGGCTTCTTTTCTAAATTTTATGTATTTCCAATTCGGAATTTCTTTTAGAATACGTAGTTGAGGGAGAGTGTCCATGCGTCTTCGTCGGCCGCGGAGTGGTCTCCTCCGTTTGTCTTGACGTCGAAGGCGTATTCGCCGTGGAGGTAGACGTTCTTCTGGAGGGTGACGTCAGCGATGGCGTTCCAGTATTTCACGCGATCAGCGTTTGTGCCAGAGTCGGTGAGGTAAGAGAGGACGTTTGTCTGATAGCCGGTGCCACCGAAGTAAATGCCCTGATCGACGCTGTTGTATGCTACGTCAGCGGCGAAGGAGCCCGGTTTCTTCACGTTCAGCTTGCCATAGCCAAGGCCTGCATTCCATGCGGTGTCATAACCGTTCTTCCAGTTTGTATCCTTCCAGTATTCGCCGAATACGCGGAAATCTCCGACAGGAATCGTAAGGCCAGCGCCTGCGATTTCATAACCGGCGAAGGTGTCTGCCTTCTTGTCTCCGGTGAATTTCAAATAGTTCAGGTTCAGCTTGGCAGCGGAGAAGTCGAAGTCACCTTTGGCAAAGAATGCATCCTGATCTTTTACACCATCGGTGTAATCGGACTTATTGAAGCGGCCATAGCCGGCAGTCAGATTGACGCGGCCCTGATGGAACATAGCCTGAGCTCCGTCATAGCCGTATGGGAAGCCGTAGAGCCAGCCGCTCTGGTCGCCGATGACAACCGGCTGACGGCCCAGTCTGACTGTGACAGCATCGCCGAAGTCATGATTGACGAAGAGCTGATCGAAAATGACATTCGTATCATCGCTCGTCTTGAAATTCATTTCTGCATCAAGGCGGCCCTGTACGTAGGTGGAATCATTGACCTGTCCTTTTACATTCAGGCGGATACGGCCGTCCCACTTATCAGCGGCGCCTGCGTCCTTGTTCTGGTAACGCATACGGCCATCGCCGGAGAAGGAAAGGTTTCCTACCTTCTTTTCAAGATTGGAAACACGGACACCCAGATTGGCGAGTTCGTCAGCATATTCGCCGGCAAGTCTATCGAGAGTGCCTCTCTGCTCAGCATTCAGTTGATCTTCCTTAGCGAGCATGCGGGCAATGATCTGAGCCAGTTCGTAACGGGTGATGTTTCTTTCACCTTTGAAGGTGCCATCCGGATAGCCTTCAACGATGCCCTGTTCAGACAGGTCTGCGACTGCCTGGTAAGCCCAGTCATTCGGAGTTACATCAGAGAACGGGTTGGCAGCGTATGCAGATACGCCAGCGGTGAGTGCTGCCATGGCAGCGAGTGCGAGAATTTTTTTCGTATTCCTGCTCCTTAAAAAATGAATGTTCTTGAAACGGAGTCATGAAGCAGGGGAATGGCCTCCGTATTCACCGCGCTTCGCTCTTCCATGCCATACGCAGGGCGTATGTTCTGCATTCAGAATACTATAAAATTTTTACATATGCAATCCTGTCCAATCTGTCATTTGAATACCTTCCCGAGATTTTCCTGTTCCCGGGAGGATACCATCTTCCAGGCCCATTTCTGCGCAGAACCCCCTTTTAAATGAAAATCCACCCTTCAAAAGGCTGTCTTAAAGCATCAATTTTAAGAAAAATCACGAGTTCAGACTTCCTCCATGAAGATGAATTTTCCTAAAATCACTTTAAAGGCCCTTTTTAGCCTCGACCTGCCATTTGAGGCATAGTTTTAGTTACACCCCCGGTTTTTTGCCTAAAGGGAAAAATCAAGACAGAATTTGATGATTTTACTCTGTTAAAAGAGTGAAATGATGATGAGCAAATCAGCATGCCCCCCTGTATTATCCATCGAATGAAGTCATTGCTTTTACGGCCGGAAGTGCTGAAGTTGCTGCCAGGATCCATGATCCGGTGTTTCCATGTCAGGAAATAAAAAAAGGAAACCTCGAAAGAGGTTTCCTTTCTTTGATTCCAGTTTCTTCGATAAGAAATTAGAATTTGTAGTTCAGGGAAACGGTCCAAGCGTCGTCCGGATCTGCACCCTTGTCAGCGTCAGCTGCGAATGCATATTCAGCATGGAGCTGTACGTTCTTAGCCAGAGTTACATCGCCCATAGCGTTCCAGAATTTCAGCTTCTTGGCATTTGCTACTGCATCAAGCATGTTAGTCTGCCAGCCGGTGCCGCCGAAGTATACACCATTGCCTACGTTATTGTATGCAACGGAGAGATTCCAGGTGCCCGGTTTCTTCCAGTTAGCTGCGCCATAGCCAAGGCCTGCGTTCCAAGCGGTATCTTCCAAAGCATCCGGAGCGGTGGTGTTCTTCCAGTATTCACCGAATACGTTGAACTGCTGAACAGGGATGCTCAGGTTAACGCCCAGAAGTTCTGGTTTGAAGTTAAGGCCGTTAGTATTAACAACATTGTCCTGGAAGGAGATGTAATCTACGCCCAATTTTGCAAAGTCGAAATCATAAGCACCGCGTGCGAAGTAGAAATCAGCTTTGTTGTCATCATTGTTCAAGCCATAGAAATCAGCGTAGGTTGTTCCAGTCTTTACATAGGAATCATTGAACTGGCCATAGCCGGTAGTCAGGGACAGTTTGCCATTGTTGTAAGCAGCCTGTGCGCCATCATAGCCATCATGAGTATTAGCGAGCCAGCCTGCCTGGTTACCAAAGGAAATGGGCTGACGGCCAAGACGAACTGCAAAGTCCTTGCCGAAGTTATGGTTTACATACAACTGATCCATGGAGGTGTCGCTGGATTCAGAATCTTTGAAGTTCATTTCATTCAGGAAACGGCCCTGTACATAGGTGGAGTCGTTAACCTGGCCACGTACGTTAATACGGATACGGCCATTCCAGCTGTCTGCCTTGTCAAGGGTCTTATCCTGATAACGCATACGAGCATCGCCGGACCAGTACAGGTTGCCAACTTTCTTTTCGAGGTTGGAAACGCGAACGCCCAGGTTTGCAAGTTCGTCAGCATATTCGCCAGCGAGTTTGTCCAGGGTTGCTCTCTGTTCAGCGTTCAGCTGATCTTCTTTAGCGAGCATGCGGGCAATGATCTGAGCCATTTCATAACGGGTGATGTTTCTTTCGCCCTTGAAGGTGCCATCCGGATAGCCTTCAACAACGCCCTGTTCGGACAGGTCTACTACTGCCTGGTAAGCCCAGTCGGATGGGGTTACATCAGAGAAAGGATTTGCAGCGTATGCGGATACGCCAGCGGTGAGTGCTGCTACAGCAGCGAGTGCGAGAATTTTTTTCATGTTCTTCGCTCCTTATAAAGAAAAATGTGGAATGTCTTCCTTTTTCCCTAAGAGCTTGGATGAAAAACGTGGCTCGAGTGACCGTGTTTCCTCTGCGTGTTTTTCTTCTTCGATCTTAAGTGACATGAATCGGAAGACTTGTTTCATGTCTAGGTTGAGAGTAACACATGAGAAAAGTTAAATCAAGTTTAAACAAATCCTCTCATTCCCTTAAAGCTTCCATTTTTGAGTGAAATCTCCTAATTTTAAATTATGCAAATGATTCGCGTTTACCGCCATATGACCGAAAGTCAGCAGATTTTCCATTCACATTTCGGCACATTTTGTCAGATTGTCCACCTATATTCTTCTTTTGCAACTTATAAAGAACTTCTATAAATACGATAATCTGTTTCTATACTTTCTGCAAACATTTCCCACTAAAAAGAGACCTCCCGAAGGAAGTCTCTTTTAATTTCACTGCTGCCAGGTTCTGTATTAGAACTTGTAGTTGAGGGATACGGTCCAAGCATCCTTATCATTGATATCAGCGTCATCAGCGCTAACGTCGAATGCATATTCACCATGGAGGAATACGTTCTTCTGGAGGGTAACGTCAGCCATTGCATTCCAGAATGTTACGTTGGTTGCTTTATGTTCTGTCAGATACTTCAGAGCATCGGTCTGGAGGCCTGTGCCGCCAAAGTAGATGCCTTCGTCAACATCGTTGTAAGCTACATCGATAGCGAAGGAGCCCGGTTTCTTCAGGTTCAGTTTGCCATAGCCGATACCTGCGTTCCAAGCGGTATCATTGCCGTTGTCATAGGTGGTGTTCTTCCAATATTCACCGAATACACGGAAGTCCTGAACCGGAACAGTCAGGTTTGCGCCCATCAGTTCATAGCCGGCAGCTGTATCAGCTTTCTTGTCGCCTGTGAACTTAATGTAGTCAACGCCGAGTTTAGCAACGTTCAGGTCAGCTGCGCCGCGTGCATAGAATGCATCCTGATCTTCAACGCCTTCATCATAGTCAGAGGTATTGAAGCGGCCATAACCAGCGGTCAGGTCAACTTTCTGTCCTGCATGGAATGTTACCTGAGCAGCATCAGCGCCGAAGGTATCACCATACAGCCAGCCGCCCTGGTCACCAAATGCTACCGGCTGACGGCCGAGACGAACGGTTGCAGCGGTACCGAAGTCATGGTTTGCAAACAGCTGATCAAACTGTACATCAGAATCATCTTCACTTTCTTTGAAGTCCATGGTTGCGTTCAGGCGGCCCTGTACGTAAGTGGAGTCATTGACCTGACCCTTTACGTTGATTCTCATACGGCCGTTCCAGGAATCATCGCCAGTTGCGTTGTTCTGGTAACGCATACGAGCATCGCCGGACCAGTAAATGTTGCCGACCTTCTTTTCAAGGTTGGATACGCGAACGCCCAGGTTTGCGAGTTCGTCAGCATATTCGCCAGCGAGTTTTTCCAGGGTTGCTCTCTGTTCAGCGTTCAGCTGATCTTCTTTAGCGAGCATGCGGGCAATGATCTGAGCCATTTCATAACGGGTGATGTTTCTTTCGCCCTTGAAGGTGCCATCCGGATAACCTTCAACGACGCCCTGTTCGGACAGGTCTTCAACTGCCTGATAAGCCCAGTCGTTCGGGGTTACATCAGAGAATGGATTTGCAGCGTATGCGGATACGCCAGCTGTGAGTGCTGCTACTGCAGCAATTGCGAGAACCTTTTTCATGTTTCATCGCTCCTTTAATAGAAAATATAGAGAATTATGCGTGCCTCTATTTTTCCTCGGAGGAGCTCCGACTAGGACCTTGCGCGAGTGACCGTGTTTCCTCTGCTGTCTTTCATCTTTGCTTTTCCAAGGGACATGACCTTGAGGCTTCCTTCATGTCTGTGGTTAGCTTAACACGGACGCAAAGTTAAATCAAGTTTAAACCATTGATAAACCTTTATGATATGCATGAGACTTTTGGTTATTTGTAAAACATTCGATAAAATCAGTTTTATACTGAGTTATCACAATCATTCCCATTAACTCCCGCATGACCGACTATAAGTCATTTCAGACATTTTTATATTTTTGACTATCAGTCATATATGAGCGGCGCGCCGGCCTTGAGAGAATATAGATAAGTTTTATGAACTCATGGGTGTCGATATCGAAATAAAAGAAGGACTGTCAAAATGTGCAGGCATTTCGACAGTCCTTAGTGAGAGTTATTTGATTGAGAGAATTAGAACCATACAACCTCGCTGCGCTCGAAGGAAATGAACCTCCTCAGGCGACTCCGTCGCCAGCTCCCCCTACGGGGCGAGCTCTGACCCCCTTAAGCCGAACTTCGTTCGAGAAAAGGAAAAAGCAACATTTTAGCGGATTTCTACAGCTCCTTTTGCCTATATATTCCTTTATCCTTATTTCCTCAGTCGATGATCTCGAATTCTGCTTTGCTGCCTTTTTCGGCGGGTGTGACGCGCAGTCGTGCGTCTATGCGTTCTTCGAGTTCTGGGACGTGGGAGATGATGCCTACCATGCGGCCTGTGTTCTGGAGGTCGATGAGTGTATTCATGGCGCTGTTCAGGGAGTCGGGGTCGAGGGTGCCGAAGCCTTCGTCGATGAACATGGTATCAAGACGGACGCCGCCCTGTCTGGACTGGACGACGTCGGCAAGGCCAAGGGCCAGGGAGAGGGATGCCAGGAAGGTTTCGCCGCCGGAAAGTGTATTGGCCGGGCGGGAACGTCCTGTGAAGCTGTCGGAGACTTCAAGCGACAGTCCGCCCTTCCCCAGTCCGCTTTCGTCTGTCATGCGGTGGAGGGAGTATCTCCTCCTGCTCATGGAGAGAAGACGGAGGTTCGCAGCATTGGCTACGTCGTCAAGGAGTGTGCCAAGGACGTATCTTTCCAGGGTGATCCTTGTCTTCTTTCCGCTTGTGAGGTCATAAAGGCCTCTTATAAGGCCTTCCTCCTTGCGGAGGTCTTCCAGTTCCTTCTCGATGGCTCTGGCGTCTGAAACGGCCTTTTGGAGCGTTTCTGTGCGTTCCTTGAGAGCGGCTGCCCTTTCGGAGGCTTTTTTGAGCTGGTCCTGCAGCGCTTTGGACTTTTCATTCAGCGCCTGCATGTCAGGACGCTCCTTCCCTGCGGTTGCCTGCTCTTCTGCTTTGATCCGTTCTTCCGTGCTCTTTCTGTCTGCGCGGTACTGTTCCAGTGTCTTCCGGACGCTTTCTTCCGTGTCCTTCTTCTTGTACCATTCCTTGCATTCGTCGAGACTCTGGAAGCCGGCCTTATCGGAAGCTTCCTTCAGGACGGATTCTGTTTCCCTGTATTTCTTCACGAGCTCTTCTCTGCGCTCTTCGGCATTCCTGCATGCGGCCTGGCTGGCAGAGAGGTCGGCTCCTGCTTTCCTCAGCTGGGCGGCCGCCGTTTCCTTGTCCTGTTCCCATTTCCTGATATCCGTCAGAAGGCGCGTGCTTTCTGCTTCCAGATATTTGGGATCCCTGTATGCTTCAGGAATTTCCTCAAGCGTCTTCATCTGTGCATCGGCCTTCGCGTGATCGCTCATGGCTTTCGCATAGGCTCCTGTGCTGTGCTTTTCCTTGGTATCATTGGCTCTGTCATAAGCGGCTGATGCTCTTTCGTATTCCTTCTGCGCACGTTCGACGTCTTCTGCCTTTGCTACATTGTCTCCGCCGCGGGCCGGGGCCGGATGGTGGATGGCGCCGCAGACGGGACATGGCACGCCGTCTTCCAGTCCTTCCGCCAGAAGGAATGCCTGTCCTTCGATATAGGATTTCCTGACAGCATCTGCCTTCTCCTTCTGCTCATCCCTTGCCTTTCTCGCCGCTTCGGCGGCAGCCTGGAGGCGCTTTGTTTCCTCTTCTGCTCTGGATAATGCGTTTTTCGCGTTTTTGAGCGCCTGGACGGCTGCCCCGTACAACTTTGCCTTGGGCACCAGGTCCTGCATTTTAAGGGCCGTTTTACGCTCTTCTTCGCGCTTTTCTTTCATGGCATCGAGTTCTTGGATGCGTTTTTCAAGCGTTTCATTCAGCTTGGAATACGTTTCCATATCCGCTTTGGCTGTCTTGAGTTTCACTGCCTCCTGCTTTCCTTCCCGGGTGATGCCATCCAGCTGGACGAAGTAAGGCGCAAGCTCCCGGGCGCTCCGGATCAGGGAAAGGGATGCTTCCATTTCCTTCATGCGTCCTTCTTCATTCTTAAGGGCCGCATCCTGCTTCAATGCCTTTTCAAGCTCCGTGAAATGGCCCATCAGTGCGGTTTCCTTCTGGTAGACTTCACGGAATTCATTGCTTTCCTTTTCCCTGCTTTTGACGATGTCCTGTGCTTCCTTCAGTTCCTTTCCTGCTTCTTCCACCATTTGGGAAAGCTGTTTTTCGTCGGTGGCGCCGGATGAACTTAAGATCTGGTCTTCTCTTGTCTGCTTTTCCATTTTTTCGCGGACTTTCGCATCGAGCCTGTCCTTCAGCCTGTCCTTGAAATCAGAGAAACGCTGTGTCTTGAAGAGCTGCTTCAGGATGGCTTCTCTTTCATCGGCCTTTGCCACGAGGAGCTTTCTGAAATCGCCCTGCGGAAGGAGGATGACCTGGCAGAACTGGTCGGCATTGAGCCCGATGAGTTTCCCTGCGGCTTCTTCAATGCCTGTGCGCAATGTATTGATTTCCTTGCCGTCTTCCAGTTCGGAAAGGGACGCCTGCATGGCAGCCAGTGTCTGTCCGCTGCCGCGTTTCTTATCGACCATCTGCGCCGGGCTTCTCGTGGCGCGGTATGTCTTATCCCCCAGCATGAAATCGAAAACGACTTCTGTCCTTTCCGAGGAATCGGCATAGTCGCTTCTCATTTTCTCGCCTGTCCGGTCGCCGCTCGTCTTGCCGTAAAGGGCATAGCACATGGCATCCAGGATCGTCGTCTTCCCTGCTCCGGTCGGGCCGCAGATGAGGAAGAGATGGCGTCCCTGCAGTTTTTCGAAGTCGATGACAGTCTCGCCCGCATAGGGGCCGAAGGCACGCATCGTCAGTTTCAAAGGTTTCATTTTGCGTTTTCCTTCCTGTATACCTCTTCCCAGACTTCCTGAGAAAGCTTTTCTTCTTCTTCTGTCAGTTCCTGCTCACGGAAATGGCTGACAAAGGCGCGGAAAATGTCTTCATCACTCATGGATTCGAGGCGGATCTTCCTTTCGCCGTTGTCGTCCTTGTAGCCCATGTCCTGCTCGACGCCCAGGGCATTCGGGTACTTCTCGCGGAGCTTTGGCATGGCGTCGATGACAGGTTCGGAGTCGGTCAATACGATCTGCAGATAGTCTTCCGAGCCTTCTCTGGCCATGATGTCTGCAAAGGAACCCTGGATTTCCCGTACCTGATGGAGGGGCAGCATTTCACGGAACGTAGTGGAAACATTTCCTTCTCCGTCGATCGTCCCTACGATGATGCCTTTTTTCTGGCGCACTTCGTCGAAGGAGTAGCGCATGAGGCTTCCGCTGTACTGGATCTTCTCGGAATCCCTCTTCGTCTTCTGCGGACGGTGGAGATGGCCGAGGGCGGTGTAGTCGTAGGGCGCAAAGACTTCATCGGGAATCTGGTCATAGCCGCCGATGGAGAGCGGTCTTTCCGATTCCGACGACATGCCGCCTGCTGCATAGACGTGGGCAAGGGCGATTTTCCTCATGCCTTCTCCTTCATCAGGAAGGAGGGAGAGCATGCGGGAGGAAAGAATTTTTTCTGCCTCTTCGTACGTCTTCACCTTTTCCGCCTCTTCCATGCCGAGCTTGTTCATCATGACGCGCACGCGGGCGGGTTCGGAATACGGCATTGGAAGGAATGCGACGGGACCCCATTCATCCTTCAGGATGACGGGAGATAGCCTGTCGAGCGGCCCGAAGATGTAGAGCCCCTGCGAGCGGAGAAGACGGCTTGCCACGGCGAGGCGCTCGGCGCTGTCGTGGTTCCCGCTGATGACGATGAAGGGAATCCCTCTCTTTCCGACGATTTCCTCAGTCATGCGGTCAAAGAGCTCGACGGCATCTTCCGGAGGAAATGAGCGGTCATAGACGTCCCCGGCCAGAAGGATCACGTCCGGCTTTTCTTCGTCGACGATGGGCAGGAAACGGTTTTCCAGGAGCCATGCCTGATCTTCTGTCATAGAGTGTTCCTTCAGAAGCTTCCCCAGGTGCCAGTCGGCTGTGTGAATGAATTTCATGCGTCCTCCTTCCGAAGGCTTCTCAAAAGCGCGATTTCACGCTTGTAGCCTTCCAGATCATTCGGTGTTTCAAGGTAGAAGGGAAGATTTCTGAGAAGCGGATGATTGATGATCCTTTCCATCCCTTCGAAACCGATTGTCCCTTCGCCGATTTTTTCATGGCGGTCCTTGTGGCTTCCCATCGGATTCTTGTCGTCATTCAGGTGAATAGCCTTCAGGCGGGAAAGCCCGATGACTTCATCGAAATGGGCGAGAACGCCGTCGGTATCTCCTGCGATGTCGTAGCCGCCGTCATAAACGTGGCAGGTATCAAGGCACACGCCCATGCGGTCCTTGCGCTCAACCTTGTCGATAATCGCGGCCAGCTCCTCAAACGTGCGTCCGACTTCCGTCCCCTTCCCTGCCATCGTTTCAAGCAGGACAAAAGGCGGCAGTTCTTCCTGATCCATGGCGTAATTCAGCATGTCTGCAATCATGGGAATCGCAATTTCTGCGCCCTGCTTCAGGTGGGAGCCCGGATGGAAATTGTAAAGGCAGTTCGGCAGGTGCGCCGCTTTGGCCAGGTCCTCACGAAGCGCCGTGCGGGCAAACTCACGCACCGACTCCTTCGTCGAGCAGCCGTTCATCGTGTAAGCCCCATGACAGAGAATCGGCCCGAAATCATGCTCCTGCATCCACGCCTTCAAAGCCAGCGCATCCGCTTCCTTCACAGGAGCAGACTGGCTTCCGCGCGGGTTTCGCGGGAAGAACTGAAACGTATTTCCGCCGATCGAAGTGGCTGTCTTCCCCATGGAAAGATACCCGCCCGTGACGGATAAATGGCATCCAAGTATAAACATAAAGTCCTTCTTTCTATTTAAATCCATTCCAATACTCAATTCCCTTTCATTATAGCATGAGGAAATTTTTGGACGGAGGGAGGGGAAGATGGAAAGCGTGAGAAAAGATGGGAAAACCGGACAACCAGCCTGCGGCTGAGAAAAACATGATAAAACCATACAAGGAGGAAAAACCATACGACCTCGCTTCGCTCGTGGAGATGAACCTCCTCAGGCGCATGCGCGCCAGCTCCCCCTACGGGGCGAGCTCTGACACCCTTAAACCGAACTTCGTTCGATGAAAACCATACAACCTCGCTGCGCTCGGGAACTGCACTTCTTTCTGTCACTTCGTGAGCGTATGCGTCATCCTTGTTCCGAGGCAGGTTTTTTCGATTCTAATGAATATTATTGAACGAACACCTTACCGTTTTCATTTACGGTTCGTATTTAAATCACTACTGATAACATAGGTAAGCGCCGGTGCGGAAGGTTTTGACCTGCCCCAGCGGGGAAGGCGTCCAGCCAATCTTTTCATAAATTTAAGACAAATCAGATTTGAATTTTTTTATTTCTCATCGCCGAGCTTCCCCCTACGGAGGGAAGTGCCCGAAGGGCGATAGGGGTGCAGTTTCTAAAATCGGGGTGTAGTATTCATTGATTTTTATAAAAAGGTTCCACGAGCGAAGCGAGGTTTGCTTGTTTTCCAAGTTCGCGCTCCGCCGCGGTTGTACGGTTTCTTTATAAGAGCTCTCTTTTATAAATGCTTTTTTAAAATAAAGCGTACCTTGGCATTTCCTGCGCTGCGGCGAAGGCGTACCTTGGCCTTTTCGCTGATGGCGAGCGCACCAAAAAACAGGATGCATGAATGGATCATGCATCCTGTCTGTATTTCCGCTATAACTTATCCTAAGAAGCCTCTGAGTTTCTGGGCTGCCATGACTCTCTGGAGTGCGAGCATGTAGGAGGCGAGGCGGTAGGTGACGTGGTATTTTTCTTTGAGGGCATAGACGTCTTCGTATGCTTCTCTCATCTTTTTCTGGAGACGGGCGTTGTATTCGTCTTCGGTCCAGTAGTAGCCTGTGCGGTTCTGGACCCATTCGAAATAGGAGCCTACGACGCCGCCGACGTTGCTCATGACGTCCGGGAGGACTTCGATGCCGTGTTCTTCGAAGTATTTGTCTGCTGTTTCATCGGTCGGGCCGTTTGCGCCTTCGAGGATGAGTTTTGCTTTTACTTTTTCCATGGTGGATGCGTTCAGCTGGTTTTCCATAGCTGCTGCGAAGATGACGTCGACGTCCTGGGCGAAGAGTTCGCTGTCAGGGATGAAGGATGCGCCTTCTTCTGTGTAGCCTTTGAGGGATCTGCCGTGGCTGTTGGCATAGACGTACATGGCTTCGATGTCGAGGCCATTCGGGTTCTTCCATGTGCCATTGATATCGCCTACAGCGATGATCTTGACGCCTTCTTTATGCATGAGGAGGGAGCCTACGGAGCCAACGTTGCCGAAGCCCTGTACGACCATGGTGAGGTCTTTCATTTCTCTATGGTTCTTTTCGCACCAGGTCTCGAGTGTGAAGAGAAGGCCGCGGCCGGTAGCTTCGTTTCTGCCGAGGGATCCGCCGACTTCGAGTGGTTTGCCTGTGACGACGCCTGGCTGCCATTTGCCGGAGAGGGCTGCGTATTCGTCAGCGATCCATGCCATGATCTGGCCGTTGGTATTGACGTCTGGTGCCGGTACGTCCTGGTCTGGTCCGATGATTGGATAAATGCGGCGTACGTACATGCGTGTCAGTCTTTCGAGTTCACGCTTTGACAGTTTATGCGGGTCGACTTTGATGCCGCCTTTAGCACCGCCGTAAGGAATGTTGCCGATGGCGTTCTTGATTGTCATCCATGCAGCAAGGGCTTTGACTTCGTTTTCATCGGACTGCGGATGGAAACGGATGCCGCCTTTTGCTGCGCCGCGTGCGGTGGAGTGCTGTACGCGGTAGCCGGAGAATACTTCTACATGGCCGTCATCCATGGTGACCGGGATGCTGACTGTCAGCTCGCGTTCCGGATAACGGACGAATTCATAATCATTTCTCGGGCAGCCGAGTACTTCTGCTGCCTTATCCAATACATGAAGCATATTTTCATACGGATTGTAACCTGCCATGATCAAGCCTCCAAGAAGAAATGGGATACGAATTCCAATAAGTGGACTCTATATCCTGAAACTTATGGTTTTACTATACCACCTTTCTTCCTGTTTGAGAAGATAATTGCATACATAAATGAGTATTCAGCATAGGTTATATTTTAAGTCATGCTTTATTTGCCAAACAAATGAAGAGGGGAAATGGGGATTAGAACCGTACGATTTCGCTTCGCTCGTGGTAATCAACCCTATCCACCGCGAAAGGAATATGCTTTACTTATTACTGCACCCCTTTCGGCGCATGCGCGCCACTTCCCCCGAAGGAGGCAGCTTCGCAGAGAATAAAGAAAAGATTTTAAATCTGATTTGTTTTTGCCCTTTCGTACCCCATCCCCTACCATACTCCCTTCCCCGTCTGGGAAGGCGAGTTTAATGCACTCCACCCGAGGAGAAGCTGGATTTTGCTAATTACTGTTCCCCATTTCCTGCATCAAAAAGCGGCGCCGAAGCGCCGTTGATGATTTTATTTCCCTTATCCTTTTACATCAGGCCTTTGACCAATACGAAGAGGATGAGGAGCGGGAGTACGTAGCAGAAGTAGGGACGGATCCAGCGGGGCATTTTCATGCCTGTGCCGGTGTTGACTTCTTCTAAGTACTTGTCAAAGCCCCAGCCGTACTTGGATACGCAGAAGAGGGCGAAGATGATGGAGCCGAGCGGAAGGATAAGCCCGCTGACGAGGAAGTCTTCCATGTCGAGGATGCCTTTTCCTGCGATCTGCACGTCGGACCATACGTTGAAGCCGAGTGCACAGGGAATGCTGCCCAGGAATACGAAGGGCAGAAGGATGAAGACTGTCTTCTTTCTGCTCCAGCCGAAGTCGTCCATGCAGTTGCCGATGAGGCTTTCGAAGACGGCGGTGACGGTGGAGAAGCTGGCGAATGTCATGAAGACGAAGAAGAGGGATCCCCAGAATTGTCCGAAGGACATGTTGATGAATACGTTTGGCAGTGTAACGAAGATGAGGGACGGGCCTTCGGATGGTTCTACGCCGAATGCAGAGCATGCCGGGAAGATGATGAGGCCTGCCATCAGGGCTACGAATGTGTCAAGCGCGGTGATTCTGACTGCTTCGCCGCCCAGGGTGTTGTTGCGGCTCATGTAGCTGGCGAAGATTTCCATGGAGCCCTGGCCGACGGAGAGTGTGAAGAATGCCTGGTTCATGGCAGCAGCTGCCACGTTTCCAATGCCTGCTTCGACGGCGCGGTTCCAGTCAGGAAGAAGGTAGAATTCGACGCCTTTGGCGCTTCCCGGAAGGAGAAGGCTGTTTACGGCGAGGATAACGATGAGGCCCAGGAGGCCGAGCATCATGACTTTCGTGACTTTTTCAAGGCTCTTGGCAACGCCGCCTGCGCAGACGGCAAAGCCGACGAGGACGTTCAGGCCCATGAAGAATATGAGTTCATAAGGATCAGCGACCATGGCATCGAAGGTGGCTGCAACTTTCTCAGGCCCCATGCCATTGAAGGATCCGTTCAGGAATTTCCAGAAGTAGTCGACCATCCAGCCGGATACGACGGTGTAGTAAATCATGAGGACGAAGCTGCCCAGAAGGCAGATCCACCCGTGCCAGTGCCATTTGCTGCCTTTCGGCTCCAGTGTCTTGAAGCCCATCATGGCGCTCTTGTGGCTGGCGCGTCCGACGGCCAATTCCATCGTGACGACAGGTATCCCCAGTATTAAAAGGAATAACAGGTAAAACAATACGAACACGGCCCCGCCGTACTCCCCGGTGATGTACGGGAATTTCCATACGTTCCCGATACCGATGGCGCATCCGGCGCTGACCAGAATAAATCCCAGGCGGGATTTGAAACTGTCTCTTTCTTCCATTCTTCTTTCCTCCATTTTATCTTTTCCGGATTTCCCGGTCCGCTTTGCCGCAAAGGCTTCCCGCGGAAAGGAAGCTTACATAAGGCCTCTGATCAGGATGACCAGGATCAGAAGCGGCAGGATGAACTGGAAATATGGTTTGATCCAGAGCGGCATTTTCAGTCCGCTGCCTTTATTGACTTCAGCGATGTAGTTGTCAAAGCCCCATCCGAATTTCGTCACGCAGAAGAGCAGGTAGACGAGCGCGCCGCCCGGAAGGAGCAGGTTGCTGACGATGAAGTCTTCGCTGTCCAGGACGTCTCTGGCTCCGATGATGTGGACGTCGCTCCAGATGTTGTATCCCAGTACGCAGGGGATGGACAGAACGAATACAATGACAAGGTTCACGAGGACGGCTTTCTTTCTTGACCATCCGAAGTTGTCTCTCGCGCATGCAATGAGGTTTTCAAAGACCGCGGTGACGGTGGAGAAGCTGGCAAATGTCATGAAGACAAAGAAAAGTGTGCCCCAGAGCTGGCCAAAGGACATGTTCTGGAATATGCGCGGAAGTGTGATGAAAATGAGCGACGGGCCTTCATCCGGCTGTACGTTGTAGGCAAAGCATGCCGGGAAAATGATGAGTCCGGAAAGGACAGCGACGAAGGTATCGAGCGCTGTGATCCTCACGGCTTCGCCCGTCAGTGTGAAGTCGTCTGACATGTAGCTGCCGAAGATTTCAATGGCAGCGATGCCGAGGGACAATGTGAAGAATGCCTGGTTCATCGCAGCAGCTGCCACGTTCCCGATGCCTGCTTCGACTGCCCTGTCCCAGTCCGGGAGAAGGTAGAAAGCAAGGCCCGGTCCGCCGCCTTTGAGTGAAACGCTGTGCGCAGCAAGGACGACGATGAGGACCAAGAGGCAGAGCATCATGACCTTCGTGATGCGTTCGACGCCGTTATGCAGGCCAAGGCCGCAGACGCCGAATCCGCCGAAAACGGTAAGTGCCATGAAAATTCCCATTTCCGTGGGAGATGCCAGCATGGACGTGAAGACGCCGCTGACGGCTTCCGTCGGAACGCTCGCAAAAGCGCCGGTCAGGAATTTCCAGAAATACGCAAGCATCCATCCGGATACTGTCGTGTAGTACATCATGAGGAGCAGACAGCCAAGGATACAGAACCAGCCATGAATATGCCATTTCTGCCCGGGCTTTTCCAATTTCTTATAGCCCTGGACAGCGCTCCCGCGGGATGCGCGGCCGACGGCAAGCTCCATCGTCATGACGGGGATGCCCATCAGTAAAAGAAACATCAGGTAAAACAATACAAAAACAGCGCCTCCGTATTCCCCGGTCACATACGGGAATTTCCAGACATTCCCGATGCCGATGGCACAGCCTGCGCTGACAAGTAAAAATCCCAACCGGGATTTGAAACTATCTCGATTTTCCATCTCCTGCTCCTGCCTTCCTACCCATTTTTCCGGCCGCCCCTTCCGGCAGCCTTAAAAAGACTTTCTCCCTATCATATATCAATAGACGCTATTGGGCAAGTGTTTGGGAAAGAGGAGCAAGAAAAAAGGAGCCATGAAATGAGTGATGTGCATTTCATGGCTCCTTTTAATGACTATATTACATGCCGAACGGCTCTCTTCCGCATCCCGGGATCTGATAAATTCCATGGCTGGTACGGAACAGGAAGAAATCAAAAGTCCTCTTTCCCCATCCGGAAAGAAGTGAAATCCAATGAAAGGACATCATGACCGCCTCCATCTCGCTGTCGAACTACGTTCACAATAATGAACACTTTGTTCTATACATATAGTACCACTGGAAAAATAATAAAGCTATCATCACTTTTGGATGGATATATCTTATGGGATTTGTCGAACAAAGTGTACAGGAAGTGGTGAGATGGAAGTGCGGGATGCGGGAGAAAACTATACAACCTCGCTGCGCTCGTGGAACTGCACCCCTTTCTGCCGCATTCGCGGCATCCTTCCCCGACGGGCAGGTCAAAACCTTCCGCCATCATTCAATGCCGCTAATATCACTATCATTTAAATACGTTTACCGTAAATGACAATCGTAAGACATTCATTCGATACTATCCACCAGCACCGAAACGAAGGACTTCGACCTGCCCCAGCGGGGAAGGCGCCCGGCTTATCTTTTCATAAATTTAAGACAAATCAGATTTGAATTTTTTTATTTCTCATCGCCGAGCTTCCCCCTACGGAGGGAAGCGCCCGAAGGGCGATAGGGGTGCAGTTTCTAAAATCGGGGTGCAGTATTCATTGGTTTCTATAAAAGGTTCTGCGAGCGAAGCGAGGTTTGCTTGTTTTCCAAGTTCGCGTTTGCCGCGGCTATACGGTTTTCCTGCAATAAAAAACTGAGGAAGTATGACGATTCAGGATTATAGGACAAAACGTGTTGGTAAAAATTTATATTATGCTTGT
>UMIE01040891.1_pt1 | contig 23104 bp, 45 predicted proteins | sample 1965711 | NCBI WGS metagenome assembly UMIE01 (sample SAMEA4836116, study PRJEB28245) | human gut metagenome | biome: gut microbiome; material: fecal sample | place: Denmark | collected 2008 | reverse complement strand
TGACATTGGGAAATATTATGTGTTAAATTTTTGTAATAGTGTTTATTTGTTCATTAATGCCTTAAAAAATAAACTAATACAGAAAACAATACTAAAAATAGTTAATTACACAGTTAATTCTTCCTCTTCCTCTTTCGACAATGCTTCCACGTCACCATCCTCACCTTTAGGGAAATACAGTTCGTCAAGATAATTGCTTGCTTCACTCTTGTCAGTGAAACTCTTTACAACACTTCCCCGTTTGCTAACGACACGGTAACTAATATTATCCTCTGCTACAACTTTATAACAATTTAAATCATCCACATCTACAACATCGGGAGCATTATCATCAATACGCATCATGCTCAATATATGAGAATACTCGTTCACCTTCACCGTACAGGAAAAAACATTAGGAACTGGTTCTATTATCAATCCGGCATTTATTAATGAATCAAAAACAGAACGCCTAGGTTTATATTTCAGTTGCCTCCTTATAAACTTCAATGTTATCATATTATCTCCCCTCTGTGCGGAAACAATACACAAACGCAATATCCGTAACGCATCAATACTACATAGAGGTGAAAGGTATCTGTACAACTGGGCAGGAGTAAATTTATGGAAATAATCAAATACTCCCTCTTCCTCTATTTCCTTTACACGCCTTTCCCTTTCTTTATTCCTTACCGTCAAATTAGTGGTTTTCCTTACCGACATAGACTACCCCTTCCATGTATCGTTTTCCTTTATCCATTTACGTTCATCATCACTAAGATCGCCTGTTGATTCACGATGATATACACACTTGTTGCATAACCCTGCCTTGGCACGGACACACTTGTCGCAATCGTATGGGAAAAACGCTATGGTGGTCTTGTCGTAGAAATCCTCACTGGCATCATCGTCAGAAAGCCATCCTTTGAACTTTGCAAGCATATCAAGCGCACCTTTCACATCCTTAAAATCAGCAGTGTCTATATCAGAACGCTTTAGGAAACTTTCTATAAGACTTATCGCATCTTCAAATTCAAGGTTATCCTTGTTTATCAAAGTCTTTGTCTTTTCCTTATTCTCCCCTTCCAATACACGCCTCATGGATGGTGTCACATAATCAGAAGCAAGCATGGAAGATTTGGCATAATTGACAATCTGGGTTATTCTTGGAGAGTTCACCCATTGCTTGGCTTTCATAAGCAAAGAACGCTCTGACATACCCTCGTCAACAACGTGCGTAGCCTTGTAAAACAAGACAGGATTGGTATCTATGACATAAGCGGACGCAGCCCATAACTCCATCTCATTCGCATCATCAATATGCTTTGCTATATCAATCTTCTTCTGTTTTTCATCGTCAATAAGAAGATTGTTACTAAGGGGAAGTTTACCCCATCCTTTATTCAAACCCATTACCTTTCCTCCTTTATCCTAGATTTTATCTCACTTACTCTCTCGTCAAGTTCAGAAGAATATTTAAAAAGATTGTATATGCTACTCCTGTCAATACATAGGAAATCAGAAATTTCAGATATACTTAAACCCATGTCACGCATGACACAGCACACAAGCGCACGGTTTATCACAATATCATGCTTCCTGCTTTTCCTGTTAACATCAGTATCGGAGAGTCCGCTTGCCGCTAGAACTCTCCTAAAAATCAAAGCGTTATCAGCCTTTTTGCCCATTTTTCACATTCTCCTTGTCTACGATTAATTGCATTATATCAGCGTAACCAGCCAAATCAACCATATTGTCACGCTTTTTATGGAATCCCTGTCTGCATAGCTTTACAGCTATCTGTACAGCAACACAGTCATAAGGAGATAATTCCTTTCCAGTAATCAAAGAAGCCACCTTGGAAATGTTTTCAAAATTGACTACTGCATCGCCATAGTCAGACTGTCTGCTGTTGCTACGGATATCCTTTGCCTCATCAAGGATGCTTCTCTCTTTAACATGATCAACATAAGCAATACAATCCGAGAAAAGAATATACTCTTTACCCTGGTCATCCGCACAAAGAAACTTTTCACCATTCTCAAAACAGTATTTAACAGTGACAAATTCACCGAATACATTTGACTTGCTTACAGAATCTTTACCGTGAAGTGAAATGTATTTATCACGGTTTATAATTTTCACCCTGCTGTTCAATGTAACTCCAATCATAACAAATCACCAACTTTTATGTTATCCGCATCCTTCTTGTCAGAAAAGAAGATACGGTCATACTTAGTTTCACCAAACTCAACAAACATGGCTAAGATAAAATACTTGTTCAGTACACTATCATAACCCTTGTCGTAAATCTTATTTATCTTTTTTGTTTTCATCGTTTTTCACATTTAATGTCCATACTGTCACCTCCCATCATCATCTTCAATATACAGGTATTGAACATCAGTTCAACAATCTCGTATCTTACGTACTCATGTCCATCAACATGGCATGTAATGGTTTTACCAGAAATATCATAAGTACCGTAACCATTCCCAAAATAGCCCCTTCCTACATAAGTACCATCCTGATTAAACTTAGCGTAAGTAGGTCTTATCATTGGATACCATCTACCATCCACTTTCACCTGAACAAGTTCCCATGTGCCGATAATAGCATCCTTGTATTCATCATCCTTATCATTGGAACAACTACACAACCCCAATAATACTATTGAAAAAATAGCTAAAAATAATAAAAATTTCTTTCTCATTTTCCTACATTATTTGTGTGACCAAAACCTCCATCACCCCTATCCGTTGAATCAAGGCTTTCAACCTCAACAAATTCAACCTCAATATAATTACTGAAAAGAAGCTGAGCAATCCTCTCCTTGGCGGCAATATAGAAAGGCTCTTTCTCAAAACTCTTCACTATAACACCGATACAACCAGTATAATCACAATCAATAACACCATCCAACACATCTGCGTCATGATACTTCCCGTCAACGCCAATAATACCTTTCAGAGAAAATCCACTTCGAGGCTTGATGATAGCCTTCATATTTGATGGCATCTGAATGGCTATACCAAGTTTAATCAGATTACGACCTTTTCTTATCAACGTGTTGTCAGGAACATACAAATCATACCCGGCAGCACCATCAGTTTTTTTTTCGGGAAGAACTGCATCCCGTCTTAATTTTACAAATTTTACTTGATTCATTTTTTATTTCCTTTTCTCTTTAAATCATACATAGCGCATTCCCTGCTTCGATAAATCTTGCTTGCAGGATATATCACATCATTGACAATAACAAAGCCGACAACAGGATCTGTAATGGGAACAACTTCACCATCAACAATAGTAAAATTATTCTCGGATAAAAGCCTTCTCATGGCAGCAATCTGTTCGAGAGTAGCCTTTGAGATATCATAGTTGTTAGAAAAGTTAAACTCTAAATTACAGATAAGAACATTCTTGTCCTTATATAAGAAATTAGCTTTCAAACCACCAGTATTAATAAATACATAATCTATTAAATCTCCTGTTCTGCTTTTAGCAAACAGGAAATCTCCTTTCTTGAAATCGTCAATCTTGACTAGTTCATAAGTGCGCTCATCAATCTTCTTCAATGAATACCCCTCAGGTAGTTTTATTATACTTGCATCTGTCTTACCCATTGCGTTCATCCGTGTTTAACCGAAATGCAGCCTCCCTAGCCTCATCCTTCGTCCTATACAACTCTATTTTTTCAAACATACGACCATCATCACAGTCATACGTACATAAGGTGACAGCCCACATATTACCACGTGGAGAATAGAAATACTTACCGTAATCCTTTCCCATCACCTTACCGTCAATTCTTATTTCTCCTTTATTAGCCATGCTTATGTTTATAAATTTTTACCAATAATCATACAAACAGATGCTCCAAATGGAGGACATGACATATAAGCAAAAGTGACAAACACGCCAAAATCACAGAATATTTTTCTATTACCCCTAGCACCAACACACTTATATATCCCTAAATCCTTCATTTTTTTTACTAAACATCTTTTTGCTGGAATCTCAAGACCTTTATTCTTATATAATTCATATATACGTTCAGCAAATTCGTTGGTATTTATAATGTTATTTAAACTTACGGAATATGTGCTATTGTCCAAAATAAAATCAATCAATTGAGATAAACAGTATAGACCGTCTTTCTTTTCGATAACAATATTATCAATATAAAAATCCCCATTAACATAATCAAGAAAAGGAGTTTTATCTAATAAAAAATACCTATCAGAAAAACGATCACCAGACATACCACAATTAGCTTTATTCAACATTACATACTTTTTAGACATAATGTCAAAATAATACTTTTCCCTTCTATTTAAATCGGATGGATTACATTCTTCCAATATAGAAAATTCAATATCATTAATATCATAGTCTGATATTTTATCCATATTTGGATGAGTTTTAGATTTAATCATCCTTTTATGACCATCAATTCTTTTAGAAATTCTAATAGATTGACCAACATAACAATAGTTTTTATACAAAAACATATAAATACCACAATCTTTCATTTTTATCAAATTTTAATTATGCAAATATAATAATAAAATTGATTAAAACAAAATTATCACACATTATTTTCTCACCCCAAACTTTTTCCTAAACTCATCAGCAGAACACGCTATGCGCTGACCAAGTTGGTCCACATACAAAACAGCATCTTTAATTATTCTATCATTCTCACTAAGCATATGGATAACACTGTCAACGACACACTCTTTGCCGCTACCTAATTCAACATACTTATTACCCATGACAATGCAGTCTTTTTCCTTCAAAGGAACAATACGTTCAATCTTGCTTTCACGATATTTTTTCAGTTTTTCAAAGAACTCACGGTGCATGACACGCTCGTTCTCATCCATCACATGATAAAATTCACAGCAAATACCGTGAACATCATCTATTGTATTAATCTCATCAAGGTTGTCAATAACATTCTGCAATGCGTCAAAGAAATTCACATCATGCTCATCCAATACTTCTTCCATCATTCTATCAATGGAAGCAATAGCCGCGTTCTTAAAATCAATATCGTCACAACGAAATCCCAAAGAGATATAATTACGCAAGGAAAGAAGGTTTTCCTTAAAATCAATTCCTACTTCAATGTCCATTCTCTAAATTCTTTAATGTTAATACTATTCAAATTATTAATAACAGCATCTCCGATATCATCGTTATGCTTCAATCCAAAAGACAGGATAGGGTGTTCCCACCATCTCGCCACACGTCCTTTGTCACCCCACAAAGATATAGCTTTATTATCAAAGTCGGGGAATAAAATAACATTTTTTGGCAATTTATTTCCAAGCTGGTTCATTCCGCCACAAGCTATCCATATAAAACCGTTACCAAAAGCCATAGAAGCTATTATGGCGGTTTTTTCCGATTCAACCATGCAAGTTATAGCATCGCTGCAATAATCCCCTAAAAAAGGCTTAAAAAAGCCACGATGGGTAAATCCTTCGCCCGTAGTAAACTTCCTGAAAGCATGGGTTTCCTTCTTCCTGTGACCGTTCACACCATATCTTATCCTGTTGTCATGGCACACGTTACCATCCTTGTCGGAATACCAGAACACAGCGGATTCCCTTCCAAGACATCCTACCTTATACCTTGAAAACACATCATTAACGGAATCAACACCGAAAACACTTGAAAGGTACTCGTACAGGTTATTACCCTTCCAATGCCCGGCATCGCTAAGCCTGTCAACATACTTCACATCAACAAACCTTGATTCCTGCTTCCCAGAATCATACTCCTTCTCGTAGAAATCCTTCAAACTCATCCTGCAACCTTCCGGGCTTGACAGAATCCTAAAAGCATCAGAAGCACTACTGCAACCGGGAAGATAAGACACGAGAAAGTCAAACAGGTTGACAGAATCACCGCCCTGCTCGGTAACGGTAATACTGCCCGACTTGTTCATATAGAAAACCAGCTTATCCTTCCTGCTATGGCTCTCCAGATTTATCCGGGCAGGCAATGTCCACCGCTTACCCCTACGCCTTAAAGGAAGCCCAAGCACGGTGTCAAGATTGGCAAATATATACTCATAATCAATAGAACCCATACTACTTAAAATTGCGCCATCCCTGTTTCATATCCCTAAAGAAATCGCTCAACGTATAACGATAACCGTCAGGATATCCCAATGAACTTGACAGGCATGAAACATACCCGTAAGGTTTTTTACCGTCACTCCACCTGTACATCATCTCAGTAGGAACCATAAACACAAGAAGAACAAATACAATGTCAATGTATATGAGAAACATGACAAAACGAACAAAGCATCTCATAATCATTCCTCCACATCCCCTAAAAGAAGTTTCTTCGCATAACGCAACGCAAACTCCCAATTGTAATAAAACGTACCTAGCAAATCAAAGAACAGGCTATACACGGCATCCTTGTCTCCATCGGGAACGGAATACATGATATCATCCATCATACGGATATCATCACTGAACCTGGCATTCTTTGTCGTATAACGCCACAAACCGCCAACGGCAAGTATCTTGGCGTGTTCATAAACATGACCGTCAATGGAATATACATCACAAACGTAATCATTAAACCAATCCTCATTGTCAAGCACACCACTAACAGGGCTTGCCGACAAAATCATATTAACAAACACACCAAAATGACAATACTGATCTATCTTACCCGAATCATTATCAAACTCAACCTTGAAAGCATCCTTGCCACTCTCATTAATACTGCAAACCATGTCACTTACGTAAAGCGTCTTTAACCACTGGCTGAAATTATACCTTTTCAAACCAGTCCTGTTACGGGATTCATTTATCGCACACTGGGCATCAGACACACATACATACCAATCAGAAGTAACACGAATACTTCTATCAAATAAAACAATCTCTTTATTATCCATACACAATAAAATTTTTCAGCAAAAATACATATTAAAGTAATATGGTAAAAACAATAACGGTTAAATAATATTTAATTTTCGTTATATTCTCGGAAAGGTTTTAAATAAGTGGAGAAACCGTATTCTTTTATTATTGATAATATTTCATTTTCGTCAATTGAATAAAATTCTCCTTTTACTTTTTTATTTGAAAATCTGCGGTGTAACTCATTTTCTATATTTTCGTCAATAGTTGCAATGACTAATAAATTATGATTTCCGCACGAAAGCGTTCGATATCTCGTTTTAATATCAGACGTAGAACCTATTTTTACTAACCCAGTAACTTTATCTTTCATCAAGTACGTGCATCTATCAAAGGATTTTTTTCTTGAGAGTTTTAATACTTCCGCCATAGTAGTAAATATGGCATAATACAATAATTCACAATCCCCAAAAAGAAATTTATTTACTTCTATTGTTTTATCAAAATCGTGCATCCAGGCATATTCGATAAGTGCATTAGCTAATGTAAGCTGGTTATATATAGTACCATCTTCGTAAAGCATATATTTCCCATAATCGTTTTCACGAAACTCTATATTTCCTACACAACTTGGGAACATTGTCATTATAAATTCTTTTATACTATTAGTTAAAACTTGGTCATTATGACCTTTAAAAACCAGTTCATTCATAACAATAAAAAAAAGTGCGCCTACTACGAGCTGTCAAATCAACCATAGGGTTTATTTCGGAGGCGTTTCCGCAGCTCCACTCGGTAGGCGCAATATCTTAATCTATACTACTACAATATGTCATGGCAAAAAAAATAACTCCAATGATTGAAGTCACAGGAGTTTGCCTCTCCCATGATTGATTTGACGCTACAAAACTAAGTATTTTTTTTAAAACTGCAAAATTTAGAACGGCAAATCCTCCTTCATTATATCATCAGCCTGTTGCAGAAGGTATTCGTCAGGATTATACTTCCGTCTTAGGACAATCTGGAACATTCTGTTCCTATTTTCATCCCACGCGGAAGTGACGGAATAGCCTTCCTGGCGTATCATGTCAACCATCTTTCTCTTGCTGTAAGGTCTTACACCACAGTCAATACAATATGCACTGTATTTCACATACAGATCACGGTCACGGATAGCCTCAAGTTCAATTCCCCCATCAGCATCATACCCCGAATCGTAAAGATACGACAGGACACTGTTGGAATCACGTCTTGCGTTCTCCGTAACGGATTCTATCGTATAACTTCTCGTAAATTCACCCTTGTTCTTCACAAACCGTCTTGCACCCTCTATTATCCAGTTGATAATGGCCGCCGATTCCTTTGACAGCTTCAACGGAAGCGACCTGTCTTGCTCCGATTCCTTGAACACACGATAGAACGGAATGACAAGGGAGCGTCTGAAATGACCGTAAGTCTGGTCCGAAACAGAAGGCATCTTGTTAAGGTTGGCCATGAAAGGCGGCATCATGTCGGCAAGGAAAGGCTCACCGAACGGAAGGCGTGCCATAGTAGGCTCACCGGATATGAACTTCTTATACTTGCCACCGCTCACATCCTTCCCACCCATCTCGGAAGCATAGTTGAGCAGCTTGCCGTTTATCATAGCTATATTGTACTCGCACGTAGACTTGTCACCCGACAGGTCAGCCATCTCCATATATGACACATTGTCTTTCCCCAGGGCATTGACAACAGCGTCAAAGAACACCGACTTACCGTTACTACCACAACCGAGAAGGTAACACATCTTCTCCATCTTGATCTTCTTCCTGTCAACAAAGGCACACCCCACAAACTCCTGTAAGGCATCCTGTGTATCCTTTACAGGAATCACATCGTCCAAAAACTTCTCCCACAACGGGCTGCGCGCCAACGGGTCATAATTTATATTGATACGTATGCACGATTCTATCATAGGAGAGAAATCAAACGTTTCCATCGTTTCCGTGTCAAGAACACAGTTGTCAAACGTGATGAAGTTACGCTTCGGATTGAATATCTCATGCGTCACGTTCTTTACGATGGTACGGTAGAACCGCTCGCTCGTGTCGGTCATATACAGTTCGCTAAGACCGTTTATCCGACACAAGTCCATGCACAGGCGCATCAGATCCTCCTTCATCATGGGAACAAATATCTTACCGTCAAAAGCCATGATGGAACCGCTCCTGTGACGTCTGAAATTGCACTCCCTGCACGCATCGGCTATGTCCATCTCAACCATAGCGGATATGGAACGCTTCCACTCGCCTTCATCCCTAGCTTTACGGAAACCGCGACCACCGCCCTTGTCCGCCAGCTTGCCCATAACGGAATCAAGGATGTATTCATAAGAAGCCTTTGCAGATTCAGCGACAGTCATTTTCCCCTCCTTTCTCTACCGATTCTACCGATTCTACCGATTTCTCCCGGTCCACAACCTTCCCGAACATTACAACGGGATACAGGTCATAATCGTCCGTTGATATGTCAGGGCGTGCGTCCATATCGTCAAGAGAATAGTAAACGTCCGCGATGTGCTCCAGCTTCCGGCACACGATGGAATCACGTCTTATCCCATAATACTCTATAAGGTCAGCCATGTACTGTATGGTAATGTCCTTGAACCATGTGAACGCATCATCACGTGTCTTTGCCCCGTCACAGCAGGTATTGAACGTGTACCCGAAACGCCTCATCCTTACGAAATAGCTGTTCCGCCACAACGACACCGACTTGTCCATCTCGTTCCCGGCGTTACGTATGGCGGTGACGATGTTCCCGGGAATGAGCGCGCACCGTGAAACGCGTGCTGCCGAAGGCTTCCCGTTCGCCCCGGTTCCATCCACCATATCCACATCGGGCACGAACCTTAGATCATCCACGCTCCTTCCGCCCACAACGGACGTGTCATGCCGCATAAGATAGTCGGCATCCACGATATGCCCGTACTGCCTTACCTGGTCCTCACACCACGAAGCAAATCTCCTTAACGACCGTTTCCACTCGGAAGGAAGCACATACCCGTACCTTGCACATATCTCGGCTACACGCTTCCTCTCCTTCTCCCATTTTCCCTTCATCTTCCTCTCGTACTCCAGCACCTCACCCTCCACGCTGACACCAGCGACCTGTGCAGCCATAGACTTTGCAGTTAAAGGTACGGGCACACGCTTGATGAATGACGCTTCCGACACAAGAACCGTCCTAGTACCGTCCTTCAACGGCTCGTCAAGTTTGAGGAAACACTGTCTGTCCGCAACGTTAACGAGCGTAACCCACCCGAACAGCCACGTCTGAACCCTCATGCCCTTGTACCAACGCTCCCTGTCGGGCATTGCATCGGACAGGCATATGACACGCCTTGATTCGGGCAACCTAAGTTTAATCTCTATTTCTTCTTCCATATTTTACACACACATTAAGATATTCACCTGCAAATATAGTGCAAAAAACAACACGAAAACACATAGTTAAATTAATTAACTGCAAATGTTTACGTGGTTAACAATCGTATGTTTAGAAAGATAGTTTATCTTTCTTTACACAAGATTTTTTACTTTCACGTCCACAGTATGCTTTGAATAGGAAAAGTAAAAAATATTGATTGTTGTTATTTTTTACTTTTGTAATAATTTTTCTCATTTTAGTTAAAATGATTTAACTATAATTTTTTATCTACTTATTATTTTCTACGTTAAGAAATGTAAAATTGACTTAATTTAACATAAAATAAAAAATCTCAACACTGATAGTTGCATATGCAACTAATTGATTCGGGGAAATTCGTAAAAAACCTACGAAATTCGTTGATTTTTCGTAGACTTCGTAAACTCTTCGTTTTTCAACACTTGTCAAAAAACTAGCAAAAATTAGTAGTTAAATAGCTGAAAACAAGCTGTTTAGTATTGTCAAAAAAAATTGAATCGTAAATCTTTGAAAATTTACTCTCTATTAATTTGCATATTAAATGTTAAAAGTAATATATATATACAACATATACATACACGTACACCTTACATACTCTATTACAATACATATACATACACAATACATACATAACACATACACATACAGAAACCAAAACTGCATACGTAATTTAGTATAGATACATATCAAAACGACGAAATCAACGAAGAATACTGTAAACCAATAACTTATACTGCAAAAAAAGACATAAAAAATGCAACCATACCTACGAAATACACCAAAAAACCTACGATTTTCGTAACTTTTTATGTAAAGATTTATCCGATTTTGTTGAAAACTACCGAAAATACACATCCAAAACGCAAAATCAGCCATCCGAGCAAAATTTGGAGAAAAAAATTTTTCAGAAAAAAATTTATCGGAAGCGACACACCCACGAAGAAAAGTCCAGGAAAGGGGGTATGCCACTGATTTACAGGTAATTACGCACATTTATCTACCACGATTCTTAACGTTTGTAAATAAAAAAGAATTCTTTTCTACGAGAATCGAATTTCAAAATCTTTACAAATAAAATATCTTTACAAGTGACTTCTACGAAGATTTCGTAATTCCCTCATTATCAGACACTTACAAACAAATTTAACACAAATTAACATTGAAAAATATTGAAATTAAACATAATATTAAGCTAAAATAGGTCTTACACGGTCTGATCTATTAATATTATGCAATATTAATTTAAAATATGTATATAAACTGTATTGATTTTGGAAAAAACGGGCTTAATTTATAATGAATGTTAATGAAATATACAACTTAATCAAAAACGCTGTATGTTTGCAGTGTCGGAAGGACAAAGCGATATATGACATATTGAAACAGCTTGCTATAGTGACAGTATAGTACAGATCCGCAAACCAGGGAATAAGCGGAATATAAACAGCGGTATTGTTAGCCACGATGCAGAGGCACGGGTCTTACTTGATAATGGAGATAGTAACTTAGTGCGATATGCGATTAACATCCCTAATATAATATAATGTATGTGCGTATATGTATCCTATACATAAGCCTTAATACTTGTCCGTTATGCACGGAACGTATAAATAAGCCGTAAAAATATACGATATGCGCATATTGTAATGTAGCTACTACGATAGTGGTAACGGTTACAAGCCCGTATTAATACAGAGTACAATAAAAACAATATATAATAAACAATTAAATATTACAATTATGGAAAGATACGATTATTTGGAAGCGGTTAAAGAGGACGTGTTGAATTATATCAATGAGAACAATATAGTAGTAACCTCTGAAAACAGGGACGAAGTGGAAACGGATCTTAATGATAGATTATTTGTGTCCGATAGTGTAACGGGGAACGCATCAGGGTCATACACGTGCAATTCGTGGGAAGCTGAGGAATACATTTGTCACAATTGGGACCTGTTAAGTGAAGCGTTAACGGAGTTCGGTTGCGATATGAGTTATTTGGAAAGAGGCGCGGAATCATGCGACGTAACTATACGATGTTATCTGTTAGGACGGGCAATTTCGGAAGTATTGGACGAAGTGGAAACGGAAATAGAGGAAGAGGGAGAGGAATGAGAACGTTTTTTGCACAAGTTGAAATACGGTATCGGGCGATTAAAAATTGCCCGTTTACCCCCGCACATGTTGTCAAGGTTTTTGGCGGTTATATGTGTTTTGAAAGTGATAATGATTATAGAGTTTGGAGAAATCAAAAGTAAAAAATAGCAATGAGAACAAATAATAACCTAGTAGATTTTGCGAGCATATCGACATACGTGGGTTCTGAAAGTTTAGTACAGGAGGTAAAAGACAAACATAGTGATATATACCTTAATTTCGCTTACACCGATTATGGTGGATCATTTTTAGACAAGGTTATAATATCTTACTTTAAAGAATATTACCAAGAAAATATAGTACATGAAAAAACGTCCTGGAACGGTGAAAACGCGTTTATTTTTGGGGAACCTGCAAAAGAATTGTACGAGTTAATTATAGCGGGTAATATATTAGATTTTTATTATTTAGGACAATATTATACCGAAATGGAGTATAACATGATAACAGCAGAAGCGCAACAATATATTAATGATAACGGGCTAAGTAATGAACAGCTTGATATTGTGTGCGAATGGCTAGTAGATAATAGTAGAATGGAACCTACTTTTGTAGATTACTCAGAAGTTGAATTAAACGAATTTATACAAAAATGAAAAGAATAACAGTAAAACAGGCTAGTTAATTGCTGCAAGATATTGCACATACGTACATATAAGTAAATTTGAAACGGGTAATAGAACTAATTTAAAACGGGTTAACTCTGTGTGCCATTATGCTTATTATGATACGTATATTAGTTTGGTAAATCATTGTAATAAATATTTGATACGTTTTGATGAAAATGTATCAAATATTTATTACAATGAGATAAATGGCTGTCAATTTCTCATCGTTACGGATAATGGTGAATGTAATGTATTTCAATTGTTTTGCGTGTCGCTTCCTAAAGCCAAACAGTACACCGATAGCGAAATTGAGAATATGTATAACGAACTGCAAACGGGTAATACGGTTCAGTTGGAAACCAAAATAGGTACATTGTCTGCAAACGTTATGGCTCTAGGAAATTTTGCAATCTGCATACAAGGGAACATTTCATTTGCGATTTCCAACCGATTTGAAGACTTTTACGACTACATTAAAACATATACAGTATGATCGAAACATTAATACTATTAAGTTGCCTGTATCTATCAATACGGGTAACTGATTATATCGAAAAACAGAAACAAAATAATAACAATTAAAAACGTAACATTATGGAAAGAAGAAACGACATACCTAATTTGCTTGCAATGTATATACGTAACACAAGTGAGATATACAATATGACATCATGGCTGTAAGATTACTAAACTTCTTTAGTGATGGAATTAACTTACTGAAAGAAACACAAGATGTTACAAGCATAGAACTGTATAAGATTGGCGAACCATTACCGAAACGAATTTTAATTTAATGGGAACGAACAATAAACAATCCATCCTAGAAGGACGGAACTGGGATGTGATAGAGAGTGTTGACGGATATTTTTCCGGGGAAAAGAACGGAGTTATCATACAAGGAACGACAATGAGTGATCTGTATGAAAAATGCAAATCTTTTGATATAGCTTCGGTTATGGAGAAGATTAAGACGGGTGACAACCTGAACGACTGGGAAAAACGATTAATAAAAGTTAATAAAAAGTTGTTGGAAAACCAATAAACTATATCTTTGCCGTATGAGAAAAAAATACGTTGCATATTATAAAGGCTGTACAATAGAGGTTACAGGAGAAAAAGACTTCATGTACCGAATAATAAAGAGAGGTCCAAAAGGTGAACGGATAGATCTTTTTGTTGATATGTTTTACAGGTCTACAACTGATGCGTTAAAGGGTGCAATGAGGTGGGTGGACAATAATATTAGAAAGGAGTGAATTTATGCTTTTTGGAATTGTTTTTGCTATGATAATGAAGGCTATATGTGGAAATATGTTGGACGATTGATTATTGTCATTGTATGGCTTATTGTGTTACAGATTTTGTCTGAATGTTAAACGTGTGTGTATATGACTAAAGAACAATTTAAATCAAAGAAAGGAATTATCAATTCTAAGATAAATGAATTGAAGAACGAAATGATAAAATTAGAAAAAGAGTACATTGAATCCAATGTGAAGCATCCTATCGGAAGCAAGGTGTGTATTACCACTCCTGCATCTACATATACAAAATTAGATAGCTTAGAAAGTGTTACTGTCCCTGAAAGAAAACAATACGCCTATGTCAGGGATTATAAAATTAATTTTCTTGATGACATTGAGCCATTGTTTGGCAAGGTGAAGAAAGATGGAACCATGTCGGATATGGGCTTATATGTTTGTTCTTGTCAATGCCCTACGATAGAATTGGTAAAGGAGTAATTTTTGTTTACGATGATGGAAAAGGTGGAAGTAGGAACCCTTGACAGACACGAACTGTTTGAACACAGGGGTGTGATATATGAGGTCTTATACAAAACGGATTATTGTGTTCGTTGCCAATACCCTAACGACAAATATCGTTACAGGGATATATGGAAATATCTATATACCGAATTTAGTTTATGGACAAAAGTTAATAAATTATGAAAACACTGGTTTTTGATGTGATGCTTGACGGGCGGTTTGTACATACGTTCAGATACCGATACTGCCCGTTGTTTCCGATAGACGAACAGGAACTGGAGAAGTTTGTCACTGACAGGCTTCCTACATTGAAAGGAAAGGATTTTAAAATAGTATTTTGATATGAAACAGACAGTAGAAGAAGCAGCGAAGGAAAATATCCTATTTAATCATAGGACAGTTGATAGAACTTTGTTTGGTAAAGATTTGGCAAAGTTTGGAGAGATTAATTTCGTTCAAGGTGCCGAATGGCAGTCAAAGCAATCACCGTGGATAAGTGTTAAAGAACGTTTGCCAGAGCCTAACAAGGAAGTTCTTCTTTATGATAAGAACTCCATCCGGCATTATGTCATAGGATGGCTTCGGAGAGATAAAGGATATAACGAAGGCATGTGGAGGCTCTCCAATGGTTGGGTTGAAGATAAGGATATAACCCACTGGATGCCGATTGATGAACCAATAACCGAGTAATTATGAATGAAGTAAACTTTAATAGAATGTTCGGACAGCAAGGATGGATTTGTCCGAAGTGTGGAAGGGTATATTCACCTTTTACACAAATGTGTTTATATTGTGGACCTAATAGTACAAATACTATTTCTAATCTTGGCAACCACAAGACACATATAAGTGAAGAAGAATTAAAAGAAAATCGTGAAATTAAACAAGATTAAAAAGATGATTAGTAGGATATATATTTACAAGGTGATGCCACCTTATAAGAATTGGTACAGTATCATGACCGATGATGGACTTAATCGTAGTAATATTGTAATAGTTGGGAAAAGGCAATTATTAAAAGTTGCTTTTGCGCTAATCGTTATGGCTATTTTTAATAAAAGAATGACCATAAAAAAAATCAGAACAGAGGAGGATAAGAAATGGGACAGGTATTATCAATCGAGCAGATGAAGCACTTGAAGGAGATTGGGCTGGATACAAGCGATGCAAGCATGTGTTTCGAGTGGAATGAATCAGATTCAGATAACATGGTTGTAACCTCTCTGGATGCCGATACGAATTACGACTATTGTCGTACAACTTACACCTTGCAGGATATTCTCGATAAGCTGCCTTGCTTCATCGGCAAAGAAGTGCTGACCATCCAAAAACTTGCAGATAGCTATACGTGCTTGTATGTGGAGCCTTATTCTAGATCTATGATAAAGATAACAGAGAGTAAAGAACTCATTGATGCAGCATACGATATGTTGTGCTGGTGCATTGAAAACGGATATGTTAAAGTTGGGAAGGAGGAATAATTATGGAATTTACAACACCTTGCTTTATACGCAAAAACACACCGGAGCTTCGGAAGAAGCTGGAAGAGTTGGGATATGAAATACTTAATTTTGGTAATACAACCTTAGATGCACATAATTATGACGGCAATGGAAGTCATAAAAGCATTGAAGAAGGAAGAGCAATCATAACATCTTATGGGAATTTATATGGGGTGATATATGATATAGATACCGTAACCAAGAAAGGAAGGATTGATTGCGGAACGAATGAGGAACTTTTCTTGGCTATCGCTGCATTGAGGGATGATACAGACAACAATCAATTATTCACTAATGGTAAGGGCGATTGGGGTATATACTGGGATGGCTCTGATGGAGGTTTGTCTGGAATGGATTTCTATGGGATGCCTAATGATTTTAACTTATCATATTATCACAAGGCTACTGTAGACGAACTGATTGAACACTTTAAAACAAAGGAGGAATAATGAAAGCAAGAATAAAAAGAAAGATTCAAAAAAGACCATTCCTATACAATGTAGGACAAGTTTTTAAAGCTTGTGATTGGCTTACTGAAATTCAGCGTGGAAATATAGTTTGGCATCGGTATCATTCATTCGGTACTATTACCAAGCGTTATGTTAAAATAAATGATTAAACAATGAAAGCAAGAGTAAAATCAACAGGAGTTTTGGTAGATGTAACTCCCCAATTAAACATCAACTCTCAACATAGCAAAGATTATTTATATGTATGCGATAACATGGTTTTCAAGGAATGCGAACTTGATTTTTCAGCTATCGACTGGGAACAGAGGCGATATGAACTAGCGAAAGATATTATTAAGGCTGTTATAGCAGAAGATCGTGGGGGTGATTCTGATGCAATCGTTAAATATGCGGTTAATTGCGCTGATGCACTAATTAAAAGATTAAAGGAGGTGAATAATGAATAGCATACAGACACAAACACTTTCCATTAACGGAGATGGAGGTGGTGAAGCGTATATTGACTTTTGCGATGGACAATTATGTGTTTCTTTATAGAAGGGAAACAGGCGGATTTTCACTTTGATCCTGTTACGTTAGGGATGTTTGCCCATGCTTATAAATTGCATTGTGAATAGTGTGAAAATAATAGAAAGAATAACTATGAAAGTATTAAGAAATGAAACTCCTGTCGCTCGTAAAGAGCACAGGTGCAATTTTTGCGGTGGAGTAATTTCCGTTGGAGAAAAATACAACAGACAGACCAATGTTTATGACGGTTGTGTTTATGACTGGGTATCCCACTGTGAATGTTCCAAGTTAGCCTGTGAACTTGATATGTTTGATGATTGCGATGAAGGACTTGACGATGATGGATTTATTGATAGACTTAATCAGTATGTTTACGACAATCATTATGACGATAAAATAGATGATATTGCGAAGGATTGGCAATTACCACGTTATGAATTGGTAAAGAAAGTGTTGAATGAATTAAACAAGAAATAGTTATGACCGAAGAACTTGTAACATTAGAAACAGCTAAACTACTGAAAGAGAAAGGGATGTTTACAGATATAGAATTTTTTCCACAATCCGTTGCTCAGAAGTGGCTACGTGAAACCAAGAACCTGCATATCGAAATATCTTGTATGTATGAAAACTATTGGCTTTACGATATTCTGACAATACCTACCCATGACTTGATGGGATTGTCTGACAGACCTATTGTCCGTTATAATACCTACGAGGAAGCACTGGAAGCAGGATTACAGGAAGCATTAAAACTTATATGATTATGAAAACAATATTATTTACAATTATATTCATAATAGCTATTTTATGGGTTGGCGATCTCACAATTACATTTAAACCGTTTTCCATATCGTTGCCCGGTTGGCATAAGGCTTTAGGTATCATCCTGTTTGTATTTGCAATGGCGGTGTATAACATTGGAGAATACGCTAAGGGGTACAAGCATGGTTTTGATGATGGGATAAAGGAATGTATTGAAGCGATTAAGGGAAATGGAAAGAAATGACATTGATTTCCCGTTACTCCGTATATTTAATGGAGTAACGGGGCGATATGAACTTCTTATTGACGATGTATCCATAGATGCTTATGGGCGTGTAAGAGATAGCAGTGGTTGTGTTGTAGAATGGTTTACAGGCGTGTTTGACATGAACGGAATACCATTGTTTGAAAACGACATAATCATGCCTGTAAAGGACGGAATAAGCCAATACAGGCGTATCTGGAGAACGGTAGGTGGATTTGTATTAAGCAGGAGCAATGATGTAAAAGGACTGTCCAAATTGGATATGCTTGGTGCTGACTATCTTGTGAACGAACGTGTGCAGCAATACATATCTGATGGGTGCGTAAAGGTAGGTTCTGCAACAATTGATCTTAACCTGTTGAAAGGGAGAACGAAAGAAGATATTATTAGAAATTTAGCTAGAAGGGTCAGATGAAAGACAAAATGCTAGAGGAAAGTTTGAACAATTTATACAGGACGTTTCTTATTTGGGTGATAAGATGTTATCCTATATTGTTCTGTCTTGCGATACTTGTCCATCAGTGTGAGGTTATACACTCTGTTGGAACAGGTGATATCATTGAATATTATGATGGTGACACGTTGGAGTATGTTCAGTATGCCACTCCGTTTTCGGATAAGTATCTTACTGTATTCTTTAACGCCAAACTGTTTAATGCAATATTGTTTTATGTGTTGTCAAAGGTATTTTTATTTTGTATATACCATAGAGTATTTGTCATTGAAATGTTTATATACGCAATACTGGATATTGTATTTAGTAATGTGGTGTTTGAGGATGTGAGATGCACTATGTTTTATTCGTATATATCAATAGGATTTGTAACTGTATGTTTCTTTATTGCATTGTATCTACATCAACGATTCGGAGATAGGAATATAAATAATCATCAATCTATAACTGATGGTTTCAGAAACTGTTGTAGATTATAATTTCTGTTTTCCTGTTGGCTGTAATCCTCCCGTATTCTTCATGTTTATCTTGACCTTTATGGGAGATGCCTTTTTATTTGATGTTACCTTAGGTGATTTAACATTCACCCTAATCACTTTCTTTACCATATATTACTAATTTTAATTGTTTAACAAAGTTAATTATTTTTATTTATGCAACAAAACAATAGTATCGATAAAACAGCTTCGGCACACAAAACGGACGAAATAATGGTTTACGAACATCCTTTTTTTGGCAAAATTCGTGTGTTTGTTCGATATGGTAAAATTTGGTTCTGTGGATTAGATGCTGCATCTTCTTTACAGTATTCAAATCCATTAAAAGCTCTTTTAGAGCACTGTAAACCATCCTCCGTAATGATGCGTGAAGTAGGGGATGATATAATGGAGTTTATTAATGAAAGGAGTATGTATAGACTGATTTATAAAAGCCCTTTTCCTCCTATGGCTGATGAATTTGAACGTTGGATATTTAATTATATTGTTCCATCAGTTACCAATACAGGAAGTTATTATGCACAGGTTAGATTACCAAACTTCAACAATCCTGCCGAAGCTGCCAGGGCGTGGGCTGATGAGTACGAAAGGAATCAAGCGTTAAAGCCACAACCAAACGAATCCAATGAATGGTATAGTATCAAAAGATGGGCAAAGGAAAACGGTGTCAACTGGAAAAAGATTAGCCGGATGAAGATGAAAGTAATATCTTGTAAGCTAGGTTATCAGATAAAAAAGATTTTTGACGATAACCATTGCCAGGTAAACACATACAATGTAAACGTATTTAAGGAATACTTTAATAAATGTGAATAAATAATATATATTTTAAAACATTTTATAGTATGTCATTTTATTGATTATATTTGCATCATGTTTGAGTGTAGAAGCAAGCATATCTATAATGAAAGTTTAGGGGGAAGGCGTTCCCCCGATTTTATTAACCATTAAGTGATAAGACAATGAAAAAGTTTTTAGAAATAATGATGATTGTATTCTGTCCTTATATTGTAATAGGCATTAATGAACAAATGGGCACCATTACAAAAATTTAACACATAATATTTCGTATTACATAATACTGATTAATATGCAATTAGTTTATAAATTCGATAGCTGGCGTTGGATTAACGTTTTAAAATGTGTATAAAGATGTACATTAATGCCGGAAAGAAAATACCCTTCGTAAAAGATCAACTACCCATTAGGATAAAATCCCAAGTTGATTAGACTAAGTACGTTAGGAGAGAATATATAGTTACCAAGGGGTGTTTGCTCAAGCCTCTTGCTCTAAGGTCAGTGATTAAACAATTCTGTGGGGTAGGAATAGTGTTACTGACGGAAAACCTCTCCATAACATTGTCGATGAGCATTTAACGGAGAAATCCGACTTATAGTAAATTAAAAACTAATGGTTTACGTAATTAACAAACAAGGACAAGCACTTATGCCAACAGAAAGGTTTGGTAAGGTGAGAAGGCTGTTAAAAAACAGTCTAGCCCATGTTGTGTGCCGTATTCCGTTCACAATTCAATTGGATTATGACACAACAGATTATACACAGCCCGTAAGTTTGGGTGTAGATGCTGGTAGCAAGCATATCGGCATTTCAGCAACAACAAGTGAAAAAGAATTGTATGCAGCAGATGTGGAATTGAGAAACGATATTGTGGATAAGCTATCTACTCGTAGGGAATTAAGAAGAACTCGTAGGAGTAGACTTCGTTATCGCAAGGCTCGTTTCAATAACAGGGTATCTTCCAAGCGTAAAGGTTGGCTGGCACCATCTGTTGAAAACAAAATCCAAACTCATTTGACTGTTGTTGAGAAGATACATAAGTTCCTACCGATAACTAATATCGTAGTTGAAACGGCTTCCTTTGATATACAGAAGATTAATAATCCAAGTATATCTGGCGTTGAATACCAGCAAGGAGAACAACTTGATTTCTTCAATGTGCGTGAATATGTGCTATTTAGAGATAATCATATTTGCCAACATTGTAAGGGTAAGAGTAAAGATAAAGTCTTGAATGTGCATCACATAGAGAGCAGAAAGACTGGAGGTGATAGCCCGAAAAACTTGATTACTCTTTGCGAAACTTGCCATAAGGCATATCATAGAGGTGAGTTTGAATTAAATGTAAAACGTGGGAAGTCATTTAGAGATTCCGCCTTTATGGGGATTATGCGATGGAAATTGTATGATAGGCTAAAGAATATCTATCCTAATGTAAGTATGACTTTTGGTTATATCACGAAGAATACCCGTATTACCAATAATCTTTCTAAAGAGCATTATGTTGATGCAAGGTGTATCAGTGGTAATCCTACTGCTAAACCTCTTGGATATTATTTCTATCAGAAGAAAGTAAGATGCCAAAATAGACAAATACACAAAGCTAATTTCTTGAAAGGTGGCAGAAAGAAACTCAATCAAGCACCATTCTTGGTAAAAGGTTTTAGGTTGTTTGACCTGGTTGAATACAAAAAAGAGTTGTATTACATCTTTGGAAGAAGAAGTAATGGTTCCTTTGATATTAGGAAATTGGACGGAACTAAAGTGAATAAAGGCTCTATTAATTGCAAGTATTTGCGGTTGATAGATAAAAGGAAAAGTATATTAACTGAAAAACGAACGCAAGTAAATTTATGAAATGTAATTTTACCCCCATGGACAAATTCTACCAGATACTGGATTACTACGGTTTGTCTTACACGGAGATTAAGAAAAATCATATCCGTGTGTTTTATGGAAACAAGAAAATATTTGATTATTTTCCGCTTCGCATGAAGCTGTTTGATTACCATGAATGGCATCAGCTTACTTATCCGTTCGTGAAGGGAAAGGAAGATGAGTGGGAAATAGAACTTACCATGTTCATTAGCGGAGTATTGGGAGATGAGATGTTTAAAAAGTTTAAAAACAATTGATAAACTAGACAGTTACTTCGGATTGCTATGATGATAAAAGTAGATATACCAGAACCGTTCATAGACGGTGACAATACGATGGTAAACATCACGTCTGATTCATTCTGCTATTCCAGCATTGATTCACGTTATGAAGGATTTCAGAGTTCCTACAAGGACGGGAATATGAATCAGAAGATACAGGGAAAACTAGAGATAATTGCGGACCAGTTTAAAGAACTTATAAAAATAATAGAAGATGGAAAGACATTTGTTAATACAGGAGTGTGAGAGAGAGGAAAAGATGAAAGAGTTGCGCAAACAGCAGAACGATCTTATCAAGAAAGGCCGTATGGTTGAGTGCTCTCGTGTAACAGCTAAGATAAAGGAGTTCCAGGAAGCATATATCAAGGCTTATCCTGACGGTAAATATGTAAGGGGCATGGATATTATCAAGAAGATGTCTGATGATGAGAAAATGGATTGGATGATGTATGTCAACGCCATTGCTTTTTGTGCTGATATTATCCACTCATCTTCCATTGAGTTGAATGAAATGCTAAAGAAAACACTCCCTGGATCTAGCCTTCAAATGTTTGAAACGCTTGAAAAGGTAGGTACTATGGCAAAAAATCAAATACTATGGATGGATAGCAATGTTGACGAGAAATTCCAGGATGATTTTGCAAGATATGCCGATGAAATATCCGTGATGCTTTTATCATTTGTTAAAAATAAATTTTTACCCAGAAAATGACACGCGAAGAAATACATAATAACGTACTGACAATAAGAAATTATTATTTCAGTAGGCATTAATGAACAAATGAACACTATTACAAAAATTTAACACATAATATTTCCCAATGTCA
>UMIE01029853.1_pt1 | contig 23296 bp, 30 predicted proteins | sample 1965711 | NCBI WGS metagenome assembly UMIE01 (sample SAMEA4836116, study PRJEB28245) | human gut metagenome | biome: gut microbiome; material: fecal sample | place: Denmark | collected 2008 | reverse complement strand
AAAAATTATTATATATTTTACTTATTTTATCTAGAAAAACATCTATTGAATATTTATTTTTTATACGATTGCAAATAAAACAACAAGGTACACAATTATCTATAGTATAATCTTTTGTAGAATCAATTCTATCTATTCCATATGCTTCTTTTTCTTTACAATAGAAACATGGTTTTTGAATAATGTTATAAATATCATTATTAGTTAATTGCATATTTATATTTCTACTTTTTGCATTTCCTTTAATAGAACTAATTCTTTTTTTAAAATAACTAGGAATACCGTTTTCATGTAATTTTATTGCCGTTTCGTGTTGTTGTTGATTAACACAATTATTACAACACTTTGGTATCCAATATTTAGTAGTTAATTTATCTGATCTTACTATAGTTATATTACCACATTTATTACATTTGCATTTAAAATAAGTTCGTTTTCTTTGTTTTTCTTTGTCATAAGTTTCATGGTCTAAATCTATAACAGTTAATACACCATGAGTTTTACCAATATATTTATTTAATGTTTTTTCTTTCATTGCTTCGCTTCTGATTGTTTTACCTTTTACTTTAAATATATTTTTAACGTACTTAAAGGTAAAATGTTCCAGAAATTAGAAAGCTTTTACACTATTTATTACTAAATAGCGCTCCATAAACTTCAGAGAGTACCCGCATAAGGTAGACATATTTCTTCTAGTCGTGTAGCATTATCTATAGTAATATACTTATAGGGCTTTTTACCTGTTTCTTTGATCTTTTCTCTGATTGCATTCGCAATATCAGCAAAATCATTAACAGTTCTCGCTTGTACTGCCAATGCATCTAAGAATTCAGATCCACCTTCTAGATCAATAATTAAATTATTCTCTAGAGCTGCTACACAACTAGTTTTACCAGTTTTAGGTCGACCGTAAATAATCAAAAATCTAGGATTATTTACTTTTGCTTTTACTTTTTCTGTAGGTAATACTATCATATTAAGATATTTTTACCTTTTCAGATATAGTTTGATAAGTTACGAAAGAATTTGATAAAATTTGAAAGAATCTGAAAAGTTTTGTTAACAATTACGCAGCAAAAATAGCGTTAATTTCTACTGCAATATTATAAATATTAATCTGATCTTCTTTCTTCATAGTTGTAAAGAAATCAGAACGGGTAAATGTCGGAATAATTTCCGAACCTACCTGAATATAATTACCATGAATTTTAATCGGTGTATCACAGATAATAAAATCATAAGTAGGATTATTAGCATAATATGCACATTCTAACAAATGTGTAGCTGCTTTATTCCATTCCACATTCAAAGCAGTCGGAGAAATATTTGTAATTGTAAAACTCGGCTTCTCAAACGTATATTTTTTCGTCGGTTCATCACCGAAGATGATATAAATATTATCTTTCTTATCTTCTTTCTTTGCCCAAGGAACTAGATTCTTAAAGGCTTTTGTCAGAAGATTATCAATATAATTATCATCTTTTTTCTTACTGATTTTCTCGTAATACGGATTCAAGAAATCATAAGTGTTAAAGTTAAAGTTATTATTGTTACCCTTTTTATTCAAAAATGTTGTAGTCATGTTAGCCAAAAATTAAATTAATACTGTGGTTTATTCTCAGATCTATTTACTTCAATTAAGTTGTTATATTGTAGATCGTTCTCATATTCAAGTATGGCTAATTTGCCTTCTCTAACTTTTAAAAAGTGTAGATATACTTTATTTTGTACAGGTAATCGTGACGGTCCGTATGCAGTAATACCTAATGTTTCAGGTCTTGATAAAACTGCTATAACATCACTACCTTGAAATACAGAATCTGAGGATGATAAGTCACTTCTCATAGGATAATGACTTGATGGATTTATAATCCTTTCAGGCATTTCAATATTACGATTCATTTGAGAAAGTTGAATTATACTTGTTTTGCCAACTTTCTTAGCTCTGATAAATACTCTTTCTAATGCTGCTATAATTTTACGCTCGTCATTAGTATCATTTCCTTCGACCAATAATGTATGATCTAGAAATACGATAAGCCATTTATCTTTTGCAATTGTGTTTTGAAAATAAGTTATAGTATCTTCTATCTTACTTACTGTAGCTGATTCATCTACATAGTAGATGGGATATTGTTTAATAACTTCTACTTCTTTTTCAATATCCTGTAGTAAACTATCAGAAACATCTTCTGATGCACTATATAGCTCTGAAGTTGTGTGACGCAACTTATTAGATAGCTTTCTTCCTACTTGTCTACTAGAGAGCATTTCAAAAGAAAATGATAATACAACTAATTCCTTATCAGGATTAAGTTCAATTAAGTCAGTTTCAAGCGTATTTACAAATGATGATTTACCAGTACCAGAAGCACCTACTATGGTATAAACGCATCCTGGTTCAATACCACCACAGCACATAAAATTAAATTTATTCCACCTACTTTTAAGTGGTTCAATTTCATGATTCTTACGCTGTTTTATATAGGTAACCGCTTCATCGGCAGCTACAGATATATGTTTAAATGGTAAGGGACTAGATAAGTTCTGTTCCATAGAGATTATCTTTTATTGGTTCATTAATTTGTTCTTCATAAATTTCCCATTCAGAGTTAGTAAGCCATTTCCACATAGTCTTCATATAACCTATTTTACCACTCATAAGTTTGTCAGATACTTCTTTCTCTAAACATTGAATAATACGATTATGTAAAATAATATCGTTTTTAACGATCTTATTATATAAAGTTCTACATTTCTTTGAATTACCTTGTAAAAAGCCTTTAGTACCATCAGGTCTTACTACTACTATAGGATAATGCTTTTTAAATTCTTCAAATAAATCTGCATTACCAGTAATAATATTTACTAATAGTTCAGTTTCTTTATAAGAAACTTTTTTAGCTTTTTCTTCTCTAATAAGAAATCCTCTGTTGATTAAATCTTGTATATCATTGTCGCTGACCTGGCTAACGATGTCTTTGACCTCTTTGATAGATTTTTGATTATTGTCTAATACAAGATTTAAAAATACTAGCTGACTTAATGAAAGATTGTCTATCTTTTTTAATAGACTTGTATCTATTTCTAGTATCATAATGAATTAATTTAATTCATCTGTTCTAGAGTATGATATTCTTTGTTAATATTCGTCAAAATTAAACAGATTTAACTGCTTTGGTTTTAGTTTTTCAATTACTTTTATACATTGATTAATATAATACTGATAATCTATATCATAAATACTTTGGAATGTTTCTCCTTGAGAGTATTTCCATTGAAGATCCTCATCAGAATAAAATTTATTATGTAATCTTACTCCATGATCTTTTAACATTATTTGATAAGATTTCTTACCAGTATCATCTAATTTCCATTTCCATAAATAGTATCCACTATTACTAACGTAAAAACGATTAGTTCTTTGTTGAATTTGTTCATTATATTCAACTGTCCATTGTTTTCCTGTCTTTTCAGCTTGTAAAAATTTACGTATGTCTTTACAAGATTTAATGGTATTTTCTACTGGAATATTATGTATAAAATAATTAATAATAGCTTCTGGAATTATCTTTGGAGATAAACCTTTTCCTAAAGTAATTCCTGTAAGGAAATATCCTTTTTCTTTAATATGTCCTTCTGGAGATAATCCGAAGTAATCATTAATAGCTAATTGATAGAATTGAGTAAACTCTTCCGTTTCTAATTTTAATTTAGTTAAGTCTTCCCATTCTTTTAATATCTTTTGTAGTTCTTCATATTTAGCCTTTTTACACGTATATAAGACACCATCAGTATTAATCTGATGTAACTTACATCCAATAGATAAAAGTCTCTCAGAGAGCTTTAAAAGTAGTAATTGTCCATTAATTCTAATTTGCATTACAGTAAATGGGCTATAACACCAAGAATGTTCATTCTGTAAGTTACCACTTAAACCATTTAATGATAATTTAAGTGTTTTATCTACTACTTTATTCTTATTTTTCTTAGCATTTAATCTTCTTGTACGAATACTAGAATAAGTCTCTAAGAATTCTTTACCTAAATGTGGTGGATATAAATTATGTTCTATAATCATACTAGGATATAGAGAACTAACGTCAGAATCTAATAATAATTCGTCTTCTCGTGGTTTAATAATTTCTATACCACGATCTCCATGAATACCACCAACACCTACAGTTACTTTCATATCTCCAAAAATAAAGGTATTTTCATATCCTTTTCTTTCTGGTGATACATTATGTAGTTGTTTCATTTCTTTTAATAGATTCTGTAATATAGGACTATCAAATTCAATCCAGGGAAATATTACTTTCTCTAGATCTATTTGATCACAAGGACTCCTTAATTGTTCTAATTTTTCTTTAGAAATACCAGTATGTTTAATATATTCTTGTTCAAGAATCTTCATACCAGTATTTACACCATCTAAACTTAGACAATTTATCTTATATTCTTCTTCAATAGCTACTCTTAGATTTAGATCACTTTCGCATCTATATAGTAATTCTTCAGTAGATTCTACATCATTTATATTATATGATATTAATCTATCTATATCCTTTTCAGGAAGGTCTTGATGCCAATCTACTACGAATTCTTCTACATTCTTATATTGCATTGTTACTTGCATCTCTTTTAAAGATACTCGTAAAGCTTTAGAATATAGCATTGTTAATAGATCTATTGATAAGAAGTTTCTAGCGTATTTATACTCTTTCCATAAATCAAAATCAGAATTTTTATCAATTACTAATTGACTCATTCTAAATATTGATTCAGTTAATTCTCTAGTACTATATCTATTAAAATAATGTTCTCTATATAACATTATAATATAGTTTAGTATAGGATTATCATAATGTATATTATTATAACCTACAAAATAGAAATCTTCATAGAAGAATGTAAGAGCTAAATCTTCTATATCTACTCTTCTTGGAGATATTTCAAATACTGTAATTTGTTTTGTTTCAGTATTCTTACAAGTACAAGTAAATACGTTCTTTAAAACTTCAATATCAAAGACTACACAAGTCTTTCCTTTAATTTTCATAGTACTACGGTTAATTAGTTGCAGGAGATAGATTCGAACTATCAACCTCTGGCTCGTGAAACCAACGCGCTACCTTTGCGCCATCCTGCTATGTTGTGCGTTACAGACGCACCCCTGTTGTATATTATGCTGCTTCACTTTTCGGATTAAGTCTACTACGATCTTTAAACTTATCGTTTAGCATTTCACTTATACATTTCTGATCTTTATTGATGCCAGAGTAAGCATAAATACCTACATATGTATCGGGTTCTTCTTTCATGTGTTTGTTATGAGCTTCTTTCATACGTTTGTTAAGTTCTTCTGGCTTACAAATAAATGCACAAATAGAATCACTTATGATTTCTGATGAAGCAATTGATGCAATACGTATTATATAACGTTCTTTTTCATCTTTCATCTTTGTTTCAGCAACTTTAATATATTCTTCTGCTCTAGTTTTATCTACAGCAACATTGTTCTTTACTTTGGGAACTTTTATTCCACCCGTAGTAAGATACTTAGCACGTTTTTCTTCTTTTCGTGCTAGACGAGCTTTTTCAGACTCTATAAAACGTTTAAGATTCAATTGCTGAATCTTTTGTTGTTTAAGATGTTCTGTAAAAATCTTATCTTTACGTAGTTTTCTACGCTCTGCAATCATTGCAAGACGTTCTGTTTCAGTACGTCTACGTTTCTCTACGCGATTAGCATAACCTTGACGGTCTGCTGCAATTTCTGAAGCTTGACGTTTCATTTCAGCATTGAAAGCTGCTTTACCAGCTTCTTTCTTAGCTTTAATTGCTTCAATTCTTTCAGCTTTTGTAGTACATTTGAGCTTAATCTCTTTGTGATGCAATCGTTTGAGAGCAAGTTCCGTATTACGTTTAATACGTTCTTCATGTTTTTTACTCCATTCTTCTGCAGATTGATTCATGAAATTTTCTTTCTCATCGAGACGAGCTTCAATCTCTTCACGTTTAGCGGCATGAGCTTTTGCAAGAAAATCTTGTTGTTTCTTAGCATTAGCTATAGCTTCAGGACTAGGAATAGTTTTATTACGTAATTCTGCTTTACGTTTACGTTTCTTTTCAGCTATTGCCATTTTATCCTTCTTGACTTTCTCCTTAATTTTCTTATCAGCTTCGTCGAATTTCTTCTTCTGCTCTTCTTTCTCGATGGCACGAAGAATAATTCTATCAGCTAGATCATTGGCTGCAGATACAATTGCTGCTTTCTTAGCTTTCATTATATCTGACATCTTTTTCAGAAGAGTTTGTTTCATCTCTTCTTTTACTTTGGCTTTTGCTGCTTTTTCTGCAAGCTTAGTTTCAATCTTCTTGATATATTCAGCCTGCTCTTCGTTTAAAGCTTCTACTTTATAACCTAATTTCAAAGCCTGATATACATCAGACTTCCATGTTTTGCTTTCTACCGGATATTTTTTGGTAGAATTGTCAATTGTTTGAGATTTGATATCTTTTTTCATGACTTTACTTTTTAAAATGTTAATATTAATATTTCGAGACTTGTTGGTCTCCGGGGATTCGAACCCCACTTGCCACTCGTTATTTTAATGTTACTTTATGCTATTAGAATAGATGCTGAACTTTAAAAATAACTTACGGAGACCAGTTTACCTTATGCTGCTAAATACATATATGCAGTAGATATATCTATTTCAGCATTACTGTTGAAATCTTCAAGCTTCTTCTTCAGAGCATTGATTTCCAGCTGCAGTTTATTCTTTAATTTAGTAATATAATCTGCAGTAATTTCTTCAGTTTTAAACAATTTCTTTTTACCAAGTTTAGCTTTTAAACCAGGATTAATAGTCGGAATAGATCCCAACTGAACTAAATACTCATTCTTTTCAGATAGAGTATAAATAATAGGATAAATACTTTCTTTAGAAAAGTCTTTACGACTCTTAAAACCTAGATTAATAGCAATTGAATCCAGCTTGGTCTGAATTCGATTATTGGACATTTCTGTAATTGTATCCAACAAAGCTTTCATATCGTAATTTCGTGTAGCATTTTTATCGATCAAATTTTCAGTACGAATAATATTCCACATCTTTTTGATCTCTTTGTCATACTTCTTACGATTTTCAATAATTTCAGTTGATTTAATTTTCTTCATATACTTTTGATTTTAATTGATTAAACATAAAAGTATACTCAAATATGATCAACTACCTGTACTTTGTGGCTATGTTCATCCCGATATGACATCTTCGTCTTATTCTTGAAGCTTTCCTTCACTTAGTATCCATTACAGATACATTATCATAGCCTTATAAGATATAGAGAAAGGACTTGACTTACATCTGCAAGTCCTTTGATATATCTTGAAAAGTAATAATTACATTTAATATATTGTTACGTTACATATGCTATTATATATTCAATATTCTTATTACTTTAGAATAGTCAACTTTTATTAACTAGGATACTTACCTATTTTAATCGCATAGAAATCTCCAAAACCATCTTGTACCAATACTCGCTTATTCGGAAGTATTGCCTCACCTTTTTCCGAAGAAGCTTGCATTGCTGCAACATCGTTTAGATATCCTAGACGATAACCAATAAATATCCGAGTAATAGCATAGGAGTAATCTCCTTTATCTAAAGCTTTAGTAAAGTCTTTTACAAGACAATCAAAAGCTTCATTGTTTCGCGTTCCACCTTTTCCAGTAATGACTTTAATAAGCCGTAAACAAATATCATTAGTACTCAATACTTTCTCATCCTTAAAGAGTCTATTGATAAATTTATACTGTGTTCTGCCTAACGTTACACTACCGTCTTTTTCGACATGAATATACTTTGCTATCTCTTTCTCATCCATGAATAGCAAAGATATAAAGTCTTTATCAGCAAACATATGCTGAAGGTCTAGGAACGCTTCTTTCGTTAAAGGCGTACTCATAATTTACTTTATCCGAAATAATTGTTAATTTCGATACCTTCGGCAGCCATTGCCGTTTTACAAGCAGCAATTTCAGTTTCGTTTGCAGTTTCAAATGTTTTAATGAACCGCATCTGTTCATTGACAAATGCTGTAAGTTTAGCCCGTGATTCCATATTCAGAGCAACTATTTCTTTTGTCAACTGAGGATAATCAATAAAGATTGTAATCTCACCGGTTGATTCGAACCGAGTAATCGCATTCTTTACGCTTTCTGCGTTGGGCTTCGGGATAATATCCGCAATGTCGTTAATACCGGAAATCTGAAGCCGTAACTTAGAATCGCCGTTATACTCTACAAATTTAGTGCCTTCAGCACTTTCTACTTCCTGAGCCATTTTAACCTTAATAGGTTTAATTGAATATAGATTAATCTGCTGACTAGTCCGTAATTCATTGTTCTGTACTTTCCGTGAATAATTCGGATCTACTGAGTTCTTCTCTATAGTGAGAATATATTTACCTAATGATGCACCACACTGTGATGCCAAAATAACTGATTTATCCATTTTTAAATTCCTTTTTTGATTCCGTGGTTGATTCCACCTACGGAGATGTTAAACAATTGATTTACATATTTTATGAGTTTAAATTAACGAGTTTTGCTCTCTTTGTATAGATTTTATTATATAGAGGATATGTCTAATCGTCTACGTACATTCAAGTACAATCCTTTACAAAGTATAAATATTTTCGCTTTAAACGCATAATCTTCATATTAATGATTTACTTACATCGAAATCAAGGTAGATACTTCCTCTTCCTTTCTGCATTCCTTGCTTCTACAAAGTAGTTCGGATACCAGAATTAATATTACTTATACGAGTGTCTACATATAATAAATTAATAGCTTATCATACTATTGATACTGCACAGCTTTTTCTTAAGACTAATGAGATCTAAGACATTTAATATACATATTATATACCATTACTTTAGATTTTACAATTCTTTTACTCTTAAAAGAAAGGAACTATTGCTCATCATATTAACTTAGTATTTCCCGGCGTCTCGGGGTTAATCTCAGCAAGTAATTACAAATACAAGTAACTGTTTACAAGACAGTTGCACATGCAGATTGGCCTGTCATGTAGCTTATAATTACCCAGAAGTTAATACTTACCACTTTATCGAATCCGTTACAGATACGGTCGTTTTCTAACGTTACTTAACTAGTTCTGCCCTACAAATGCAGCAACGGTTTTAAGTTTCCTATACGGAATTACATACAATAATATATATTATTATATAACCGTCCATAGGATTGTTTTACAAGCACGAATATTGAGGACTTCCACCTACTTTTCACTACTCTTTCCGCACGACAGGTATCCAGTCTATGAAGATTCATGAAACGCTTTCTAATGAACATATATTGTTGCGCAATATACTCTATTAGTTTTATTTAGCAATAACGGTTGGCTTGCCAAGGACGCAGTCAGGAAACATATACTACTATACAACAGCAGATTCTACTATCCCTAGCGGGGACTCCCCTGGATTTATTATTTCGTGGGCGTAGCCACTACTTAGGTTAAACATGTTATTCTCGCTTTTGTTTAAGAGTGACGTTAACTCTCGGGCCAGTGATGAATCGTTGGATTCAGGTAAATATCATAACATTTACGTTTCTCTGGATTAACAGACTTGAATTTAGCCCATTGACTATACATTAGCCCAACTTTCGCCTTTTATCTCTCGGAAAGCCGACTGAGATCTGATTGAACTTCTACCTTTCTTCTCAGGTAACGGTGTTTCTACCGGCGTATTTAACTTTTCGATAACGTAAATTATTGAGATCCCTCTCACTTCTTGCGAAGTAACCACCTTGCTAAAGGGTGTCGTTATTCTGTAGTAGTGTTATAGGACACGTTTTACAACCTGCTTCTTTCCATATATTATTGTGTCATAACTTGAAGCAAACACTGACACATTTGTATTAATCGTTCTATTAAGTATAGGTTTGGCACCTAATCCGGATAATCTGTCATACTTAAATATAATAAAAGTCTCGAATTCTTATTATATTCTAATGAATTTAAAGTTCATTGTATGGATCATAGCCTCTCAGCCATATGTTTCAAAGTAATAATACAGACTATTATCCTTTACTTCTAAGAGTAAAAGACTACGGAATCGTACCGTTTTACTTCTTTACGTAGCACCTAATAGCACCCTCGATTAATCTCTCTGCCTTCATATCTACTTTTATATGTATTTAAACATACGTTCCAATTTAAACCATTTGGTACCTTGTAGAGAACACTACAGTAGCATTTTTATCTTATCTATATCTTCCAATAATAGATTCAGAATGGATGCTTTGGACACACCCAGAAACGTTAGTCAGGAGTCAAAACTTAGTAAACTTTTGGATATTTACTAAGGGGCAACTCGTGTTTAGTCCCTTCTTGATTTCGTACATGATTGTACCCACGGACATAGGTTTCTCCTTTGTGTAGACTTCAATACACTCATAAATATATCTCATAACTATATTTACTTTAGGATGCCGATACCTTTGCTGAATTTGTCTTCGTGTCTGCTGACCTAGATCGCGTTTTTTAAATCTCCGCCAGACGGTTCTCTGAGATTTTATGGGTTTAGCACGCTATCCCATTTTCTTACTAATTCTTCACGGATAAAGTAATAAATCCATAGTAAGCTATCATATTACCTTTTGAATCACAGTGTTAGCTGTTATCATATTCTCATATCCTGTATTACTTATCTATATATACGAATCCTCTTGGCCTTTGATATTCCTAATATATATATGCTGTCTTATTGCTTTTAGAGTGTACAGCTACAATACCACTATTATAGAATTGCCCTGCTTCTTACTACGGGGGAGAGACTCGTTTTCCCCGGTGCCATTCTACGGTAAGCACATAGTTAATCACTAATACAATAAGCAAAAAATAAACAAAATAAATAGAATAAAATAATACCAATTAATGATACTATATTGGTTTTAGTTATTTTTTGCTTCATTTCTCTACACTTTTAGGATACTCAGGTACAAATTTGTGAGAACGGGGAGTTGGTAGAGTGAACATTACCGGTCTCGTTTGTACCTCAGTTTTTGTTTCATATACTACTTTGGGTTTAGATTTTTTATACACTACCTTTTCCACGATTTTCGTGGGGTGATTGACAGTTATATCAGTACTTGTAACGGGTATATTACTTTCCACGATACTTTTACCTGTCTCTAAATCCAGGTTAAGTTTAAAATTACCTGGAATTGGGGGTAACTGAACCGTTTTAATGGTTTCTGTTGCCGTAACACTTTCGGGTTTGAAAATGTTAGTATTGTAGGACATAATAAGACCTACAACGAATACTGCTAAATAAGCAAATTTACCTTTCATTTGATATAATAGGTTATTTACCCATTACAGCCTTAAAATCTTCTTTTGTGAAGAGTGGGAATGCAGCTTCTTTATCGACATACATGTTACGTATTTCGATCATTTTGTTTGCTGCTTTCAGAGCAAAATCTTCATCAGATTTAGAACCTACTTCATCTTTATAGATATCATAGAACGGTCCCATAATCTTCTTGAACCAATCTATTAGTTCATCTTCTGCCGGCTTTTGCAACGCAATGCGTACAAACGTATCACGAGTTGGAGCCAAAATACCCTTTACTACACAAGGATCTTGTTCTATAGGCTGTGCAGGATCTGCGTGCATTACTTCAATAAACGCTTTAATCAAGTCTACTACATCTTGATCATTCAGACCTTTCATATTCTTCCGTAAGAGAGAATGTGCAAAGATCATAGTCTGACCTAACTTTAATGAAGTTGTGGTAGAAGACATGAGTCCAGAGAGTACAACAATACCTTTCTTACCGATAATATTGAAATACTCTTTTGCAAGAGTTCCCAAGTTAGCACTACTCCAGATTCCCTTCTGAACGGGATCTTCTGTAGTATTCTCACGATATGTCTTGATTTTACCCAAGATACGTAAGAATTTGTTAGATGGAGTTTCTCCTGATTCTTGAAGATCTTGAGTGATTGCAGCTTTCGCTTCATCATCATTCTTCCAATTCAGGGGATTCATCTGTTCTTCGGTAAGTTTTACATGTCTAGGTGGTTTAACTGTTGAAGCTAAACCTGATGCGGCATTCTCTGCATCAGCTGCTGCTTTTGTTTCAGGAGAAATATCCTTAAATTCAAGACGCATCTGATTAGGATCATCTGTAGGATGAGCTTCAAGAGCAACACCCATAGATGCAGCCGTATCAATAGCTTGCTGAACAATGAGTTCATCGTTCGGCGTAAGCATATTACATTCACGTTTCTGTGCAAATGATTGTACAGACAAACGTACAGCATACCACATCATATTATAATCCAGCATGGATTCCATCTGAATCGTAATAGGTTTACTACGATCCATGCGGGCAGTACGACGCTCGAGCGCCGATAAGAATTCTGCAGCATGATTTGCATCCATTAGATCGTTAGGACCCATAAGTGAAATCAAAGAATCTACTTTTGGTGATTCTAATGGAGAAGTTACAGGCTTCTTTACTTCTTCTGCTGCTACATTTTCTACAGTACCTGTAGCATCAGGGATAGGCTTTTTTGTCTCCTTTTCCTCTTTCTTAGGAGCTGTAGGAGCTGCGGGTTTAGGAGTTTTATCTTCCTTTAATCCAGTCTTCGGCTGTTCTTTCTTAGCTTGTGTAGCCGGTGCAGCCGCAGGAGCGGCAGTAGTTTTCTTTGTTTTATCGTCAGTCTTTTGACCTTTGTTCTTATTATTTCCCATTTTGATAATGTTTAATTCGCCTTTTCGAATGTTTATAAGTTAATAATTTAATTTAAAAGCTAATAATGTGATCCCGTTATATCCATCTAGGATGAATCTGGGAATGGAGGAGCTATGCGTTCAGTATACGCAAGCTTTTTGGAATTTAATCGTGGAAACTCCTTTACTACAGTTTTATAATCCTGTACCTGACTCACAGCCCCAGAATGGCTAGTTTTTACAGGTTCCAACACTGTACAAACAGACTGTGTGGATACAGGATTACTAACTGCAATGGAATTTTCAATCTTAGTATTCTCTTTTTTACTATGGTTTCCCTTAGTAGCAAATTGAATACCAAGACCCACGACAACAGAAAATGCCAAAGTAAGCAATAAATTGCTTGCCATTGACGAACTACCGTAATATCGTGCAATTGCAACAATACCGATAATTACTAGCATAGATACAATGAATGTTGTCATGTTTTGTTAGTTTTTGAAATTTTTTGAAAATAATACTTGAGTCTATGCTTAGCTTTGTTTAAGTCAGACTTTACAGTTCCAACTGGTATACCAAGCTCAGCACTTAACTCTTCATAACTTAGATTACCAAAATATCTGAGTTCTAGAAGGTTCCTATATTTGGCTCTAAGTCGAGTTAATGCAATTCTAAGAATATCTATTGACTCTGATTTAATTAAATCAGTTTCGGGATCATTATCACTAGATATTTGAATTGTATTATCCTCATTATCTATAGAGATATTATCTTGTTGATTCTTATTCTTTCTAATATAGTCAATGACTGTATTTACTGCAATAGTTTTTAACCATGCTTCAAAAGAAATAGTTTCAACAAAATAATCGAGACGTTTGAAGGCCTTAGTAAAAGTAACAGATAATAAATCAGCTGTTGCTTCTTCATCTTTTATCGCATCATAGATAATATATCGTATTAAACGATAATAATTATCATATAATTGCTTAAAGGCCTTTTCATCACCGTGCTTCGCCTTTTCAATTAGAATCTTTTCTTCTTCTTTCATAGGCCTACGGATTAGTGAGTAAGAGAGAACCCAATCTCTCTTACCCTATTATCATTTAATACTTAATATTTAAACGATAATCTGGCGCAAACGGAAGCTGTACTATTTCTTGCCAAAAGAAATTACTATATGCTCGTTTACGAATCCAAAAACAATATATAGTATTATCAAATAGATAATCTCGATATTGTCTTGGAATGTTTAATTTGTCGATTAAAGAAGTAGCTATTCGTAGCTGTACTTTATCGGTTGCGATAGGACTTCCTACCATCAATTCAGGTAGAAAAAGTTTAGTACTAACTCTATATAACCAAGTTTGTACATTTTTTCTTTGTTCTAAGCTAAGAATAAATTTATCACTTATTGGTTTATAATAAGGTTTAAAATATTCTTTTGCTTCTTCTCCACCTATTATGTTCCAATCACATCTATAACCATTATTATCATCAAATAATGGTAATAAATAATCAGGAACACCTTCATGTTTAATGAAGTCAATAAACTGCTGTGATAGCTTTGCAGATTTATCGTAAATATGTTTTTTTACTTCATCTGCGGTCACGGTCGTAATGATAATTTGAATTGTTTCCAAATCTCAGTGGCAATAGCTACATCAAGACCTTCATCTTTACATATAGTAATAACTGCCATATTATCATCCATTCCTAATAATTTATCCTTATTTTCAACTAATGTTGAATATCTAGATAAATCAAGAACATCTTCTTTTACATCTTTAGACTCTTTTTCTAATTTAACTTGAATAGGAGTATAAGTGTATGTATTAGGATGTTCTTCCATGTCGTTTTGTAATTTTTGTTTATCTGTAGCATCAGCATAGAAACCACTAACAAAGTCAGATAAATTGATTATATTAATTACACGCAACATAGGTAATTCACCACCTATACTTACTAAAAATTGCTTACCAGTAGAATTGTGTTCTGCAACATATAAACCTGGTTTATTAAGCGTTATGATTCTTGATGACATGTTTTATTAATTTTATTGTTATACACCTCAATAATTTTCTCAGCTTCGGTGAGTGATACACCAAACTCCTCTTGAATAGCAATATTTGCCATTAAAGGATTAGGATTTTCATCGATAATCTGTTTAAGCTTATCTTTTTCACCTGGTTTAAAATAAATCCAATAAGATAGTTCCATATTACTCTGGGATTAGGGTTTCTAATTCTTTAATATTTAAGTTACTTATTACTGTACTCATTTGTTTTGGTACATTGTAAGTAATATAAGCTGGCTTACAATGCTTGTGTGCTTTGTTATGCCAATAATCCCACCATGATCTTTCATGCAATGAGATACGAGCGAATTTACTCCTAATTCCATCGTTAACACATAGAATAACAATCTTTTGCTTAGAGCTAATAAGACTATTATCCTTTTCCTTACTGGATGGAATTGCTCCTAACTCAATAAGTTTCCGATACAATCCAACTACACTATTTCTACTTCCAGCTCCTATAAATTCTTTACTGAAAGTCTTTAGATTACCATGTAATTGGCTTAAAGTCATCTTTTTCATCTGATTACTTTTAAGAAATTAAACATAAGTTAATTGTTACTCTTGTGGGACTCGAACTCACATCCCGTAATAAAATTACGATTCTAACCTATTGAACTAAAGAGTATCCCTAACTTTCGTATTTAGCACGCATCATATTCTTACGCTACGCAAGAATAATCAGTGACAAATAAATAATTGCCATTTAAATAGAATGTTGAACCTATCTTATCTTTCACTTATAGTCAAATCCAAGTATCCCCCTTAAATTTTTATTTTTGTTTAGTGGAGGATGAGGGATTCGAACCCTCGTGTTACAAGTTTCCAATAAGCCTAATAAGACACAATACAGTTCTTATATTGTGAATAATGTTAAAAATCATGGAGATAGTGAAAGTAAGGAGATTTCTCTCCTTACTCTCTATTCCTCATAGTCATCATATGTACCATCATAAAGATCTGGAAAATACTCTAAATCTTCCTGAATGTTCATAATGATATCTATAAGTTCTTCTTTTGACTTATTTTCTAAGTCTTCTCTTGTCCAATCCATAATTGTGAATTTTTAAGAGTTTATCCTAAGTAATACTAAATATCGTTTATAGAGCGACCGTAAGTTATCGGATTCTATGTTCTACTGTCTAAAGACGCTTTCATCAGAATGTGACTTTTTACGCATTTCCGTCTTTTATAAATAATATTTAAGCATAAAGCATTATATTACTTAGGATTCTGTGCCTTTGATAGACTGATAGAAATTGAAGTTTGTATAAATATTTTAAAAAATTATATAAATATGATTTACTTAACATTTATCCTATATATTAAAAATAAAACTTCGGCATAAAGCACAATTTCTATATGTGTTTTGATAACCATTACTATAAAACTCTACAAGTAGAGCCTATTGTTTTTATGCAGGACATAAAGTACAATAGCTAAAACAATAGTAATGATCTTCGGCACATGATCAGTGGCACGTTGTTTTTCCACCCTACGGCATATAGCACTTGAGGGAAGTTGTTAATTCAACTTAATTACCTACTAAATCCATTCGGTTTAATAACTTTCGGCACTAACTAGTATTAGTGTCTCTACAAATGTAAAGACACTAATATTAATTGATAAGCTTTACAGTACTTATCGGCACAGGTTCGGAGTTGTTATTAATCATCCCAATCATTCAGGACGTCATAACACTGCTTCTGCAACTGGTTACGCAGAGTGTAGTATTCATCAGAAATACTACGTAAAGCTTTAGCTTTTTCATCCTCGGCTTTACGATTTGCTTCACGAAATTCTTCCGGTGTCATCTTTCCTTCTTTTACTGCAATTTCATTTGCTTCTTTAGCTTTCAAACAAGCCTTGATTGGATCTTCTTCATCACGGTTACGCTGCAGATTCAACAATGCGTTTTTGCGTTCGAATTCAGAGTCAACAGCGATACGCATCATTTCCTTTGTCAATTTTGCGTTACGTTTCTTAGCCAGTTCTTCAGCTGCTGCAGTTACTACTTCTTTGTTAATGATTCTACCATTACGGATTTCGTCTTTAATTTCGCTCATAATTTTGATAATTTTAATTGTTAATAAATAAAGTTTATTTGGATAATTCGTTTATTACGAGATCATTAATTTTTCTCCAGTATTCATGACCTTGTTTAGTATTTCTCCAAGTAAACGCAAGATCAATAGGGCGCTCAGAGTTAATATTATAGCATATATTTTCTCTTACTATTCTGTCGGACCAACTACAACGAATAATTTTGTTTGTATATTCTTTTATGAATTTACCTTCAGCTTTATTCTCTCTTAAGATATTATATAATACTGGATTTTTATTTAATTCTTCTCGTATTAATTTTTTAATTTTACTTTTTCTTTCTTCTTCTTCTGGTGGATCTTTACCAGAGACAAGTCCATTAAAAAATTCATCACTCCAACTCATACTTTTTATTCTTTAATTGATTTAATTATTAATAAAAATAGTTTCTTTAAGCCTCGTATGTGAATACGAGCCATAATAATAAAAGAGATTACGATATATAGTATCGCAGGAATATCACCAAACGCATATGACATAACAAAGCCAAAGATCCATATGAAGAATACTACATATTCTATAATCTCTCTTAACATATTATGCCTCCCACAAAGCTTTAGGTATTATACCTGTAAGCTTTTTATTAAGTCGTGGATGAGTATAAGTATACTCTACCATTGGTGAATGTTTATCACGTATCACTTTTTTAAAAGTACATTCTACTTCTACTCGAGTTACAGAACTCTTGTAAGGATCAAACTGTACTTTACTATTTTGTGGTATATATAACCACAAAAATAATTTCTTTTTATCTTTCATATTTGATTGTTTTAAGATGCGAATAAAAAGAAAGTGTTTGTCTTATTCATTTAACTTATTTCGACAATATCCCAACTACTTTATCGACGTACTATATATCTTCATATAGCTTTGATTTGTCTTAGGACTCTGGACTTCTACACTTTCTTGGGGATAACCACCATATAATAAAATAATTGATGTTACTGGCGAGTTTCATCATATTTTTTATTTTCTCTTTTGTAAGGAAGCATCCGCTTCTTATGAGAATTTTTATTTTCTCGTAAAGATTTGGATGCTTTCATGTCTTTGAATGTCTTTCCCATTAGAATCTAAATTTGGTTATACCAAGACCTAAGAAGTCACATAACCATCCTAAACCATTAGATTTAAGATAATTCTGTGCTGAAGCATCCATATTCTGTTTTAAGAATAAGATTGCTTGTGCTACTTTTGGATCTCCGTTACCATAGAGTGTAAAGAATCTTCCACTCCAATCAGAGTCTTGAGGATTACCTACAACATCAATTAATACTTTTGCAGCATTAATAGATGTTGCATTTGACAGTATGGCATTTGCTTCGTTTTCATCATAAGTTGTAACAACTAATGAATCAGCATCAGCTTGTGGTTTTACTGTCGTAAAGAAGTCGTGCTTAATACGATTCATGATCGCATCAAACTGTGCAGGAGTAATACCATTAGGTATTTTCACTTCTACGTGTTGTGATGCATCTGGCATCACAATTAATACAATTCCTTTCATTTTTTGGATTGTTTTTAAATTTGACATTTGATGACGGCATTGTATCTACAACTACAATGCAAATAACGAATGAACAGTGAGGGTATTGTTGTAGCAATACATAAACAAAAAGAAATTTTACCTAATAACGAGGATTGGTTTAGGAAAATTTGACTATCAAAACTTGTTTTAAGATACAGCAGAATTGTATTGTCAGTACAATTCTTATCATCTACTTGATTTTAACGTCCGCACTAATGCTATCTAAAAGTTGGCCACCCTTTTGATAAGACATGAGCCCCACAAGTTTATCACTGATTCTCACAGTAAAGACTTCTTGCTTGTTTTGTTTTCTCGTTTACAAAGGACGACTGCACCTACATTCACATGCAAGTACAGTCACTGAAGAAATAATGAAGTTGTAAACTGTTATTAATACACTATTGTATCCTTGGCAGCTTTTGCTGGAATTGGTACCTTCTCAGGTTCCTTTTCTTTCTTTAACTTAGTAGTTATTTCTACTCCTTCAATTCTTTTTCCATCTACTCCAGGATTATCTAATCCTTGTTTTTCTAATTGTTTAGCAATCTGTAATGATATGTAATACTCCCTATTACGTTCGTATTCATATACATAACTTCTTACAGGTTCTTGTGTACCCAATTTTTCAAACAATGCTTGCATTATTGCTGGTGGAAAGTTACTATAAACTTCATGACACCTGTATGATTCTTTAAGATCATTCCATTCTTGCATAGCTTCTTCCACTGTAGGCACTGCTTGCATTTCAGACTCAATAAATTCCTCAGTAGTGGAATTCTGTGTAACACCAGGGATTTCTCCCTTTACGTACTTGTAAGTGCAAATACCTGCACATACTAACAGTAGTATTAATACTACCGACACGAAGCCTTTAAAGACTCCTGAACCTTGTTCATTTTCCATTTTTTGATAAACGTTTATTAATTAATAAAAATTGAACTATATAATTGATATAAATCAATTATTCTTTTGGAAACGTATCTATAATACTGTGTATACTTCCTACGAGATCTAAGTATAAAGATTTATATTTCATTAATTCTTTACGCTCTTTTTCATATTCTTTCTTATTAAGAAGAATACATTCTTGAGGAAATAGATTTTGTAGATGTGAATAAACTGTTAGTTGAAATGTTTTTTCTATTTCTTGTGAAGAAAGTATTACTACTTCAATATTGGCATCAGAATTACTTCTAATCATTTCAACTAAATTTTCATCACATTCATCTTGTAGGATAAATTCTCCACAATCTACAGCATATTTAGCTTCCTGTAAACTTAAACCAAACAATGTTTGTAAAAGTTTTATTTGGCAAAGTTTTTGTTTAATCGCACAATTTTGTGCAAATAAAAGTTTTATTTTCATGATTTAATTGATTTAAATACGTTAATAATAAATAACCATAGTAATAGTAAAGATTTCGCTAACGCCGCCAAGCTGCTATTATATTACTACACTATGGTTAAGTTAATCTCTAGTCCATTTCACATGTTATCCGAGATAGAGTCTATAATTACATTCAACAAGTATCTTAAGAAATTATATTAAGGCGTGTAACCTGACATCCTTTAATAATCCTGTAAGACTCAGAGATATTTCTCTATCTTCAGTAATAGTCTTGTAAGATATTTTGTCAAGTCTTTTAACCCTTAATAGTATATTTACAGATCTGCTATGTTTAGCAATATCCATATATATGATCGTTCCCACTAAATTGTGGCTTATGATAGTTACTTTTCTACCTATAAGCTGTTGTATTAAACTACCACGTTCTGCTTTCATGATTTATAAATTTCTAATTCTATACTAAAACATAAGAAAGCTATACCAATAATAGTAGAAAAACTATAAGTTCCTATACCAATAGCTGGAGTTAAATACCAACAGGTGTAATCTTTTTCAAATTTGATTTCTGTTTTCATAATATAAATATTTTAAATTAATGTTCAAGATAAAAAGAGTGAGTAAAAGCAAATACAGGAATTAATGCAATACTCACTCTTTAATTTACGTACGAGAAATATAAATACGATATCCTCTATAGTAATCTACAATATAACAAGTATAGTGATTTGCATTAACTAAACTGTTAAATACTGAAGATAGATCTGACATTTCTACATAGAAATAAGGTTTTAATCTATGATATGAAATATCAAGCTTTAAATTTAGAGGAAGTTCATCTTTACAAGGTTGTACTAATATTGTTCTTCCTTTTTTAATATGGTAAAACAATTTAATACATTCTCGTAGTTTTAGTTCGAGTTCTGCTTTGAGAAATCGAAACTGTTGAAACCAACTGGTTTCGTACTTGTTCTCTAATATTAATCTAACCATATATATTATGAATTTAATATTCAGAGAATAATGACTATTAGCTTCTATGCCAGTATGCTATACATATTACTATGTGTTAGTGTTCCACTGGTCTTATAATACTGGACTCCAAAACCCGTTACTCTTATGTGATTATGGCAAACGATAAATTAAGCAAGAGGTGAGTAACTACGATGAGGTTGTCATTACTTTGAAGAGGTGAGAGTAATAGTGTTCAGTATACAAGTCTCCTAACCTGTACCTTGGCGCATCAACGCATACTTACTAACTATTACTTAACGAGGAATAATCATTTCACAATGATAAGTCGATATAGGAAATCGACTGTGAGGAGTAGATATTCAAAAGACAGTTAACTATAAATATCTTGTATAAACTCTTCCCATCTTTCATGTTCCATAAAATCTTGTATTTCAGGCCATGATATTAATACGTATAACTCTTTTGTATTCATAGATATATTAATGCATTTTACACCTAAAACTCTATGAGCAGCAACTCACATCTTGTAGATAGTTTGCTTGCATTTTATAATAGAGAAACTGGTGCCCTCAATGTCTTGGGAAGTTATTGAATTTTTTAAAGTCCTTATAATCCTCTTCTTTAAGATAACTTAGAACTTTAGGTCTAGACTTGTACTTCGTCTATCCAAGTTTGTACTGTGCGAATACTTCGGATTATAGAGTGTATAGCACAATCCTCTAAAGTTTAGAGTATACACAATCTTTTAGGACTTCGTTATACTATTCTTGCCCAGGGAGTAGCGTAAACCGTCATATTAATTCGACATGTATCAATCCACGGCCCTTTGATACTGGATCTATATTATTAGTAACGAATATAGTGCCTGTCTTTCCAGGCTGTCACTCTCTTTCAAGTTGTCACCAAACTTATAAATCGGAATTGGTTTCCTGTACGGTTTGTCCTTAAACTTTTAAGTGCGTTACTAGTAAACCGCCGAAAAGATACAGCACTACTGGTTTAAACTACCCCACCAGCAAGTAAATAAAATGGCTCTTGTACGCATTACTCAGTTAGAACCTTCACTGAAACCTATAGTCTAAATTAAACTATAGGACGCTTGTAAAATTTAAATCATAGAAATAATATTTAGATTAGTAGTTATTAGAAATTATCTAATAATTCACCAAAATGCCATTGTGATAATATGTACAATATTATGAATATTAGTACAATAATTATCTGTAAATAGCATCCTGTTTTATCGTTCTTGTTGTTGGACATATTGTGACTGAATTTAAATTACGCTATATATTATATAAATTCTTAATGGGCGTGAGTGTTAAAAGTGTGAGAAGAGTAGGGAGATAGTGTGTTTATTGCACACTTCTCCCCACACTACTACTTACCTTATCACATCAAGTCGTCGTCACCACCTTCGGCATCACCAACAAGTGCGTCTTTAGCCTGCTGTGCTGCCTCTTTAGCTGCTTTAGCGGCTGCCTGCTGTTTCTTATACTCCGCAACAGTCACAATGCGTGTACTATTCTGGAATAAGTTATCAGCACGACGTATGATGTAGTTGTTACCTTTAACAGGTATACCATCTTCGTCACTAAACCAGTAGATTGTTACATCTGTGAACTGGATTTTAACGTCTTTGCCGTCTTTCTTGCGTGTTAGGTAGTTGCCATCAGCATCTTTACGCAAGAATGGTTCATAGTCACCTACGATATACGTACCAATGTACGTTTCATAAGTGCCTTTCTTTGCCTCATCTACCCACATTTGTAGATAAGCGTTAGCTGCATCTTCTGCAATGCCGTATTTAGGCAATATTTGTAGTCTGATGCCGTTCTCTTGTGCAGCCATAAGCTTATCCAAGCCTGCGCGTGCAAAGTCTGCGACAACATATTTAGTCTTGCCGTCCTTAGACTCTTTGATTTCAGCTGAAACCAGCTGATACTTGGCTGCTGATTGTTCTTTGATAGAAGCCATTTCTTTATACGATTAACCTTATATCATCGCGAGGTTGTTAAAATACAGTAACTTTATAACTCTCATTAGGGGGTATTTCCCCTACTTGTTAGGAGAGGGGACTTGATTTAGTACTGCTTCACGCTCTCACCATCACGCTATATTTTTTATTTTTTAGAAAATTTTATTCACGCTCTCACTACCATACTACCCAAAAATTTTTATAAAATATTTTTTGAACTATATCCCCATATATACGTTTAAATAATAAACTTTATTATATGATAGAAACAGTTAAAAAAGAATTATTAGAGAAGGGGTTTACCTACAATGAATCCAGTAAATTATGGTACTATCATTATAGTGATTTTGAAGTATTAAGCTTTGTTATGGATGAACATACCAAAGTAAATGGTAATAAATGTATTGCTATTTCTGCCATAACTTTAAATAATTATTTTGAAAATTTAACATATTTTAAGATTTGTTATACATTATATTTTGATAATATTAACAAATTTTATGATTTATTAACACTTT
>UMIE01009717.1_pt1 | contig 29236 bp, 27 predicted proteins | sample 1965711 | NCBI WGS metagenome assembly UMIE01 (sample SAMEA4836116, study PRJEB28245) | human gut metagenome | biome: gut microbiome; material: fecal sample | place: Denmark | collected 2008 | reverse complement strand
GAAAAGAAACAGGGGAACGGTTTGAAGGAAATATCGGAGACTCTATTCAAACATCTGCAGGGACATTGGTCATCAGCTTAACCTCTCAATATGAGAATTCTTTTACAGGTAGTACTATTCAATATAGTAAAGAACCGGCTGATACGGTGGCTGACAGTTATATGCAGAAATTGCGGGCTAACTTAGGCAATGAAGATGCCACCATTATTAATTTGAGCATCGATGATGCTTCTGTGCAAAAGGCAGAAGATATTTTGAATACACTGATTGAGGTTTATAACGAGAAATGGATCCAGGACAAGAACCAGATAGCTGTAAGTACCTCACGGTTTATCGGTGAGCGTTTGGGCGTGATTGAAAACGAATTAGGTCATGTGGATGAGAATATCTCCAACTACAAGAGTGAACATCTGTTGCCGGATGTACAAGCCGCTTCCAGTCTGTATATGAGCCAGTCGGCTGAGAATAAAAAAGAAATTCAGACACTCACCAACCAGCTTTCGACAGCTCAATTTATTCGTCGAGAATTGGGTAGTAAAGAGATGAACCAGCCTTTGCCAACTAACTCCGGTATAGCCAACGTAAATATCGAAAGTCAAATCGGAGAATACAATAAGATGGTGTTGGATCGCAACCGGTTGATAGCTAATAGTAGCGAGAAGAACCCGTTGGTGAAAGATTTAGGGAACTCAATGCAGAGTATGAAACGTACAATTCTTCAATCGGTTGATAATCTGATAGTATCGTTGAATACCCAGATACGCAGTATTCGCCAACAGGAAGCAACAACAACTCAACAGCTAGCTTCTAATCCAAGTCAGGCCAAATACTTGTTATCGGTAGAACGTCAACAAAAAGTAAAGGAAGAGTTATACCTGTATCTGCTCCAGAAACGTGAAGAAAACGAACTGTCACAAGCGTTTACAGCTTATAATACACGAGTGATTACAGCTCCACGTGGCAGTGCTTTGCCAACGGCACCGAATAAGAAAAACATATTGTTGGTGGCTCTTGCTCTCGGGCTTTTAGTACCGGCAGTCATTATCTTTATGCAAGAAAATATGAACACCAAAGTTCGGGGCAAAAAAGATTTGGAGAACTTGAGTGTGCCCTATTTGGGTGAAATACCGCTATATTTCAGCAACAAGAAAAAGAAGAACAAATCTTCGGAACATGCGATTGTGGTGGAAGAGAGTAATCGGAATATTATCAACGAAGCTTTTCGTGTGCTTCGCTCCAACGTGGATTTTATGAAAAATAAGAATACCAAGCAGATAGTATTTATAGTAACCTCTTTTAATCCGGGTAGTGGAAAAAGTTTTTTGTCCATGAACATCGCCATGAGTTTTGCCATTAAGGGGAAAAAAGTGTTGGTGATAGACGGGGACTTGCGACATGGAACGGTTTCGGCTTATGTAGGATCGCCTAGGAAAGGTTTAAGTGACTATTTGGGAAACAAAGAAGCCGATTGGAACGAGTTGCTTGTGGTAGACAAAAAGTTTCCTAATCTGCATGTAATTCCAGTAGGAACCATTCCTCCCAATCCGACAGAATTGTTGGAGGATGGAAGTCTGGCAACCTTGATGCAAAACTTACGCGATGTGTATGACTATATTTTTATTGATTGCCCACCGATTGATATTGTGGCAGATACACAAATAATCGAGCAATATGCCGACCGAACACTCTTTGTGATACGGGCGGGATTATTGGATCGCTCACTGTTGCCTGAATTGGAAAGTATTTATCAAGAAAAGCGGTTCAAAAACCTTTCAGTGATTTTGAATGGAACTGAAAGTACTGGTGGGCGCTATAGTTACCGATACGGTTACAGTTATGGGTACCACAATGGGTATGCTTCTTATTACGGCAACTCAAAATAGAGGGGTATTCCAAAATAAAAAAGGAAACATTTTGCTATTATTCTTAACAGTCAACAGGAATGTGGCTTTTCCGACAGAAAAAAACATTAGCGGGAAACGGTTTTTTCCGTGGTTTCACCGACTGCCATAGCCATCTTCTTCCCGGAGTAGATGATGGGGTAAAGACGTTGGAAGAGTCGTTGGTGATATTAGAGGAGATGGAACGTTTAGGAGTCCGTAAGGTATGGCTTACACCTCACGTCATGGAGGATATACCCAATGGAACTGTTGCATTACAACAAAATTTTTTGAGCTTAAAACAAAAGTATCAAGGGAAGGTGGAATTGGCTTTGGCTGCGGAATACATGTTGGATAACCTTTTTGAGGAACGATTGGAAAAGGATGACCTATTACCCCTTGAAGAGGGGAAACGTTATCTGTTGGTGGAGACCTCTTATTTCAATCCACCAATGGGATTACTGTCCATTTTACAACGCATCCAAAAAAAAGGCTATTATCCGTTGCTGGCACATCCGGAACGGTATGAATACATGCAGAAGAAAGATTATAAAGCCCTGAAAGAAGAACATATCTCCTTTCAACTCAATATGCCCTCGCTGATTGGGGTATACAGCAGACATGTGCAAGAAAAGGCCGAAACCTTACTGAAAGCCGGAATGTACAACTGTATCGGCTGCGATACACATTCGATAGATTCCTATCTACAACTATTGCATGGTTATATTCGAAAGAATGCAGCAAGCAATTTGAAGAACCGTTCTTTTGATTAGAATTTTACTAATATCACGATAAAATTTAATTGAATCCCTTTAAAAAGTTCATCTTTTTAGTTTTATTCCACATCATTTCTTAAAAGTAGTTGTGTAATATTTCTATAAAAAAATATAGTGAACTCATAATTGGAAAAAAGTTAGCACATAAGTGCAAATGAGGTTGCACCTCTATATAAAAATGATAACCTGAAAGAAGCAACGCATAAACTAGAACGAAAAGGAAAGGTAAAAAGCCAATTTAAGTGTCTAAAGTTATAATTTATTAAAAATAGTTCAAATGGATTTTCCGATTGTATTTATTTCTTACTCATGGGATAATATTTGCCATAAAGAATGGGTAAAAAAACTTGCAGATAAGTTAGTTGCGGATGGCTTTTCCGTTTTTTTTGATTCTTATGATTTGCGTCCAGGTAAAGATATGATTCATTATATGGAACAATCCGTAGATTGTGCGCATAAAGTTCTGATAATCATGACTCCCAATTATAAGCAGAAAGCAGATAAACGAAAGGGAGGAGTAGGTTATGAGACATCTATTGTAACATCAAGTATTTATAAAGAACAAGATACAGATAAATTTATTCCCATTTTACGGGGAAACAGTGAAATTAGTATTCCTTTGTTTCTACAATCGCGATTGTATTTGGATATGTGTGATGATTCTTTATTCGAAAAGAAATATGAGGAACTTAAGTCGGTTCTCTTAAAAGACTATTATTCTTTTGAAGTGGATGATCTGTCTGCTTACGATAATTATCAGGGCGGTCCAATCCCATCAATTGAAATGTTAAAATACAGATTGTCTAAAAAAGCAACTATAGCTCAAGAAAATTATCGTTTCTTAGAAGTAATACAACTTAAATTGAAGCTGGCTGAAATTTGCATTAGACAAGATAAAAGTAATGATGTTTATATGTTAGAAGAAGGTATTCGTAAAATGTATATGCAATTGACTTCTCAAGAGAAATACAAGGCTAAAAAATTTATAAATGATTACAATAAGGACATGGCACTGTATATCGATCAGGATATACTCCGATATAAATAATGCAAATCAGGAGTGAAATCTTTGTCATAAGAGGACGTTTTTCAGTGAAAACATCTTTCCTATTCTCATACCAATATTTTCAAAGTCGCATTAAATGTGATGACCCGTACTAAAGCGAAGGACTACTAGAATTATGGAATTATGTGAACAGCGTTAATATCGGATGAATAACCGACGAGAAACGTCATCCAATAACAACAAAAAATGCGGAAACGTTTTTTTCCTCTTTTTAATAGTCATAGATGGTAGGGTTATAGTTTGTGATTTTTTTTTTGATCTATTCTATTTCATACTGCTTTCAGCATAAAGGCTTGGATGCCTATTAACAGGATTGTCTGGCGATGAAAATACGAAGAGCATCTATCGGGAGATTACGATTGGTGTCATCATAAATGTGTTAAGAACGAGTTGGATAAAAATATTTAAAGGCTATAGTTGATTATATTGCAAATGGAAAACTCTTCATTTTGAGATGAATAATAAAACTATAAAATCAATGAAAGTTTTAGTTACAGGAGGAGCCGGATTTATAGGTTCCAATCTTTGTGAACATTTATTGGCTCACGATTATGAAGTGGTATGTTTAGATAACTTTGCCACCGGTAAACCAGAGAATGTGTTTCCTTTTTTAGAACACTACTCGGATAAGTTTAAATTAATAGTCGGTGACATCCGAGTTTTGGCAGATTGTCGAAAAGCAGTGGATGGAGTGGATTATGTCTTACATGAAGCTGCACTGGGCAGCGTACCACGCTCTATTAAAGATCCTATTACGACTAATGATACCAATATTTCAGGATTCTTGAATATGTTGGTAGCAGCCCGAGATGCAGGGGTGAAGCGTTTTATGTATGCGGCAAGTTCTTCTACTTATGGTGACAGTAAGTCGCTTCCAAAGGTAGAAGATGTGATAGGAAAGCCTCTCTCCCCTTATGCTATTACAAAGTATGTAAATGAGTTGTATGCGGATGTATTTGCTAAAACATACGGTATGGAATGCATCGGGCTGCGCTATTTTAATGTATTCGGGTGTCGCCAGGACCCATTTGGCGCATATGCCGCTGTGATTCCGTTGTTTGTGAAGAAACTGATGGCTCATGAAAGTCCGGTTATTAATGGTGATGGAGAATACAGCCGCGATTTCACTTATATCGACAATGTGATACAGATAAACATGCTTGCTATGACAACAGCGAACAAAAAAGCGGTTAATCAAGTATATAATACGGCTTATGGCGAGCAAACCACTTTGAACCAGTTAGTTGACTATTTGAAAGAGTATCTAAGTGAGTTTGACCCGGAAATTGCCCAAGTAGAAGTTATCCACGGTCCTAATCGCTTGGGGGATATACCCCATTCTTTGGCTTGTATTGATAAAGCCAAATCTTTATTAGGCTATCATCCGAAGTTCAGTATACGTGACGGTTTAAAAGAAGCCGTAAAATGGTATTGGAAGAATATCTAAGGTCAAATATTAATAACTATAAATATGAATGATGTTAAGATTTGCGTAATCGGTCTCGGTTATGTAGGGCTTCCTTTAGCTCGTCTTTTTTCAACAAAGTACAAGACTGTCGGTTTTGACATGAATCAGGCTCGTGTGGATGCGTTGATGGCCGGACATGATGCGACCCTTGAAGTATCAGATGAATTACTTCAATCTGCTATTGCTAATGGTTTTACATGTACAGCAGATATTGAACAAATCCGAGACTGTAATTTCTATGTCGTTGCTGTTCCTACACCTGTCGATGAAAACAACAATCCGGATTTGACTCCGCTTTACAGCGCCAGCACAATGGTTGGTAAGGTCATTTCTAAAGGAGATATTGTGGTGTATGAATCTACCGTCTACCCTGGTGTGACCGAAGATGAATGCATTCCGGTTGTAGAAAAAATATCCGGTTTGAAATTCAACGAAGATTTCTTTGCGGGGTATTCACCAGAACGTATCAATCCAGGAGATAAATTTCATACCGTAGAGAAAATAAAGAAGGTAACTTCCGGTTCTACACCTGAAATTGGCACAAAAGTGAATGAAATTTATGCGTCTGTCATCACAGCTGGCACACATCTCGCTCCTACCATGAAAGTAGCCGAAGCCGCCAAAGTGATTGAAAATTCTCAACGTGATATCAATATCGCTTTTGTCAATGAGCTGTCCAAGATATTCACTAAAATGGGCATTGACACTCAGGACGTATTGGAGGCAGCTTCTACCAAATGGAATTTCTTGCCTTTCAAGCCGGGACTGGTAGGTGGACATTGTATCGGTGTTGATCCTTATTATCTGGCACAATGCGCACAACGTCATGGTTATAATCCGGAGATTATTCTGGCTGGTCGTCGTATGAATGATGGTATGGGTGAGTATGTAGCCAATGAGGTTGTCAAACTGATGTTGAAGAAAGGCATTCAGGTATTAGGTTCTAACATTTTGATATTAGGTTTCACATTTAAAGAGAATTGCCCGGATGTACGTAACACTAAAGTTATTGATATTTATAGAGCCTTGAAAGAGTATAATGTCAATCTTACGGTCTATGATCCTTGGGCAAATTCTGCTATTGCAAAGCGTGAATACGGCATTGATATTATCAATCAACTGCCTGATGGTAAATCTGATGCGGTGATCTTGGCTGTAGCACACAATGAATTCAAAGAATTGAATGTGGTTTCATTATTGGATGACCGTCATGTAATCTTTGATGTTAAAGGATTTATGAATAAAAATATAATTGACGGAAGATTATAAATTCTCCTACAATGATCAAAGAGTTGAAAGCTGACCTTCTGAGAATTTCAACGCAAAAGAAATGGTGGATTACATTTTTCTTGGAATTTATAAAGCCCAGTCCTTTCAAAGCCATACTTTGTTATAGGATCAGTCATTATTTTTATCTCAAGAAATTTGTTTTTCCTGCCGTTCTTTTTGAAACTTTAGTAAAGTGGAGATATGCGTCGGATATTCGAAGAAATGCCACTATTGGGGGGGGATTATTCTCCCTCATCCATACGGTATTGTTATAGGTGGGTATAGTAAAATCGGGCAAAATTGCCATATCGGTCAACATGTAACTATTGGAGGCAATATGGGGAAACAGAAAAACGGGCAAACGCAGCCTGTTATAGGAAATGATTGCTTTATATGTGCTAACTCGATTGTAGTCGGTCCTATAACAATAGGAGATAATGTAATTATTGGAGCAGGAAGTGTGGTTATTCATGACATTCCGAGTAATGTTGTTGCGGCTGGCAATCCATGTCGTATCATCAAACAACGGACACCCTAGTTAATTTATCTGACAATAATATGTTATATCGTTTATATTGTGGCATAAGAAAATATTGGTATCGGTATTTATTGAAGAGACTGAAGTTTAAGCATTTTGGTGAAAACGTTAAAGTCCGAGGTTCTTTTAGATGGGGACATACTTATAATTTGGAATTACATGACGATGTGGTTATTGGGGAAAATTCGTTCATTAATGCCCGTGGAGGAGTTGTCATCAAATCGGGGGTTATCACCGGACCGGATATTATGATATTTGCCGAAAATCACATTTATAACACGGATAAGTGCTTGCCATTTGACGAGGACTTAACATTTAAAAAAGTGGTGATAGGAGAAAACTGTTGGATTGGAGCCAAGGCGTTTATACTCCCCGGTGTAGAGCTGGGAGAAGGGTGTGTGGTTGCAGGCGGCTCTGTCGTAACCAAGTCTTTCCCTCCCCTTTCTATCATTGGAGGTAATCCGGCAAGGTTGATAAAACATCGGAACGCCGGGAAATATCATGTTGCTAAAATGAAAAACAAGTATGTGTCAGATATTTCTAAAAAATGAATTTTTCACAATCCACTTTATTTAATCTGGCTGCCTCTGTCGGGTTATTGATTGTCAATCTCCTCATCGGAGTTGTGGAAGCCAGGCTGCTGGGACCTCAAGAGATGGGAAGATATCATATTTTCCTGACTACCCAGACTTTGTTTGTCACGGTTTTTGCATTAGGCATAGGGCAGGCCTGTATTTATTTTATCAATTCATTGAAGAAAGATATGAGTGAAGTGGTGACTTCATCTGTGAAGTTTATACTTCCTTTTTCTGTTCTGGCCAGCGTATCCCTGTTTGTGGTTCTGAATGTTTTCAGCAATTATTTTCAGGAAGACAACCATTGGTATGTCATGCTGTTTTGCATAGGCACCAATGCCTTACTTGTCAATGCCATACTTGTGCCTGTATTGTTGGCAAAGATGCAGGTGGTTAGGAGGCAGATTGTGAACTATGTTTCCCGTATCATTGTATTGGTATCTATTTTGTCTCTTTTATTATTACATATTAAACTAAACGTAGGCATACTGATTTCTTTAGTGGGATTGTCAAATGTGATAGCATTGTTACTACTTTACAGATATTTGAAAGAGTACATCCGGTGGGAATTATCTATGGACATGAAGTTGGTTAAAGAACTTTTTCTGTGGGGAGTCAAATTATCTGGCAACAATATGGCCTCCATTGCCCTAAGTAGTATCCCTGTATATTTCCTATCATGGTTCTCGTCAGGAGAGACAGGAATGGAAAACGTGGGGTTTTATACCCGCTCTTCCTCTTTATTAATAGCTGGAACCGTGGTGGTTTCATCTATCGGCCCTCTGATTTATGCCAAATGGAGTGCATTACAGGGGGAACAGCTAAAGGGGCAGGTTCAGCGTTTGTCCGTTTTATTGTGCTTATTCAATGCACTTATATCCTTATTGTTGATACTTTTTTCATCCTTCATCATCGTTCTTTTATATGGAGTGGAATTTAGTGCTGCCATACCTGTATTGAAAGTACTAGCCCTTACATTGGTATTCAATGGTATCAGAGAGATCTGCTATGGAGTACTGTCTTCTCAGGGTGTGCCCTTGAAAATCATGAAAAATCTTATGATAGGTGCTTGCTTAATGGCATTCGTCTCATGGCTTGTCATACCCGGATATGGAGTTGTGGGGTGTGCCTATGTTACGTTAGCCATTACGGCTTTTACGTCTTTATTGCTGATGCGGGATGTATGTAGTATATCGAAAGTACGTATGGCTGACTTTTTTCATCTGCCCGGTAAAGCGGAGTTAAGAGAAATTGTAAACAATATAATTACACGAAAATGATAATCGATAAATTTAGAGTTGCTTTTTCCAATGCATTCAGAATGCAGACTTTGATAGAAAATAAACTGATTGTGTCCGTCTTGCAGCAAAAAACTTTGTGTAGTCATGAAAATGGAATCGTTGAAACACTTTGTACAGATAAGCCTATAGTGGTTTCACTTACCACGTATGGGAAGAAAATTCATGAAGTTTATTTGGTGATAGAAAGTATTTTTCAGCAAACGCTCAAACCTAATAAGATTGTGTTATGGTTGTCAGAAAAAGACTTTTCCATCGAGACATTACCGGTTGTTTTGAAACGCCAAATGGAAAGAGGCCTTGAGATACGCTTATGTAAAGATGTGCGTTCTTATACCAAAGTGGTGTATGCTTTTAAAGAATTTGCTGGTTGCCACATTATTTCAATCGATGATGACATTGTTTACCCGTTTGATATGATTGAACAATTCGTGACAGCTTATCGTAAGAACAATCGTAGCGTTTTATTCAACAAAGGTCATGAAATGCTTCTTGACAAAACAAAGAAATGCATGTTGCCCTATATTGAGTGGTGCAGAGCCGGAGAAGCCAAAGGGAAGTCCCTACTTTATCTACCATTAGGGGTATATGGTATATTTTATCCCGACGGCATCATGTCACAAGAGGTCACGAATGAAAAAGTGTTTATGGATATCTGTCCGATGGCAGACGATGTTTGGTTTAAGGCCATGACATTGAAAGAAGGAATTGAGTGTGCTTCTGTGGATAAAGGAGGAAGTTATATGAATAATTTTATCTCGATAGAACTCAATCGTGAAAAAGCATTGGCTAGAACGAATGTTGATTTGGGTGCGAATGACTGGCAAATTCAAAAAGTATTCGATTTGTATGGATTATTTGATATACTGAATAATGAGAAACATAGTTAAGGTACTCACCGGAAATGAGCATGGAGGGGCTGCCAATTCTTCAGAATGGCTGATTGACGGAATACTAGAAAAACATGTACCGTCGTTAGATTTCCATATCATAATGCTGTGTGATGGCGATTTTGCAAGAAAAATAGCATTGAAACACGCAGATCAAACAACAGTGATACCTTTGTCTGTACCACCGATTATTGGTAATGGAGGGATAGCAAGTCGCATTTGGAACACGTGTTTATTGTTGATTTGGATTTTTAGAGCCTTTTGGAGATTGAAACGTGTTCTTCGGTATCATAAGCCCGACCTTATTCACACAACGAATAATTACGCTTTGATGGTATGTGCTATTCATAGATTGTTTTCTTCTGTTCCGGTTGCCACCCACTGGCGCTGCATAGGTGGCGTAAGGAACAGAGTTGATAAATGGTTGCTTTCTCATGTGGATTCTATTTATTGCATCAGTGGTGCTGTTCGTGATTCCCTGCCTCCTGAGTGGCATAACAAGTGTAAGATTATATACAATGGATGCTATATTAATCAACTTATTAACGAAGGGTATAATCATGAAGGAGAGTTGAGAAAGCATCTCAAAATCAACCGGCAGACTTATTTATTTGGCACAATTGGTACTTTTAGTGGTATAAAATGCCACGATTTATTGATAGAAAGCAGTAGACTGCTACATAAATCTTGTCCAAATTTGGATTTTCGTTGTGTATTGATAGGCTCTTGTCCGAATGATGCCTGCAAAAGTTACTTACAAAACATGAAGGAGAAGATTCATCGCTATGCTTTGGATAATTATGTAATCCCTGTTTTTGATAATGAAATCGCTCGTCCTTCTTCTATAATATCAGATATGGACGTTTTCGTAGGCTCTACTTGGTTGGGCGGAAAAGGAGAAGGTTTTGGGCTGATTTATGTGGAAGCCTTGTCGCAAGGTGTGCCTGTAATTGCAATATCCGTAGGAGCTGCCCCGGAAATCATCACATCGAAAGTAGGAATTCTTACGTCAGAGAACTCTGTGGAACAACATGCGGAACTACTGAAAAAATTATCCGATTCAAAAGAAAGACAATGTTTTAACCGTGATTATATTCGTAAATATGCGTACCGTTTCGACATATCCAAGACAGTAAATGATGTTTTAACTCAATATGGAATATGATTGAAAAAATCTTATTTGGTATCATATCGTTCGTATTTCCTGTTGTATTCCTTTATCCGCAAGGATTGTTGTATGGCACTTATCTGAACTATGTCTATGTATTGGTATGTGCAGTATTATTGTATTCATTCAGAACAGAAATCGTAACAGGATTGTCATTCGGATTCTACAAGCGATTATTGTTTCTGAATTTATTTGCTAACGGTGTCGCTTATTTATTTGGAAACATAAACATCATGCAATTTATCAGTGGTAATGCTCCTTTGTTGTGTGCTTTTTGTTTGAATTATATAGTATTGGCATTTCCAGAAGAGAAAATGAACATGATGATAAAGATGCTTCAAGTAACCATTATACTAGTATTGTTCTTTATTGTAATAGATGGCATATGGAAACCTTCCTGGATGTATCCTCTTTATTATTTTAAAGGAACTGTTGAATTTGAGAATTTGTTTACCTTTCATCACCGTGCAGTGGGATCGTTACTTTCACCAGCTATGGCCGGTTTTTTCTGTGCAACAATTATTGGTTATAGTTTTGTTTGCTTGGTATATCATAAATGGTCTGCATATTACACTGTTCTGCTTTCGTTTTCATCCTTAGGATTACTTCTCACAGCCAGTCGTACTTCTATGTTGGCATTGGCGATTATGTTTCTCTTTTTTTTCTGTTTTTATGGAGTAAGGAATAAGGTAGGTATGATATGTTTTTCCCTAATGGCTGTAGTAACTGTAAGCCTATTGGACTTATCATTTTTGGATGATATTATCCACAATTTAACCTATCGTAACAGCCAATTGGCAGAAGGAGCTTTTGAAGGTACAGGAAGAAGTGCAACAATAATTTCTGCTTTGCAGAATAAATTTGATGCTCGTTGTCTGTTTTGGGGAATCGGTACAGCTGAGTATAGTATTGTTGAAGATACGTCTTTTTCTTTGGCTCACAATGGGTTACTTTCAATTTTTTTACCATTTGGTATAGCCGGACTGTACCTGCATTATAAACTTTACAGATATTATCTGATATTTAGAGACAAAGATTATCTAAATGAAACATATTTACTGTTTTCCTCTTTGTGGATCGTTACTTTGTTAGGTACTTTTTTTTCTGCGGATATGCCGATCTCTTTCTTTTCAATCTGTATGCAAGCAATTCTGTTGGCTTTAGCTGACCGTTATATTGAAACCAATTAAAAAATATGGATTTAGTTTTTGTATGTGAAGGGCACTTTATCAAGGATGCAACAGGAAGATATTATTGTGTCAATACAGGGTTTACAAATCAGTTGTGGAAAAGGTATTTGGCTGTGTTCAACTGTATCCGGGTTTTGGCTCGTGTGAAAATTGATTTGAATTATCAAGGAGAAGAAGCTTTACGGGCTGATAACCCTTGTGTGACTTTTGCCGATTTGCCCGACTATGTAGGACCTTTGCAGTATGTAAAAGTAAGAGGAAAAATTAAAAAGATTTTCCAAAAAGAGATTGTGATTGGAAAAGCTTATTTGTGTCGTTTGCCTGGAGAAATGGGAGGAATGGCTATTTCCGTATTGAAGCAACGCAACATACCTTATGCTTGCGAAGTGGTAGGTGATCCTTGGGATGTCTTTGCTCCGGGAGGTGTACAACATCCATTGCGACCTTTTTTTCGTTACAAAGGAAGATATTCTTTGAAAAAGCAAGTGGCAAGTGCTTCCAATGTGCTTTACGTGACGAAACAGTCTCTACAAAAGCGTTATCCTTGTTCAAAGGATGTTTTTTGTACTAATGCTTCAAATGTGTTGCTTTTTCCGGAAAAAATAGTTAAGAATGCAAAATTTTTGGAGGCTAAAAATAAGTATCAATTAATTTCAGTAGGTTCATTAGAACAAATGTACAAGTCTCCGGATGTGGTAATTAAGGCTTTAAGCCAATTAAAAAGTCAAGGCATAAATTGTTATTTATCATGGTTGGGAGATGGAAAATACAAAAAAGAGATGATGGATTTAGCCGAATCGTTAAATGTGGCAGATAGAGTCTGTTTTTATGGAAATGTGTCTGCTGAAGAAGTTGTAACACGACTAAATGGAGCAGATATTTTCTTATTGGTATCTAAAACAGAAGGATTGCCTCGTGCTATGATTGAGGCAATGGCACAAGGATTGCCGTGTATAGGTTCTGATGCTGGAGGAATTCCGGAATTACTTGATGCTTCTGTAATTGTACCTAAGGGAGATGCGGAAGCTCTTGCGGGAAAAATAGCTTATATGATTACGCACTTGTCGTTTACCAACCAACAGGCAGAGAGAAATTTGCGGGAAGCCGCAAATTATGAAAACGGCTTATTAGACTTAAAAAGGAATCGTTTCTATAAAGAGATAGTTCAACAAGTTAATAAATAATGACTTGTAAAGTTGTTCATTTAAGAACTATGAGGCATGAGGAATAACTATGTAATTATTATGGCAGGTGGAATCTGCAGGTGTTTTGACCGTTAAGCACTTCAGATTACCCTAAGCAATTTGTTGATATCTTAGGGTGTGGCAGTACGTTAATTCAATAGGGCGTACATCGTATGGCAGGAATTTGTTCTGCCTGAAAACTTTTGGGCAGAAACGAATGCTGTTTATGTGGACATAGTCAAAGAACAATTATCTAACATCAGCGAACATCACATTTTAGCAGACCCTGAAGCACGCAATACAAAAAGACGAAAGAAGTAATGCCGCAGTAGGTTCTGTATAGTTCAATGAATATAGAAATTGCGTAGTCCATACCAAGCAAAGAAAGTGATTCTTTAGGGATTGGAGAATTATATTGTTGCAGAAAAAACGGACGAATTTTAGTGTGTAGAAGGAGTGATAAATAACGAATCAAAGAGTTTACTTCAAATAGGTAAATCGCTTAAAAGCTCAAAGTATTTCTTGAAAAACAGTTTAATAAAATGAAATCATTACATCTTGTAAAAACATCGGTTGGTGCAAAATGGGCTTACCGAGTAATGAGAGATTTAGTCGAAATGGGGGATGAAGTACATGTGGCAATGCCAACAAATGGTACTTTGATTTCTCTGTATAAGAATTCTGGAGTTATTGTTCACGAACTTAATTATTCCATGCTACATGCCTTTCAGAGTATTCAAGGAATAAGGAAGATAGTAAAAGAGGTGCAACCGGACATCATACATAGTCATTTTGTTATAACCACTCTATTAATGCGATTAGCTTTACGCAATGTAAATATTCCAAGGGTATTTGAAGTGCCTGGACCTTTACATTTGGAACATTTTATTTATCGACAAGCTGATATTTTAACAGCCCAAAAAAAACTTGATTTCTGGATACCTACTTGCCATTGGTCTTATAATGCTTATAGTAAATGTAAAATCAGCGATAAGCGATTATTTTTGACTTATTATGGCAGTGATTTGTCCAACAAGAAATATAAAAAAGGGAAGTTACGTAAAGAACTAAATCTGAAAGATAACGATATTGTTGTCGGTATGGTAGCTTACATGTATGCCCCCAAACGCTTTTTAGGCGAGAAACGAGGATTAAAAGGACATGAAGATTTAATAGATGCCGTATCCCTAATACAAGATAAATACCCGAATCTTCATCTTGTAATAGTTGGTGGAGCTTGGAATGGTGCGATTGATTATGAAAAAAAGGTTGTGGCTTACGGGAAAAAGCACTGTAAGCGTATACATTTTTTAGGAACACGTGATGATGTTCCTGAACTTTATCAAGATTTTAACATGGTCGTTCACCCTTCCCATTCTGAAAATTTAGGTGGAGCTGGAGAGTCTTTATGTTTGGGTGTTCCTACTATTGCAACACATGTGGGAGGATTTCCTGACATTGTAATTCCAGATCAAACGGGTTATTTAGTCTCTCCTTTTTGCCCACAAGAAATAGCAAATGCTATAGAAGAAGTCATTTTACACTCTGATAAAGCCAAACATATGGCTGAAAGAGGGCAACTTTATGTCAACAAACTTCTTGATGCAAAAAACACTTCAAAAGATATTTATTTATTTTATCGTCGTATAGTTAATAATATATAAATCAAAATAAAACAATGCCATTAAATCCTAATAAATATTGCGTTTGGTTCTTTCCTGTAGGGAAAGGCATCAAAGGGGGGGATGCTATCTTGATTGAATTATATGATACAGATAACAATCCGTATGTATTTTTAATCGATGGCGGCTACAAAGAGACAGGTAAAACAATAGCTGATTTTCTAAAAAAGCGATATGTAAAACCAACCATTTGCATGATGATTAATACACATCCTGATCTGGATCATTTGTCGGGATTGAAAACGATTTTGGAAGATGAGGATGTTAAGATTAAAGAAATCATCATGAATCGTCCTTGGAGGGATGGAGGTTTAAAACCAAAGCATTTTAAAGATAAAAGAATTACACCGAATAGTTTGGCAGAAAGACTACGTGATTCTTTTTCGATGGCAGATGACATAGAATATTTAGCAGAACATAGGAAAATTAAAATCAGACATACGTGGAAAGATGACAGTTTGATTCCAGGTGTTCTGACTATATTAGGACCTTCTAAATCTTTTTATCAAAAACATCTCTTGGCTTCGGACAAAACCCCTGAAACATGGATTGAAGAATGGAATAAACCGTATGTAAAGACCATAATGGCAGAGGATGATTATGACCCTGCGAATGGAAAAATTGAATGGTTTGATGAAGAAAACACTTCGGAGGTGAACCAAACGAGCTTAATTATTCTGCTTGAAATTGGAGATGAAAAGTTTCTTTTTACCGGAGATGCGGGAAAAGAGGCGTTAGAAGAAGCTTTTAATCAATATGAAACTTTGAATGGGAAAAACAGTTTAAATGATTTTACAACAGTACAGTTACCCCACCATGGAAGCAGGAAAAATGTAAATCCTGAACTGCTTAAGAGATTGAAACCACGTAGATTTATAATTTCTTGTCCTCCTGAAGGTGAAAAAGAAGGACATCCATCTCGTCGACTAATTAACAAACTGCTGGAAATAAACTCAAAAAGTAGAATATTTGTCACAAAAGAGCACCGATTTGTTTTTCATAAGGGGGTTAAAATAAATGCCTCTCAACAAACTCCCCAAGGAGTCCATCGTAAAATGGACGGAAAAGCTCAATAAAAGATGAAAACAGTATGTGTGGATATTGACGGTACCTTGGTGCATTATGAAGATTGGCAAGGTGATAATCATTTTGGTTCGTTTGTACCTGGAGCTGTAGATGCTATGCGGCAATTAAAAGAGCAAGGATGGTATATTATCATCTATACAACACGAGGAAATAAAGAAGCGATAAAGTCATTTTTGACTCGTCATGGCGTTTGTTTTGACAGTATTAATGAGAATCCTAATCAACCGGATAATGCCTTTGGAGGAAAGCCGATAGCAGACGTGTATATAGATGATAGAGCCATTACATTTGAAGGGAATTGGGTTGAAACAGTAAATAAAATCAATCTTTTTAAGACATGGGAGCAATGATACGGGAATGGATTGATAAGGTAATTCTTTCGTCTTTGAATCGTAATGCCGAAAAGTTAAGTTCGGTGTTTGAACTTAAACAACAGGATGATGTATCAATAGCCAAACAGTCTTTAGAACGAACATTTCAAAAGGACTTGTTAGTAAATGATTTTCAGCAATGTATGTATATGTTAAGGCATTATGATTCTGTTAATTGGGATTTGACAAAATTTTCTTTCGGACAGATTCTTGTAGTAATAGGTGCTTGCTGGACTATATTAAACCATGAAAGAGAGGTTGGTAAAACATTGTTGGATGTTTACAAAGATGGTATTTCCAACTATATTGTTGGTGGAATACTCGTATTATCAACTTGCTTTGTCTTTTTGACTTTGGCTGCAATCATGCGTAACCGAACTTATTTTGTGCTTATGGGACGATATCTGAATGAACATCGTCGAAATGTTTTCAAAGACAAACCTTTTGGATTTGAAAATGAAAGCAAAATGTGGAATAATCCTGCTTATCCTACTACTATAGATTGGAAAAGTACACAGATGATTTGTGTGATTCTCTTTTTCATTTGTTATATCTTGCTGTCATTTATGGCTTTGTATAGCCTGCTCTTCTGCTGTAAAAATACGCTGTGTGTTAGTTTGATATGTACACTAATTATAGGATTCGTTGGGTATTGCATTCTTAAAAAGATGAGTAAATAAAGAAAACTTCTAATGAGTGTTTTGGCATTATGTATAAGAACTTTTTTAAGAGGGTGATTGATTTCATCCTAGTGCTCACAATATTAGCTATCATTTGGCCGGTATTGCTTCTTATTACCCTTTGGCTGTACTTTGCCAATAAGGGTGCAGGAGCTTTCTTCTTTCAGGAAAGACCGGGTAAGAATGGCAAGATATTCAAGGTAATCAAGTTCAAGACCATGACAGACGAACGGGATAAAGACGGAAACCTTCTTCCGGATGAATGGAGATTGACTAAAGTCGGGAAATTTATCCGTTCCACCAGTATTGACGAATTACCCCAACTGTTCAATGTATTGAAAGGCGATATGGCATTGATTGGTCCGCGCCCATTATTGGTGCAATATTTGTCCTTATATAATAAGAAACAAGCGAGAAGGCACGAAGTGCGTCCCGGTATCACCGGGTGGGCGCAGTGTAATGGTCGTAACGCTATCAGTTGGACGAAAAAATTCGAGTTTGATGTGTGGTATGTTGACCATTGTTCGTTCCTGTTGGATGTAAAAATAATATTTATCACCTTGAAAAAGGTATTTGTACGTGAAGGTATTTCTTCTGAGACATCTGCCACAATGGAGCCTTTTACGGGGAATAATTAATCTTATCAAACATGTATTTATATGGAGCAAGTGGTCACGCTAAAGTGATCATTGACATATTGGAAGCCTCTAGGGAAAAGATAGATGGCCTGGTGGATGACAATCCGGAAGTGATACAATTACAAGGTTATCCTGTATCGCATGGATCAAAAGGTCTGTCTCCGTTTATTGTCAGTATCGGTGTGAATGCCATTCGCAAAAAGGTCGTAGAAAAACTATATGGGGCCGATTTCGGAAAGGCTATCCACCCTTCGGCTGTTATATCGCCTTTTGCGAGTATCGGCGCAGGTACAGTAGTAATGCAGGGCGCAATTATTCAAGCAGACACCCAGATTGGCAAACATTGCATCATTAACACAGGAGCTTCGGTGGATCATGAGTGTATCATCGGTGACTATGCGCATATCTCTCCCCATTCTACACTTTGCGGGAATGTGCAAATAGGTGACGGTTCCTGGATTGGTGCAGGAACAACTGTGATTCCCGGTGTGAAAATCGGAAGGTGGAGCGTAGTCGGTGCCGGGTCGGTAGTGACAAAGGATATTCCGGATGGTGTATTGGCAGTAGGAAACAGATGTAAAATTATAAAATCATTAGATGTGAAAATGTTAATAAAAATTAAACGGGGGGGGGTAAAAAGTAACCTTTTCGTTTATTGGCTGCATAAGGAGGGCAAACAAGATTATGTGGCATAATATATTAATCACCTCCGCCGGAAAGCGAGTTGCCCTAGTACGTTACTTTAAAGAAACATTAGTGAAGTTTTTTCCTGGTGGGAAAGTATTTACGACCGATATGAATCCAAGAATGGCACCCGCAGGATATGTGAGCGATGGCTGTTTCCAAGTGCCAAGAGTGACTGATACCAGTTATCCGGAGTTGCTTCTGAAAATCTGTAAAGAGAATGGTGTCGGCATGGTTATTGCGACTATCGATACAGAACTTTTGCTGCTTGCCGACTTGAAAAACGAGTTTGCAAAGAAAGGAATTCATGTAATAGTGAGTGACAGGTCTTTTGTCGTGATGTGTCGTGACAAAAGAAATACGGGCTCTTTCTTTGAAACACATGGTGTGCGAGTGCCGCAAACTGTGGACAAACATCATCCCATATTTCCTTTGTTTGCCAAGCCATACGATGGCTCGTTAAGTACGAACCTGCACTATTTCAAGTGTAAGGAAGAACTGACCGAAGAAATATTGAAAGATCCGAAGCTGCTCTTCATGGAATACATTGACAAGAACATATATAAGGAATATACGGTGGATATGTATTTCGGCAGAGATAACCGAGTGAAATGTATCGTTCCTCGGGAACGTATCGAAATTCGTGCCGGAGAAATTAACAAGGGGTGTACCGCTAAGAACGAAATCCTTTCTTTTTTGAAAGACAAGTTGGGATATATCAAAGGTTGTGTAGGCTGTATCTGTGTGCAGTTGTTTTTCCATCCCGAGACAAAAGATATAGTGGGAATTGAAATTAACCCCCGTTTTGGAGGAGGCTATCCGTTGACCTATATGTCCGGCGGCAATTTCCCCGAACTCTTGATTCGTGAGTATTTCCAGAATGAAGAGGTAGCCTATTCTGACTGTTGGAAAGACGGAATGCTAATGTTGCGCTTTGATGATGCCGTTTATGTATGAAGTAATCTGTTTCGATCTGGATGACACGCTCTTTAAAGAGATGGATTATCTGAAATCGGCATACCATGAGATAGCCATTTATGCGACGAACATTGCAAAAGGACGAGGGGTGGACTTTGTGTCGGAAGAAAAGGCATACAATGTGATGCTGGAAGCCTATCGTCAAGAAGGAAATGCGTTCACGGCTCTCAATGAGTCTTTAGGTTTAGAAGTACCTATTACTGATTATCTTTCTATCTATCGTAATCATATTCCGAATATTCATCTCTCTGAAGAGGTAGAGATGATGCTTTGCCAGCTCAACGCAGATGGATATGTTTTGGGACTGATTACGGACGGCAGAAGCGTGCAACAACGACACAAAATTAAAGCTTTGGGGCTTGAACGTTTCTTTGCAGCGGAGGATATAATCATCTCCGAAGAGTTTGGTTCGGGAAAACCTTCGGAAGCCAATTACCGCTATTTTATGGAGCGTTATCCGAAGGTAGCACAGTTGGTATATGTAGGGGATAATCTTCGGAAAGATTTTATCACCCCGAAAAGATTAGGGTGGAAAACGTTCTGTCTGCTGGATGATGGCAGGAATATTCACCGACAAGACTTTTCCTGTCCGGAAGAGTTCCAGCCAAATATTAAGATAGCTGCTTTAAATGAGCTGTTGTCTGTGCTTACACTTTGCCCGCCCTCTCAAAAAAATAACAAAAACTTCCATTTCTGATAATGACAGATGGTTGCTGTCATTTGCTAAAAGCTTTAATCATACTTAAAATTTTCCCGAAAAAGTCGAAAGGATTTATTCATAATAATACTCTTAAAATATATCATAATAATGAACAAACGTATTTACTTGTGTTTGGCTCACATGAGTGAGACAGGCATGGAACAGAAGTATATCCAGGAGGCTTTCGATAGCAACTGGGTTGTGCCTCTTGGCCCCAATGTTAATGGATTTGAAGAGGACCTGGAAGCATTTGTTAATAACACGCAACGACAGGACTACCATACTTCGTTGAACAAAAGAGTTGTTGCTCTTTCCGCCGGTACAGCTGCCGTGCATTTGGCCTTGTTGGCTTGCGATGTTGGTCCGGGAGACGAAGTGATTGTACAAAGTTTTACCTTTTGTGCCTCTTCGCATCCGGTGACTTATCTAGGAGCTACTCCGGTGTTTGTGGATTCAGAAACAGATACTTGGAACATGGATCCGGTATTGTTGGAAGAGACCATAAAAGACCGAATTACCAAAACGGGCAAGAAGCCGAAGGCGATCATCCCTGTTTATTTGTATGGGATGCCTGCAAAGATTGAGGAAATCATGGCTATTGCTGATAAGTATGCTATTCCGGTTATCGAAGATGCCGCCGAAGGGCTGGGCAGCCGGTACGACGGACAGGTTTGCGGAACGTTTGGACGGTATGGTGTACTCTCTTTTAACGGGAACAAGATGATTACCACTTCCGGTGGCGGGGCATTGATTTGTCCGGACGATGAGACGAAAAAGAAGATCATGTTCTATGCTACCCAAGCGCGAGAGTCTTACCCTTATTATCAGCATGAGGAGATCGGTTACAATTATCGCATGTCGAACATCTGCGCCGGTATCGGACGTGGGCAAATGACGGTACTCAATGAACATATTGCCCACCATCGGCATATCTGCCAACTTTATAAGGAACTGCTTGCCGGAGTGGATGGAATTGTATTGCACGAAAATCCCTCTTCCCATTTTGACAGTAACTATTGGCTGAACACGATCCTGCTTGATCCTGATGTGCATGTGAAAGGTGAAGAGCATGCTTACGAAACGGCGGTCCAAGGGGTTGTAGGCGGTGCTGCCGGGGTGACCCACACTGCTTCTTCCCAACATACCGACTCCGAGCCCAATCGAAACGTGGAAGGTATGCGCATGGCCTTGGATGCTGCCGGTATCGAGTCACGCCCGCTGTGGAAACCGATGCACTTGCAACCGGTTTACAAGAACAATCCTCGTTACGTGAACGGTGTAAGTGAATCGCTGTTTAAACAGGGGCTTTGCCTACCAAGTGGCCCATGTGTGGCGGATGGGGATGTGGCTTATATCGTTGATACGATAAAGGCATGTATAGAGAAGTGAACATAATGGTAATTTAGCTTATATATGATTTCAAAAATTTCAAATTGGTATTTTTCCAAGGGGGCACTTCCTTATTGGTGTATATTGATATTGGACTGCTTGACAATAATAGGGTCGAATATACTGGTGTATGCTCTGAATAATGGAACGCTTTACACTCTTCAGAATATAAGGCCATTGATTACAGTTTTCAGTCTTTATCTGTTATGTTACATCGTAGGCTTTAGAATATTTCATACCTATTCCGGTATTATCCGATATTCATCGTTTATCGATTTGCAACGTGTAGGACTCTCCATGTTGATCGGTTTGATGCTAATCATGGGATTGAAATATGGCTTGCATTCCGACAGTTGGATTATGGCAATACGCATGAAGGACATTGGACTTGCTGCCATACTTGCCACTATACTTATGTGTGGAATTAGGGTTGCCGTGAAATATTTATACGACTTTTTTTTTCATCAGGAATATGCAAAACCGGTTTTTATATATGGGGTAAAAGCCGGAGGTATAGGGCTGGCGAAAAGTATCAGAAACCAGGATGTCTCAAAATATACTTTGGCGGGGTTTGTATCTGAAGTATCCGATATCCAAGGACGTTACTTGATGGGAGTACGTGTTTATCCCAACGATGAGTATCTGGTGGAAGAAATGAAAAGACGTAAGGCTCATACCTTGTTGGTATCTCCCTTAAAAAACGAGTCGATAAGAAATAATCCATCAATGGTCGAAAGTCTGCTAAAAGAGGGGATAAAGATCTGTATGATACCAACAATTCAGGAATGGGATGGCAAGAGTGATATAGACCATACACAATTGAAGGAAGTGGATATAGAAGATCTGCTGCCACGTGCCCCAATAGACATTGATTTGAATGCAATCGAAAAGTTGCTTGCCGGCAAAAAGATACTGATAACGGGAGCGGCAGGAAGTATAGGTAGTGAAATTGTCAGACAGGTCGCCCGATTCCGTCCGCAAAAACTTATTTTGATAGACCAGGCAGAAACCCCATTGCATGACATCCGTCTGATGATGGCCAGGCAGTTTGCAGACATTGAGGCGGAAACAATAGTGAGTGATATATGTATGAAAGTGCGTATGGAGGAAATCTTTGAAATGTATCGTCCGGACTATGTATTCCATGCGGCAGCATACAAACATGTACCTATGATGGAAAATAATCCGGGAGAGAGTATCCGGAACAACGTGGATGGCACTCGCATCATTGCTGACTTGGCGGTAAAATACAAGACAAAGAAATTTGTCATGGTTTCTACCGACAAGGCTGTGAATCCAACCAACGTAATGGGATGTTCTAAACGTATCTGTGAGATTTATGTACAGAGTTTGGATAAAGCTATCAAGGATGGAAAGGTGGAAGGCATAACACAATTTGTCACTACACGTTTCGGGAATGTGTTGGGAAGCAATGGATCTGTCATACCATTGTTTAAAGAACAGATCAAGCGTGGAGGACCTGTAACCGTAACACACCCTGATATTATACGTTTCTTCATGCTGATACCCGAGGCTTGCAAGTTGGTGTTGGAAGCCGGGACGATGGGGCATGGAGGTGAAATCTTTGTATTCGACATGGGCAAAGCGGTGAAAATTGTGGACCTTGCCAAACGTATGATTCAACTTAGCGGGGCGAAGGATGTGGAGATCAAGTTTACGGGATTGCGTGACGGGGAGAAATTGTACGAGGAAGTGCTGAACGAGAACGAGAATACCCAGCCGACCATCCATCCGAAGATTCTGATCGCTCGGGTCCGTGAATATGACTATGCCGACGCATGCCGGCAAGTGGATGCCTTGGTGCATGCCAGCGTAGCAGAAGACGACATGCAGATCGTAAGACGCATGAAGGAGATGGTGCCGGAATTTGTAAGCAAACATTCGGTATATGAGATACTGGATAAATAAGTACAGGTGCCGGTGGATATTACCCCTGTGTCTGATGGTGATGGTCACCTTAGTGGGAAAGGCTCAGTCCGCACGGTACACACGTGTGGATATATTCATGGGGGTTGAATTACATTACCGTGATCTTTTTCACAACAAGGTGTATGAGGCGTTAGTGAACCTGACCCCGGGAATAAAATGGTATATGGGAAACCAATGGCAACTGACAGGACAGGCTATAGTTCCTGTTTATAATGACTATGGCGATCGTTATAAAAAGGTTCGCTTGAATATGGCTGTACTCAGTAAGGAATTTGACTGGAGGCAGAAGCATTTCCTGAAGATAAGCGGAGGCCTGTTCGGTATGGAACGTTATGGTCTTGATGTGAAATGGATGTATCCTGTGAACCGTTGGTTGGCATTCGATGCCCAACTTGGATGGACCGGTTTTTGTTCTATGGCTGTGGACTGGGAATGCAGCCGTATGGAACGTGTGAGTGGTTTGGCAGGAGCGCGTGTTTATTTGGAAAAGGTAAATACGGAATTCAGAGCTCGTGGAGGACGGTTCTTATACGAAGATTATGGCGCATTGGGGGAAGTGATGCGTCATTTCAAGCATTGTACTGTAGGGTTGTATGCTCAATATAGTGACAAGGGTAAAGAGAATTTCGGATTTAAGATAGTGATGATGATACCTCCTTATAAGAGGAGCAGTCGGAAAGTACGCTTCCGGCCCGCATCCAATTTCCGCTTTACCTATAATCATGAAGGTGATGCTTACGCATCCAAGATGTATACTACCGATCCAGAAGAGAACGAACGCGAAGGATGGTTTGACAGGGAACGTTTGAATTGGGGTGCTAATCGTATGACTCCTGATTTTGCAGCAAAGGAAGGAGGTAAAAATGAGAAGTAAAGGATTGCGCTCGAATCATTGGTGTCGGATGCTCCTATGGGTGTATATACTCATTTGGGCTTCTTCTGTTTCAGCCCAGCAATATACAGGAATGAGCGGTTTGATACATGTCCCTTCGGCTGATATGCGGAAAGAAGGTGAAGCGCGTATTGGTGCCCATTTTCTGAACAGGGAGTTTACTCCTGACGTTTTGACCTATGATGGCGACAAATATCATACGATGAGCTATTACTTGAGTATTACTCCTTTCCGCTGGGTGGAACTTGGCTATACATGTACCTTGTTAAGGTCTACTAGGATTAAGAACAACATAGAGGATGTTGATAATCCGGGCCTGAACCGTAAGGATCGATACTTTTCTTTGAAGATACAGCCCATCCGTGAGAAAAAAGGCAAATGGTGGCCGAGTGTGGCTGTCGGTATGAATGACTTGTTCTCAATGAGAAAAATAACAGAGCCACCGGTAGATCCGGAAACAGGGAAGCCGAAATCTATCGGGAATAGTTTCTTTGCCAATTACTATGTGTCCGTATCAAAGCATTTTGATTGGGGAGGACACCGTGTCGGGCTACATGTATCCTATCGCGATTGGCAACGTGAAAGGAACTCCTCTTTCGATGGTGTAGTGGGTGGCTTGACTTATCAGCCTTCGTTTCAACGCAACCTTCGCTTTATCGCAGAATACACCGGTAATGATGTGAATGTGGGGTTTGACTGGAAGTTGTGGAAGCATTTGCTGATTCAGTCATCTTTGCAAAATGGGAAATATTTCTTCGGAGGCGTATGCTTCTGTATCAATTTGCTTTGAAAACGATCAATAATCAATTTATAATTAATGTTTTTAAATTAATTTCGTTATGTTTGAATTTGTAAAAAAAAGAGCTTTTATGCTCTTTGTTGCCGGTCTAGCTATGGGCATGGCCGGCTGTAGTGACGATGATCCGGATTATGACAATGTAACCCCACCTCAGGTAGAGGTAGCTGCGAACACATTGACCGGTGTAATTACGGATCTAAGTGGTGAACCTTTGTCAGGAGCCATAGTAACATTAGGGTCTGTAACTGCTTCGAGCAATGAAAGCGGCGTGTACCTTTTTGATGATGTGAAGGCCGGAACTTATGCTATCAAGGCGGAAGCCACGGGCAAACTGAAAAAAGAGGGTGAAATCACGGTAACAGATTCCGGTAAGAGCCAGAATCTGGTTTGGAACGCCAGTCTCGCCACAGATCAAAAAGTGGAAGTGACCGTTTCTTCTACTGAAGGAAGTACAGCCAATGTAGAAACCGAAACATTGAAAGGCAATGACTTGGCAGGGGTAAATGTGGAGACCAGCATACCAGCCGGCGCGATTGAAACCGGAGAGGGAGAAGAGGTTAAAGTGATAATTTCTCCCATTTATGACGGAAACATTGAGAATGCCCGGACAAAAGTTGGAACACGTGCCGGAGAGTCTGTTTTGTTAGTGGGTGCCGGCCTGTCGTGCAACAAAACCGAAGTAACATTGAGCAAACCTGTTGAACTTGGCTTTAATGTAGATGAAGAGGTGGCTCAAAATGTGGAGGCCAAGCAATATAAGAATGGTCAATGGGTAACCGTAGCCAGCCGTATAGAAGGGAACAAGGTGGTAATAGATGCCGACGAATTTACAGCCTATGGTTTGTTCCTCGGTGTTTCATTCTCAGTAACTGACGGAAGTGAAGCTGTTTCATTTGAGCAAAATGAATGGAATAACTTGTACGGTGCTAAAGATATGCAGGTGGGTAGTGTAGGTTATACCTATAAAACCGGAACAGAAATCACAACGAAGGGAACCAGCGTGTTGACAGCCTTGCTGGTTGAAAAGCTGGCACAAGAGTTCGGAGCAACGGTATCTACTGTAGAAGGCAATTATCCGTTGAACGTAACTCTACCGGTAGGAACAGCATTGACAATCAGTGGTATACAGAGCAAACAGGGAGTATCTGTCAGTGCAATGGGCAAGACCGTCAGTGGTACACATTACGGAACTGTTACGGTGGTAGCATCTACTTATAACCGTCAGCATAACGGAGGAACAAACGGTTAATTGATACATAATATGTTGTAAAGCAGTGGCTCGAGCAAAAGCTTGTAGCCACCGCCTTGCAGCATTAACTTCAACATTTTTCAATGACAGTGCAACAGTCATATGAAAAATGTTTAAAAATCAAACCATTGGCGAAAGCCATCCGAAGCGGAAGTATTCCGGAGGAAACCTTGTAAACTTTGTACACACCTGTTATACATCAAGCGAAAAAGTAACTGATATATTATTGATGGAATAAGAGGGTTGTACGGCTCTTACCGGATTGTCCTCAAAAATAGTCGGTGAATTTACAGAAAAGATTAATACCGGATACGGCAGGTTATCCGGTATTAATGCGAAGATCAGATGAAACTTCCGGAGTATTTTTTTGCAAAACAACCGACATAACAAAGGTAAAGATATCATGTCTCTCCCATTAGCGACTTACTATCGCCGTCTCCATTACGAAGTCATGGAATCTGACGGGGTCCTGTGGCTCGGATTCAAACCTGGGATGGTGCACGCTATCGTCAAAGAAGTTTGGAATGAGCAGCCACTGAGCCGGACAGATGCCGAACGCTATTATACCGCGTTTTCCTCTCTAAGCCGAGGGCGAGGCAATCCTTATTTCCGTATTGTGGCGCATGGTGGATTCCAGCCGGAAGCATTCGCCTTTGAACTGCACGGACTAGCTGTTTCGGATGGAAGCTACATACGAAGCCTTTCCGGCAGAAAACATATCGAGCTCTACCCACACAATGAAGCAGCCTACTGAGAGATCCGTAAAGGCTTTGAACAACATCGCATCAGGCAACCGGGACGGAGAAGTTGTATCTGTTAGCCCGCTATATTGCAGATCATGCTGCAGAAAAAATCCTGGCGTTTGCTCCGAATGTGACAATTCTGGACGAGATCCGAAAGGCCGTAGGATTTCAATCTCCCAATATCCGCTATCAGACCTTCCAGTCACTGATTTATCGCCGGGGATCTTGCGAATCGCTGAAAGCCGGTCATATCCTGATCGACGAGTTCCACCATTTCGGAGCGGAGATCTGGGGCGGTGCCTTGCAACAGGTGATAGATTCCAACCCGTCAGTTCGTGTGCTGGGTACATCGGCCACCCCTGTCCGACCGGAAGGGATAATAGATACGGTCGATCTCTATTTTGAAGGGAACCTCTTTTATGAACTCACCTTGCTGCAGGCATGGTATTACCACATCCTGCCGATTCCGAAGCTGGTGCAAAGCGCCTTCGGATTGGATAATGAATTGGATCAGATCCAGAGAAATTTGGACCGAAGCTGTTGTTCAGCCCGCCGGAGAGAGCGCATCCAAAAGAGACTGGATCTGGCGCGGGTTGATTTCAAAGGTGCTTTGGGTGCGTCGTCGGTGATCCGGAAGTTCCTGTCCGAAAGCGTACGCAAACTGCTGGTTTTCTGCCACGACCTGGCCGATCTCAGACAGATGGTGCCTGCCTGTGTGCGACTGGCTCACACAGGCAGTCCGATCGATACGCCATTTGGAATCCATCATGCGCAAAGCGAGCAGGAGAATCAGCGGCTGTTGGCCGCTTTCCGAGAAGAGTCGGACCGGTTACACATACTCTTTTCCGTCAATATGCTGATCGAAGGATTGCATGTCGAGGGAGTGGATGCCGTCTTGCTCCTGCGGCGTACCGAATTTTACATTGTCACCCTGCAACAGCTGGGGTGCTGTCTGGATGCCGGAAGCGGGAAATAGCCGGTCGTCTTGGATTTTGTGAATAACCTGTCGGGTAAATCGGTCTACGACGTGATGGCGTGCCACTGGGGGGCGGCTCTCTTATCTTCCATCGCCCCACGGATTTGAAGGAACAACCTCGTTCCTCGCCACTGGCTATTTGTCGGATATCCGGCTTCGCATCGAAGAGATCCTGGCCGAGCTGGAACCGTGACAGATTATGTACGAGCGGCTGGTCGAGTTCCACCGTGAAGAGAACGACTGGCCTTCGGTGACGGAAGGGAAACTGGGTCTTTGGTGCAACACGCAACGCATCGCCTACAAACGAGGCCGTCTTGCCAAGGAACGGTGCGACCAGCTTGATGCGATCGGTTTTGCGTGGAATCAGCTCGACTCCAAATGGATGAGGGAATACCATGCGTTGAAAGTCTTCTTTGATACCTGCGGACGCTGGCTTAAACGGGAGGACGGTCCGCTTGCGACCTGGTGCTATACCCAGCGAGAAAGGCGGAAGGACGGGCGTTTGAGCAAAGAGCGGATCCGGGCTTTGGATAAGATCAGTTTTATTTGGAATCAGGACCTCCAAGGGGAATGGATGAAGAACTACGAGGAGCTGAAGTCTTTTGTCGGAAAAATTCACCGTTTCCCTGAATCGACGGAAGGGAACTTGGGCGGATGGTGTCATACACAACGAAAAATGCGCAAATTGGGGAAATTATCCTATGATCGCCGGATTCTGTTGGATAAAATAGGATTTGTTTGGTCGGCGGAACAGGTCTGGCAAGGTAACTTCGAACAATTGTGCCTGTTTCATAACCGATAAGGATGATGGCCGGGATGCCGTGAAGGAGCATTGGAACGCTGGTGTACCATCCAAAGACGGGATTACCGCAAGGGAAACATGTCAGACGAGCGAAAAGCACAATTGGAAAGAATCGGTTTCCCTCTTGCCTGATATGGAATATATTTGATTCTATCCGTTATGAAAGTTGTCTATTTAATTATAATCAACATTGGAACAGTGTCTGTCATTACCCGGACTTGGAACCGCCAGCATACGGATGGAACCAACTGATAAAACCGGAATAAGACCAGTCTCATAAAGTAAATCGTTATTGATTCATCCCAATATGGAAGC
>UMIE01010068.1_pt1 | contig 29304 bp, 31 predicted proteins | sample 1965711 | NCBI WGS metagenome assembly UMIE01 (sample SAMEA4836116, study PRJEB28245) | human gut metagenome | biome: gut microbiome; material: fecal sample | place: Denmark | collected 2008 | reverse complement strand
TGGATAAAATGGAGGTTGAATTGTGGGAGGCGTGGGAACGTTCCAAGACCGGGAAAACGAGAGAGAAAAACAGACAGAACGCAAAGCCCCGTAAAGTGTTGGAGGATGGCGACAACCCGGAATATTACGGGTATGAGGAAACCACAACGGAAACGTCCGCCGGAAACCCCCGGTTTTTGGATTTGCTTTTGAATGTGCAGCAACGCCGGGCAAAGATGTTGGGATTTGATGCACCAATTAAAGTTGAGATTCCGGGAATAGAAAAAAGCATAAACGGCGATGCACCGCAATACGATGTATCAGCAATCCCGGAGGATTTATTGTTTGCGGTTGCTGATAAACTACAAACAGCAGAATATAAAAAACAATTAGCAGAAAAAGGAGTAATTGACGATGGTACGAACAACAAAGAATAATATCAAGAAAAAAGACGAACCGAAACCCGTACACACGTGCGGCGAATGTGGTTGGGGTAAATTCTATTATGAACATTCAAATTGGGATATGGACGGGAACCCAATTTGTTTAAAATGCCCGTTTGTCGAAAATCGCAGTATAATACGTTCGGAAAAAGCGTGCGACAAATGGAAAATGAAACATTAAATTGGTCGTTTTTTAAGATTTCCGGTTTTTAAGTCAGAAAAAATACGGGGGTAAGACAAAAATATATGGTATATTTTTAAGAATTAAACAAAATGGATAAAGAACAATTACTTAAAATGTACGCCGCACTAAAAAACAATCCCGGGGAATTAGTAAAAGCGGCGTCACGCAATAGGCTGATAAACTTTGCCCGGTATATGCAACCGGATTTAGCATTGGAACCGTTTCACGTCGTTTATTATACGTTGTTGGATAAATTCGCCCACGGCGAAATAAAGAAAATGATTGTGCAAATGCCCCCTCAACATGGGAAAAGCGAGGGGTCAAGCCGAAAATTACCCGCTTTTATGTTAGGATTGAACCCGGACACAAAAATTTGTATTGGTTCGTATGCCGCCACAATTGCAAGGGATTTTAACCGGGACGTACAAAGAATAATTGACACCCCAAAATATCGGGAAATATTTCCGAAAACTTTTTTGAATGGTTCAAATGTGGTAACGATGGCAAACACGTATTTACGAAATTCTGACGTTATAGAAATGGTTGGGCATAAGGGTTCGTTGCGTGTTGTCGGTCGTGGCGGTTCGTTGACGTCAAAAACGGTTGATGTATCTATTTTGGACGACGTTTACAAAGATTATGCCGAGGGCAACAGCCCGATTGTACGTAATGCGGCGTGGAAATGGTACACGACCGTTGTACGTACCCGTTTGCATAATGATTCTCAAGAATTAATTGTGTTTACCCGTTGGCATGATGATGATTTGATTGGACGTATTGAAAAAAGCGGGGAAACCGTAATTGAGATTAAAAGTTGGGACGATGTAAAGAACATTCCGGCGGGCGCATGGGTACGCATTAACTTTGAGGGATTGAAAACCGGGGAGCCAACAGAGATTGACCCACGGGAACCGGGGGCGGCGTTATGGGATAGACGACACAGCCGGGCAAAATTGGAGGGACAAAGAGCGTTAGACCCCGTACAATTTCAATGTTTGTATCAAGGCAACCCCGGAAACGCAGAGGGTAAATTGTACCGGAACCCGTTCCGAACATACGTTGACAAATCCGAATGGGGTACGTATGTACGTAGTGGCAATTACACAGACGTTGCAGACGAGGGCGACGACTTTACATTTTCGGCATGTTATGACGTTTACAAATCCGGTAATGAGGCATGGAACGAGCAAAAGAAACGGTTTGAACCGATTCTGTATGCGCTAATTACTGACATGGTATTTACGCAGGAAAACACGGAAATAACAGCCGTTACCGTCCCGGAAATGATAAACAGATGCGGAACGCAAAAAGCATGGATTGAAAGTAACAACGGCGGTTCCGGATTTGAAAAGGTTATAAGAAAAAAACTAAAAGCAGTAACAGAACCATTTTATCAAGGGGCAAACAAGGAAAGCCGAATTATAACAAATTCAGCGATGGTAAATGCACAAATAATAATGCCGATTGGATGGGAACAGCGTTTCCCAAAGATATATGAGCATTTAACCGGATTTTTGAGGGATTTCCCGGCAAATGCCCACGACGACCCGGAGGACGGATTGACCGGAATATACGAAAAAGAGTTGGCGGACGGCGATACACGACCATACAGCCAAGCAACAAGGGGCGTTAAACGTCGTAACTAACAATTTATTCCATATACGCAAGAGTTTAACGGAAAAATATTATAACTTTGCAAAAGATAAATGGGGTAAAGAGTTAGCCCCGGAGATAGTAAAACGAGTTTTAAATATTAAAATTTTAGGATTATGATTTGTAAGTGTCCGGCGGGTACGGCTTTGCCCGATATTCCCGTAAGTAATTGCCCGGAAAGTTTTGGGCAGATTCAGAAAGTAGCATTTCAAAGATTGTACAAAAGCACCGGAGAAAAAAATTCATTTAAAACCGATGCAGGTATTGAAAAAAAAGCGTCGTGGACGCCGTTGTTGTCGGCTGACGATGATACAAAGATTGTTATTTCCCCATACATTCAAGCCCCGACAGCAGAAGCAGGCGCAGCAAGAACGTTTGGAGGTGGTAACGAAACATTGGGAGGCGTTGAGGAAATTGTGGGACGTGAGCCAACGCCATTTACCGGGGTTATGCGAAAGTTGCCACAGAAAATTATCAAGGCTTTGAAAGAATTGCAGTGCGAAAGTTGGGGCGACAATTTGGGCGTTTATCTGTTTGACGAAAACGGCGCAATTGGAGCAATTCAAGACGCAAAAACAGCAACAACCCATTATCCGATTCCAATACGTTCTTTGTTTATCGGCGATAAAACATTGGGCGGATATGAGGCACCGGATAGCAACAACATTCAATGGGCATTTTTGCCGAATTGGTCGGATGATTTGGCAATTATTGTTCCGGAGGATTTCAACCCGCTAACAGATTTAAAAGCGGCACCATAGCAATAAGGGGGTTGGTTATGGGAAAGACAACAAAAGTTTTATTGGTTTGTCCCCAACACAATATGAAACGAGAATTTGAGATAACGCACGCCGAACGTTTGTTGATGATGGGAAATAACGGCGGATGGCAGTTGCCGGAAAACTCAAATTTTGAATTTAGCAAAGATTATGGGATTAGGTATAAACGACATAAAAAAACAGATTACGGAGCAAAAGAAAGGGGCGACGATTAACCGTGCGATTGTACACCAACAGCGCATTAAGTTTCACGCCGAAACCTTTGTTGCGCCGTATATCAGTCAACCGTTAACGGATTTTCTGAAATTCGTTTCAAACCTTATACCCGACGATAAGTTTAAAATTTTCAAAACTCTTTTCCGTTACCCCGTTAAGACCAACGAGGTAACGGGAATTTGCTTTGATAAGTTGAGCCGAATTTTTGACGGTCGTAACCCGGCGTTCAATTATCAGTTTATGAACAGCGAACAAAGGGACGATTGGGAGTATTACAGACAACACGTATTGGAAGAACCCGAAATTTGGAGCACAAAGGGATGGGAATATTTCAAAACCGAAATTAACAGCGTTCTAATTGTGGATTTGCCAACGGAGCAAGACGCCGCCGATAAATACCCCCGTCCGTATTTCTATTGGTTGCCAATTGAGCAGGTAATAACGTTTGATGCAGACCCGGTAACGGGCGTTATGCGATGGATAATTTTCAAGCAGGACGACAAACGTATTGCAGTAATTGACGATGAGAGATACCGGGTATTTACGGAGAAAGACGGGAATATTGGCGATTTGCTGATTGACAGCCCCCACGATTTAGGTTATACCCCCGCCCGTTTCTTTTGGAATGAGGCAATAAGTTTGAGGGAACCCGATGTTAAGGCGTCGCCATTGACCGAGCAGTTGGAAAGCATGGATTGGTATCTGTTTTATCATATATCAAAACGGCATTTGGATATGTACGGTTCATATCCTATTTATTCCGGCTATGAACAAAGTTGCGATTTCAGCAACGCAGAAAATGGCGATTATTGCGACGGCGGGTTTTTGAAAGACAAACAAGGACGTTACAAGTTAGACCAAGCCGGGATATTAGAGCGTTGCCCGAAATGTGGCGACAAACGAATTGCCGGGGTTGGTTCTTTTGTTGAAATACCCGTTCCCGATGGCGACAAACAACCGGATTTGCGCAACCCGGTTCAGATGTTGACCGTTGACCGTAATAGTTTGGATTATAATGTTGCCGAGGAAGAGCGATTGCGCAACAATATTATCACGTCTATTGTCGGAACGAATGAGGAAATAACAACACGGGACGCATTGAATGAACAACAGATAAAAGCAAATTTTGAGAGCCAAAGCACAATTTTAAACCGGGTAAAGAAAGGATTTGAGGCGGCGCAACAATTCGTTGATGAAACGGTTTGCCGATTGAGGTACGGCAATTTGTTTGTTTCTGCAAAAATCAATTTAGGCACGGAATTTTATATTTACGATGCAATGGAGTTGCGGGAACGTTACAAGTTAGCAAAGGAAACCGGAGCAAGTGAGGCAGAATTGGACGCAATGCAAAACCAAATTATCGAAACGGAGTACCGGAACGACTCGACCCAATTACAACGTATGTTAGTGTTGGCAGAATTGGAGCCGTACCGACATTTAACCCGTGCCGAGGTATTAAATTTATATGGGCAACAGATAATTAGCGAACCGGAATTGCGTGTAAAACTGAATTTTGCTAATTTTGTTCGCAGATTTGAGCGAGAAAATACAAATATTTTGGAATTTGGAACGCAAATACCATTTTCCGAGAAAATAAAAGTAATAACTAATAAATTTTACGAGTATGCAAGTGAGAACAGAGGAGGGGCAAATTAAAGACGTCAATATTTTAGACGTTACCCCGGAAAATTTTATTGTACCAAAGGGCGAGGAAGATTGTTATCATTGCCGAATTGAGGTTAAGAAATTCAACAAAGACACGGGCGAAAGAATTTCAAAACCACGTATGCAGGTTTTCGGCAAAAAGTTCTTTGAATCTTTTGGGTTGCACAATTTGAGAAAGCAGGGTTTTACCGTTGATGTAATGCACGACCCGAACAAATGGTTGCAGGAAAACGAGGCTAAATTGGAGGCAGAAAAACAGAAGAAAGCCGAAGCCGGTGCAAAAGCCAAAGCAGAGGCAGCAGAGGCAGAGAAAAAAGCAATGAAAGAAGCTATGAAAGCCGAAATTCTTGCAGAACTGAAAGCCGAGGGATTGTTAGCAACGGGTGCAAAGCCGGAAAGAAAACCAAAGGAAAAACCGGAAGCAAAGACGGATTCCACGGAGGCAAAAACGGATGCACCGGAAACAAACGAATAAGTTAAACCAAAAAAATATAAAGATATGGCACAGATTGCACAGCAGGACAATTTGATTGTTACAAGTACGAAACCAATTGCGACGATAGACGAAGCCGCAAAAAAGAAATTGAAAGAATGTATTGAAGCCGGAACGATTAACGATGTTATTGTAGTAACACCGGAAACGGCAAAAGTAACAAACAAATCAAAGGTATTGGCATGGTCGAAAGACGTAACAACACCGCAGGCACCAACATATAAGGTTGCGTTGGTAGATTGCAATACCGGAGCGTTGAGCGTATTTAGTTTGAGTTAATAATAAAAGGGTAATATTATGGCATTAACAAGAGAAATTTTGGTAGCGAATGCGGCTTTGTCCGGTTTGACTGACGAACAGATTAACGCAATTACAACGTTATCACAGAATGACGAAAATAGTGTAATAGCAAAGAAAACCGGGGAAATTTACGGCAATTTGGATGTGGATATTTTGGCAGCGTCCGGAGTTGAGAAAAACGGAACTGAAAAAACATACGATTACGCAAAACGTGTGTTGGGAGATTTTAAGACAAAAGCGGAAAGCGTTACCGGGTTGGAATCACAGATTGCAACATTGACAAAAGAGAAAACCCGTTTGGAAAAAGTAATTGCCGACGGTGGAGCAGATGCAGAAACCGCAAAGCAATTAAAGCAGGCAAAAGCAGATTTGGCAAACGTTACAACTCAATATACAGAGTTGAACAAAAAGTTTGAGGCAGAAAAAGAAAACCACGCCAAAGAGTTGTTCGGCATTAAGATAGACAACGAATTGCAAACAGCGTCCGCAGGGCTTAAATTTAAGGCAGGTTTGCCGGAAAGTGTAACAAAGGTTATTTTGCAGCAGGCTAACGATAAAATCAAGGGAATGAACCCGGAATATATCGACGATGGCAAAGGCGGCAAAATTTTGGCGTTTAAGGACGAAACCGGGGCGATTATGAGAAACCCGAACAATCAGTTAAACCCATTTACGCCGGGCGAGTTGTTAACCCGTGAATTGGACGCAATGGGAATAATTGACAAAGGACGCCAACAGCCGGGAGGCGGAACAATCCCGCCGGGAGGTAGAGGCGCAGGCGGTAGCGTAGTAATTGACGTTGCAGGATGCAAAACACGTGTTGAAGCATACGACGCAATTAGTAACAATCTGATGGCGCAGGGAATGACCGCAGGTTCCAAAAAGTTTGAGGATGCAATGGCGCAAGCATGGAAAGACAACAATATTGCAGCATTGCCGGAGAGATAAAACAACCACGGGTAAAGGGTAAACCCGCATTAATAACAATTTAAAATAAAACATTATGAGTTTAATTGCAACAAGATTACAGAATTGGCGAGTTCAGAACCCGGAATTTGACCGCAATATGACCCGCCCGTGTGAGTATGGCGCATTGGATTTCTTTATTGAGCAAACCAACGCCGCAAATTCCATTATTAACCCAAAGTTGAGGGAAAGGGCGTTTGCCTCAATGGGTAATACCGTGCAAATCCCGGTTATCAATTACGATGGCGATGTTACCGTTGGCAACGTCCGTTCATGTGTAATTGAGGACGACGAAAATACGTCCGCACTTTATACCGTTGTGTGGGCAACATACACAATCGGTTTTACTATGGTTCCGGCGGCTTATATGAACAATGAAATTTCGTATGAACACGACTTTTTCCGTAAAATGGAAAAATATACACGTGCGTTGGCTGATGCGTTAGACAAAGGCGCAATTGCAGCGTTGGAAGCACAGAAAACGGAGGTATTGAAAGACAAATTGAATTATGACTTTTCCGGTAACGTTATCAAGGTTAAAAAGGAAATGGCAACCGAAATTTTGGGCGACATTGACCCAATTATGAGAGCCAATTGTTACCCACGTATGCCGCATATCGTTTGCAACGCCGGAATCGAAAGTTTGGTTCGCAAGTTGGCGCAGCATGGAGCGACAAACGACGTAAACAAACAGTTGGAATACGCCGGAAAGAAATTCCATTACACAAACAACGTGACAAACGAAGTAAGCCAAAATGGAACATTCTTTGCTGTTGAAGATGGTAACGTTGGCGTGTTAACCCGTGTTGACCGTGAAGCATTGCGCCGTACACGTGCCAATTTCCATGAATGGGATGTTGTACGTTTGCCGATGATTGATTTGCCAGTTGGTTCACATTTCTATACTTCGGTTGGCGACCAAAGTGCAACAGTAGGAGCAGCAACAGAGGATTTGACTTGCGCCGTTAAGGAGTATTTCGGATTTAGTGTTGATGTTGCCTTTTTGGTTGCTTATAACAGTGACCCAACAAAGGTTGCAAATCCGATTATCAAAGCGCAGATTGCAGCACGTGACCAAAACGAACCTTTGGGTATACCTGTATATGTTACCAACGCCGCAGCATTTCCCGGCGCATAACATAAGGTAAAAGGATTGTATAACCGGGGGCGGGGTTTTCCCCCGTCCCTTTTTTTATTGCATTATGTATCGAATAAAAGACATACAAGCAGCATTATTGAACGTCGTAGGTTGGGAACAATCATACAACCCGAAAACATTCATTGATGAACATTTGACACAGACCGAAAGCGGGTTGTACTTTCAAGGTGCGCACCCGCTTTTGACGTTGGATAATATGCAGGCAATAATGCCGGACGATTGGGGGCTACAATATCCGGAATGGAATTTGATTTTGCCGTATAAAGCCGGGCAAAAAGTAAAGCATAACAATATATTTTGGATTGCTAAAATAGATAATACCGGGCAGGAACCGACGGCGAGCGATTTTAACGAAGATTACAGCCGGGACGATTACGGAAACCCGTATTGGCGACCATACAACATTTTTTCTGACTTTTTGGAAAGACTGACATTAAACGGAATTGCAACCGTTGTTCAGACGTTTACACAGATTAAGCAGTTGGAAAAGGAAACCCGCAATTTATTAGAAAGAAAAACGTTTTTTGATGGTTCCGGCAGAATCCGGGCTACAATTCAAAATACCCATAAATTAGTAGGATTTGAAATTGTTCCGGTTCGTAGTATGGGGGTAACAACCAAAATTGAGAAAATCGGGCTACAAATGACCGGAGCGACCGGAAAGGTAAGAATGTATTTATTTCATTCGTCGCAGATTGACCCGGTAAAAACATTCGATTTGGATTTTACCGTTACAAATGGCGGCTTTCAATGGTTTCCGTTGACCGATTGTTATTTGCCGTATATCAGCGACGCAAACAACGCCGGGGGTTCATGGTTTCTTTGCTATAATCAAGACGAATTACCCGCCGGGATGGAAGCAATAAACGTATCTAAGGATTGGAGCCGGGAGCCGTGCGGAACGTGCAACATTGGTCCCGTCGAAACATGGCGAGAAATGACAAAGTATTTGCAGGTTTCCCCGTTTAAGGTTGACGCCCCGGAAACATTCGAGCAATACCCGGAATTATGGGACGTGGCTTATACTATGTACACAAATACCCACAATTACGGGCTAAATTGCGAAATAACGGTTGGTTGCGATTTGACCGACTTTATTATTTCGCAACGGCAGATGTTCCAAACCGTTATTCAAAGGCAGGTTGCGGCAATAGGTTTGCGAACGTTAGCAATGAATCCCAACGTTAGGGTTAACCGCAATCAGTCAAATGCAAGCCGCACCGATATTCTGTATGAGTTGGACGGCAATACGTCCGGGGTTCGTCCCGGCGGGTTGGGTTATGACCTTAAAAAAGCGTATGAGGCTTTGCGGTTAGATACGCAAGGATTAGACCGCATTTGTTTGAGTTGTAACAATCATGGCGTTAGGTACAGAACTGTTTAATATATAATTTCAAATGAAAGTTGTATATAATTTCAAAGAATAATTGTAAATGGGAAAAATTGACGACTTATTAAAACGGGTCGTTAAGTTCAACGATGAATTAACGTCCGGGCGGTTAGTGCAAAAAATAATATGGGACAACGAGGCGTATATAATAGATATGAACGCCGAGGAACAATTGTTTGAACAAGGCGTTAACCGTTTGGGCGTTTCAATCATGGATTACGCCCCGTATAGCCCGGTAACAATTGCAATCAAAGAGGCAAAGGGACAGCCTACAAACCGGGTAACGTTAAGGGATGAGGGCGATTTTCAAAGTAGCTTTTATTTGGAGGTTGGCGACAAACAATTTGAAATTAAGGCGGCGGATTGGAAAACCGAGGAATTAATAAAAAAGTATGGACGCCAAATTTTAGGTTTAACGGACGAAAATATTAAAATCCTTATATGGCATTATATTTTCCCGGATTTAATAACAGAGGCAAAAAAAACGATATATGGCAGCGAATAACAAAGCCCCGGTAATTGCGAACCCGGAATTATTAGACCGTATTATTGGAAATATACAAACCGGATTGGTTGATAATTTACCGTGGTTGGACAAAGCATTTGGACGGGCTGAAAGACTTGTTAAATATGACGGGAACCGGAAACGTTATTTTACCCCGTGCGTTTATGTAGGGCGAAACGATTATATAGAAGTAACCCCGGATGCAAATATTGGGAATTTTTCGTTTTTTTGGATTGACGACCCGCAGGACGTTAGTTGGGAATCCGGCGTTTCAATAGGGCTAAAAACCTCGTTTTCCCTTATCTTTTGGTTTGATTTCCGGAAGATATTCAACGATGCGAGCGACCGGAACAAAGAAGCAGTTAAGCGGCAAATATTGGACGTGTTGAACGGAGGCTTTTGGCTGAAACATGGGCGTTTGAAAATAACAAAGGTTTATGAGTTGGCGGAAAATATTTACCGGGGTTTTTCTTTGGACGAAATAGACAACCAATTTTTAATGCACCCGTACGGCGGGTTCCGGTTCTATGGAGAATTAAGTATTGGAGAATCATGTAAATTGTAAGATTATGAAAGAATTTATTTTTTACGTTATATTGGTCGCAATGTTGGCGGCTTTTGTGCTTACATTATTGCGCAAATGGGGCGTTATTGAATGGGTACAAGTTCACGGGAACGATTTCTTTGCAAAGATGTTTAGTTGCGATTTCTGTTTGTCGTGGTGGGCGGGCGTTATTTTGTCCGTTCTTATGCTGATTATGACCGGGAACCCCGTATTATTGGGCGTTCCCTTTTGTAGTACAATGATAACACGTGTTTTGCTATGAATGAAGAATATGTAAAAATTAAGGATTACCCATATTATATTAGCAATATGGGTAATGTAAAAAATAAAACAGGTAGAATATTAAAACCTAAAATAACAAATAAGGGTTATTTGTCGGTAGCATTATACAACGCTAATGGTAAGCGGTGGTGTTATATTCATAGACTTGTAGCAATGCATTTCCTTATTAACTCTGAATTAAAGCCTAATGTTAATCATATTGATTGTAACCCGCTTAATAACAACGTTGATAATTTAGAATGGTGTACGCAATCTGAAAATATTAAATATTCAGATAGTTTAGGGCGTTGTAAAATAAGAGATTATAGATATTGTGAAAGTGGAAAAGGACATGGGAGAAGTTGTCGTATAATATGCAAAAAAGGTGATAATATACAAATATTTGAAAGTATAAATATCGCTGGTATGAAGTTGGGTATATCACACCAAAATATATGTAAATGCTTAAAAGGGGAAAGGAAAACCGCAAAAGGATATAGTTTTAGGAGGGCATAATATGAAAGAATGTATTATAAATAAACATAATGTTGTATTGTATGATAGTATAGACGAATTGCCGATTATTCGATTTCATAAGTACAACAAAATGTTGTTAGTTGACGCCGGGATTGGTTCAGATTTGGCGGATTTCGATAAACATATTGAAAAGACGATAAGATATGCACACAGCAAAACCCCGCAGTTGGCGACGGTTGAGTTAGAGAATATGCGCCAAAATGTGTATTTCATACAATCCGAGATTTCGCCCCGGTATTTATCTTTTGCGGTTTTAGTAAAGAGCATTGACGGGAACCCGTGCAATGATTTATCAGACGACGGATTGCAAAAGATAGTTGATTTGTTCGCCGATGTTCCGAACGCAGAATTAACCGCCCATTTGGAAGCGGTTAAAAAAAAAATAGATGAAGAATTGCGGTTGTATTTTCCCCGGATATTTGATGATGCAGCATTAAAAGAGTATTTCGACCAACTGAAAGAAAGAACGGTTATTTTATTGCGCACAATCATAGCCGGGGAAGCAACCGAAACGGATGCAAAAAGAATTGACGAAATTACAGCAGAGTTGATAACGTATTTCAATCCGCAATCATTTTCGGGAGCCGACAGCGTAGAAATACGATACGACAAACAATTTGAAAATATGTGTTTGATATTGTCGCAGAATTTGCACGTTGACCCGAAAAGATTTACCGTATTGGAATATTACAACGCATTTGAGTATGTAAAAGAACAAGCGAGAAAAGCCCAAAAACAGAAAAACGTAAAATAAAGCGATTTCCGGCGTTATTTCCCGGCAGATAATAAAATATACGTTTGAGAAAAGAAAATCGAAATACGGGGAAATTTCCCGAAAAAAACTTTAAATAATAGTTGCTATGGCAGATAATCAACCGATAAAATACAGCGATTTAGTAAAGCCGGATAACTCAATTGAGGAATTAATAAAACAATTGACCGAGTTAAAAGACACATATACGGACGCATTGGCAAGTATCAAAGCCGAGGCGATTCAATTGGCGGCTACATTGCAAAAGGTTTCCGGAGCCACGGAGGACGGGCGGAAAAAGACAAAGAAAGCCGCCGACGACGCCGACCGTTTGGCACGTGCGCAAAAAGAATTGGCGTTTGCTGAAAGCGACGCCGCCAAAAAATTAGCGGAGTTGAATTTGGCAAAGCAGGAAGCGAACCAAATAAATAAATTGATTATCAAAATAAATCAATCCGCCGAGGGTAGTTATAACCGTTTATCGGCGCAATATTCATTGAATAAGATTTATTTAAACAACATGACTAAAGCCGAACGGGAAAACACCGAGGAGGGGCGAAAGTTAGTTGAACAGACCAAAGAAATATACGAAGAAATGAAACGGTTGCAGGAAGCGACCGGGAAATTTCAATTGAACGTCGGAAATTATACGCAGGCATCCGATGCGATAATTGCGTATGGCGACCGATTGAAAGAAAGTTTGGGTTTGAATAGTGCATTTGGCGAAAGTCTTTTGGCGTTGGGGCGTGGAGGCGAAGAAGCAAAAGGCGTATTTACGGCGATGGGCGACGGTGCAAAAGCATTGGGAAAAACTTTGCTTACATTGATGGCTAACCCGGTATTTTTGGCAATTGCCGGAGTAGCGGCGGCGGGTGCGGCGTTCAAATGGTGGTATGATTATAACGCCGGATTGGTAGAGGCGACACGATTAACGCAACAATTTACCGGGAAAGAGGGCGACGATTTGAAAGCGTTCAGAAATGAAGTACAAGCCGTTGCCGATTCATTCAACGCAGATTTCCGGGAAACATTGATTGCAACAAACGCATTATCAAAACAATTTGGTATTTCTGCAAATGAGGCATTGCAATTGGTTAAGGATGGGTTTTTAGCCGGAGGCGATGCGAACGGGGAATTTTTAGACACGTTGAAAGAATACCCGGCATATTTCAAAGAGGCTGGAATATCAGCAGACCAATTTGTTGCGATTGTAGCCCAAACAAACAAAATGGGTATCTTTTCGGACAAAGGCGTTGACGCAATTAAGGAGGCAAATTTGCGTTTGCGTGAAATGACGACGGCGACGGCGGCGGCTTTGGACGGTATCGGTATTTCGTCGGAACAAGTTCAAAAAGATTTGCAGACCGGAACCAAAACAACGTTCGATGTTATACAAGACGTTTCCGCAAAATTGGCAGAATTGCCGGATAATGCGGCAACGGTCGGGGCTGCAATTGCAGATATATTCGGGGATCCCGGAGAGGACGCCGGATTGCAGTATTTGCGCACGTTGAAAGATATTTCAACAAACATGGATGAAGTAAAAGGGAAAGCCGGAGTTTTGGCGCAATTGCAGGAGGAACAATTGCAAAGCCAAATTGAGTTGCAAAACGCATTATCCGGGTTGTTTGACGCAACCGGAGGAAATTTTGAAACGTTGACAACGCAGGCAAAAGTTTTTGTTAACCAAGGATTGACGGCGATAATAAAAGGGGTTATTGATGTTGTCAATTACTTGATTGAGTTATACAATGAAAGTGTTTTGATACGTGCAATTTGGAATGGGATTGTTGCCGGATTCAAAACAACATTTGATACGTTGGGAAATTTGTTTGGATTCTTTATTGATATAGTCAAAGCAACCGGAACCGCATTAAAGGGGGCGTTTACGTTAGATTTTGACGAAGTAAAAAAAGGATTGGCAGATTATGCAGCAGCGTACGGAAATTTGGTTAAAGCCCAAGTTAAAGACATAACAGAAAATTTCCAAGAGGGTTTGGATGGTATGCAAAAGAAAATAAAACCGTTAACAATCCCGGTTTCTGTTGGAGATACCCCGACGCCACAAACAGACAATAAGCCCGTAACGACACAGAACCCAACCGTAACGCCAAGGGGTAAAAGCGATGCGGAAAAGGCAGCAGAACAACAAGCAAAGCAAATTGAGGCGGCATATAAAAAGAATTTGGAAGCAACCCGAAAATTGCAGGATGCACAATTGCAGTTGGAAACCGACGAATGGGCAAAGCGTCGCCAACAAACGCAATATCAGTATTCCCGCCAAATTGAGGATTTACAACACCAATTACAGACCGAAAAGGATTTGAACGAAACCGGACGCCAAGCGATAAACGCCACAATTACGGCGTTGGAACAGCAACAAACCGAGGCGTTATTGAAAATCGAACAAGACCGACAATTGCAGGAATTAGCGTTACAGAAAGAAAGCATTGAATTACGTTTGCAAGCAGTCAAAGAGGGAAGCGAGCAGGAAAAACAATTGCGGATGCAGTTGTTGGAAAACGAAAGACAAACCGCATTATTACAGAACCAACAGAAACCGACCGGGCAACAGCAGGACGCCGCGGCGATTAATGCAAGTTTTGACGCAAAGGGAGCCGGAATTGCGGACGAATATTTGCAAGCGCAATTACAGATGTTCGACCAACAACAAGCGTTGGCACAATCGGAGTTTGATTTGTTGAGAAATTCAGAAGCCCGGAAAACTCAATTCCGTTTGCAAGCAGAAAAGGAACGTTTGCAAAAGGTTTTAGAATTAAATCAGCAAGCCGCCAATAAATTGTCTGATGTTGAGGTACAAACAATTCAAAACACTATTAAAAAAATAGACCAAGAAATTGAGCAATCCAAAGGGGAGGAACGAGGAACAGACATTTACGGTTTGTTTGGGCTTAATTTGGACGACGACCAAAAAGAGGCAATTAATACGTCTATGCAATACGCATTGGATGCGTTAAATACATTCACGGCGGCACGTGTTGCCGCAGCAGATGCAGCCGTTGAGCAAGCGGATAAAGAGGTTTCCGCCGCACAATCGGCGTTGGATGCAGAATTGGAAGCAAGGGCAAACGGGTACGCCAATAATGTTGTACAAGCGCAAAAGGAGTTGAATTTGGCAAAGAAAAACCAAGAAAAAGCGTTGAAAGAACAACAGAAAGCGCAAAAACAGCAGGCAGCAATACAAACATTGCAGCAAATCGGAAACATGGTAACAGCAACGGCGCTGATATGGTCGCAATTAGGTTTCCCGTTTGCAATACCTGCAATTGCCGTAATGTGGGCGAGTTTTGCAGCGTCTAAAATCAAGGCGGCGCAATTGGCAAAACAGACCGGAGGAACCGGAGAAACAGAAACATACGGCGACGGTACCGTTGAACTTTTGGAGGGCGGTTCGCACCAAAGCGGAAATGATATTGATTTAGGAACGAAACCGGACGGAACCCGCCGACGTGCCGAGGGAGGCGAATTTTTCGCCGTGATAAATAAACGAAGTTCACGCCGTTTCAGAAAGATAATACCGGACGTTATCAATTCGCTAAACAATGGTACGTTTGCACATAAGTATTTAAAATCCTATTCAGACGGCGACGGTTTGACGTTAAACGTTACCGGACAAAGCCCGGATTTACGCAATTTGTCGGATGATGTAAGGGAAATTAAGGAACAGAACCGACGACGGGTTTACGTGGATGGCGACGGAAATACGATTGAAAGTTACAAGAATTTGAAACGTAAAATAAAAAGACTATGACACCAAAATATAGATTCTTTTTGCAGATAGGGGAGGACGGAACCAAACAAACCGTCTGCCCCAATTATAAGGATGATTTAACGTTGGATTATGAGTTGGAAACAAATCAAAGGTTTTACCGGGCTAAATTGTCCGGTAAAATAAACTTTGTCCGTGCTGATTACGATATTATCAATAACGCCCCGTTTGATTCTGAATTTTTCCTATATATAGAAAAAAGCGATGATTGGGGACAAACATACAATCAATACTATAAAGCAAAGTTTATGAAAACGGATTGTACGTTTAATGATGATGATAAATTGGTTACGGTACAGCCGGAAACAATAGACCAATACAACGACGTTTTGGCAGGATTGGAAAAGGAATACAATTTAATTGAGTTAGCCCCACAAATCGAATTTCTTACAATAAGAAAACGCCCATTGATACAAATATACGTTCCCGGAGATAGTCTTGTTTCGTGCTTTTTGGGCGGCACGAATTGGGAACAAGACGCAAACGCCACGACTGACCAAAACGCATTAATACAAACCTATCATTTTGCACTATGTAATATTTTGAAAGAAATACAAATTACGTCGCAAGGTTCCCCGGCGGTAATATCCGGGCTTTATAGTGGGCGGATGTCGACGGGTGTAAGTTCTGATGAATTTATGGGAGATTTATACCCGGAATTAAATGTAAATTATTATATCCATATTGCACAAAAACGAGTTGCGGGTGGGCTACCTATTGGGCTAGCAGGTGTTGAGATACGCCGCCGTTCTGATGATGTGGCAATGTTCCGCTATACAAAGATAACGCAAGAACCTTTTGATACGTTGGAATTTGATTTAACCGCCGTTGAGGGTTCCGGAGCAACGGGTACGATGCACGCCGATATGAAAAGTTATAATATATACGCCCGATATTTGGTTGATGTTGATAAAATAGACGATTTAGATACATACCCGTTGTCGTCCGATGATATTGTAGATAATAATAGAAATTACCGCCGGGCAATTGGTTACGCAATCGACGTGGCATTTATATCTAATAATTTTTCAGATACGCCGACCGAGTGGGGATTAGCCGACAGTGGAAAGTATTTTAAGCCGCCTTATTCCATATATGGACAAACGTTTTATCCAATCGCCCGGTCAACGTGGCGTTATGCGTCGTTATGGTTTGGGTTTTATCTGATGGATTGGATATTAGAGGAAAAAGCCCGAAAAGCATATACTTTGCGTGATGCGTTTACATTGTCGTCATGTATCAATGTGCTATTAAAAGAATTTGCGCCCGGAATAACGCATGAAGCGACGCCGGAATACAGCCAATTTCTTTATAACACAAACAATCCTATTTCCGGGCAGTCATTTAAGTTGCTAATAAGTCAGAAAAGTAATATCATTAATGGCGAATATAAAACCCCGGCGCAAAAAGTCCCGATTACATTACAACAGATTATGACGATGTTACGGGATATTTACAAATGTTATTGGTATATTGAGGACGGAAAATTTAAAATTGAACAGGTAAGTTGGTTTAGAAATGGCGGTTCGTATGGATATAACCCGATTATAGATTATGATTTAACACAATTAGAAAACGTTAGGAACGGCAAAAAATTAGCTTTTGCAACGTCTGAATATTCATTTGACAAAGTAGAAATGCCGGAACGTTATCAATTTGAGTGGATGGATGATGTAACAACGCCATTTGAGGGTTTACCAATAGAAATTACGTCAAAATATGTAACAGCCGGAAAAATTGAGGAAATAAACATTTCAAATTTTACGTCTGACATAGATTTGATGTTGTTAAACCCCGGTGCAATTAGTGCGGATGGGTTCGCATTGTTTGCGGCGGTTACGCCGTCCGGCGGCGGTCAATTGGAATTGCCGTTTACAAGACAAACCGTTGAGAACGTCGAATACTATTTACAAAATGGTTATTTAGCGTTTATCAATATACAACCGACATATTGGGTTTATGATATGCCCGCCCGTAACTTTAAAATAAATAATGCTCAAAGTTATGCGATGGGAGGTATAGAACGAAAGAAAAAACAAACTTTGAATTTTCCGGCAGGAACAACAGACCCAAACCCGATGCAGTTAGTTAAAACGTATATCGGTAACGGTCAAGTTGATAAACTTTCAGTAAATTTGTGTAGTCGAAACATTAAAGCAACGTTGAAATATGATACAGAATAACAATACAAGCGTTTTACCGTGGTACACGTCAATAAATGAACAGAACCACAGAAAAAGTTACGCATACGGTGCAATTTACCCGTTGTTTGCCCCGGCTGATAGATTGTTGCCGTTTCAGATAATTAGAAACACACGGTCAAACAATGTTACGTCAGTGATATTGTACGATAAAACCGGAAAACTAATTGCAAACATAACAACGTACATGAGGGACACCGGATTGCAGATTGTGCGGTTTCAAACTTTGGGTTATGACGTGATATTATACCCGTCAATTTTACCCATGCCATTAAATCAGTTGGACGGAATATATTATATGACGTTATCGGATGGCGTTCAAACATGGTATTCTGAAATGTTCACGGTGGTACAAGATGTTTCCGGGTACCTTAAAATTGAATGGTGGGACATTGAAAATTTAGTTTTTGATGCCGGGCAAATAGTCTATAAAAACCCGGATTTTAAAAATACGTTGTACCTTTGTACCGAATTGGGAAAACCGGATTATGAATTTGAAGAGGATGGCGAAGAACGGGACGGGTATTTTTTTCCGGAAAAACAAATATCAGTCAAAACGTTTAAATGTACGATATTGGCACCGGAGTTCCTTTGCGATGTTATGCGTTTTATCCGTATGGCTGATTATATTCATATAACTGATAAATACGGAAGGGAATACGATTGCGACACGTTTCTAATTACCCCAAAATGGCAAACGCAGGGAGATTTGGCGAGCGTGGAAATTGAGTTTAAAACAAATACCGTAGTAAAGAAAATAGGACGTGGCTATATTATAAGCAATAAAGGAGATTTTAACGACGATTTCAATAATGATTTCAAAAACAATTAAATTAATTAGATTATGGGAAATTACGAACAACTGAAACAAGCGGTTTCCAACGTTATTAAATCGAATGGAACGCAAGCAATTACCGGGCAAGTGTTGCAAAATACTTTGCTGACGATTATAAATACAATTGGTGGGAATATGCAATTTGCCGGAGTGGCAAATGTAAATACAAATCCGGGAACACCCGACCAAAATTTGTTTTGGATAGCTTCGCAATCCGGTACCTATGTAAACTTTGGTAATATTGTATTAAATCCGGGAGAGTCAGCAGTTTTAACATGGAAAAATGGGGCTTTTGCAAAAGCTATTTTGGGACTTGCAACAGATGAAAGGGTTGAAGAATTAATTCAATCACTATCATCTTATAGACGTGGTTACGTTGCAAAAAATAATGGAGCAATAATTGATTATAGTACAATCTTTGTCCGTGAGGGATATGTTTCATTAATGCAGGGGGAAACAGAAATAAACTACAAAGGGCAAGTATTTAAAAATGCGGCTGCAATTTGCTTTTATGATGAAGCGAAAACGTTTATTTCGGCGATTCCGACAAGTGTAAACGGAACCGTTTATGAGTTAAAGAACCAACCAATTCCGTCAAATGCAAAGTATATTAGATATTCAAATTCTTTTGGTGTAAGTCTTTCAATATATACAAATGTTAGACAAATAGAGTATATGCCATTATCAGAAATTGAACTGATAAAACAAACGTCTGATAACGCTATTTTAACAGCGGAACAAGCGCAACAAACAGCCTATTTAGTAAGAGATAAAATATTGGTAATTAGAAACGATATAGACCAAACAAATTTGGGAGGAGATGGCACAGAAAGCCCGTTTTTTGGTACATTATTCTATGACAACAATACGCCATTAGAATATAATATAACTCAAATAATATATGACGCAAAAAGAGTATATCAAAACAATAAACTTGTAATATTTAACTATAAAGAGAGCGAAAACAAAATGATTGTTGCGCAAATAGAAGAAATTGACGATGCGCAAATTGGAGAAAATACAATTGATATAAATTTAACGATAAAAGCAGGTCAAGCACTTTATATTTTTGGTAATAACGTATATCGAAAAGGAACAAACAACATAATAGGTGCAAGCAATAAAGGATTGAGATTGGATATATCAGACCCAACCAACATAAAAGTTGGGGATTCTTTCAGGATTGCTCAAAATTTGAATAATATTGTAAAAAGTATAAGGGTAATAGGTTCATACAAAAATGTAATGACGGTTGACGAAGTAAACAAATTGATTGATGCAAAAATAAATCAAGGTGGAGAATTTGATGAAATAACAAATTATTTAAAAGGAAAAGTTCTTTCAGTAACCGGAGATAGTGAAGCGGCAGGGCATACAATAGGAAAACAAAATAGCTATGGTAATTTAATAGCAGCGAGAAACGGAATGACTATAAATAACTATGCTATAAACGGAAGAAAATTAATAACCGGAACCGAAACGTCATTGGTGGATACATATCAAGAAATTGCGTTAAATTCTGATTATATATTAGTTCAAATTGGATATAACGACCCTTTTAATGCTAAAATTGACGACAATAGTCAAGATAAAACCACATTTAAAGGCGCATTTAATATTTTAGTTCAAGGATTACAGAGCCGTTATCCAAAAGCAAAGATTGGATTTATAGAACCTTATTATTTTGCAAGTACAAATATAAAGCCACGTGCTGAATGGGTAAAAGAAAGATGCGAATTTTATCATATACAATGTATAGATGGAACAGCAAATTCCGGGCTTAGATATGATTTCGAGGAACAAGCAGAATATTTCATTGATTCGGTTCATCTTACAATATTAGGGCATGAAAGAATGTCATATATATATGAACAATTTATGAGAGGTTTATAATGAAAAAAATAGTTTATGATAGCAAATTAGCCCATTTAATATTATGGGCTAATTATTCAACAATAACTTTGACGGCATTTGTCTTTACTGAATTTAAAGACAAAAACGAAATGCCTCAAAGTGTACGCAATCACGAATGTACGCACGCCCGGCAGTGGATAGAAATGTTTTTTGCCGGATGGGTAATAATGTTTATATTGCAATTGATATTTGATATTTCGGCATGGTGGTATATATTGCCGTTGTTTTCTTTTTATATTTGGTATGTTTTGGAATGGTTTTTTAAATCATTTTTCAAATTAAAGAACGCATACAAAGACATATCATTTGAAAAAGAGGCTAAAGCGTCAGAAAACGACAATTGTTATTTGGAAAATATGGGTTATTTTGAATGGTTTAAATATTATGGAAAGAATTTTTAATTGGGAACAATGGCGTATAATCGCCATTTCCACGGTTAGCCCGTTATTTGGGTATTTAACCCCGACAAAGGGTTTTGTTTATGCGTTAGTAGTAATGTTTGCGTTCAATATTTGGGCGGGAATGAGGGCGGACGGTGTGGCGATTGTGCGATGCAAAAACTTTTCGTTCTGTAAGTTTAAAAACGCATTGTGCGAATTTCTGTTGTATCTGTTTATCGTGGAGGCGATTTTTGTAATAATGAAAAATTGCGGCGATGAAAATGCGGCGGTTATCGTGGTAAAATCACTAACATACGTGTTTATGTATGTGTATTTGCAAAATGCGTTCCGCAATCTGATTATTGCGTACCCCCGGAATTTGGCGTTACGTATTATTTACCATGTTATCCGTTTGGAGTTTACAATGGCTTTGCCGTCGCATTTTCAACCGATAATTGACAGTTTGGAAAAAGAATTTGGGGACGACCCCGACAAAAACAATAAAAAGAAAGGAGAAAACGAAAATGAGTAAATAAATAATTATATTTGCAACGGGGATAGGCGGAGTAATTAACCGGCCGAAAGGGCAAGCCAACAGCCCGTCCCCTTTTCTTATTTGTTGGCAGTTCTTAAAAGTTGGCAATTATGGAAAATGAGATTTGGAAAGATGTTCCCGGATATGATGGGTATTATCAAGTTAGTAATTATGGGCATGTTAAATCATTGAGCAGACAAATAGTTGTAAGAGGAAATACACGTTTATTGCATAATGATAGATTTATAAAAATAAGCAAATATAATAACGGATATTGCTTTGTAACATTATCTAAAAATGGGAAAAATGAACAAATATTACTGCATAGATTGGTAATGAAAACATTTGTTGGTAATTCTAAATTGGAAGTAAATCATAAAGACGGGAATAAAGAAAATAACAACATTAATAATTTGGAATATGTAACCCATAGCGAAAACCAATTTCATTCTTTCAGAGTTCTAAAAAGGAATCCGGTTAAAGCATGGTTAGGAAAGAGAGGGGAAAAACATAATAAATCAATAGGAGTAATTGCGTATAATACAATTACAAATGAAAAAAAAAGATATGGTTCCATGAGAATAGCAGAAGAAAAAACAAGTATAAGCAGGGTTACAATAAGAAAATATATAAATAAAAACAAACCATATAAAAACATTTTATTCTATGAATCAAAAAACAATAATTCTTGAAAACGGGCATGGTTCGCAGACCCCCGGAAAACGTTCCCCCATTTGGGGCGACGGTTCCCAATTGTTAGAATGGGAGTTTAACCGTGATATTGTACGCCGTATTGCGGCGATGTTGAAAGCGGAGGGAATAAAGTTTGAAATTTTGGTACCGGAGGACAACGACGTATCATTACCGGAACGTTGCCGACGTGCAAACGTTATCCATGCAGATTGCGGCAACAACGCCGTTTTGTTTAGCGTTCACGGGAACGCCGGAGGCGGCACCGGGTGGGAATGTTATACAAGCGTAGGACAAACGAAAGCGGATGCAATCGCAACCGTTCTTTGTAAGGAGGCGGAAAAAGAGTTTGCCCCGGATGGTTGGAAAATGCGTTTTGATTATGTGGACGGCGACCCGGACAAAGAAAGCCAATTTTATATTCTGAAACATACTGTTTGCCCGGCGGTATTATCTGAAAATTTCTTTTTTGATAATGAAAAGGATTGCCGTTTTATGATGAGCGACGACGGAAAAGAAAGGATTGCAAAGGTACATTTTGAAGCAATAAAGAAAATTGTATGAAAAAGTATTTGATTTGGGCGGCAATTGCGATGGTAGTTGCCGCCGTTGCAACAATATGGGTGCAACGAACGAAAATTGAAAAATTGACGGACGAACGGAACAGATACCGGGGAAATACAGAAACATTGTTGCAGGACGTCGAAACGTACAAAACAAAGGATAGTTTGAACGCCGCCAAAGTTGGGGTTTTGGAGCTGAAATTGTCAGAGTTTGAAAAATACCGGGCGAGCGATGCGGAGTTGATAAAGACGTTGCAGACAAAGAACCGGGAGTTGGAAGCCGTTACAACGGCACAAATGGAAACAATAACCAAATTGCGGGGAACCGTCCGGGACAGCATTGTATATTTGCCCGGAGATACGGTTACGACCGTTGTACGTTGTATTGAGTATTCCGACAAATGGGTTGACTTTGACGGATGTATTATAAATAATACTTTTTCGGGCAAAATTATAACACGGGATAGCCTTTTAATAACGGAAAATGTGCAATATAAGCGTTGGTTAGGTTTTTTATGGAAAACAAAACGGATAAAAAATCGTGAATTTGACATTGTTTCAAAAAATCCACATACAAAAATTACCGGATTTGAGGTTATAACAATCGAAAAATAACTATATTTGCGGCAAACGGGGATAGTTCGGAGTAGCTACCGGATGAAAAAAGATGCAACCACTTTTCCCCGTTTCCCTTTTTTGGTTGCTTACTTAAATGGTTGTATAATGGAAATTTGGAAAGATGTACCCGGATATATAGGGTTGTATAAAGTGAGTAATTATGGGCGTATAAAATCCGTTAAGAAACAATTAGTTTTGAAAACATGTGGTTCCGGGAATAGATATAAAACCGTTGCTTTATGTAATGGGATGCGCAAAACGTTTCGAGTACATAGATTAGTTGCGGCGGCTTTCATTCCGAACCCGGACAACAAACCATGTATCGACCATATCGACGGCGACCGAGCCAATAACCATGCGGACAATTTGCGTTGGGTTACATATTTGGAAAACAATAATAATCCTATTACGAAAAAGCGATTGAGCGAAAATAACGCAAAAAATATGCAAGGTAAAGAGGGCGTATTGCATCCAAATTCAAAACCTGTTAGAATGATGAAAAACGGGGTTTGTCTTAAAATATACCAATCTATACATTTAGCCAAAAAGGACGGGTTTAACGATACACTAATAATCCGATGTTGTAAAGGGCGTATGAAAAAACATAAGGGTTATAATTGGGAATACATATAATAGGCGTAACAAGGGATTGTAACCAAGCGTTGCAACCCCGTTTTTGTTTTTGCCCGTTTTTAGCCCCGTATTTCGATTATTTTGTTTGAATGGAAAGTACCCACCCCGGCAAATAAAGTGGCTTAAAATGAAAATTCGCCAAAAATAACTTTGCGGGGAGCCAAAAGAACCGTTTTTTGTCCGCAAATCGAAAATAAAAGAAAATTCTTTTGGTAGTTAAAATAAAATGCCATATCTTTGTGCCATGTTAATAAAACGACCGGGCGTTTTCCCGGCAACAAAAAGAGCGATACAATGAAGCCCGAAGATATTTACAACGGTTTGGAATATACAACAAAAGAAATTAATCGCAATTTCCGCATTAAAATCAACGGTATTGTTGACGGTAAAAAGGTTAACAAGTTGGTAGGCGTTAAAGGATTGATTGAATTGATTGGCGTTGAAATGGCTAATAAGATGTTGCGCCGTGCATTTAATGGCACCGATGATAAAACCGTTTGCAAATTGCGCAGAGGAATAAAGATAAGTTTCTATGTTAAATAATATCCGACCGGGCGGGTTCCCGGAACCAAATACAAATTCGTATGAGTTCAGAAAAAAGAAACAAATTAAGTGAGATTTTCAAATTGGCGTGGCAATTCGTAAAACGCAATGGTTACAAACTTTCAGAGGCTTTAAAATGTGCATGGTTAAACATGAAGCTAAAAGCCGAAATGAAAAAGCGAATAGTAAAATTCTATTTTCAGAAAATAGACGGTTCATTGCGTGAGGCATACGGAACCACAAACCCGGAAACAATTCCGGCAACAACCGGAACCCGGAAACCCGCCGACACGGTACAAACGTATTTCGATACATATTGTGAGGGAAAAACAAACGTCCCAATACCGATTGACCATGCGTTTAACAAGGTCGGCAACGCATATATTGATATAACATTTGAATTTGCGTTGCATGAAAACCCGTCAATATATGAGTACGTAACATTTGGCGAGTACGACGCAAAGACCATACGAAAAGCAGTATTGGAAACCGGATATTACGGCGAAATTTACAAATGGTTGTATTATCAGAGTAAGAAATAAAAAGCCCCCCGGCATCATAAATCAATATGCACCGGGGGAATTTTACGCAGTAACCGAGAGCGATATTTGGTTGATGCGGTACCACAAAAATATATTGTTTGCCGTAAATTGCAAAACAACCCGCAAAAATAAATTTGAAATAAAAGTATTTATTTTTGGTAATTAAAGAAATATTTGTACCTTTGCATTGAAGTTAAGCCCACGCACGGGGATAGTGCGAAATAATATGAATATCAGAAAAGACAAAGAATTGAACATTTTGGCGAAAGCAGCCGGAAAGAAAGCAACAGAAGTTGAAACAATCATTGTAAATCAATTAATCCAAAAGGAAATGATACAAGACGACCCGAAATTTTGGGGATGCACTTTGTTTGATAGTATCGAACGTGACGTTCCGGTTTCTGATGTTGTCGGCATTATCAAAGCAACCGGAATTTCGGTTGTACGTTCCGAACATTTGGACGCATTTCTGAATTTGGTATTGGTCGGAAAAGGAGATTGCCCGGTATGTGGCGGAGAAATGGAAGTTACCGACGCCGATTATAAATGTTGCGGCGGCGATGGGTATTTAACCCCGTATGAATACGAACCGATATTTGAGGAAAAAACCTGCAAACATTGCGGACACGTAGAATAATAACCATAAAAATAAACAATATGAAATTAAGAGTAAATGAAGCAATCGCCCGTTCAGAGGCAAACGGAAAGAAAGTATTGAAAAAGGATATTGCAGCCCGATTGTTTGAGGGCGCAAGCGAAAGCGCACAGCAGGTAAATATGACAAATCTTTGCAACGGGACAACCAAAAGGATTGTTCCGGAATGGGTAGTAATAATTTGCGAAATGTGCGGTTGTTCCGCCGATTATCTGTTTGGAATGGAGGATTAAAACCATGAAAAAGAAGTTTATCGAAAAAATGGAAAAGATGGTTGATGTTTTCTTTTCCGATGCGTGGCAAGCAAAGGTTTTTGCAATGATATTTAGCATTTTCGGAGTAATATGTTTTATTGCCGGATTTTGGAATTATATCCATTTTTTGTTTTCTGCAATGTGTGGATTAATGGTTTATGTATTGTTTAACGAATTAAAGAGCAAATAACATGAGAGCGAAAAAGAAACAGCCGGAAAACCCGGAAAAAAGTATTGCAAACACAATGGGTAACGCAGTAAATGCGGTTAAGAAGTTGGCGGAAGCAATGGGACAATTGCCCGCCGATAAATTCCCGGAAATAAACGATGAACAACAGATTGTCCCCGGATTGGATGCCGTCGAAATAGAACAGCCCGCCGGGGCTTTTGAAATTGTGCCGGGCATGACGGTTGAGGAAATGACAGCAATGTTTTTTGATGGTGCGTTGATTGAACCGCCGTATAAAGTATGGCAGCTAAACAGCAAAGGACACCGATATTATTACAAGTTTGACGACAACGGAACCCCGGAATTTTATCCGTCAGTTACAACAATTTTGTCCCAAACAATGCCACAATCGCCGTTTCTGATAAAATGGATTGCCGACAAAGGTATTGACGAGGCGGAACGATACAAAGCAGAACGGGCGGCGTATGGTACATTTATGCACGCCCAATTTGAGGAACTTATAATTAACCGGGTTTATGATTTGGACGGATTGAAAGCCAAATTGAAAGATTATATTGATAACAACAAATTGCCCGCCGATTTCATTTATTACGCTGATGATTTCAAAAAGGATATATTAGCATTTGCGCAATTTGTTTTGGATTATGACGTTAAACCGTTAGCCGTGGAAATTGCGTTGGTACACCCCGTTCATAATTACGCCGGAATGATTGATTTACCGTGTACGATGTTATCAAAGCCCGGTTCAAAAGAATACATAAACGCAATTGTGGATTTCAAAAGCGGGCGCAAAGGATTTTACGAAGAAGCGGAAATTCAGTTGCATTTATATGCGATGATGTGGAACGAAAATTTCCCGGATATTCCGATTGACCGTGTTTTCAATTTTAGCCCGAAAGATTGGCGAAAGAAACCGACGTACAATTTGAAAGACCAAACAGACAGCCCGAACGCAAAGAAAATCCCGTATCTTTTGGAGTTGGCAGCAATTGAGGACGAAAAACGGGATAATACATTTACGGCGGTTTCCGGGGAAATATCATTGGATAACGAACCGGATTTGACAAACAATATTGTTTCGCTGACGTTGGCGGAACTTGTTAAAAGCAAAGCCCCGGCGGAAAAGAAAAAGCCGGAACCGGAAAAAGCCGTTACCGTTGAGGATTTGAAGAAAGACCCGGAACCCGAACCACAACCGGAACCGGAGGAAAAGAAAACCAAGACCGTAAAGAGAACCACACGAAAAACGGCAAAAACGGCGGAAAACAAGCCCGTCAAGGAAAAGAAAACCGCAAAACGTACAATTACACCAAAAAAAGAAAAAGTGGCTAAAATCGAAGAAAAACAGCCTAAAAAGCCGGAACCCGTGACAAAGAAAGATTTGTTGAATACTGAAATTGATATTTGATTATGAAAGGACGTATAAACATAAACAGACCAACCACCGGCATACAACGTGTTGTTTTGCCACGTGTGGGGTTTATCAAAGTAGGGTACAAGGAAAAGGCGGCAAACGGCAAAGAATACCCAAAAAGCGTTAATTATTTTATACCAACCGGAAAGTATGCAGGATTGTTTACGAAAGCATACGGCGAGAAACCGCAAACAATACAGATTGTTTTCCCGGACGACGCCCCGGAAAAGGTTTGCAATGAAATGTACGAATACCGGGACGACGACGGGCGACGCATAGCATACGGCGACGGGGAAACGTTCTTTGTATGGAACGGAAAACAATATTGTCAATATAGTACAAAGGATTATCCCAATTTGATGGCGGGGGTTGCGGAAAAGCACCCCAACCGTGCCGTATTAAACGGCGGCGACGGTTGGATTGTTACGTTGACCGTAACGTTTATTATTCCTTTGGTTCGTGGGGTTGCCGGGGTTTGGCAGTTCGTAACAAAGGGTACGGCGTCAACAATTCCAAATATCCGAGACACGTTCGACGCCATGTTGCAGGAACGGGGATTTGTTAAGGGTATAGTTTGGGATATGAACGTACAATTTGCCGTCTCTCAAAAGCCCGGCGACCGTTCCCGTTATCCGGTCGTTTCCATTGTTCCGAACGAAAGCGAGGGGAATTTGCGTAAAGTAACTGAAGCATTTAAGCCAATAAAATTGATAGAAGAATGAAGAAAATTATTTTGTTTTTAGTGATATCAGTAATGTGTGTAAGCGTGTATGCCCAAACTGTAGTAGAGGTTGAAACGTTGAAAGTAACAGACCTTGGGAACCAAAAATTGTGCGCTGCAAAGGTGAATGGGTGTATAGACCATTATTACATTATGCTTAAAACTAGTAATAGATATCAAAAGTATATTACTGTTTACCTTGGGGATAAGGAGGAAGCTATAAGGTTACTCCGGTTTTTGTATGACTTAAATTCTAAGGGTGGAACCTATATACATCTGGAAAATAGGACTAACAACGTAGTTTCATGGAATAGATTAGGCTATTATACAGTATTCTCTGAGGGGAGGGCATTAAAAGGACATATAAGAAAGCAAAATATTAAGGGCTTTATCGCAGAATTAACCAATAATGTTTGATAATTCAAAAAAAACATCTATTTTTGCAGCATAAACAAACGACTACCACCGTTTGCAAGATATTTGCTAATATTAGCACAAAGCCCGTTTCCCGGTGTGTGGTAGCCCGGATTACGGGCTTTTTCATTCTATGAACGAAAGAAGTTATTTAATTTTAGATTTAGTACGTTCAAGGGTTTTAGATTTAAACCCAACGGAAAGCATTTTAGCGTCATGTTTCTTTGGTTTGTTGGCGCAAAATCCAATACAATACGCCGGGAAACCGTATTACATGGCAGACTATAAAAACGTATCTGTTTATTGCCCAATTTTGCCAAATAAGGTTGATACGTTAAGGCGGCTTTATAAGAATTTGGAAAATTTGGGATTGATTCAAATAATAAAGATTGACAACCACGTTTGTTTTACCCCGTCGCAAATGTTAAGAGATTGGGGAACCGTTTACAAATCCGTTGAAGCGGAAAAAAATCCCGTGGAAGCGGAAAAAAATCCCGTTGAAGCGGAAAAAAATCCCGTGGAAGCGGAAAAAAATCCGCCCTATATAAATAATATAAATAATTATA
>UMIE01030554.1_pt1 | contig 30434 bp, 25 predicted proteins | sample 1965711 | NCBI WGS metagenome assembly UMIE01 (sample SAMEA4836116, study PRJEB28245) | human gut metagenome | biome: gut microbiome; material: fecal sample | place: Denmark | collected 2008 | reverse complement strand
CCACGGCTGGTTATAGAGGTGCTGCTACGGCTGGTTATAGAGGTGCTGCTACGGCTGGTGATAGAGGTGCTGCTACGGCTGGTAATTATGGTGCTGCCACGGCTGGTTATAGAGGTGCTGCCACGGCTGGTTATAGAGGTGCTGCTACGGCTGGTTATAGTGGTGCTGCCACGGCTGGTGATTATGGTGCTGCCACGGCTGGTGATTATGGTGCTGCCACGGTTGGTGATAATGGTGCTGCTACGGCTGGTAATTATGGTGCTGCCACGGCAAGAGGAAAGGCTTCAACAGGATCTAATGGTTTGTCAGTAGCAAGAGGAAAAAATGTTCAGGTAAAAGGCGGAATAGGTGCAATTTTGGTCATAGCCGAGGAAAGGGATGATACGTATGATATTGTCGATTGGAAGGCTGTATTAGTCGATGGAAAGGTTGTCAAGGCTGATACATGGTATAGACTGGAAAACGGTGAGTTAGTGGAAGTTGATTAACAGTTGACTGATAGAGCAATTAGAATTTAATTAGCAATAATTACCATTTTCCTGATGTCATGTAAATGGTTCAAAACGGAACAAATATGAATGAAGTTAGAAAGCTATATAACGATGATGGATGCGTTCTTAAAGAGGCGTCTAGCAATGACTATGAATCATGGAGTTCAGCAAGAACACTTGGTCCTACGGAAAGAAGGGAAGAATACAGAAACCTATGTTATAATTTTGAATATGAGTGGGGAACTAATATCCCTCACTGTGCAAAGAAAGGTGTATGTGATGAGGATTGTGAATACATGAAAAATTTTAAAGGATAAGATATGAAACAGACAGTAGAAGAAGCAGCAAGAGAAAATATCCTGTTTAATCACAGGACAGTTGACAGAACTTTGTTTGGTAAAGATTTGGCAAAGTTTGGAGAGATGAATTTCGTTCAAGGTGCCGAATGGCAGTCGAAGCAATCACCGTGGATAAGTGTTAAGGAGCGGTTGCCGGAAGAGTTAGAAAGTGTTTTGGTTGGGACTAATTACGAGGGCAGATATTATTACGAAGTAGCTTTTGTAATGAACGGGAAGTGGGTATGCCATAATAGTAAACCCATCTATTGGATGTACATCCCGTCTTTTGATGATATACTCGAATCCAACAAGGATGTACTTGAACGGATTAAAGAGAAAGGAGATTAATATGGAAGTAAAAAACGGAATAATAATAGACGGAGTGCTGCATGAATTGAAGGAAACGAAACATAAAGATTGTTCAAAATGTTCGTTACGTGATTTATGTCAAAATGAATTTGGAATCGCGTGTCTATGTTGGATCAATTTATATTCGTTATCAGAGATAATACATAATGAATTTAAGTGTCGTGGAAAAGTAACTGATATTAAGATAGATAAGGAGGAATAACTATGGGATTTACAACACCGTGCTTTATACGCAAGAGTACCTATAAACTTAGAAAGAAATTAGATGAGTTAGGATATAGATTGTTTGGGGCGGAACTTAACGAAGATTTATGTATTTTCACCTCGCCCGAATATGGACTATATAATATTGAGTTTTTTAACAACATTCCACATCCTGACGAAACCGATAGTGTTGATTGCGGAACGAATGAGGAACTTTTCCTGGCTATAGCTGCATTAAGGGATGATAGTAACTACATGCAGTGGTTTATAGCAGATTCCATTCTTAGCGTTTCTTATGGCGATTCTATTGGTAACGATCATTATTTCACAGAGCCAAAAGGCATTATGTTCTTTTGGGATGAAAATTGGGATAATGCAACCATTATTTCAGGACGTTATCACAAGGCTACCGTAGACGAACTGATTGAACATTTTAAAACAAAGGAGGAACAATGAAAGCAAAGTATTTTAAAAAGATAAGAAGCCAAGTAAAGTGGTATAAGGTATCATACAGAGATAATTTACTTTTTAGTTTTAGCGATGAGAAAGAAATATTGGCTAAATCTCCTGAAAATGCTTGTGTCAGATACCATAAACGTACTGGATGTTTTGTTAACAAATATAATCCCAATAATATTACACAATATAGTGAATCTCTTTCAAGGTTCAAGGTATGTATAGGTAAGAAAGTAATGTATTTCGATTAAATATAAAAACGGCATTAATGAACAAATAAACACCATTATAAAGTATTCGGTGATTCTTTTGTGATAACTGATAGTGGGTGTTGGATTAACGTTCTAAAATGTATGTGTGAAGATGTACATTAATGCCTAATTTTAAAATAGAGGAATTGAAGATGAAAGAATTAAAAAAATGGAATAATAATCCAATAAAGATTACGTATTTAATACCTAGTGGAAACAAGTACGCTTATATAAAATTAGGTGACACTGTTGATCTGACGAACGGAACATATAAAATAACCGCTTTGGATAATGAAGAAAACATTTTCCAAGCGGTTAATATGGAGAATAAAGATGATTGTGTTACAATGTATGCGTATGAGGTTGTCTAGTTTTTAGTCTTGTATTTACCCCTTGACTTCTTTGGACGTATAAGCCCGTTATTTTTAAGAGCATCCAATGTTTCTTTCAAATAAACGGGTTTTGTCATTCCTTGTACTCTCACGGGTGATAATAACGGTTGTACGGGATGAAACTTAGTACCTTTGTATGTAAGCCTTGCAAACTCGGTGTCGCTCACATCAAGGTACTTTATGGCATTTTCTCTATCAAAATAAGACGGTATGATAGTGGATTTGTTTATCGCATCAGTTAGAAAGTTAAACTGGTCTGCATTAACATTTGAATTTCCACTTTTCAACGCTAGAGATATTCCGTCAAGCAAGGAAGCTAATATAGTGTTATAATTCATGCCCATGACTTACTCGATAGATGATATGTTTGCTGTTCCCGTAACACTTACCTTGCTTCCTGGTGTGACTGAAAAATATTCCACCGTTCCTGCCGGGAGAAGCATTCCTGTTGGTGCTATTCTGCTTGATCTGCTTTTCGTTTCCTGTACCAATGAGATACGGCATCCTTCTGATGTGGCTACCCTTATCAAGTTTGACAATACTGTGTACTCCTTATCGGTAACATCTTCGGATGCTGATATTCTTGCAGCTACTATACCTTTTAACGCTTCATCCTTTGAAGCGTTTTTGGTGGAGAAATACCCACCTATCTGTTGTTTATCATTGTTCTCCATATCCTTTCAAGTAAGATTGTTTCACACTTTCGGCAAACTCGTTCAGTTTTACATAATCCGGGTCAAGTTTGTTTAAAATACCTTTTCTGAGAGCCGCTTCTTCCTCTCCGTTTGGAAATTCATCCTTTATGGCGGCATCTACCGTTTTGTCGTATGATACAGGATTCTTTACACGCTGTACATCGGCTTTCCACTTTTTGACAAACTTTTCCTGTACAATATTTCCCATATCGTCCGTTTCGGGTTCGTCAACTTGTTCAATGTTTAAATGAACATTGCTATATCCAGTGCCTAAATCAAAGATAAAGGCAGGCTTCTCGTCAAAAATCAAACCTCTTTCCATATTTTAAATATCTAATGTTTCATCAAAATAATAACCCCTATTGAATTTTATGACAACATCCTCCAATGGTAAAAGGCTTTTGTCTACTTGGGAAAGAAATGTTCCTAACGCTTCGTATCCGCCTTTCATAAAGCATTTTTCTCCTTTGAACATTATCTGCATCCTTACCCATGTGCTATTGTCCTTCTTTGTAGATGGTCTTACATCAAAATCAAGAATGTCTATATGTTCATCGACAAGTTTGTCTATCTTCACATCTTTTCCGTCAAACTTTCTTGACACTCTTATATTCAAGTCACTAATCTTTGTCATGTGGCTATTATTATTAACTAAAACTTTATTAATTAAGTTTTTAGAATCACAGTGCATCAACATACCCATATAACTCGTAATTGATTTTGGGTTATTACGTTTTGACGCAAAGTTTTTCTTTATTCTCTTTCTTATTTTGGTATGACCGGGAGTAAAGACAAATCCACCGAAATCTATCCCTTCTGAAACGGGGAATATTCTGTAATTTTTCTTCATCTCCAGCTTTTTTTCATACCACAGGTAATTTCTTATCCTCCACAGCCATTCATGCAACTGTTTCTTGTCGTGGGATAATATCACCATATCATCGGCAAATCTGAAATAATGCTTTACTTTGAACTGCTCCTTTATAACATGATCCAAAGACCTTAATACCAAATGACTTCCTATCTGAGCGTCAGGATTGCCAATAGCCAGACCTTTGTTACTGTAATTAAGCGTATTCATAAGCCATAACGCATCCCTGTCTTTCAAGTCTTTGCTATATGCCTTCTTGTAAACGCTGTGTCTTACGGACGGATAAAACTTCTTAATATCCATTTTCAAAACGTATATTTTTCCGTTTTTGTCCATTTCAAGCAATGTCCGTTTCATCTTTCTCACAAGGGAGTGCTTTTTAACCTTACTTGTAATACCCCTTTTGGGCAGACAGTTATATGAATCAAGTGTAAGGCTTTTTGTCCATCTGTCCATCATGGGTATTAAAAGGCTGTGCTGGACAATCCTGTCTGGGTAAAACGGGAGTTTGTGTATCTCCCTTACCTTTCCTGCATCAGTCACTTTCTCTATCACCTCATACTTGCTTACATGGTATGATTTGTCTTTGAGCATCTGATAAACATTCTGATGATATTCATCCTTATGTTTCTCATAATCCCTCACACCCCTGTGATTCCTCTTTCCTTTCTTTGCCTTTTCAGCAGCAGAGACAATATTATCCATACTGCCTATCGTTTCAAAAATATTATTCAATCTTTTCATCTTACGTGCTTTTCTTTGTCCGTTGAGCCAAAGATAACTAACTTTCCATATACCTACAACTGTAAATGTACTAATAAGTTCCCATCCTCAAACAATGGGTTGTCTTGACATTTTTCATCTTCCTGACGAGGCTTCTGTATAGCAGTAATTTTTTTAGCACGTTAGCTGCCACCGATGTTCGTGTTCGCGTTCGAAGGATCATGGTTCAAATTACCATTCCGCAGAGAACAATTGTCGTTGTTCGACTTACCACCAAAGTAAACACCACCATTCTACAGACCGCCTTTTTTCAACTAACCGCCTTTGACAGACTTATTTAACTTTGCTGACGCATTTGGTTAGATTTTTATTATGCAAACTTAAACATTATTAATATATTTTGCAAGTTTTGGGAGGGGGATTTTTCACTTCGTGAAAAATTAGGGTTGGGTTATTGTACAACGAAAGCCGCCACCGATGTGCGCGTCCGCGTACGAAGGATCAAGGTACAAACCACCACCCCGCAGAGAACAATCGTCGTGGTCCGACCCACCACCAAAGAAAACACCACGTCTTCCTATTTTACCCGAACCTGCATTTCCCGTAAACCAGTTGTAATGACATTCCCCCGTGTGAAGATTGCTTCCCTTGACCTCTCCAATGAGCGAGTTCTCAAAGTTCTTCGTTATGTATCCTTCACCTCTAGCCATAGAACCGACAAATTCATATGTATTCTCAAAACCGTAAGATTCCCCAGGATTCTTTTCTGTGGCTACATTGTCCGTAGTCAGATTGTTCACGTCATAGGTCTGATAGATGTCTATGGATGTGGAATCGTGCATGACACAATCTATCCCACTGTACCACATCCATATATCTCCCCACCCGGCAATACGTCCGCGAATGATAGGCTGTGTGAAGCATATCTCTATTTCACGGTCTGTCACTTCCGCATTGTCAGGAATACTCCATCCGCTGGTTACAGTTGCATTGACAAACTTGGCTACGATACCCGACATCTCCCCGTCAGCCAATCCGTTATGACCTTGGAAGTTGTAATATTTGTATTTTGTGCTTTCATATTCAAACTCGGTGTCGGGAGCGACATTGTGTTCCTTTGCGTATGACATGGCAAGCTGTGCTTCAAACATCTTCATGCAAGGACGGTAGTTGTTTATGAGTTGGGAGAAATCGTAAGTCGTTCCTGTTTCGGACGCTTTAAATCCTTGCCCGTTCATCTTGTAATACACATAGGTCTGACCGTCCGCCTTCTTGAATCTGACGCCTGTCATTTTTCCCCAGCTTGACGCATCGGGGACTGAATCGTTGGATGATATTCCTTTTCCGCAAACAGACTGTGCGTGTAAGTCTTTTGTTCTGAATTTGATAAAGAGAAGCGTACACCACACTTCAAGGTCAAGAACGAAAGCATTTGCATAAGGATAGTTCTTCGTAATGTCCGGGTTCTTTGCCCTGGCGTATTTCTCGTAATCAAAACGTGATACCTGTGTCGTAGGCCACCCGTTTCCTTCCATTATGTTCACGCCTAGATTCCCTGCTGCCGTTGTTCCTTTTACCGTGTTGTCAAAAATAGATCTCTGCTTTCCATCCTTTATTATGGAATAACCGATACTCATTCCGAACGGTTTTATCTCTATGGCCGTATCGCCACCGTATGTAAACGGAGCGTCACTGACGAGCCTTCTTTCGTATGTATCATCCGTTCCTCCGTTGATTATCCAGAAAGGCTTGGTGTTTACAAGCATGATGTCACTTCCGTCATCTGTTACATCAGTTCCGTCAATAACAATATTTGACGGGCTACCGTCAGCCATTTTGAAGAAATTGGTCTGGTCAAGGAATCCTACTACCTTACCGTCCTTTACCTTTGCCACACGGAACGAGTTGAGGATAGGATGGGATTGTTTGAACTCTTCCTTTCCTATCCATGTCTGAAATACAGGGTCTGTCTGTCCTCTTCTCATCTCCACTCCATACATATTACCCTGCTGCATCTTTATCTGTTCGAGAAGCGTTTTGTAGTCATTGGTAAAGTCGTTTGTGGATAACGCCTTGCCGTCCACCTTGTCTACCTTCTTGTCTAGGGCTGTTTTCTGTGCGGTGGATACAGGCTTTTCTGCATCGGACGTATTGTCCACATTAGACAGACCTATATTGTCTTTCGTTATATTGACATTCCCTGTCCTGTAAGACTGTTCGGCATTACCTTTCACGCCTATGACGGTATTCTTCTGTGCGCCTTTCTCTATCCCGTCAAGTTTGGTTTTTAACTGGGTAGTAAAGTTATTGTCTGTATGCACATAGTTTTCGTCCATTACCATGCCTTGTCTTATCTTAGACACCGTGACGGATTTGTTCTCTTTAGGGCTTCCCGTCACACATGGTATCATCTCTTCTCCCGTAGCGGTCTCAACGGGAGGCATCTGTGAAATTTTAAGATTATCTTCCATTATATTATTCCGTTAATATTAAACCATCGTTTTCAAGCAATATGCTGTATCCATTTTCGGTAATTACGGTATTCCTAAGCACCTCTAGCGTTATCCTTGAATCGGCAAACTTCCACGAGTTGTCAGAAAACGGCATATACCCGTCTTTCTTTACAGACAGCGACATTGTGCTATTTGCCATACCCCGTACTTTCACCGTACCATCAGACAATGTTTTGTATTGTATTCCACCAACAGTGACTACAGCATCCTGTATAGGAGAACCCGATACATCTACGACCGTTATTGTTACGATAGCCTTTGGTATATAGTAATCAATCAAATCCTGTTCGGTGAATCCGTCATTCTGTTTGGTGGGAACGGAATCGAAACCGATGGAGTTGTAGAAAGCCAGGTTTGCAAAATAACCATTATGCTGATTTACGCTGAAATAAATGGGTGATATTGTATTATTTGCATCTGAACCTTCATTTACTATTGTAATTATCTGTTTTTTATTTACCAAGTCATTAGCCAATAATAGACTATTCAGATTTCCGTCAATATACGTAACACCATTTTCGTTTCTCTCATTATAAGCTATCTTATCTGCCTGATTATATATGTTGAACTTTCTCCATCCCTGTTTTGTTTGGTCATAAAATATCTTGTTCAATGAAAACGGGTTACAAGTATAGAACAACATCTTCACCCCTTGCTGCAAATTCTCCACAACACCGTAATCATCCACTCCATCAGTTACTAGGGCATTAGGGTAGACTTCCTTTAATTCAATAATTACATCTGTATTAGGGTTGCTATAATCATCCGCATATAATTTAAATCCATATGGCACAGCCACATCACCCGAACCAAATTCATATTCTCCATCTTCATATATAGACTTGTCCGATGGAGCCACATCACCCGAACCAAATTCAAGTCTGTAACCACTTTTCATCCCCGTAACAGTAGCTTTAAATTTAACCTTAACTAAACCTGTAGCAGTGTACAATCCACTACTGGAGCCTTTAAGCATGGGGTTATATGTGTGGTTATTTATAATGTTTCCATGTTGAGGTGATGAAATCCATATAGAATTATCGGAGAAATTAGTTTCATACCCTCCCACACCGCTCATTGCAGCAAATAGGAAATTGTTCAATTTAAGCGGTCTGTTGTTTCCACTGAAATCCTGCAAGTAGGGATTGGCTTTCAGTATCTCGTTGGTAGGAACGGATTGTCTTGTAGGAATTTCTTCTACCACAATATTACAATCCACATCACTTACATTGTCACCTGCTAAATAAAATCCGACATATCTTGTTGATGTAGCTGTATTAGTGTACGAAGCAATATCATATTCTCCATCAGAGGTTATCTTATTACTGTAAAAACCGCTCTGTATTGTAAATCCTTTAGGTAGTCCTGTTACTCTTATCTTATAAGAATCAATAGTAGATGATGAAGCACACGTAATCTGCCAAAAGTTCCTGTTGGTTGTGGTAGGTGTATGTGTTATGGTACACTTGTTTATAGTGGTATCATATTTCAGCTTACCTCCATCGTTTATAAATTGGCTTGCATAAGTAACGCCAGGAATATAAACATCCACAGGCTTTGACATATCGTACCAGAACACCATGTGTTTTGGTATCCATTCTTCTATCACCTTGTTTATATCGGTTTTTCCTGTACCTGCCGATTTTACAAGTCCAAGTTTTCCTATGTTAAAAAAACCTATTTTTCTCATTTTTCGTCCATTTTATTCCATTCCTCGGATAAAAGCAGCTTCTCAAACTCTCTTGTGCCAGTGTCGTATGTTTCGTAAGGGAAATGGTATTCCGTTCCGTCCTCAGGTAACGTCATAGGCATCACTTCCATAACCTTTTCGGTATGGAGCATATAATACAGTCCGTCTGTCGATCGTCTGAAAACGGACAGGTCATCTTCCGAAAACATAATCTCGGCATCTATTTTTGGTACTATGGAAAACTGCATATTATGAATTTTATCTATTATCGCAAAGATAATTAAAAAAAGTTAAACGTATTGGTTGCATACGGTTTTATGTCGTATATTTGCTGAAAATTTAAAAAAAACATATCTATGAATGTACTGAGCCTTTTCGATGGAATGTCGTGCGGACGGATAACACTTTCCGAACTTGGCATTCCTGTAGAAAAATACTATGCGTCCGAAGTGGACAAGTTTGCCATAAAGGCAACCATGCAGAACTTTCCTGACACCATACAGCTTGGTGATGTAAGAGAACTTGAAGTAAGCAGACTGGATAAGATAGACTTGATAATCGGAGGATCGCCATGCACGAACCTGTCCATGTCCGGCAAGAGAAAAGGGCTTTCAACGAAAGAAGGCATGGAGGTTCTAGACTTACAAACGTATCTTGAATTGAAGGAGAACGGTTTTGAATTTGAAGGGCAATCCTATCTGTTTTGGGAATACATACGTATATACCACGAACTTATTAAGCGTGGTGACAATCCCAAATTCTTCCTTGAAAATGTGGAAATGGGAAAGAAATGGGAATCTGTGTTCAATGAAACAATGGGTAGGAAAGGAATACATATCAACTCCGCACTTGTATCGGCACAAAACAGAAGGCGCATATACTGGACGGATATTCATGACGATATTCCACAGCCGGAAGATAGGGGAATATTGTTAAGGGATATTCTTGAAGAAGAGGTTGATGAAAAATATTTCTTGTCTGACAAGATGATTGAATGCTTGAAGGGCAGGGTAAAGACGGAAAATGATCCGACATGTGTTGCGATGCGAGGGCGTGAATCAGCCTGCCTTACAACCGTACAAAAGGATAACCTGATAATTGTTTCGGGAACGATACGTGCATTTGGAGGGGTACATTTCCGTGAAATAAAATCGGGCAAATCATGCACACTGCTGGCAAGAGCTAGAAATGATGGAAACTCACAACCATGTGTTCAAATTGGTGCGAGAATTAGACGTCTTACCCCAACCGAGTGTGCACGGCTTCAAACCGTTCCCGAATGGTATATATGGGATGGAATATCCGATACACAGCGTTACAAGATGCTTGGAAATGGATGGAACATAGAAACAATAAAACATATCTTTAAATATATTGAAAAATGAACGTATTGAGTTTATGTGACGGGATATCTTGCGGACGTATCGCACTGGAAAGAGCAGGCATAAAGGTAGACAAGTATTACGCAAGCGAAATAAACGAGCCGTCTATCAAGGTTGCACTGGATAATTACCCCGATATAATTGAATTAGGGGATATTAGGAACTGGAATAAATGGGATATAAAGTGGAAAGATATTGATTTGCTGATTGGCGGAACACCATGTCAGGATTTCTCACAGTTAGGGAAAGAGAAACTGAACTTCGATGGAGAGCGTTCGGGATTGTTCTTTGAATATGTCAACATATTGAACCATATCAGACAGTTTAACCCTAACATAAAGTTCATGCTTGAAAATGTGAAGATGAAATCCGATTGGGCTGATTTGATTTCGTCACATCTTGGAGTAGACTATGTGTATATCAACAGTTCCGATTTCTCCGCGCAAATGAGAGCAAGATACTACTGGTGCAACTGGGAAATACCTGCATGGAAGGACAAGGGAATATTGTTCAAGGACATCATCACGGACGGGTATGTGGAGAAAGACAAATCATGGTGTATGCTTGAATCATGGAACCGTTTTGCCAAGAACCCCGAATCGTTGTTAAGAAGATATAAAAAATCACTTACACCGTTGATATTCAACTCACCCGACTGTAATCCAGAAAAAGGTTTCAGAACGCCCAATATTACGGAAGCGGAAAGATTGCAGACAGTTCCAGAAGGATACACAAAGTCAGTACAGCCACATATAGGGATGGGGCTTCTAGGAAATGGATGGACTGTAGATGTTGTTAGTCATATTTTTAAAGGACTTATATCATAAAAAAAGTCAGATAAGTGGATTTATTATGGAAATAAAGAATGGAATAATAATAGATGGTGTGTTGCATGAAATGAGCAAAACATTCAATGAAAATTTCGATTGCAGCGAATGTTCATTGTGTAAAGAATGCAATGAGTGTAAGATGGAGCATGAATCATACCTGTGTAATGTGATGGGATGTTTCTGTTTTGTCAATCGTGGCAAAGTAACGGATATTAAAACAGAGGAGGAAAAGAAATGAAACAGACATTAGAAAAAGCGGCTCATTCTTTTGCTGAAAGCAGAAGCAGCGGAAGTATGTTTCCGGCATATTATATGGGGTTTATCGCTGGCGCAGAGTGGCAGAAAGAACAAGCTATCGAAGTTCTTTCCTCCGTTTTAGAGAATTGGGTACATGGCGGTGATGCAGACTGTATCATTGCGGAGTTTGAGGAAAAACTAATGAAAACGAAATAAACACTCCCCCTTGCTGGTAAACGGCAAGGGGGAGGATTGTGTTTATAACCCCGGACCCATAGAAAGAAGCAATGTACTATATTTATATGCAGCACTGTTAAGGCTTACCCATACCCTTGCAGTTCCTACATTAATCAGTTCCGATGATATGAATATTTTCACCTTCTTGTCAATGCTGGAATTGGCGGATACTTGGAAATTTTCTATTGTTTCTCTTGATTCACCTATAACCATAGGATCTTCAAATTTCTTACTTGCAAACCTAGACATACAACTATTATTACGGAAAGAAATAAGGCTACTCGAACCGTTTCTTACTCTTACGGTAACTTCAATATATCCACTAACGGATGGCATCACTCCACCAATTATTGTTATGCTTACGTAAGAACCAACTATCTCTATATCTCTTTTACTTACCATTGGAACAGTGTATGCTATATGAGCAATATCGGAGTCATCCTGCTTCAATATAGCTGTACTAAGGAAAGGATAAACTTCCCAATCACCAGCAGTCATACCCCACGAGTTTACAGTAACCGTAGCGTATCCTGTTCCTATCTTCTTGTCGGCAGTAACACGCCTAGACATCTGACTGGTCTTGTGCTTAACATAGACACCGAAATAGCAATCAGCTATCTCGGCAAAGTCACCCATGTTAAGAAAATCAGTATCATGCCCCTCCGATGGCATCATTATAGCAGCGGAACAGACAAAATTACTACTTGTAAACTGATTGGTAGCAGTATCCGGGCAGGAGAACCTGCTTATCGGTGCACTAGCACGATGGTTGTATCCGTTAAAGTCGGTAAGGCGAAATGGAAACTTCCCTCCTGTCGGTGGGGTGTATTCCCATCCGTTCATGCTTCCATCAGCGTGTTTTGGCGCATCCCAGTATCCTGCCATTTGAAAAGGTTTGACACCACAGTTCCCATCCCATCCTTGCCACCATTTTTCATCTGGCCCAGGAGCAAGGCTTTCATATCTTACAGGCTTGTACCGTGCCCACGGGTTTATTTTCCCGTGGGTGTTTGCACAAGCATATCCTAACTCATAACCATCACTAGTAGGACCGATACCAAGGGTGGCGTAAACGTCACCAGCAAGGTTTATCGGGGCTGTAATCTTTCCATTAGAGTGACCCATGTTACTTTTCCTCCTGTTCTTTTACGGTAACATATCCCGAAACAAGCACAGTCTTTCCATGACAGTTAAGGATATCACAACAAATGTCACCTTTGATAACAATAGCATTACTAAAATCCCATCCATCTTTTTCGCTCATGGTATATATTATGCCACTTGCCCATTTATTACATTTCACATTACCTTCAATGTAAATGTCAACTTTTTTATTATTTTCTTCCATATCGCAAATATACTAATTAATTCCTAATCTCTTTTCCAATTCTCTTACTCTTTTCTTTAATCTTGTAACCTCATCATCGACTTCCTGCAAACCTTTCCACACAACGGGGATAAGTCTTTCATAATCTATGGTGTAATAGTCCTTGAATATGTCACTGACCCACTGACTGTAACCGCCGGAAAGTAAATCCTGGGCGATAAGACCATAATTCCATTTTTTATGATTGAATATCTCGGAATTTCTCTTGGCAAGATTGTTCCAGTGATATTTCACGCTCTGGAATTTGCGGATAATACCCATAGCGTCATAATCCTGAATATCGGTTTTCAACCTTATATCGGAAGAGGACGCTTTGGCGGTTATTGCTCCGGTTGCGATGATATTAGCGCTACTTGTAATATTATTTTTTGCATATATTCCTCCTTCGGTTGATATTGCAGTAGCTGTACTAAAATTAGTATTATCTTGATTTTGAACATAAAATCTCTTTCCCCCGAACACTCTCACCCATGAACTGTCTTGCATATATATACCACCTCCGTAGTTCTGATGATACCACCCTGAATTTCCTGTGCTTCTGAACCAATCGGAGCATTGGATGGAAGATGGGAGTTTTAAATATACATTTGAAGAACCGTTCACACTAACCCCAGCACCCGTATTGGCAGCGTTATGGTCTTGTATATAGAACGTTCTTGCAGAAGTCCACACATCCGCACTAGAAGCCCTACTGTCAGCCAACGTGGAAGCACCTCCTGCCGATACAGCCACAGACGTATTGGATGTGGATTGCAATACTCTCCATGCGGAAACGTTAGCACCATAAGCCCAATATTGGTATTGTATGTGCCCATCGTGATATGAACCAATCTGGCGCACTTGCAATTCAAAATTGTTTGTTCCTACACGTACAAGACGGATATTATCCATTCCTTTTGCGAATGTAGGAAGATAAAGGCGTGCTGAATTTGAAATATCTCCTACATTGCTGTCAGAAGCAGAAGGTCCACTTCTCATTTGGAAGATGGCGCAGAAGTGATAACTTCTGACTTCATCCTGTGCATGATTTCCATAGGCGTACCATATCCTTCCCCAAACCGTTACTGACCTATATGGTCCGGCTCCCGATTCAGAACAAGCGAATATCTTTTTCCAACCATTATCAGTACCACCTAGAGCGAACTGTAATGAATAAGTAGCGGTGGAATTATAATTTCTAGGTATATCCATTATATGCCAATTATCCAGTAAATCCGCGTTCAAGTTGGTATTCAATGTAGTGGAATTGCATTGGTAAGGCTGCTTGCCTGTGCCTACGGTAGATACGAACCTGCTCGATTCAGCATAATTACCTATTACAACCTTGTTATCTTGCAGTACGATATTACATAATACATTATTGCTTGAATTTCTTGAATCAATCCAAGCATCGGAACTTCCACCGCCCAATACCAACCGTCTAGCCGAATCCCAGTTTGCAGCAAGATAACCATGATGAGATATAATAGTATTGAATACATCTAATGCCCCTCTTCTAACATCCAACCACATGGCATTGTTTCCTTGTGCCACAAACATTCCGCTAATAGTAGGATACCAACCTATTCCATTCCAAGAACCAAAACGTAAATTCGCATCGGTTGAATAAGCCATGTCTGTTCCACCGTGAATCCAATTGCCCGAAGTTTTAACCACTCTTGTTCCATGAGGAATATAAAATCCTTTGTTAGTATCCATCGCCAAATCCCCTGTCATGGTGTCACCTGCTTTCTTTACGTAACGTCCGTCAAAATCAGACAGGTGCAATCCATCAACCATGTCTGCATTAAGATTACCCACAACAGTGTTACTTACCACAATAAATGGAGCCGTGCCACTTGCTACGGTAGACATAAACGGAACATAACTTGTAACCCTGTTCGCTACTATACCAAATAAACTTTTCAAGGCAGAACTTGTACATACGTCCTCCACTGAACCCGCTAAAGGTGATGTGTATGTTTGGAACAGGTGGGCAGCGGCTATATGGCGTATTCTATCCGGACCCGAACTACTTACATTTACAGCATCATTATCGTTATCTGGGTCATTCCCTTTAAATAATACCAGTTCACTGCTTTCTGTACCACCCCAAAGTCTTTCGGCAATAAATGTATGATTATAGCCACCCGGTGAATCTCCTGTCGTTCCGTAGAACAATATGGCATTTGGGGAAGTACCGTTTCCTATCTCCAAATTACCGCTCATCGTTATGCTACCTACGCCCGTCATATTTCCGCTTACGTTGGCTGTACCATCAAATGACTGACCCCATAAAGTCCTTGGGGTTTGCAATTTTTTGGCAGCCTCAGAAGAGTTCTGCAAGGGCGCAAATAAAGGATTTACATAAGTGCTCCATGACGGTGCTTTTGTATCTGCTTGGTATAGCGTTATATTCGTATTAGCCCCTCCGTATCGGTCATGGCTGTATAACAGATTGGCTTGTATTATGGAATAGGTACTTCCACCATAACAGTACAGTTCTATGTTTTTCTTTTCCGCATCATGATAGATACGTATGTTTGACCTATTGATATTGTATGATGCTATCAATAGACCTTCTACATAGCCACCACCTCTAGTTCTGATAATCAAAATGCCGAATAAATCATTAAAGGCTGAGTGCAATACAAAGCAAACGTCTGTCATTGTTTCCGTATTACGTATGGAGTATGTAGCTATTCTACACCATGCAGGTTCAGTGCCTCCTACCGTATATCCGTATTTTATAAGGGCGTTTGATGTGCCGAACGCATGGTATCCGTCCAACAAATCCGCGCTTAGATTATCTACGGTTGTATTGCTTGAAACTATCAAAGGTGATACCCCTGTGGCAACAGTCGACATGAATCTCGGTGCTCTTACATCATTTGGAGTGACACGTAAAACCAGCTTGTTGTTATGGTCTACTACACCAAACCCTGCACTTTCCGTACTGCTGCCTCTAAGGTTTCCTATATACCAGTATGTGTCATACCAATTAAATCTTAATCCGTTTCTTATAGAAGTAAGCCCTCCATCATCGTCCCTGATAACTCCGTTATCTTTATAGATATTGGTAATATCACAATTTTCCAATCCCTTGAATACGATTGAGCCGGGAGAAGATGCGGATGTAAGTGTTCCAGTCATAGTATCGCCAGTCTTTTTCACCCATCTACCGTCCAATACGGAAGTAGGGATATGACTTGCGTCTATGATTTTACTTGAATCAGCTTTTTTCAGTTCAGCCCACATAGCATCAGCGTCAAGTCCTCCCTGCCCGGCCATATCGTACAGTTTCTTTATCGTGTACGCATTAAACGTATTGTCAAGGTCTGAATCGGAGAAGGTTGTGCCGTCAGTAAGGTTTGCGAAGCTGTAAACGGTATTTACAACACCGCTACCACCACCGCTACCACCTGTTTTCACACCAAGAGCAGATACCCAACCGTCCGAGTAGAATCCTACCGTGTTTCCGTCTGTTCTATGCTTCACTCTCAGAGCCTTGTTTACAGAATCGTAAACAAGCTGGGCATCTCCTATCTGTATATATTCGTTTGCTGTAAGTCGTGCTGCGGAAACGCCACCTGTAAATCCTGCTGAAACGCCATTGAGGTGTCCTTGTTTGTTTATCTGTATCACTCCATCATCTGACGTGTCTCCATTAGGACGGAAATAAATCATTCCCTCGCTTCCATAGCTTGATATGACGGTATTACCTGCCGTGTTACGGAAAACGATATTTCCGCCATAAGACAGACCGATACCACTATTCATCAGAATATTCTTGGTAAATGTCTTTTGTCCAGATATGGTTTGGTTGGTAGTCAAGGTAACGGCATCAGTAATCCCGTACCCTGCCAGTGTGGTAGGATTATTACCGACTGTAACACGCCCATAGGTGTCTACTGTAACTTTCGTATATGTACCAGCCTTTACCCCTGTGGTGGCTAGTGACAATGTGCGGTTTGCGGACAGGTTTCCACCTCCCGTAAGACCAGTTCCTGCGCTTATCGTTATGGTTTTGTCCGCTTTCAGTGCAAGAAGTTCGGCTAGGTTGTCGCTTTCCGTAAGACCGTCAAGGAACGCTTCAAGTTCCTTCCATTTGTTAATAATGTTATCAGCATCGCTTCCTTCTAGGAAGTTGTTCAGCTTATTGCTTAACTGTGTTACAGTATTGTTAAGTGTGCCAAAATCCTGTTGTCTAGCGAATGTTTCCCCGAATACAGCAGTGATGGTTTTCCCGTCAGAACTAAGTGCCATGTTTGTTACGGCATTTCCACTTCCCGACTGGGTGATGTTTTTTATACCACCACCTTCCTTCGCCATTTTCCAAATCTCGTTTATCGTGTACGCATTAAACGTATTGTCAAGGTCTGAATCGGAAAAGGTTGTGCCGAGATTGGAAAAACCATATACGTTTTTCACAAGTCCGTCACCACCGCTTCCTCCGCTTCCTCCGGGAGATACGCCCAAAGCGGAAATCCATCCTCTGGTATAGAAGCCTATTTCCGTACTTCCATCTATATGCTCAAATGTGACTGCCTTGTTTACGGAATCATATATAATCTTTATATCGCCAACCTGCAACGCCTGTGTTTTCACCGTGCCGCTTATGTTGGCATCTACAGCATAAATATTCTCCCATCTCTTCGATTCAAGACCAAGTGTGGATGCGTTGTTCACGCTAGGAACTACATTTGCCGTAGACAACTGACCAGTAAATATCTTGCTTGCAGTAACTGTCTGTTCCGTATCAAGCGTTACAAATTTATTGTCAGGAATATGGGATATGTGAATTTTCTTTGTCGGATCATCCTTTCCCAACTCCTGCCACAATTTGTCCGTATTCATTCCGCCTTCCTTGGCTAGCTTCCATATCTCGTTGATGGTATATGCGTTGAATGTATTGCTAAGGTTGGAATCGTCAAACGTCTTACCTAAATCGGCAAATCCGTACACGGCCTTAATCAGTCCGCCTTCACCACCTCCCGGTTCTCCGCTACCACTCTGTGCGCCCAACGCTGATATCCATTGGTTTGTATAGAACGCTGACTTGCATCGTAACGCTTGGTTTACTTCATCCCATTCAAACCATCCGTTGAACTTCTGAAACGATGCAATAAGGTCATTAAGTAGCTGTTCAGAGAAAATATTTGTTCCGCTTCCCGTACCACTTCCACCTAATGTTACATTTGTCGTATTCTGTGTTGAAGCGGTCTGATTCTCCTGTGCCAGCCGTTCATAGAAAGACAGTATCTTTCTTCTTGCAATGGTGCATGAATATGACGGGAACATATTCTCCTTGGAATATTTAATTTCCAAAGACTGTATCTGCAACTGCATATCCACTATCTGACCGTTATCAGAGAAATCGAACACGCCTATTCCATCATCCCTTACCTTTAGCATATTTCCTTCTATGAAGTCAATGAAAAGGTTAGGATGCTCTGCGACAAATCCGCTAGATATGTCAAGTGAAACGGTTCGGTTCTCATGGTCATATCTTGACAGGTAGTCAAGAGCCGCCTTTTCAAGCGTGTTCTCAGCCATTGTCACATAAGATTCGGGCATGACGATATTCAGAATGACAAACTCCGTTCCTGCTGCAATTGAAGGAGATTTACCATCTGTGTAAAGGGGAAGTTTGGCATTGTCGCTATCTGTTCTGTAACATGATATTTTATATCGTGCCCCCTTGTTGAACATGGCAACATCCTCTTCCGTTTCTCCCGTATCACCGTTCACCTCACCGTAAAGAGGAATAATACCGTTTTTGTTTATCTTAAATTCCGTGCCTGTATAAGTTCCTGTACGCATACTGAACACCGCATCCGTCACAGAAGCGTATTTGTAATAGAACCTGTCCTGTGAACCGTCCTGATTACCGAAATGTATGTTGCAGGTCATTTCCTCACTAAAGCCTATCTTACAGCTTCCGGCAGGAACATCTGAATCAAACGTGAACTCAACACGTATGGTGACTGTCGTATTCTGACCTTTTTCTATATATCCTACAAGAGAGGTCTTGTCGTAAGGTATTTCAAGCATACCAGTAGCACCTTCCTCTCCGATAACAACCTCTTTCAAAGGAGAAGCCTGACCCAATACACGGTTTAAAACCATACGTAGGTTAATCTTCACCTTTTTCCCTACAGCATCACTTCCTATAGGTAATATACTGAAAAGCATCTTCCCGGAGAATGTGGCAGTAACCTTTACAGGCTGGTCATAATATGCCCTTGTACCATATATATCAAAACTCTCGAAATCCCTGTACTTGTCAAACATAGCATGGGGTTTGTACTGGGGCTGCACATTGTCGTTTATCTTGCCGGATGAATCACCGTCCTCATACACCTTGTACCCTAGGTTGAATCCGGGAGAGGTCATATAAATGAAGAAACTATCACTATCATCACTCTTTATAGGAGTAGACCCGATAATCTTATCTATCCGTGTAGATGCGCTAGCACCCTCACCTGCCACCTTTCCCGATTGAGGGTCTGGTTCTCCGTCAGACTTGTATGTATCCCATTCTGGAAGTCCTGACGGGTACAGATCACCAAGTTTTTTCCCTCTGATGGAAGGATATATCCCACTGAACGTGTTTGATATGGTTTTCCCTCTTACACCATAGTTCTTCAATCCGTATTCGCTGTCAATATAATATCTTATATTCCCGTCAGAATCATTCGGAAGAAGGATGTACGGGCAATAGCGTGATTCATCGGCAGGCTTAGCGTCTTTCTTGTATTCAGGCGGAACGTTTCTGCTTCCACCTTGTGGTATGATTCGGGTTATGACAGGTGTGCTTGTATCTACGGAAGAGGAAACTTTTACAGCGCCCCCACCGTCACCCTGCTTGAATGTCCAGTTTACGGACGGTCTTGTCTTGTCCGTAATGGTTATTATCCCACCGTTTGCTGTGGTTGAGAAGTAATAATTGAGATAAAACTTGTCATAGAAGTTCTTCAATGCTTCAAACAGGTTGGTGCCATCGGTTATATCAATCATATCCTCCGTCAGTTCGCCTTCTGCATCCACATTAAGCGTCCATGTACCAATGCCTGTATATCCTGCACCCAATGACGCATTGTAAGATTCTATATTTGCTTCGATGCGTGCGGCAAGCTGCTTTGCGTCACCCCAGAACTGGAACAGACCGCCATGAGTGTATCTTATCTTATTTATTTCCCCACCTGTTCCGCTTACTATGTCAAGAAACGCTACATTCTGCAAAAGCACCTCCTTACCGTAAAATAGAAGGGAGTATTTGTATTTCCCTGCTTCGTTAAGATTATCTCCCGATGGGGCTTGGTACAGGATGAATGTATTACCGTTATATACGACTGTATCGTATTCCGATTCACTCTTTGAGTTGTATGCCTTGAACTCTATCGGAACAACGGAAACGACTTCACAAGTCAATTTTCTCACTTCCTGCAAAGACGGGCTGTATGAAAAATCAGCACTCTCCGCAATAACCCTATTTCCTCTTTTAATCTGTAAAATCATTGGTCTTTAAAGCGTTGGTTGGTCAATACTGAAATTTAACGAAAATGTATAGGCGGATACAAGTCGGTCCGGGTTCTGCAAGTCCTGAACGTCCTGATAACTCAGCTTTGCACCTGTTTCAAATCCAGTGCATCTTATCACTTGCTTTGCCGATTCACCCCATACATCATTCCATATGGAAAATGAGGACGATCCGTAAGACGTACCTGGTAATGCAGGAATAACGTTGGTTATATATGAGTAGAACGAACGGATATTCGTCTTTACCGTTTCCACATCTCCCAAAGCGGCAAATGTTATGCTTCCTTCCGTTGGCTGGTAAACAGGCGTGACAGGTTCGTACACCTTCTGACCGTTCTTGTCATACCATTTTTCGGCATAGGCTTCCTTTCTTGTCGGCAAATCCCATAATCCCTTGCTTTCAAGTATATACAGCCTGTATGTGGCATACAAATCCTTTGCCGTATCGCTTCCTTTCTTTATAAAATATTTAGATATAGCCATTCGTGTACATTGTTTATTAGTGCAAAAATAACAAAAATAGTCTTAGAAACCATCTAGTTTTAAAAAATAATTCATTATATTTGCATCATAATCGGTGCTTTGGATGAGTGGTTTAGTCAACGGTCTGCAAAACCGACAACAGCGGTTCGATTCCGCTAAGCACCTCAAGTGATTGGATTTTTTTTGTTCATAATCAATCTCAAACGCCCTGCCGACTGTGAAGCTAGCAGGGCGTTTATTTTAGTCAATTATAACCTTTATCGCATTTCCGCCTGACCTTGGGGCAATGGAAACGACACTTAGGAGTGCTGTCTTTATCGCCATAGTTGCGGCAAGCTGCTGGGTGAGAACCTCCAACTGTGACTGCTGTATTGCTGTCATGTTCGTTCCTCCCGTTCCTGCCGAACCACCGTTTAACGATACCAACTGACGGAGTAGATCGCTTTGTACAACCATTTCGTATCTCATTCCGTTAAGATAACCCAATGCCTGGTTGAATGTATTCTCGTCAACTCCTGCAATGGCATTGGACAGACCTTCCGCATTTTCCTCTGTTTCGGTAAGCATTCCGCCTAGTGCATTGTTTATCTCATTGACTACACCTCCAGCTTCCGCAAAGGCTGATTCCAATGAACCCATTACATTTCCTAGTATTATAAGTTCATCCTTGTCTATCTTGTTGTCTGCAAACATACCACCTTTACCGTCTGCTCCGAACAATGTGGTCTGTACCTGTTGCATTGCCTTTTCTATGTACTGTTGCTGTACCCAACTCTTAACAACATCTCTCATAACGTCTGCCACAGTGTCCTTATAAGCCTTTGCAGCATCCTCACCTTTCAGCCATGCTTCGACAAGAGCGTCACCTATCTGGCTAGCCCAGTCTTTCAAGTCAATGCTGTACAATTCGCTGGCAAGCGTTTCCGTATAATATCTTATCTCATACTCCAATTCTTTTATTGTCTGTTTGTAATCTTCTACTTTTTCTCTATCTGACTTTTTCTTATCTTCTTCGGCTGCTAGAATATCCTTTTGAATTTGCAACTGTTCTTTTAGGTTGGAAACCTGTTGGGATGTCACCTCATCAAGTTTTGCCGGGTCTATAATGTGCTCAAATTCCTTTTCAAGCATATTATAGATATTGGTCAACTTCTTTGATTCAAATTCAAGATTCTCTATATGCTTTTGAAGCCTTTTGTCATGCTGCCTGTTAAACGTTGCAATAACGTCAAGCGGCATTGATATAGCCGAGCCTATTGCGCCAAAAAGGTCACCGCTTTTAAATGAATCCCATGATTTCTTCACGCCTTCGTTCATAACTCCCATAGCCTCCGAGAACTGGTTCATTTCGCGCATAAAGCCGCTGTCAGTATCCTTACCCATAGAATCCATAAGATTGGACACGGATGCTATTATCTGCTGTATAGCCCTTATGGCATTGTATATGTTGGTTATGATAAAGTCGATAAGATTTACCGTCTGCAAAGCGTTTTGTGCGGCAGCCATCATTCCTTTACCAGTCTTGACAGCTTCCTGTCCGCTCTTGTATCTTGATTCGGCTTCCGACTTGGCACTCAAAGCGGCATTGGCAGCTTCTTCATCACCGTTCTTCATCGCGTCCTCGTATGCCTTGGAAGCATTTTCTATGTCAGCCATAGCCTGTTGCATATCATTCATGCCTGCCATCATCTTTGACTTTCCTGCATCATAACGCTTGTTGTACAGACCGTCAAGACCTTCCTTCATGTACGTCTGAAAGTCAGACTGGTTGTTCTTCATCATCTTCTCTATCTGCTTGTCCACGCGTTCAAGTTCTTTCATGTATTCCTTTGCGCTGATAGCACCAGATCTAAATGCACTGTTGAGCATTTCCCTTACCTTGTCGGCAACGGTATTTGCAGCTTCCATAGACATCGCTTCAACAGCACCGAAGAAGTTCTGATAGTCTGTGGTCAGCTTGAACAAGTCCATCTCTTCGCTTTTCTGCAATGCGGAAATTAAGGATGCGTTTTCCATCCCCTTTGCTCCTTCAATCTTTTTACGGTACTTCTCTCTGATGATATCAACCTGAGTATAGTAGTCACCGTATTTTTCAAGGTCATTAGCATATTGCTTTGCCATCTCACCAAAGTAGCCTTTCCATGCGTCAATCATTCCTTGTATAACCTCTTTCTGATCTTCTCCGATATTCTTATTCCCCTTAATTGCCTCCTGTATCTGATTGATATACTGGTTCATTGAGGTAAATGAAGAGGTGTCGGGCACAACAGAAACGCCAAGGTCAAGATTCATTCCTGCCAATGCGGATTGCAGATTATTATATATACCTGCCGCAAAACTTTCAGCCATAGTGGATGTGTCACCACTAAACTGAACCGCAAGGTCTAAGGCAAGTTCGGAATCACCCGTTATCCCAAGTATGTCACTGTAAAAGTCATACTTGTTCCTGTATCTGTCAAACTCATCCGTAATTCTTTTCATTACATTCTTGGCTGCATTAACATAAATTTCAGAGGACAATTCGGCTGCTTTCCTTGCATTTTTAACAGCATCCTGTGGAACTCGTGTTTCCAATTCCTTTGCTGCCTTGTTATAATTGTCAACAATAGCCTGTTTGTCATATACAATATCCACGCCAAGTTTTAACGCCTGTGAACCGTAGATGGATTCAATCTGCTTTTTGGCTTCTTCCTTACCTATGTTAATGCTCAAATCCTTGAACTTGGAATAGGCGGATTCAAGCAATGACAACCTGTTTTTCCAAAGGTCAGCAAGAGGATCTCTTTTTTGTGCTTCCTTTTTCTGCTTTTCCAGTTCAAGGTTGAATTGTTTTGCTGTTCCCGTAGCCTTTGACATCGCTTCGTTGGCAGCGTTAAACTCGCTTATTATTTGCCTTAATGTTTCAAGTTCTTCAAGGTCTACCAATCCTGTCAGTTCGTATTTATCCCCTACTTTTTTCAGTTTACCCTCTTTGGAAAATTTGTCAATAGTTCTCTGATAGTTTTCTATTGTACTTTTTGAATCCTTATATTCCTTTTTTACGGCATTAAAGAAATCTTCTACAGTCTTTATATCTGACGTTTTGATTGTTATAGTCCACGCTTTTCCTGTAATCTCGTCAAGAGATTTCTTCCATCCTGTCAATCCTGCTTGGGCTTCCCTATCATCAAGTTCAAATTGAATACGCCATCTTTCTTTTGCCAGTTCGTTTAATTTCTTTCTAGCATTTTCCCCTAATTCATTAGCTACTGCAAATTCATCAAGATGTATCTTTAATTGTTTCTGTTGCTCATCAGTAAGGTTTTTTACATCTATATTACCAAATACATCTTTAAGTTTTTTCTCAGTATATTTTGCAAATAAATTAAATGATGATTCAAGTTTTTTTACTTCATCCGTAATGCCCATCCTCAATTTCTCATACTCCTTCAACAATTCCTCACTGTCAAAATGGGTTTTGTTCTTGAATATTTCAAATGTCCGTGCATCTCCTGACGTTTCAGCCAAAGAACGTATCTTCTCTACAATAGTAGCCGCCGAAGCCCCTTTGTTTATCAGTTCGGTAAGTTCGTTTCTCCATTCCTTAGTACCCTTACCCATGTTTATAATTTCCTTGGATGCCTGTACTATCTGACCACGAAACTCTTCTATATCCTTACTTGCCGAAGTTAGTTTTACAGACGATTTCTCATAATCTTTAAGCATATCGGAGAATGAATCACCAAATACGCCTGTAGATGTTGCCTTGTCTGCCTTGAACAATATATCCGCATTTTCGGCAGCACGTTTATAAACTTGCTCTAGTTCCGATGCTGACTTTTGCAAATATTCCACACGTGATTTCTGATCATCTATCTTCTTGCTGTTCTGTATTATATACTGCCCCATATTGCCATATTTAGACAATATTCCAGTCAGTGTTTCCTCATACGACTGCAACTGTTTCGTATCAAGCTGTTCAAGGTTTTCCGGGGTGAGTTTGTCGAAGTTTATCTTGTCAAGGTCTTTTTGCAAGTCACTGTATGATTCGCGGAAAGACTTTGCACTGTCCTTTATCTTCTGATTGAACTCTTCCGAACGTGCAGACATAATATGAAACGCTTCCGCTACAAGCCCTGCAACGGTAAGTATTGTCATAAGAGGATTAGCCTTTATCGTAAGCCACAATGTTTTCAATGAATTTGTCAAACCGAATGTTGCCAGTTTAAATCTATTCATCAACATTGTCGTTTTTGTCATAGACAACATTCTTGCAGCTTCCGCACCTGTCAGTTTTAGTTCGGTGACAAGAAGGTGACGTTCAGCCTGTGTCAACATATTGGTGGCAAGAATACGTTTAGCCATCTCTGCCGACATCTTTCCCGAATTAACGGCAGCAGCTATCTCTACGGCAGACAGCTTGGATGCTGTCGCTATCTTCCATCTCTCGGCAGTAGTGAGCGTTCTGTACATCGCAGCCTGTTTAAGCAACTGTGCTTCCCGTAATTTCTCAGCCTTAATTGCATTAGTTGTTGCAACAACTTCTTTTCCCAGCATAGCCGTTCTAGCCATCTGCAATCCTTTCAATGCGGCATATCCGACAGCAACGCCCTCTATTGCTTTAGAGAAGTATCTCCAGTTGTTCATTGCATCGGTTATGCTTCCAACGATACCTTTCAGAACGGAATCATTCGCCTCGCCTATGTCATTCATCATAATCTTGTATGAATCGGCAAGGTTACTTACCATACCTTTCAAAGATGCGGCTTGTATTTCCTGCATCTTGTAGAACATACCACCATCTTCCGTCATTGTGGTAAACATCTCCCGAATATACTCGAAAGGAATCTGACGTGTTGATATGGCGTTGAACACATCATCAGTAGTTTGAGCCACGCCTCTTACTTCTTCCAGTTTCTTTCTCAATGCGTCCAATGCAGGAATACCAGCTTCTGTCAACTGGCGTAATTCCTGTCCCCTTAACACACCTGCGCTTCTTATCTGGCCATAGGCAAGAATGATACGTCCCATATCAACGCCAAGACCTGCGGAAACGTCCGCAAGGCTTTTCATTGTACCGTACAATTCATTGACAGGTATCTGGAATGCTGCAAGCTGTTTGGTATATCCAACCAAATCACTGAACTGGAAAGGAGATATTACAGCAAGACCCTTAATCTGACTGAATATCTGGTCAGCCCGTCTTGCATCCTGTATGATGGCACGCAATGACACTTGTTGTAACTCGAACTCTCCACGAATGGCAACAAGTTCCTGAAACATATCTCTGAAAAAGTAGAACCCGGCATAAGTCTTTATCGTATTGACAAACTCACGCATCATTCTGCTCTGCTTTGTCAGTTCCTCGGTAAATTCCTTTGAACTTGCGGCATTTTTCTGATTGGTCTGCTGCATCTTTGTTCCATAGGATGTAGCTTCGTTTACAAACTTGTTATGCTCCTGTATCTTCCTGTTGAGAAGAGTAAGGGTACGGTTATAGTTTGCATCAGTCGTATTAAGTGCATTACGCCTGTTTGTCAATTCAGAAATAAGATTGTTAGCCTGATTGATAGACGTAGGATTGATATTAAGCAATTCATTCGTTGATGTTTTTCTTAAAGATGATTGCAACTTCTCCAATCTGCCTTGCAATTTCTGAATAAGAGCGTCAGCCTTTGTTATCTGATTGCTGTTTAAAGGAACTTCAACCTTGAATTTAATCAATAGTTCAAGGCGTTTTTGTATGGCAGCAATTTTCTTGTTCAAGTCCTCAGCACTTCCCTCCGGCATACCAAGGGCAAGTCCAGACTGACCAGAAAGGTATTGTAGATACTTCTGATTGGTCTGCTGCATCTTTTTATTCGCCTGTTCCTGCTTTGATGCTTGTCTATCCATCTCCTTTGTCCGTGCAATCTCCATCTCGTATTGCTGGCGTAGAAGATTAAGTTGTCTCTCATCGGAAATGGACAATTTGGGCGCACTGTTAGCAGTAAGGGAATATGCCGTTTTCAATCTGTTCAATTCAGCCACAAGATCATCTATCGCTTTCTTCTGATTTTCAAGATTGGCTTTTCTTGTAGCCATCCCCTTATCTCCGCCTGCATTTCCTAAGTTACGGTAAGTCTTTTCCAGTTTGTCATACTCTCTTGTCGCTTCGACAATCTTGTTTGACAACCCTTCCATCTGAACAAGTATATCCATTTTCTTGTTTGACTTACCTTTCCCTACCTTGGACGCGTTTTCATTCGCTTTGTTTATCTTATCTACAACCTCGCTAAGTTCGTCATTCATTTTGCCTATATCGGTCAACATAGGCTTGAAGGACATCTCCTGGTTAAAGGTGTCCTGCAACTTCTTCTGTATATCCTTTATCTGTTTGTCAAGACCGGAATCATCTAGACCGATCTTAAACTTTAATGCTCCTAAATCAACATCAGCCATAGTTATTATTTTTTAATTATTGCAAAAATAGCAAAAATAAGCACAAGAGCATGATTTACAACAAACAAAAATCCATTAGTATTTTTTAACATATTAAAAATTGTGGATAAAAACGATTATGTTATCTTTGCAATAAAATAATTTTTTAACTATGGCTATAGAAGAAAACAAAGTAACACTCGTTGGCGTAAATTCAGCCAGCGTAACATTCAGCAATGAAGCTAATGTGGAAAAACAATACAAGGTGAATGCGAATGTAAACGTATCAAACGGAAAAAACATTGATTCATTTGATGGCGGAGAGGTGAAATCGCTTGAATCAGAAAACCAACTAGCTACATTCTATTTCAATCAGAATGGTGGTATCGCAATCAACTACAACGATCATCCCGATTTGGAAGCACAAATTGCTATCATTACCATCATCAACTCTTTCGTAACAGGTGTGAAAAAATACATTAACACGAAAGGCATCTCATCAGTTTCAATCTAAAAAATGCAAGAAAAATGACGAACCAAGAAATGTTTTTAAAGAGATTAACTCTCTTGAATATCCCCTTATCACTAGAAGGGAAGGAACTTCCATCAGAACTGAAAGCAAAAATCATGCTTATGCGTGTCGCTTACGACAAAGCTGCAAAAGCATTCGATGATGATATGCAACAGGTTCTTAAAGAAATAAAGAAGGAAGGATATGACGAGCGCGCACAGAAAATCAATCGCATGAAAGAGATTGACGGTAAGGAAGATGCGACAAAAGAGGAAAAGAAAGAAGCGGATGAAATCAGAAAGACAGAAGAAGATTTCAACAAGGAAACAGAAGAGTTGAACAAGGCATACTCCGAAGCATACCAAGAGAAAATGAAAGAGGAATGTGATATGAAGCCTAGAAAATTCGCTTTTGAAGGATTCGCTAAAATCATTGAACTTATTGGTACTGACGGTGCAATTAAAGTGAAATGGAACTCTCCCGAAGCATTGGAAATACCGAAGGAGGAATTTATCTCGCTTATCGCAACAAATCTTGTCGATGAATAAGCCATTTTCTATATTGCTATTTTTTTTGTTACTGTCGTGTTCTTGTTCACGCAAGCTACTTCCATCTTCGACAAATACAACTATAGTAGACCACAACACGACAGTAACGGAAAGAGTAGTATGGCAATCAAAAATAATAACTCTTCCAACAGAACACATACAACATACAACATTTGAAGATAGTTCACACTTGGAAACATCATTAGCCGTATCAGACGCTAAAATAATGTCGGATGGCAGGCTTTTTCATAGTTTGAAAAACAAGAAAGACTTTCTACAAGACAGCATCCCATCCTTGGAAAAAGAAACGGTAGTGACGAAAGATTCGATAATAACCGTGGAGAAAATTGTAGAAGTAAAGGTAGAAAAGGAATTGTCTAAATGGCAAAAAATACTAATCAATCTTGGATACATAGGTATCGGTTTCATATTGTTTTCAGGTTACAAAATAGCCCGAAAGTTCGTGTAACTTTCGGGCTTATTTTATTTATCTACTGAACTAGGTGCTGGACCACTATCCTTTTTCATCCGAAGAATCACAGGATCGGTAATGTTATGGTAATACCCATCTGTATATTTATACACGATAGATAATTATATACAGTTAATTATACACTTATATAAATACCTAACAATTTTTGTTTCTACATATCGCTGGATTTTATGAATATAGCTCTCATGCTTAAATTTGTCCATAGATTTTGCCCAGATTGTTGTACTTGTAAATTAACACGAACCATTTTAGATATACCTGTAACAAAATCTTCAAAGGCAGATCCAACGGTTACATAAACAGTCTTAGTTTCTTTACCAGAAAGTATTATGTCTGATGTCATAGGATTCATGTCTATTCCTGTAACAAACTCAGCATTATAATATCTAGATACAGAATCGCTTCCACCTGAATTAAGAGTACCGTTAACTTCTATACGAAATCTATATTGTTTGGTTATGTTAGTATTCCCCTCTCTTTTATTAGTAACCGTAAACTTAAATAAAATATTTGAATATTTAGTATAGATATCAAACGGGTTGCTAGGATTTATGCCAGCAGTAAGATCATGCCAATTCATTTGACCATAATATGCAATACCGTTAAGAAGAGCAGATATTAAAGGTTCATTTACTATTCTAAATATCATAACAGGATAATTGTCATTATCCCAAGGAATAGGAACGCTCATAGGATATGATTCATCTCGTAGGTAAAAAAGTGCATAAATATTTCTCCCAATATCAGATTCAGAAAATCTAAATTCTATTTGAGTACCCATTCCTCCGTTTTCAATAGGCGTACTAGCCAAAATAGTTCTTATAACAGCAGGAACAGGCATAGTAGTAAGCGGATTTTGATAATACAAATCAACAGCTAATTTAAGTTTAGAAACTGTATGGCTTAACGCATAATCCAAATCACTAAGGACTATACTATTGTCTGAAACTTTCGTATAACGTACTTGATATAAATATACCGTCTGAGCTTGATAATTTACTGTAACAACATCATCTTTAATTACGCGCGTCCTTAAAAACGTTTCCGCATTATGATAATACCCATCAAAATCCAATAGCCTAAATGGTTCGCTATTTCCACCTCTTGGAGGCTCATATTCATAAGATGTATTATTTTTGTAACTAGACAATACATCCCCATTGACATTTACGTTCAACCCGCAATTAGCATTATTATCACCTTTCCACCAAGTATCTAATTTTAAGTTTATAGCCATATCAGCATATCTTACAGGCTTTTTCTTACTCCATTTATTTATTTTCCCATGCGTATTTGCACAAGCATATCCCAAATCATAACCATCACTAGTAGGACCGATACCTAGAGTAGGATATACATCACTATCCAATCCTACAGGTGCAGTGATTTTACCGTTAGAGTGACCCATAATCA
>UMIE01027178.1_pt1 | contig 31462 bp, 19 predicted proteins | sample 1965711 | NCBI WGS metagenome assembly UMIE01 (sample SAMEA4836116, study PRJEB28245) | human gut metagenome | biome: gut microbiome; material: fecal sample | place: Denmark | collected 2008 | reverse complement strand
GCCAGTGTCTTTTTCAGTACTTCATCAAGTTCATAGGTTGCTACTCCCAACGGGCGGTCAATGCCTTCAAAAGCCCACTTTACCACGGTCTCGTTTTTCGACTTGCATACCAGCAATCCTATACTGGGGTTGTCATTGTCATCTTTTAAAAGATGGTCTGCCGCCGATACATAGAAGTTGAGTTTACCGGCAAACTCAGGTTCAAATTCCACGACTTTAAGCTCAAGCACGACATAGCATTTCAGTTTTGTATGATAGAATACCATATCCGGAAAGTAGCTGGTTCCACCAGGCATACGGAGTTCCATCTGGCTCCCAACGTATGCAAAACCTGTACCTAATTCTAGCAGAAACCGACGGATATTGTGTTCTAAGGCTTCTTCAAGCATGTGTTCATTATATGGTTCTCGCAACGTAAGGAAATCAAAGTTATAAGGGTCTTTCAATATTTCTTGTGCCAGTTCATCTTGCGGTTGTGGCAACTTGTTGTTGAAATTGGTTTGCGCTCTTCCTCGTCTTTCATAAAGGCCTGCTTTCTGCATATTCATCAGGGTGGCGCGACTCCAGTTGTCGGCAATCACTTCGTTTATATAGAACAATGCTTCGTCCACGCTCTTACTCTTGGCCATGATTTCAATGTGATGTCCCCAAGGCACAAGAGCGAATTTTTGTGGCATGGATAATTCGCCAACAAGTTGTTGGCAAATTGACTCATTATCACTTGTATAGAATCTGAACCACTGTGCCGCATATCGCAAGTTGGTGTATGACAATCCTTTCATATCAGGAAACTCATCTCGCAAATCAAAGCTGAGCTGTTGCAAAACACCACTTCCCCATGCTTGTTCCGCTTTCATCTTTACAATGTCACGACCTAAGCTCCAATAGAATTCCAGCAGTGTACCGTTTACTTTGATGGCTGCTTTTATCTGACTGTTTCGCAAACGAGATTTGATATCGGCAAACCATTGCTTATATTCTGCGGTTATGGCAAATTTATCTCGCTTTACGAAATGAGGTTTTTCTTCCTTGTTATTGCTTGCTTTCATGGTCTTATATTCTATAATGTATCAGCTTACTTTAATCTTGCCTGTCACTACATTGGTGATAAGGCTTTGTTTCAGTTCTTGAAGGTAAGCAATTTTTTTCTTTTGGGTAGCGACAATGTGGTCTATCTTTGAACATTTTATGTCAAGGTAGGTGGCGATTTGTTGTTGCTCGTTCGGACTGGGCAGTAGAACATAGAAATTTTTGAATGATTCTCCGGAGAGTCCTTCGCGATTACCACCTTTAAGCAATTGTCTTAATTGCGTTTGCCCTACAAATGATTGAAGACAATACATTAAGAATGTTGGTAAAATATTCTTTGGACGAACGATACATACATGTTGATTAACGTTAGCTTCTCCAATGCCTTTAGTGAAGCGGCAACATCTACCAATAGAGGCTCCTGTTATGTTGAACAAAATATCATCAACTTGCACTTTTGTACCTTTCATTTGTTCATGAATGGAAGGTACAATGTGTACGACATCATTTAGGCGTAGTCCATCATTATACACATTTTGACTCCTTAAAAATACAACTCCTTCGTCCACATACACTTCACTACCACCTTTGGGAGTACTGCCACTGCCGATTTTTGATGTAACAAAATTAAGACGAGGAATTTCCCAATCTCTTGGAATATCGCCAATCCATTTCACCCCACTATCTTTGAGTGGTGCATTGGGATTCAGTCCTCGTGTCACGGCACGAGTAATAAGTGATTGTTTAAGTTCACCAAGATATTCTATTTTCTTTTCTGCCTTAGCAATCATTTGGTCCATCTTTTCCGTCTTGGCATCCAAGTAGTCTGCAATAGCTTGTTGTTCGAAAGGAGGGGGAAGAAAATACCGCATTGACATTATGAAGTTTGAAGAAACGCGAGGCATTTTTGTGCCAAATGTAGAGCCATCGGCTTCTTTTGTGAAACCATCAGAAAGCATAACATATCTTATATAAGAAGCAGAGTTTGTATTCTTTGCTCTAAATACAAAAAAATCTCCAACAGCATTGCCATTAAAAGTAGATAACCACACTTTTTTTAAATAGGGGCGTAATTTCCCATAGATAACATCCCCTACGTCAAAAGCAATGCCATTTCCCTCAAATTCTGAATTCGTTTCGATGAATTTTCCTGTCGCACATTCAATATTTTCTAAGCCTATTTTATTTTCTGAGAGTGAAGTCTGTGTCTGTAGGCTTATAAAATCTTTGAAACGGCATATTTCCCAGTGTTTTGGCACCTTACCCAGCCACTTTACTCCGCTGACTTTATATTCTTCGTAAGTTTTCATGATAGCTTTTAATCATTAATCAGTGATTGTATGCTCTGTTCCTCATCTTCTTCGAGAGCCCGAATATCCGCAAGGATATCCTCTACTGAACGCAGCGGCTGATATTCATAAAACAGTTTTGAAATGGGGAACTCGCAACCTATCTTGTCTTTCTCTCTATCCATCCATGCATCAGGAGCAAAGCGAAGCACCTCGTTTTGAAAATACTCTTGAATATCCGTCTTGAATGGAATCGATTCATAGTCACGCAAATTAGTGTCAGCTACCAAGTCGCTGCTATCATCAAGTGGTATGACATGAACCTCGGGAGCTGTTTCAGACACTTCACCAAAGAAGGTGCGACAATCTTTGATAAGTTTTGCGGTAGTCTTTATCTTCTTCGACTCCAAGTAAGCAAAGAACTCAGCATCGGTGCGTTCTGTATCAATATCGTTCAACGCAACGATGTTTGCCAAAGCTTCGCTCCGCTTCTTTTCATCGAGCGCAGCATACTTTGTCTTCACATCCTTATATATAAGACGAAGAGAGCGTTCAACAGTAATGTAAGTGTAGAAGAAATCATCCTTATCCATAAGTTTTGCATTGTCGCAAGTCTCAAAAGCATGATAGATACGACATATTTCATTTCGACCATAATCGCTGACCAAGATATTCTTCATACCGAGGTTCTTGCGCATAGGCTGGACGTACTCGTCTTTTGCTGCATTTATCAGTAACACTTTATTCTTGTGGCTTTCGGGCTTCTTGTTATCAAATATCCAAAGATAGGTAGCGATACCTGTGCCATAGAACAAACCGCCGGGCAAAGCAATGATAGCGTCAAGTAAATCATTGTCAAGCATGTGCTTGCGAATATTGCTCCAACCGGAACCTGCACCACCGTTAAACAGTGGTGAGCCATTAGAGAGGATGCCTACGCGACTGCCTTTGGGATCCATCTTATGAAGCATGTGCAAGGTGAATAGTAACTGGCCGTCGCTCTTGTCGGGCAGTCCCGGAGCGAAACGACTGTTTTTATCTTCCGCTTCGGCAGAAACAGAATCGTATTCACGTTTCCAGTCCACGCCGTACGGAGGGTTCGCCAGCATAAAGTTGAACTTTTGATCGCGGAATTCATCGATGAGAAGGGTATCACCTACAGCGATACCCTTTGCCTCGTCACCCTTCATGATAATATCACTCTTGCAGAGTGCGTATGTTTTGTCGTTTAATTCCTGACCAAACAGGTTGACGGTTACATCCACTCTACGCTCCTTCGCCGTTTCCTCTATAGTATCTTTGGTCAACGTCAGGATGCCGCCCGTACCACAGCAGGGGTCATACACAGAGATTATCTTACCATCTTGGTAAATCTTATCTTCTTGACCGAGCAGAGTAATCTCTGTCATCAAGCGAACGATGTCGCGAGGAGTATAGAATTGACCGGCGCCGATACCTACAGACTCTTTTGCATAACGAATGACAATTTCGAAGACAGTACCCATCATGTGGTTGTCTACTTTGTCGGGACTGAGGTCGATGTTCAGCACAAAAGCTTTAGTCACTTGAAGCAGAAGATTCTTTCGGGCAAGGTTTAAGAAGATATCGCTCAGGCTCGCATTTTCACCTTTACCGGTGAAGTTTTTCAGAATTTCACGGATGTTCGGACTGAAGCCTTCAAGATAGGTCTTGAAGTTATTCGTCAGGTCGGCGGGAACTGTTATCAACTTAGAGAGTGACAGACCGCTCGTATTGTAGAATTTGTAGCCGGCAGCATCCATGAGCATCGGCATCATATTGTCGATATCCTCTTGTGAGGTCTGACCAAGTTCTTCCAGTTGCTTCATGTTAGCTGCCACACGGCTTTCTGAACCTACAAGTACGCAGTCCAGACGGCGGAGGAGAGTGAACGGAAGAATTACATCCTCCACGTCCTTATTGTCATATACATTGCGAAGGAGTTCCTTCACGTTCCATATCATCTGGCCTAATTCTTCTGCTGTCATATTGTTTTTTTCATTGTTCGTTTCTTAGTCATATTGCGTATAGTCTTTTACTTAAATGCAAAAATAGTGGATTATTCTCAAATTCTTTTCTTGTTGACTAAAAATCTGTTTCCGTTTACTAGTGTCTTATTCCAAGCCGCTTCTTGGATATAGCTAAGGCTTTTCATACGGATGATTATGCCTTTCTATACTGAATACTACTACGTCCCACTATAGCAGGATATACGTCCCACTGCAATAGGATGTACGTCCTGCTACGGTGGAACGTACGTCCTGCCGTAGTGGGACGTAGTAAATGTCTGTAAAAAACGCCTTAATGGTAGGGAAGAAAACGCTTAATGCTGCGGAAGGAAGATGGTATGCCTGTGATAGGGCTTCAGGGTATCAGCAACGAACTGTCGCCATAGCTTAGGAACCTGAAATCATGCTCCAAGGCATAATCATAAATCTTTCGCCAGTCTCCTTTCACAAAAGCAGAAACCAATAGCAGTAATGTGCTTTGCGGTTGGTGGAAATTGGTAACCATCTTTTTCACTATCTTGTATTCGTAGCCCGGAGCAATGATGATTTGCGTACTGGTGTGCAATGTTTCCATGTGGTGACGGTTCAGATAATCGAGTATATGCTGTAAAGCCTGTATAGTGCCGATGCCATTTTTCTCTTCGTAAGGCATCCATTGCTGCACGTGCAGTTCTTCCTGGTTGGCATCGGGATTGCGGCTGATAGCTACTCCTATATAATACAGGCTTTCCAAGGTTCTCACCGAAGTGGTTCCTACGGCAATGGCATGCCCTCCGTGTGCAATCAGTTTCTCAATGGTCCGTTTGTTGACGGAGATGTATTCCGTATGCATTTCGTGTCCTTCTATTTCTTCACTTTTCACGGGCTTGAAGGTGCCTGCACCTACGTGCAAGGTCAGTTCTTCGCGGTCGATACCGTGGGCATCCAATGCTTGCAATACGCGTTCGGTGAAGTGCAGTCCGGCGGTGGGGGCGGCTACCGACCCTTTTATTTTGGAATAGACCGTCTGATAAGTTTCTTTATCGCTTTCTTGTGTGTCCCGGTTGAGGTAGGGAGGAATAGGCAGTTCGCCCACCACTTCCAGCAGGTCGGCAAAGGTGATGCTGTCATCATTCCATTCAAAATCTACCCAATGGCTTGTGCCGCGACATTCACCGCGTGTGGCAGTCAGTGTCACCTGTTTCCCTTTCACGTCTACCATGCGGCTCAGTGCTCCTTCTTTCCATTTCTTCAGATTGCCAATCATGCAGAGCCAGCTGCATTTTTTCGTTTGCTGGAAGGACAGTACATAATCGTTCGGCTGTATCGGCTCCAGACAGAACACTTCAATCAGAGCTCCCGTTTCCTTGCGAAAGTGCAGGCGTGCCTGAATCACCTTTGTATTGTTGAATATCATCAGTTCGCCCTGCTCCAGATATTCAGGCAGCGCAGTGAATGTATCTTCGCTTACTTCGCCGTGGCGGTATACCAACAGCTTGGATTGGTCACGTACTGCCAGCGGAAACTTCGCAATCCGTTCATCGGGCAGCGGGTAATTGTATTCGCTTATTTTGATATGTTTTGTATCTTCCATTTGATTTCGTTTCATAATTTGCGCAAAAGTACCGATGTTTGCTCTGCACATTGTATATCAGTTTTTTATTTTTTTAATGTAACCAAACTCGTACGTGCATGTTTCTCATCGAACCTGACAAAGGTAACAATTATTTTTTATCTGATTCATCCTCCTTTCATTTTTTATCCTTTTCAATTCTTCTCAAATCCTTATATTATGAGAAAAGAGGATCTACCGGGGTAACCCTGTTTCAGATGATGGGTGGGATATTTATTCGAAGGTGATGAAATCGGAAGTAATTATAGTGGTGGATGTAATCGGCACTGATGGTATTCACCGAACGGTTGTTTGTTGGGCGGTGCAAAATCGGGAAAAGTCGTAAAATCCTATTTTTTTTCGTCTAAAAATGTATCTTTGCGCCTGATATGGCAACAAAAAGAGTGCTTGTAGATAGGAATTTTGGCCGCGTCATTATGCGTACACACCGTTTGGCATGTCATTTATCATGTTATCAGATGATGTAACCATTTCATTTACCGGGCTATGTATTGTTGCATGAATTTTCCCATACCCGTGGAATGAACTTCACAAGTTCAATACGGATTTTTAAGTTAAATGCTATAATCTACTACGATGGAACATGTAATTTATATTTCTGATGAAACACCGTATTAGAGTTACTGATTTTTATTGTTTATAACTTTAATGATGGCTATGGAAAAACTTATTATAGAGCAGTTGAAGCAAGGAAACGAAGATGCTTTTAAATACATATATAAACAGCATTATGTATTGCTTTGCCGTTTTGCGAACCAAATGTTGGCTGATGCTGCTCTGGCTGAGGAAATAGTGGATGATGTGATTTTTTATTTGTGGGAGCACCGGGACGATATTGAAATTGAATATTCAATTCGTGCATACCTTATGCGTGCCGTCCGTAATCGTTGTTTGAATGAGCTGAATTCGTTAAGGAGGCGGGAGGAACTTTTGGTTTCTTCATTTTTTCTTCCGGAAAATATGGAATTTCTGGATCGGGTTTTTGTCGAAGATGAGCATCCTTTGGGTTATTTATTGGAGCAGGAATTGGAAAGTGAACTGATTCGGAATATTGAAGAACTTCCTTTAGAATGTCGAACGGTGTTCAAAAAGAATCGTTTTGAACAGAAAAAATACGAAGAAATAGCAATAGAACTTAATATCTCGGTAAACACGGTTAAATACCACATGAAGAAAGCATTATCCTGTCTTCAGCAACGGATGGAAAAGTACCTGAAACTACTTGTTCTCTATGTTTTTTTAGGAAATTGAAAAAAAACTTCATTTTGACTACCCTTTAAAACTTATTTTTTGCCTTATATAATAACAGCACTTAATATATGCAGATGAAAGAAGAATATAACGATATAGACGGATTGATTACATCTTATTTATCAGGGAATTTGGATAAAGCCTCTTTTTCCGAGTTGCAGAAATGGACTATGGAATCGGAAGCTAACCGTATTTATGTTCGGAATAAGTTAGAACTTTGGTTTTCTTCGGGAGTATCGGGAAGTGTTGAACCATTTGATGAAGATGCGGCTTTTACTTTGTTTCAGCAGCGGGCAGCTATATTCCCGAAAAAAGAAAAGCAGGCAAGACGTTCTTTCTCTTGGAAAATGTTATATCGTGTGGCTGCTGTGCTTTTGGTATTATTAGTTCCTTTTGCCACTTATTATCAGGGAAAACATACTGTAAAACAGAACTTTTCGGATATAGTGGTGGAAGCTTCATTGGGTACACATACAAAATTAAATTTGCCTGATGGAAGTTTGGTTTGGTTAAATGCCGGTTCTAAAGTTACTTATTCTCAGGGATTTGGTGTAGATGACCGTAAGTTGACATTGGAAGGAGAAGGCTATTTTGAGGTTGCCCACAATGAGAAAGTACCCTTTGAGGTTTGTACCAAAGAGGTGAATCTCCGTGTATTGGGAACAAAATTCAATTTTAAGAACTATTCCAATGACGAGGAGGTGATGATTAGTTTGGTAGAAGGAAAGGTAGCACTGCAGAATGGGATAAAAGCGATGGAGGAACTTTATTTGGAACCGAATGAACGGATGGTGCTGAATAAATTGACTGGCGAAATGGTTAAATCGAAAGCGAATGTAGAGTATGCAAATATTTGGAGAGATAATAAACTGTTTTTTGATGAAGAGTTGTTAGAGGATATTGCAAAAAAACTGATGCGAAGTTATGATGTGCGTATTGAAGTTGCGGACTCACTGCGGGATAGACGTTTTTATGGTGATTTTATGATAAATAAAAATACCATTGAAGAGGTGCTTGAAACCATAGCTTCTACCAGCAGGATGAATTACCGATACGAAAATGGAAAGTATATACTTTATTAATATATTGTAGAACCTAAAAATCTAAATTTATGAAGCAAATAATTTCTACCGGTTGATGTGTAAAGTAGGAGATGCTTGATATAAAAAAGGAGGATGCGGCCACACCCTCCCGATTAAATCAAGTCAAGTATTCTTTTCAAAAACACTTGTTGAGTTAAAGAAGTAGCAAATATAGTAAATCTTTAATTCTTATAATCTTATTCTAATTTATTTATTTTAGATTTTCAACGGTTTGATACAACCATTTGAGGAATAAACATTTAACGAAGCATTTGAGAAACAGCGGTAACGAGTTGGCAACCGTGCGATTTTCAGCGATTTGCAATATTTTGCTATCAAATAACTCTTTCAAATGCAAAAGTAGTCAAATCCTTTGATTGGGCAAAGAATTCGACTACTTTTCATCATTCAATTGTTTTATATTTCTGATTCTGACTATTGGGCTTATCCGGTATAGTCATTTGAAGCCTTGTGCCGATAAATGGAGCAATATATTTCTTACGTACCCATCTTCTATCGTTCACCCCAAGCATATTGGCTATTTCAACGACACTCTTAGGTGATTTACAAAATTCAAACACCTTATCTTGGGGTGTTATGATTTTCGACCAGTCATGTATTTCGTTATGACTTGAGGTGAAATAATCATCACTTGGGGTGTGACTTGGGGTGTGACTTGGGGTGTATGAATCTACCACTTGGGGTGCAGATGTTTTTACACCACCAGTCAGTGATTGTTTGAACCATATTGTGAGATTAACGAATGGAGCAGTTACCTTAATTTCGGGGGTTGGAAGCCCTTGTTCCTTACAACTCTCCATAATAAGTCCTATGCCACGTCCCCAAGCCTCCATCGTACCACGGCGATAAAAAACATTTGCTATGGTAGGGTTGGCTGGAAGAGAGCCTATTTGGTCATCTACAAAGTTATGCCATGTCATACCCAACGGAAATGCTCCCGGATTCTGAAACACAATGTGATCATCATATATAGCCAAACTTGGAGTTGCATTTTCAGCATTCCAAGAACGGTGACAAAGCATATTGATTGTAGCCTCTTTTATAGCCTCGTACGGAACTGTCAATGTGTCTTGTCTGAATTTACTATCCATTCTCCCCGACAGATTTAGGTGTTTCAGGCAGAAGTCCATCACTGCATCATATTGTTCAAAAAGGTTTCCTTCGCAAACAGTCTGGTCACGAAAAACTCTTTTGTCTGTTCCTTCAAAACGAGCCAAACGGATTTTACACTGAGAGTGCAACAAAGTGGGTTCTTTACCGAACAACACGTTTGCCGCATTCAATATCATACCGTCCTTTCTTGCGACTCCAAGTTTTAACAGAATTTTTACAGGATCTTGAAGTGTCATTGCCGAAGCATGGATTCTCCTTGAACCTATGCCGTCATGCAGTGTTTGGTATAACAGTTCTGAGTCAATATCGTCAACGGTTATTTCCGAATTAGGCGTATTCTCCCAACTGAATCGTTGAGGATTACTGAGTTTCAACCGTTCTTCATACATCTGCCTCGGCATCAATGCCGTTGTACTTTCCACTTTATAGAACGCTCTGCCATCAAATGAATATGGACCATTCTTAAAGTTATTGGAATCGAAATAGATGGCAATAACGTAAAAATCAGGTTTATCGGGCAACTCTATATACTTCACATCTACATCGATAGCAGGCTCTATTTTGCGAAGTGCATTACCAATTTCCTGTCGGGTATTATCTGTGACATTTTGCCCGTCAATTTTCAATGACGGAGTTATGCCAAACATCAACCAACCTCCATCGGAATTAAGGAACGCACAGGCAGTCTCCATACCCTTATAGAGTTCGCCTGTAGTTTTCTTCAGTTCCAAAGTACGGGTTTCGTCTTTGGCAATCAAGTTTTTTATGTCGTCAATTGTTGTCATAATCAAATAAAGTTAGTTGGTTTGATTCAGCCTCTCTAATTTGTCTATTTCTCTTTCCTTCTGGAGTTTCTACAGGTTTATCATTTTCAAAATAGTGATTTACTAAAACAACCTCATACCTTGTAATTTTAACTTCTCCTTCAGCATTAATTCTCTTATGAGTGAGTAAATGACAATTTATTGATGAACCATTTTTAAAAAGAACTTGTCCTGTTTGTACCAATGTTTTAAATTCATTGGATTTCATAGTAAACTGAATTACCTCACCATTATAGATTCCAGCCCATTTATATTTACCTTTCTTCAAAACAGGAGAAATAATTTCTACCACTGCATTTTCATCACTAACTGGTTCTAAATCATCGGAAGTCATGATATAATTGGGAAAATCCGCTTTAATGACTTCTCGTTCCAAATAAATATTTTTCTTTAGATCATCAGTTATATCAATCGTTACTTTAGTGATTTTCTTGCAAGAGCTAATATTCTCGTAATAGTTAGAACGTTTTTTCTTGACTACATTTTCATCTATACTTCTGCTTAATCGCTTTGTTTCTGCTTCTATTTTTGCTATATCAAGTTTTAACTCTGCTATTTCCTTTTGCTCTTTCAATTGTTTAATCTCTGCACTTTCAAAGACTGATTGAATAGCCATACGAGTCAATTCATCAATTGCAGTCGTTAAGGGAGTACCAAAAAGAGTCGTAATAACATACAATACAACACCTACTTTAATAGCATCCTTGTCTTTTGCTTTGAATTTGAACCAACTACGCAAACCTCCTTTGCCAATAGGTTCTGTTTCAATTTCAAAATCTACCTTTAATTTTTGTGCAATCTCTTTAGCTATACCTAAAAACTCATACTCACACTTATTGAATACAACGGCATTCATCGTGTGACTATCATCATTAAACCAATAATGAAGTTCTATTGTGTTCCAATTCAAAACAGAAGTATTGACCATATTATCTCATATTACAATTGTTCTCCAATTCCTTTGAATTTTTCAATAAAAGCAACGATTTTTTGAAACACAGTTTGCTTCTTTGTCAGATATTGTGGATTCAAAGGACTCATTTTAGGCAAAATGTTATTGAAGTCTGTTCCATTCTCATTGGCAAATTTACGTTTTAACGAAAGTTCAATATAATGCTTGGCTTCTTTTTCATTCAGATTTTCACCTGTAATCAAAGCAACAGCTTCTTTTTTCAATTCAGCTTGTGCATATTCATAGAAAGCCTTTATAACATCCGTTCTATCGACATACAAATCCAAGTCTGATTGATTGATAAAATCAATTATCAGACTCTCTTTGGCTCTGTTACCAACACTTGACCTGATAACTCGGCGAATTTCCTCTATCAATGAAACCTTATCCAACTTCTTTTTATTCTTATCGAATATCAGTTCAAGAATATAATCCAGATCTATTTCTTGCGATTTAAGCAGGTCTATCTCGAATATGACATCATCCCAGTCTATTTTTGATTTTTCAGTTTTCTTTCCCTCTCTTTCATGCCTTAACCAATCTCTGATGTCGTTATAGGTTGATTTGTAATCCTGAATAATTCTATCAGACAGCATTTCCAACTTTTGCATTTTAGCGATGTCATCTTCTGTTACAAAATATTCATTTTTAAACGCATCTACCGCTTCCGGATTATCAGTATCAACAGTTTGGAATGCTTTTAAAGCCGTAAATTCATCATAATTCTGCAATATGTTATCTATGCGCAGGTACTCTCCAAAAAGTTTGACAAATTCTTTTTTGTCGTGTTCCGTTACAATACTGTCAGTATCGGGATATTTATCGTTCAGTTCTTTCACAATGTCGATATATCCTTTTCGTGCTTCACCGGAAACAATGTCTTTAAAACCTTCCAAATATTCCTTATAACTCTTTTCTAATACGAAATTTGCCGTTTTTTCATCACCAAACAGTTTTATGGCATCAATGGTATGCTGTTCAAGGTCTCTGAATGTAACAATATTACCGAAAGTCTTGGTTGAATTATAAATTCGGTTTGTACGAGAAAATGCCTGTATCAATCCATGATAACGCAGGTTCTTGTCCACAAACAGAGTATTCAGAGTAGGAGCGTCAAAACCAGTCAGGAACATACCCACTACAATCACCAAATCTATCTCTTTGTTTTTCACCCTCTTGGCAAGGTCTCTGTAATAATTCTGAAACTCTTTGCTGTCAACACCATAATTAGTGCCAAACATAGCGTTATAGTCAAGAATAGCCTTAGTCAAGAACTCTTTTGCACTGAGATCCATTGCCGATGGTTCAAAATTTTCGTCCGGAATCTCGCCTTTTGCACTTTGTTCTTCATTGGCAGCAAAAGAGAAAATAGTAGCAATCTTCAACTGTCTTTCAGAACCTATTTGCAATTTATTCAATTCATCATAATAGCATTTGGCGGCATCGACACTACTAACGGCAAACATGGCATTAAAACCTTTTTTGTCCCCTTGATTGCGATGTGTCTTAATCCTGAAATTCTGTAATATGTATTGCGAAATCTCATTAATACGAGCGGGATGAAGCAATGCCTGTTTATTTTCTGCAGCACTTAGCTTTAGTTCGTCTTGTTCAGTCTCTATCTCTTTGAAACGAAGCCGAACATCATTATAATCAACTTTGAATTTCAGTACTTTTTCATCCCGAATAGCATCAGTTATCACGTATGAATGCAATTCTCTGCCAAATACGCTTGCCGTTGTATCTGCCCCGAGAGCATTCTCAGGGAATATAGGAGTGCCGGTAAAACCGAACTGATAATATTTTTTAAATTTCTTTTTTAACTGTTTTTGTGCTTCGCCGAATTGAGAACGGTGGCATTCATCGAAAATGAAAACAACTTGCTTCTGATAAACTGGCAGATTATCCTCACTCTTCATTAAGTTGTTCAGCTTTTGAATCGTAGTGACGATAATTTTATTGTCTTCTTTTTCAATATTCCGTTTCAAACCAGCTGTACTTTCCGAACCGTTGACACTGTCAGGTGAGAATCGTTGGTATTCTTTCATGGTCTGATAGTCCAAGTCCTTACGGTCAACGACGAAAAATACTTTATCTATAAAGTCCAATTGTGTTGCCAATCGTGCAGCCTTAAAACTAGTAAGCGTTTTTCCGGAACCTGTGGTATGCCAAACATATCCGCCACCTTCGGTTGTAGCCCATTTTTTTGCCTGATATGCGCTTTTGATTTTCCAGAGCATACGTTCGGTCGCTGCTATCTGATATGGGCGCATGATTAGCAAAGTATTGTTGACATCAAAGACGGAATATGTAAAAATAATATTCAGCAACGTATTTTTTTGGAAAAAAGTCTCTGTAAAATCTTTCAAGTCTTTTATCAATTTGTTTTTTGCATTTGCCCAATTCATGGTAAAGTCGAAACTGTTTTTGTTTCGCTCTACGGTATTGGCAAAATAACGGCTATCCGTACCGTTTGATATTACAAATATCTGTATATATTTAAACAGTGAATTGTCACTATTAAAACTTTCTTTAGAGTAGCGGTGTACTTGATTGAATGCCTCTCGGATAGCCACACCACGTTTTTTCAGTTCGACATGCACCAACGGCAAACCATTGACCAATATCGTCACATCATAGCGGTTAGTCTGTGTTCCGACTTGCTCAAACTGGTTAATTACCTGTACCTTATTTCGGGCAATATTTTGTTTGTCGGCAAGATAGATATTTTTGATATGTCCGTCATCAAAAACAAAATCATATATGTAGTTATCGTGAATCTTACGAGTTTTATCGACCAAAGTGTCACCGGGTTTATCCAAGTATTCCTCCACAAAGCGAAGCCACTCCTTATCAGTAAACTCCATATCATTAAGCTCCTGAATCTTAATACGGGCATTATCCAATAATGCTTTAGGTGTTGAAATATCCGAACTGTATTCATAACCTTGATTTACCAAATCTTGGATAAACTCACGTTCTAGACTTGCCTCGGATTGATATGTAACCGACGGTTCGTGAAGTTCATTATACTTAGTATAATCATCAAGAACTATAAAATTGTTTGATTCTGCTATGGTATTATACTGTTTCATTCCCGATATTATTTAGATTATCATTTAAAATGATATATATTCTTTAATTCTCGTACTAGATAACCCAATACTCTCTTGTCATTATTGTCTATAAGTGATGTTTCTTCACCCGAATGTTTCCCATGACTACAAAGGTTAATTATACGATTATAATATGCTTCATGTGAATCATCAGGCAATAAAGCAAGTAGTTCTCTCCATTTTTTATACCCAAGGAAAGTTGAGGTCTTTTCCAAAATTTGACGTAAGAAATTATAGTGATATTTTTTTATCTCTCCGGATTGTATCGCTTTTTCCAATTCAGACAAAAGAAATAAATGGTAGGAAAACGGAGAATCATTGGAGTCGTGAAGTAAAAAAGTTCCATCATCTAATTTTTCCAAACGTTTTTTCAGTGATTTTTTTGCCTTATCTTTAGTTTTTTCATCTGTGTTATTTAATTCGTTATACAGAACATTATAAAACAACGGATTATGCGTTGTAATAATAAATTTTACATTAGATAAACTTGACTCTATCAATTCTGCTATATTTACAGCTAATTCTATCAAGTGATTTTCATCCAATGAACTAACAGGGTCATCTATGAACACATACTCCAAATTGTCAAATTGATTATTATCACGATTTGCAGGTTCCGGTTCATTCAATGTTTCTATTACCAATTGAAGCAAACTATAAAATACACACCAGATAAAACAACTTTCTTCTCCCTTTGATATTTTTATATCATTTATCGAATTATCATCTCCGGCCTTTATAGAGAAAGCTATCTCCGAATAATCTTCATTAAAAGTTGGTGTTAATTTATCACTGGTATAACGTTGAAATTGCTTTGTGATATTTATCTCCTGTCCTTGGTCTTTTATTACCCAATCTGTAAAACCATTTGATTGAATTTTCAGTTTTCTCTCATCATTATCCCAATAAAACAAATCCTCAGTAAAGGCATTGTAGTATAGAATCTTTATCGCTTTGCTTCCTTCTGAATCTTCTTCTACTTTAGACTCAACCAAATTCTTAAACTCACGCGATAAACGTGTTTTTCCGACACCGTTAAAGGCATAGATTAACTGTACCTTTTTATCGGTATCTTGAAGTTTTTGTGCTATATCTTTTAATGATTGTCCCATATTATGCGCTTATTTTCTCGTTTCTCGGAAACGACAATAACTTGTTTCTGTAATATTCGTATTGTTCTTGCACGGCGGTTATCTCTGCAGGTAAACCTTGCGAAAGATCACTAACCAATGCCTCAAACTTATTAAGTAATGTAGCTATTCTTACTTGTTCTTCATGTGCGGGAATAGGAATAATAGCATTACCTAAGCCCTTGGCCGATATAGAACATATTTTTCCTTCAGACACATACTTGACAATTTGCTTGTGATAATAATTTGACCGCAAATAATGGGAAACATATTGAGGATACAAATCACTTCTAAATATGAAACAGGCATCATGCACTGCAGCTGGTTCGTTTCCGAGCCAAGCTAAACCAATTCCAATGTCTTCTTTATTTTCACCTGCGGCAACGATTACTACATCGTTCTTTTGAGCATACCTCATTTTTGAGGCAATCTCGCTTCTAAGCATTCCTCTACTTTTAGCGGCATATAATCCGTAATATGTGTACATATCACCATAGTGAATGCAAGGAACACCATCATTAACAATGTCTGTCCTTACAAATCGTTTGCCTCTTATAAATGTACCTATCTCACTCATTTTCATCCAATTTACGCTTTGTGCCCCCCCTATTTTATCAAATGTTAACAATTTATTACGATAATATTCATATTGCTCCTGTCTCGCTTGCAGCTCCGCTTGCAGCTCCGCTGCATAATCCGCGAAGCGGTCGAGAATTTTGACGATTTCTTCTTGAATAGCAGGATGTGGAATTGGAATAAGAAAATTTTCTATGCTTGAAATATGAACATGAGGCACACCACCTCCTTTTTTTGTGGCATAAATCTTATCTTGCACATTTGTTAAACAATAATACAGATATTTTGTGGAAACATTTTCGCAACCTTTTATAGAAAATGCATCACACACAAATATAGGCTCGTTCCAATATTGTACATAGCCTGCTCCTACACCGCTTCCTGCTACTGTAATAGTTTCACCTTCTCTATTAAATTTGTCACAATAGAATGCTGGAACTCTTCCACCAGAAATTACAGGATATGCACCTTCTGTTGAGTTATTTTTAGTCAACGATGTCCCTCTTTGCATTATTGATACTTGTTTATCTCCTAACTTCTTGTACTCAACCCCATCCGGACAAAGTTTCTGTATTAATTCTTGCAGTTCACTCATAGTTCATCCTCCTCCAATTCTGCTACTATTTTGTCTATTTCAGCACGCAGTTCGTTTTCTCGCGCAACAATCCGGCGGATGCGCTCGTTCAATTCCTTAATGTCGGTCTTTGGACGAGTGTCTTCCACCTCAATATAACTGCTTACAGACAAGTTATAATCATTTTCAGTAATGGCTTTATAATCAATAGATTTGGAAACATAGTCAATGTTTTCCTTTTTATCGAAGATGTCTATAATCCTGTTGATATGCCTGTCTTCTAGTATATTGTTGTTGGTCTCTTTCGTGAAGAAGCCTTCTCCGCTTGCATCTATGAACTGGATTTTAGTATCGGACTTGTGCTTTGACAGCACCAGAATATTAACTGCTATCGAAGTGCCATAAAACAAGTTGGACGGCAATGAAATAATCGTTTCAATAAAATTACTGTCAACTAAATACTTCCTTATTTTCTGTTCCGCTCCTCCGCGATAAAAGATTCCGGGGAAACATACGATAGCTGCTCTTCCTCTGCTTGACAGATAACTCAACGAATGGAGTACAAAAGCAAAATCAGCTTTTGATTTCGGTGCAAGTACTCCGGCAGGAGCAAAGCGGTCGTCATTGACGAGCGTAGGGTCATCCGAACCAATCCAATTTACTGAATAGGGAGGATTAGATACAATGGCATCAAAGGGCTTGTCATCACCGAATTGAGGATCAATCAGTGTGTTCCCAAGTGCAATGTTAAACTTATCGTAATTGATGTTGTGCAGGAACATATTCATACGAGCCAAGTTGTAAGTTGTATGATTTATTTCTTGCCCGAAGAATCCATCTTCAATGATGCGGTCTTCAAACTGCCTTTTAGCTTGCAATAGCAATGAACCCGAACCTGCGGCAGGATCGTATATCTTATTGACAGTAGCCTGTTTGTGCATAGCAAGTCTTGAAATGAGTTTTGAAACATTTTGCGGAGTAAAAAACTCTCCTCCCGACTTTCCTGCATTGGCTGCGTAATTGTTTATGAGAAATTCGTAAGCATCGCCGAAAAGGTCAATCTCATGTTCCTCAAAGCTCCCGAAATTCAATCCTTCCACACCTTTCAGTACAGCCGCCAAACGACTATTCTTGTTTTCAACGGTATTACCAAGCCTTGTACTGGTAGTATCAAAATCGGCAAACAGTCCTTTGATATTCTTTTCAGAAGCATAACCATTGGCAGAACTTTCAATAGAATCAAAGATAGCTTTCAAATCCGTATTAAGATTTGGATTTGTATTGGCAGTCTTTACTACATTGACAAAAAGCTGACTCGGATATATAAAGTACCCTTTTGTTTTTACTGCATCATCTTTAATTTCTGGAGTGATAATGCTATCAGGCAAAGAAGCATAATTAATACTATCATCTCCACCTTCAATATAATCTGTAAAATTTTCACTGATGAAACGGTAGAACAATGTGCCTAAAACAAATTGTTTAAAGTCCCATCCGTCAACAGCTCCACGTACCTCATTAGCTATTTTCCAAATCTGAGATTGCAGCAGTTCTCTTTGCTGTATGCTTGTCATTTTATCTTTTTCTTTTAATTGTTATCAAATAATATCTACTTACTTTTATTGATTAGTTCTCTTCGTTCAATATTTAATAATTCTGCTATTCTTGAAAGAGTAACTAAATCAGGCTGAGAGACATTGGTACACCATTTAGATATAGTTGATGGATCTTTTCCCAACTGTTCTGCCAGCCATTTTCCTGTTTTCTTCTTTTCTACTAAAACCAACTTCAGTCTATTTATATCTTCCATGCCAATCATTAAATTGAATTTTATGCAAAGGTAATGAATTAATTTTGTTTGATAATAGGAGTCACTCATTTTTATTTTGCACATATGTCCCGACTTTGGAGGGAAAGGTTTTAACAAGTAGTTTTGGGGCACCGAAAATATTTCGGGTGCCTCAAAACACAACTTGCTATGTTCCTATGTTCGCTTGAATATAAAATTTTGAATGAAAATTTAACCCATAATAGAAGAATTTTCGTTGGTAAGATGCTTATTTAAGTTGGTCATATTATCTGATGCTTCCAACAGATAACGGTCGGTCGGTTGGATTGCCCAATTGTTGGTTAGTATCATGGTCGGTTGGTCACTAAGCCGTCAAGATAAAAACGGTCAATACAATTGCAGGAATGAGTAGCACCTTACCTATCGTAAAGCACGATATTCAGACAAGGCGAAAACGGTATTTCAAAAACACCGCCAAGAGGAATAGATTATTTTCTGGAGGGAGTGCAGTTCCCCGTTTGCCACCATTTTTCATTTATCCTATAAAAATGGCGTCCCTATATCTCGGATAAAACTTGAATAGCCTGCATTGACCTATTTAAGTCTGATTGTTGTTTGATTTTGACGATTCTTTTCCGTCAGTCGTTTGTTTCCGTAGCCGTCATCGTCCATTGTACAGACGTGAAAGGGGAAAGGTTTTCGGACATAATACTCTCCGTAGGAGGAAGATTCTGTCCGAAACGGTATAGCCGCTTAACCTTTTCACTTTCAATAAAGTCTGTACTAACTTAATGGACGAGCAAGGAAACAGGCGACTGACGGTCTGTAATTCTCATATCGACCTACAAATGCTTTTCTCCATATCCCCCAATTTTTCAGAGAGTTGTTCCATGTCCAGACTTATCTTTTGGGCAGTTATCTTCGCATAAATTTGGGTGGTCTTTATGTTGGTATGTCCCAACAGACGGCTGACGGTTTCGATGGGTACTCCATTGGATAACAACACGGTGGTTGCTGCTGAATATCTGGCAACATGATAGGTTAAATGGGCTTTTATTCCGCACAACTCGGCAATGGTTTTCAGCTTCTTGTTGCAAGTCGTGTTGCTCGGCATGGGGAACACCTTGTTGTCCTTCGTCATGCCTTTATACTTCTCAATAATCTTTCGAGGAATATCCAACAGACGGATATTGGATTCCGTGTTGGTTTTCTTCCTTCGGGTGATAATCCACAGATTGCCGTCAAAGAATATTTGCAGGTTGTCTTCCGTAAGGTTCTTGACATCGGAATATGCCAATCCCGTAAATGTTGAAAAGATAAACAGGTCTCGGACAAGTTCGTGTGTCTTGTCGGGCATCTCGGTATTCATCATTGTTTGTATCTCCTCTCTCGTGATATATCCTCTGTCTACGCTTTCAGGCGAATTGATGTATCCGGCAAAGGGATTGAACGGCAGACGACCGTCATTCCTCGCTATGGAGATAATGTGTTTCAACACAATCATGTAGCCCCAAATGGTATTGGTGCGGCATTTCTTTTCCGTCCGGAGGAAATACTCGAAGTCATTAATGAAAGAGAGATTCAACTCTTTCAGTGGAATATCCTCACGTTTGTAGGTATGTGGCAGGAACTCACGGATATGTTTGCAGACGGTCATATAGCGTTGGAATGTTCCCTTTGCCCTGCTGTGTCCGACTTTCTTGGCAAACTCGCTGTTGTGCTGCTCAAACAACTTTAGTAAGGTTTCCTGCTTGACACCAATACCGAGATAGACATCTTTCAATTTTGCAGCTGTGACATATCCATCCGTTTGCATCAGTTCCTGATAACGACGGTTCACTTCCACTCGGATTTTGTCAACGGCATGGTTTATTCGCTGTGCTTCGACACTCTTGCCCGAAGCACGGTTGTTCTTCACATCCCACAATCGTAAAGGAACATCCATTTTACAACTGAACTGCTTGATCTCTCCGTCCACCGTAATACGGCACATCAAAGGCAGATTACCATTGGGCTTTTCACTGCCTTTCTTCACATAGAATAACACTTTGAATGTACTTCGCATAACTCACTTTTTATGGTTACAAAATTAGTTTATAGTGAGTTACAGATAGGTATGACACATAATGCAAAACAGTGTAATACATCGGTTTAGCTATAAATCTCCTCCATTACTTATGGTAATGATGTGGTAACTGAACTCTTGCACCGTTTGGCTATATTATAGTTTTCCCTAGCTTCTTGCCGAGAGAAAAATATAGCGTAACAAACGTATTTTCAGCCAGTTTGCTACGCTTTTCTCAATTATGTATTCTCGCTATGTGTTTATTTTAAAAATCAGAAGAATTATGAGATGTTTTGATAAGGCTATTTTAGTAGCCTCAGTAGCACTTTGCTTTAATTTATCGGCTTTCTCTCAGGATATTACATTGAAAGCCAGTAATATAACAGTAAAGGAAGCTATCGAACAAATAAAAAAATCATCAGGATATTCATTTGTCTTTTCATCCCTTGATTTGGATACGAAAAAGCGTGTTTCCATTTCTGTAAAAGATGCGGTAATAGAAGAAGTTGTAAAACAACTTTTGAAAGGACAGTCCGGTTTGAGTTATGAAATTCAGGATAAAAAAGTAATTATTAAAAGAGCCCGGCAACCGCTGAATCGTGAGCAGCAAGGTGAGGTGACAGGAAGGGTGATTGATGTAAATGGTGAGCCGGTAATTGGCGCAACAGTGATAGTACAAGGTACTTCCAATGGTACAATAACTGATTTTGATGGTAATTTTACTCTGAATGCAATGAATAATGCTGTTTTGGAAATCTCTTATATTGGTTATGAGACCAGACAGTTGAAACCGCAAAACGGTAAGATGCTGGTTGTGACTTTAAAGGAGGATACACAAGCATTGGAGGAGGTTGTTGTAGTAGGATATGGTACACAAAGAAAGGTTAACTTGACAGGTTCTATCGGAACTATTAAAGCAGATAAGGCATTGAAGGCGCGTTCTGTTACCAACGTTCAGGAGTTGTTGGCAGGTTCGGTTCCCGGTATGACAGTAACCAAGGGTAGTGGTGCCGTTGGCTCCGGAGCTACTATAAATATCCACGGTACTTCCACGATTGGAGGAAGCTCCGGTGTTCTTATTCTGATAGATGGTGTGCCCGGTAATCTTTATACATTGAATCCTAATGACATAGAAAGTATCTCTATTTTGAAGGATGCTGCTTCTGCCTCTATTTATGGGTCACGTGCGGCAAATGGGGTTATGTTGGTAACGACAAAGAAGGGGCAAACCTCAGAACGGCCGGTTGTTGACTTTTCTACCAATATAGGAATTCAGAATCCACAGTTCAAATTGGATTTTGTCGGTGCCGAAGATTATATGCGTTTGTATGATGAGGCAATGGTTAATGACGGTAAAGCTGCCTTTTTTGGTGAACAAGGCATACAGGATTTGAAGAACGGGAAATATGCAGATAATAAGTGGTATAAAGAAATATATCGTAAAAATACATTGATTAATAATACTCATGTGGCTGTTTCGGGTAAAGAGAAATCCATTACTTATCGTTTTTCTCTTTCGAACGACTATCAGGAGGGTACTTTACCTAACAATGATTATAACCGTTTGATATTCAAACCGGATTTACACTTCCAACTGTTAAAGAACTTGTCTGCGCAGGTTAATTTACAATATACACAGACAAATATAAAGAATCCGCAGGGAGGAACAACAATTTGGCAAACTCAGGCAGCGAGAATATCACCTGTTACTCCTATTTATGAGGCTAACGGACTATATGGGGTTGGTTCTTCGATGGGAGGAAACCCTATTGCCGGTGTCAATGAGGCCGGTTATTCAAAAGAACGTCACAAAGAGATGCTTGCTATATTTAGTGCTACTTATACTCCTTTGAGAGATTGGAATATAAAAGCAAACATATCTGCTTATACGCATGACCAGACGACAAAAGACCGGGTAAAGACTTATTATTTATATGATGCCGAGGGAAATGTGGCAAAGACGGAAAATCTTGTTTCTTCTTTGAAAGATTCTAATGCTTATCAATACCGTACACAATTGCAGTTTACTTCTGATTATGCGCTTACGTTGGCAGACTCACATCATTTCAAATTTTTGGCTGGTTATTCCCAAGAATATTTCAAGCAGGAAGGATTTTGGGCTTCCAGAGATAATATGCCGTTTGATGATATTGATGTATTGGGGGTAGGTAGTGATAATAAGCAGAATGGAAGTTCGACAACTCGTGATGTGGCTATACAGTCTTGGTTTGGACGTGTTAATTACGACTATCAGGGACGTTACTTATTTGAAGCAAGTTTAAGGGCGGATGGTTCTTCTCGCTTTGCAGAGGGACATAGATGGGGGGTATTCCCTTCATTTTCTGCCGGATGGAATATTCATCGTGAGAAATTTATGGAAGGAGCATCTTCCTGGTTGTCCGAATTAAAGATCAGGGGGTCTTGGGGAACATTAGGAGATGCGGAAAAAGTAGGCTATTATCCGACTGCACAAGTCTTAAGTTATGATCCTAAAATTTATTCGTTTAATGGGAAACTGGTTGGTGGTGCATATAATAATGTCGCTATAAATCCTGATATTACTTGGGAAGTTTCAGAATTGGCCAATATTGGAATTGATTTTGGAATGTGGGATCAACGTATCAAACTGTCTGTTGATTATTTTAATAATCTTCGTCGTAATATATTATATACTCCTCCTGTTCCCTCTGAATTCGGACTTTCTGCTCCGATTTCAAATTTGTTGAGAATGAGAAATCAAGGGATGGATATTCTGACGTCTTATAATGACAGTAAAGGAGATTTCTCATGGGGAGTAGATATGAATGCGAGCTTCTCAAAAAATAAAGTGCTGGAAATGGGAAATTCGGATAAATGGATTGAGGGAAATGCAGTGACCTATTTAAACGGGCAGTATCAGTTACCTTTCGGTTATGAAGCCGATGGATTGTTTCAGAGTGAAGAAGACATAAAGAATCATGCTGAGCAAGGAAATGTTCTTCCCGGTAACATAAAATTTAAAGATCAAGATGACAATGGAGTTATTGACGGTAATGACCGTGTTATCTTGAATGATAAGTTACCGATTAATTATGGGTTGAACTTGCATTTTGGGTATAAGAACTTTGATTTTTCCATGAATATGTATGGTAAATTGAATGTGAAGAAATACATATCCGGTTATGAAGGATGGGCTTTCTATTTATCTCAGAATGCACGCCCTATGCATTTGGATGCATGGAGTGAAAATAACCCGGATGCCACTTATCCCCGGCTTACTTTAACGAATACGGCTAATGATACTCAATATAATAGCTATTGGTTGCGTAATGCTGATTACCTGAAAATCCAAAATGTGCAGATTGGTTATACTTTCTCAAAAGCATTATTGGAAAAGGTGAATATTAAATATCTGAGACTTTATTTGTCAGGACAGAATTTAGCGACCATTACCGGCTACGATGGCTTTGACCCGGAGGGCGGATGGTATCCTTTGTCCAGAACATTTTCATTTGGTATAAATCTTCAATTCTAATAACAGTATGAGACATTATCGTTTTTATATTTTATTTGTTGCTGTGCTTACATTGTCTGGTTGTGCAGATTTTTTAGACCGTGATCCGTTGGAACAAGCTTCTGAAAATACTTTTTGGAAAACAGAAGCAGATGTAGAGAAAGGAGTAAATGCCCTGTATCCGTTATTGCCGGGTGAAAGGGATTTTTGGAGAGATTGTGAGAGTGACAACTCTTTGATGACGAATTCGTGGGGAGAGAATGGTTTGGGATATATTTGCCAGGGAATACATAATGCGGCTACAGGCTATTTGTCTGAAGAATGGAAATACGACCATATTTATCGCATCCTTTATTGTTTGGACAAACTGCAGGGAATGGAAATAAAAGAAGAAAAAAAACAGCGTTTTGAAGGAGAGATACGTTTTATTTTAGCGTTGAAATATTACAGGATGGCGCGGCATTTTGGGGATATTCCTCTCATTAAGGAAAAACCTGTTTCTTTGGAAGAGGCTGCATTGCCTCGTTCTCCTAAGCAGGAGGTGTTGGACTATGCCATTGAAAATGTGGATAAGGCGATAGAATATTTGCCGGAAACCTATTCGGGAGATGATGTGGGCCGTATAACTAAGGGAGCCGCTTTGATGTTGAAAGCTGATATGTATTTGGATATGGCAAGTTATAAAAAGTTTCATAAGGGAGAGGAGGCAAAAGAACTTTGGAAGGAAGCTGCTTCGTTGGCAAAGAAGGTGATTGACCTTAATTTATATGGTTTGGAAAATGATTTTGCCTTTTTGTTCAAAGCTGCCGCCAACAATAATAATAAAGAAGTTATTCTTGCCCATCAGTATATGGAGGATGAATTGACGCATATGTTGCCTGTGTTATGTTCACCATCGGGAGTTGGGGTGACAGGTCAAGGATGGGCTAGTTTTTGCCCGACACGAGATTTGGTTGATTCGTATGAGATGACTGATGGAAAGACTATTTATGAATCCTCTTTGTATGATATGGATCACCCATGGGAGAACCGGGATGCGCGCTTGAAGAAAACATTTATGTTACCGGGGGTGGATATTCTCAGACCGGATGGAAGTTATACTCCGTATATGCCTCATCCGGCTTATAATAATCCGGAACGCATTAATAATGAGGGTGGCGGAATAACGGGATATATGTATTTGAAATATAATGATTTGGAATTGAATAAAGTTGATGCTTCATGGACGAATTTCAGCTTGTATCGTTATGCGGAAACATTGTTGATTTATGCAGAGGCTTTGAACGAATATGAGCCGCATAATGCAGAAATAGTATGGGCGGTCAATCAGGTCAGGAAGCGTGCCGGTTTGCCCGGAGTTGACAGTCAACTTGGAAATCAGGAACGGATGCGTACTATTATCAGGGAAGAAAGAAGGCATGAATTTGTTGGTGAACATAAGCGTTATTTTGATATTTTGCGCTGGAAAACGGCAGAAGTTGTATTGAATCAACCCGGATATGGTATCAATAAGGATGAGCATACTGCTATCGGAGACTATACTCAGGAAAAATTCCTTGGGCAGGAACGCACATTCGATCCGCAAAAACATTATCTGTGGCCGATTCCTCAGTCAGCAAGAGATAAAAATCCTAATTTAACTCAAAATCCTAATTGGTAATAGATAAAATTAAATATATATGATTACACATTTACAGAAATGGAGCTTGTTGGCTCTTTTGGCAGCGGGCTCATTGTCTGCTCAGGAATGGAAACCGTCTGATTGGCCTGTGTTGAAGCATTATGATAAGGAGCATTTGTTTCAGATAGCTCTTCCTTTAGGCGGAATAGGAACAGGTACCGTATCTCTTGGTGGAAGAGGAGAGTTGCGTGATTGGGAAATAATGAATGTTCCGGGGAAGAAATATAGCACGGTAACTACCGGTAATAATGCTCCTTTCTTTTCTATTTATGTTAAGTCACAGGATAATATTCCTGTGACGACTTTGTTGGAAGGTCCTCTTTACAGCCATGAATATTTGCACTATGAAGGTCGTCCGGTTAACCATCACGGCTTTCCCCGTTTTGCCGAGGCCTCTTTCGATGGGGCTTACCCGTTCGGGCAAGTGAATCTTTCGGATGCCGAATTACCGGTTACTGTAAAGATAAAGGGATTCAACCCATTGCTCCCGGGGAATGCTGATGACAGCGGGTTGCCGGTGGCGGTGCTTGCCTATGAGGTTACAAATACCGGGGATAGTCCTTTGGAGGTTTCCGTGTGTGGCTCTATGAGGAATTTTATTGGGAAAGACGGCAGTAAGTTTCGGACAGACTGGAAAGGAGATTATATTCCGGTAGGTGCTGAGAAGAACAGGAATGAGTACAGGGAAAGTGGAAATCGGAAAGGTATTTATTTATACTCCGAAGGAGTTGACAAACAGGATCCGGCATGGGGGACAATCGCTTTGGTGACTTCTTCAACAGGACAAGTAAGTTATCGGACTTCTTCAAAAGCTGATTCATGGAATAATGCCATTTTGAACTTTTGGGACGATTTTAGCGAAGACGGGGTTATGGTAGAAAGGGAACAGCCGTCAGATGAAGATCCGATGGCTTCTCTGGCAGTAAAAAAAACAATTGCTCCTCAGGCTACGGAAACTTTTGTTTTTTATCTGACTTGGAATTTCCCGAACCGTAAAGGATGGTCATCTACCATAGTAGGCAATTATTATAGCCGACAGTTTGCTGATGCATGGGAAGTGGCCGAGAAGGTGATTCCCCGTATGAAGCAATTGGAAGAAGAGACTCTCTTGTTTGTTCGTTCATTTTTGAATAGTTCTTATCCTGAAACAGTGAAAGAGGCAGCTCTGTTTAACTTGGCTACTTTGCGCTCGCAGACAGTATTTCGTTTGCCTAGCGGTCATTTGATGGGTTGGGAAGGAATAATGGATCGTTTTGGTTCTTGTCAAGGGTCATGTACTCATGTCTGGAATTATGAAATGGCTACTCCCTTTTTGTTCGGTGGTTTGGCACAGACAATGCGCGATGTGGAGTTTAACTATGCCACGAAAGAGAATGGGTTGATGAACTTTCGGGCTGATTTGCCTTTGTCGGAAGCTGCAAAAGGAAATTCGGCTGCGGCTGATGGGCAGATGGGATGTATCATGAAGATGTATCGGGAGTGGCAACTGTCGGGTGACTATGCTTTTCTCCGGAAAAACTGGGGACAGGTTAAAAAAGTACTCTCTTATGCTTGGACAGAGAAGGGATGGGATGGAAATCAAGATGGAGTAATGGAAGGGTCGCAGCATAACACGATGGATGTGAATTATTTTGGCCCTAATCCTCAAATGGGATTTTGGTATATGGGGGCATTGCGGGCAGCCGAGGAAATGGCATGGGCTATGAAAGATAAATCTTTTGCCAAGAAGTGTCGGAGGCTATTTGAACAGGGTAGTCGGTGGATGGATGAACATTTGTTTAACGGTGAATATTATGAACATCACATTACTGATCCTGAAACTTTTGAATTCATCAATATGGAAGGTGCAGATGATAAAATTCCGGCTTTCCAGTTGGGCAAAGGGTGTCTGGTTGACCAATTAGTGGGGCAGTATATGGCACATATTTGCGGGTTGGGATATTTGGGAGACAAAAAGCATATTCATACAACTATGGAAAGCATTATGAAATATAACTATGTATCCGATTTCAGCCGTCATTTTAACAATATGCGTTCTTACGTAATGGGTGAGGAAGCAGGACTTCTGATGGCTTCGTGGCCTAAAGGACGTTTGGAAGTGCCCTTCCCCTATTTTGCAGAGGTAATGACCGGATTTGAATATTGTGCTGCTGTGGGTATGATATATGAAGGAATGACGGATGAGGCATTGACTTGTATCCGTTCTATCCGTGACCGTTTTGATGGTGCCAAGCGTAATCCGTTCAGTGAGCCGGAATGCGGACATCATTATGCCCGTTCAATGGCTAGTTGGGCGAGTGTGATCGCGCTGAGTGGATTTCACTACTCGGCAGTAGATAAACAAATGCAGTTTACGTCTGCTCCCGGAACCTATTTTTGGAGCAATGGGTACGCATGGGGAATGTGTCGGATTTCTGACGGTGAAGCCACATTGGAGGTGCTGAGAGGAACTTTGGGCATTGAACGCCTTCGTATTGGGGATGTGACTGTGAAAACGAAGAAAAAGCAACTTACGGCAGGAGAGTCCGAAACTATAAAATGGTAATTTAATGCGTTATTGGTATTTTTTATTGGTTTGTATCAGTCTTATATTGCCGGCCTGTCATGAACAGGCTGGCAATGTCCTGCATCCGGAAAAGACGTCGGTGGCTGATTGGAAGGAAAGCTTGCAAGAAAAACTGCCTTTGTTGGGGCATCGTAATTGGATTGTTGTTACAGATATGGCATATCCCTTGCAGGCTGATCCGGGTATCATCACTTTATATGCTCCTGAAACTTTTGGAAATGTTGCCGCTTTTGTCATGGACCGGATTCGTCGGTCGGAGCATGTCTTTGCGCATATATATCAGGATCGTGAGCAGTTGGCCTTGACAGAAGAACTGTGTCCCGGTGTGACGGCATACAGAAATTCGTTAAGTAAAGTATTGGATGGGAGTGAGAAAGTGACTTTTCTTCCTCACGAAGAACTGATTTCAAAGTTGGATAGTGTCAGCAAGCTCTATCAGGTGGTTGTCATTAAAACAGCTTTGACATTGCCTTACACATCTATCTTTTTTGAATTGGATTGTAAATATTGGGATGCGGTTCGGGAAGTAACTGTCAGGAAGCTTTCTATGGATGCGGTAGATAACCATTGATTGTGCTGTATTCCGTAATGTTTTTCATAAGGTTGTCATGTAATGGGGGAGGGTAAAAGAGAAGATAAGTGCGGATCATGTTAATTTAAAAGCTGTCTACAGTATATTAGAATAAACCTTTTGTAGTTTGCGCAAAAGTACCGATATTTGTGCAAACTAAAAAGCAAACAATATGAAAATAGGAGATAAAGTTCGTTTTCTCAGTGAAGTGGGAGGCGGTATTGTAACAGGATTTCAGGGAAAAGACATTGCATTGGTGGAAGATGCCGATGGGTTTGATATTCCGATGCCTGTTAGAGAATGTGTAGTAATAGATGCTGATGATTATAATATAAAGCGCAAACCTGTTGCGCAGAAGGATGTGCCTGATGCAGCCAAATCCAAAGGGGCTGTGCAGACCGTGAAAAAGTCAATGGAAGAAGAGGAAGACGAACGTCCCATCACTTATCGTGCTGCCGAGCGTAAAGGAGGAGATGTGCTTAATGTAATGTTGGCCTTTGTTCCACAAGATATCAAAGCAATTTCGAGCACCGGTTTTGATGCTTATATTATCAATGACAGTAACTATACGCTTTCATTTGCTTATCTTTGTGCCGAAGGTCATAATTGGCGTGTGCGGAGTTGGGGAACTGTGCAGCCGAATACTAAATTCTATATCGAAGAGTTTGACAAGAGCATTTTAAATGAACTGGAGCATGTGGCAGTGCAAGTGCTTGCTTTTAAAGATAATAAGAGCTTTATGATAAAGCCTGCCGTGTCGGTGGAGCTTCGTATAGATACGGTTAAGTTTTATAAACTCCATACGTTCCGCGAAAGCATATTCTTTGAAGAACCATCATTAATTTATGATATTGTGAAAGATGATATGCCTGCCCGACAGACTTTTTTAAACGCGGACGATATTAAAGATGCGCTTTTGGCAAAGAAAGCTGTTGATGTTATTCCGGCACGTAAGCCTGAGGCGAAAGTTCCGCAGAGCGATATCGTAGAGATAGACCTTCACGCCCATGAGTTGCTCGATTCTACTGCCGGCATGAGTAATGGTGAAATTCTGAACTATCAGCTTGATGTGTTCCGTAAGACTCTGGAGGAATACAAGAGCAAGAAAGGACAGAAGATTGTTTTCATTCATGGCAAGGGCGATGGCGTTTTGCGCAAAGCCATCTTGCAAGAATTAAAATATAAGTATAAGAATTATCAGAGTCAGGATGCTTCTTTCCGCGAATATGGCTTTGGAGCGACTATGGTAACGATTCGTTAATATGCAGACATTAAAAGAATTTCTGAGGACAGACCGGTTCGCTTCATGCACCGGCGTGGAGCTGCTGGAAATAAAACCGGGGTATGCGCGTGCACGTATGTTGGTTACGGAACGACATCTCAACGGTGGAGGGGTGTGCCAGGGAGGAGCCTTGTTTACACTGGCTGATCTGGCATTTGCTGCCGTGGCAAATAGTCATCGCCGGCTTACACTGTCTGTGACAGCTAATATTACTTTCTTGCGTCCTGCGAAATCAGGATATGTGTATGCAGATGCTGCTGAGGTGTTTAATCACCATCGCATTCCTTTTGTAGAAGTGAAGATAACGAATGAGAAAGGCGAATTGATTGCTATATTTACCTCATCGGGCTATAGAAAAGAAACGGAGTTACCGGTGGAGGATTTGGAATAATATACAGCAAGAAGAGGGCGTGTCGAAACGCTCATAAACTAAAAATCACCCTCGCCACAGGTAGTTGTAGCGAGGGTGATTTCGATAAGAAGGAAGTTTTGACACATTTGTATTCAGGTATTTATTATCCTTCTTTTACTTTCGCTTTTCCAATCTGTCCGGGTTCGACGAATAAATATTTATATCCTACACGAATAGCGGTCAGATTTAATGCTTCGAGACGCGCACGGCGTACCAGCAAGGCAGTCATTTCATGTATGCGACCGTCTACATAACCGATCATTTCACTTTCGTTCGTTTTTTCCGAGCCATACGTGCCGGCACTTTGTACTACCATGAAAGGTGATTCCGTACCTTCTTTATCCATGCCGACAGCTATGGCAACATATATCCACATTGGTCCGTGAGCAACCACTTTACGTGCTGTGGCTGTGCGGCTTTCTCCTTTTGCCAGTGTGCCGTGACAACCACCAGCGGGTGATTGAATCAATGCCCCCAATCCATATACCGGGACCTTGTTATCAGATGCATCCAATGGCTGTTCAAACAAAATTTCTTCACTCGTTTTCGGGTGAGTGACATGATAATGGTTTGCTTCGGGTATCAGTCCTCTGATTTCGTCATCGCCAACAGCTCCTGTTACTAGTTTGACATTCAGTGAACTACCGTTTAAAGCAGCTGCGTATACCACATCTGTCAGTGCGGCATTGCTGGTTAATTCTAATTCTTTCATAAGTCAAGGTTCTTTTATTTGTTTTTTCTTACTACCAACACGTTGGAAGCCGGAAAAGATTATAAAAGAACGGCAAAATTTGTGAAAGGGATGCGAAAAAAGGGAGAAAGTATCGAAACTGATACTTCTTCCCTTTTAATCCTTATTTTTCGCTTCACCGTTATGATGTCGGAGTGGCGTGTTTACTGGCGATAGTCAGCCAAATCATCTGCTTTAAACTTGCGGATGAAGTTGAAGTGTTTTTCTACTTCGGCTTCTGCATAGTTTACATATACATGGGCCGACTTGGCGAACA
>UMIE01041039.1_pt1 | contig 35856 bp, 52 predicted proteins | sample 1965711 | NCBI WGS metagenome assembly UMIE01 (sample SAMEA4836116, study PRJEB28245) | human gut metagenome | biome: gut microbiome; material: fecal sample | place: Denmark | collected 2008 | reverse complement strand
TAAAAAGACATATGTGGCAAAATACAGATATAAACATGAAAATGGAAACAAATATCTCGCATTGTATACAAAATCAGGAAAATTTGTTGGATATATCAATGCCAAAGCTGTGAAAGTTATAAAGTAATTTAGGTGAAAAAATAGAATTCTGTTGATGCAGGATTCTATTTTTCATTTATGAAAATAAATAAAGTATTGACATTAAAAGTTGGTAGTACCATAATATTGTATACAAGAAAAAAGACTTAATATGAAAAACTGGAGGATTGTATGAAATTTCTTAGACAATTTATGATTATTTTACTACTCTCTTTTTTGGGAGAAGTGCTTAAGATGTTTATACCATTGCCAATTCCGGCAAGTGTGTATGGACTGGTGTTAATGTTGGTATGTCTGATGACTGGTGTTTTGAAGACGAGTCAAGTTAAAGATGCAGCATTTTTCCTGATTGAGATCATGCCTGTTATGTTTATTCCGGCAGCAGCTGGATTGATTGATTCGTGGAAAGTTTTACAGCCATTATTACTGCCAATACTAGTCATTACTGTAGTGATCACAGTATTTGTTATGGTAATCACAGGAAAAGTAGCACAAATGATAGCACAGAAGAGAGGAATCAAAAATGAATGAAATGTTCAGACAATCATTGTTTGCAGGAGTAACGATCAGTTTGATTGCATATGAGATCGGACTATTTTTAAAGAGAAAGTTGGGATTAGCGATATTAAATCCATTATTAGTATCTATAGTTATTGTGATCCTGGCATTGAAAGTATTTGGAATCAGTTATGAAGTATATAATGCAAGTGCGAAATACATATCTTATTTGTTGACGCCAGCAACTGTGTGTCTTGCTGTACCTTTATATGAGCAGTTAGAATTACTAAAGAAAAATAAGGTTGCGGTTGTTTGTGGAATATTATCAGGAACATTAGCAAGTTTAACAGGGATTTTTGTTCTTTGTATGTTATTTGGATTTAACCACCAACAGTATGTAACGATGCTTCCTAAATCGATCACAACAGCGATCGGAATTGGAATATCAGAAGAATTAGGTGGAATTGTGACAATTACAGTTGCAGTGATCATTATTACTGGAATTCTTGGAAATGTGATTGCAGATACAGTATTTCATATATTTAAAATAAAAAATCCATTGGCAAAAGGCCTGGCACTTGGAACAGCATCTCATGCGATCGGAACGGCAAGAGCAATTGAGATGGGACCAGTCGAAGGTGCAATGAGCAGTCTGGCAGTAGCAGTAGCAGGACTTTTGACTGTTGTATTTGTATCAGGATTTGCTCAACTTATTTAAAAATAGGAGGAAGAGATCATGGTAGATGAGAAAATGATCATCACGATCGGAAGAGAACATGGAACAATGGGAGATAAAGTAGCAGAAAAAATTCGAAGACAATTTGAACTGCCACTTTATGACAAGGCGCATCTTCTAAGAGTAGTAGAAGGAACGGATGATTATGATGAATTAAATGCATTTTTTAATGACAGAAAAGTAAACAGTCTGTTATATGCGATCGCAATGAGTGAGAATGTAAGTTCTAATGATGTGCCTTTCGGGATTATCAAAAAGATTATTGGTAATACGGGAGGCGTCGTGATGGATAGCTGTGGAAATTATCTTTTCAGGGAACGTCCGAATACGGTAAGAATTTTTATGCATGCAGACAAGAACATTCGAATTAAAAATCTTATGAAATATCTTGGAATAAGCAAAGAACAAGCTGAAAAAGAAATAGAAACAGAAGATTCAAAACGTTATGAATTTCATAAATATTACACAAATGAAATATGGGGAATGTCCAATGGATATGAATTATGTCTGGACGAAGGAATCCTTGGAATTGATGGATGTGTAAAAATGATTTTGGACTATCTGAAAATAAGAAATTTAATTTAAAAAAGTTCTTGACATTACAAAAATAATATGTATAATAGATAGAGGTGGTTGCAACAGACCACCTCGAATATAAATCTGGCTCCATGGTCAAGCGGTTAAGACGCGACCCTCTCAAGGTCGAATCACGAGTTCGATTCTCGTTGGAGTCATAAGCTACAAACCACGCATTTATGCGGTTTGTAGCTTTTTTCATTTTTACAGAAAAAACTTCGCCAACAAACTTCGCCAACAAAATTTATTTTTCGTTCCCTGACTTAAAAATAATATCCTCGAATGAGTCCAAAGATTTCTGCTTTCTGTCCATATGAATATGTGCATATTTTTGAAGAAACGTAGCCGGAGTGTTACCCATGATCTCAGATAAGATCTTATCTGACTCTCCACGTTCATAGTTGGTTGTCGCAAAAGTATGACGGCATTCGTATAAAGTAATCACATGAAGTTTTTCTTTATGATTCATATTGTAACGATTTTCGGTTCTGGTAAACATCCGATACAGATGATCAGGACGGACAGGAGTACCAATCTCTGTGTTAAAAAGAAAATCGTTATCAAACAAATCTGGATATTGAAGCCTCATTTCTTTTTTCCATAGTAACTTTTTCTTCACGATCTGGTTTAAGGTAGAGGGAAGATAAACAGCTCTAAAAGAATTTGTTCCCTTCATATTGTCCTCCAGAACCCCATATTTGTTCAAAGTCCGGTGCATATAGAAACATTGGCGGTCAGGATCATAATCGGATTCTGAAAGTCCGCATGTCTCGCTAGGACGAGGTCCAAGAAGAATCTGACAGCAGAACATGGCATAATAGTGGCTTTCTTTTGCTTCTCTGGAAGTTAGAAAGACAGAGATCTGTTCATTAGACCACGTTGGTTTAGCAATGTATGGCACCTTATTTCGTTTTATTCCGATCATTGGATTATCTTTACCGTCAATCAGTTTTAATGGATATATGGCGAAATTAAACACATCACAGAGGATGTTGATATTTTTATTTACTGTTTCGGCTCCGTACTTGCGTTTCTTTGGATTGTTGCCATCTTCCAAACTCTTTTTAAAATTCAAAATATGTTGAGGCTTGATTTCAGAAATTTGTACATCTTCAAATACAGGGAAGATATATCGGTCTAAATATCCGCGGTAAGTTCTGTAAGTCTGATCAGCGTAAGTCTTTTTGTTTGCAGCTAACCATTCGTCTGCAACTTTACCAAAAAGTTTTTTTGATTGTTGTTTCACTTTTTGCTCTCTAACTTCCTTTTTAATTTGAAGGGTAAGTTGAGCATCATCTTGCTTGGCAATTTTTTTGTTAGACCGACGGGGGCCAGTAACTTGATGCTTTAGAAGAGGATGCCATTGAACGGCACAATAAGTTTTTTTAGTTTTTCCTGTTTTTTTACTTGTGTAGGTTTTCATAACAACAGACATATGTATCATCCTTTCTCAAAAAAAGGGTACAAAAAATACACCCTCATCAATTTGTAAAATTGGTGGGTGTATGATATAATTCTGGTGTCGAGTCAGAAGCATATCACACACCACGTTGTTGATAGGTTTCTTAAAGCCGTCTGGTTGTCAGCCAGGCGGTTTTTATTTTGACCATTTTGGTGAAGTTACCGAAATGGTATTTAGCAAATTGTTTTGTCAGACTCTGACAAAAGTAATTTAGTTATATAACGTAAAAGACCTCGTATTTCTACGAGGTCTTCACAATAATAAATTTATATCTTCATTAATGCCCTATAGGCGATATCTAGACAGACATAATCTGTCTAAAATTTATTATATTAAATATTATGCTCGTAGTCAATAAAAAGATTACAAATTAAAATAAAAGTATTAAATTGTATATAATTCTTTTATTTTATCATTAATTTTATTCATTTGTTCTTGAGAAAGTGTAATTCCAGCTAAGACACCACTGGAGGTTTTAGGATCATAGATTCTCATTTTACTAACAGTGGTTATTTGATTAACAATAGCAATACTACCTTTCTTCATTTGGGCAATTTCTTTTTCAATTTTTTTTAAGTTATCTAATTGCTCAACATTTTTATCGTGTCGAATATTCATTTCAGTTAATAGTTCTTTTGCAGTGTCCAAATTTTTTTCTGATTCAAAGATAAAGTCATCAAAGGCTTCGTTATTATTTTTAAAAAAATTTGCTTGATTAGAAGCTTTTTCGGCCATGGAAATAAGACTTTGAACAGTTTTCATCGTATTATTTATTTCTTCGTGTTCAGCCAGTATAGCTTTAAAAGCGACATCATGTTTAAATTTTAATAATTTATATAAATCATTTCCAAGAAAGACGCTATTTTCATGAATTTCTTTTCCAGTTTTTGCAGAAGTTAAAGGAATAACAGTTACGACGGGAGAGTTATGTGCATTATGGTTATCAAGAACAATTGCATAATGGAGTCCTCCATATTCATTTCCAATGTTAAATCCAAAATTTAATTTAATAATATTGCCTCGTTTATAGACAATGTTTTTAGTTGGATTAAATCTTTCTTCATAATTGATCATGCGAACATAATCCTTAAGCCAGTAAGAAATTAAATTAGCTTTTTTCAGATGGTTGCCAGAAGGATCATTTATGTAATATTCTAGTTGCTTATTTAAAGCACGGATTGCTGACTTTTTATTTTGAATTACATTCTCTTTCGTAAAAGGTTTAGACAATGCAATCACCTCCTCATTATATTTTCAAATTCGTTTGTCAGACTCTGACAAAATAAATTTATTTCAATCTCAATCGAATCAATTCCTCACTATACCCAAGAGCCAAAGCGATCTGATTCGTAGTAAATTCCTGAAATTCAAGGAAAACTTCGTCATCGATCAGAAGCTCCGTTGCAAACTTATTCGCCTCAATCTCCATCTTACTGATCAAGAGACCAGTGCGTTTTCGTAAAAATGGAGTATTAGCATCAGGGTGCATGATCGCATGACCTAATTCATGGGCGCATGTAAATAGCTGGTCATGTTCGGAAAGATCGTGATTGACGTGGATCTGCTTCATGCGCAGCTGCTTATTATAGTATCCGCTGATACTTCCCAATGGTTCAAATATAACCTTTATTCCTAAATGCTGAGCAATGTCAAAAGGATTATTCGTGCCATATTTTTTCTTTAATGATCGTGTTTTTTTACGAATATCCAATGAATCACTTCCTTTTATTTTTTATCCCTGTATTTCTTTGGTGTGAACTTTTGCTTAGCATTGATTTTTGCGATTGTGATACTGTTCTGGAGGCTTGCTTTTAATAATTCTCTTGTTTGATCATCAAGCGGCTCTCCAGAGAACATCAATCCATCCTGATCAGATTCTAACTGATCGAGAGTCTGCTCCAGGCGTTTTGCAATGTCTCTTTCATCTTTTTTATTAAGTTCTATAGTCTTATTAGATTTATCCTCTATTAAATCAGAGCGACTTATTCCAAAATAATTACATAAAGCATCTATTTTATCCATTCTAGGAATTTTTATTCCATTAAACCATGTTGATACAGTAGATTTATTAAAACCAAGATCTTTTACAATATCTGCTTGGGTTTTTCCATTAGCTTCTGTATAAGCTCTTAAATTTTTAGAAAAAGCTTTTTTATATTCTTCTTCCGACATATATTCACCTCCGTCTAAAAGATCATGACCTAATTATAATATAAAAGTAGACAAAAGTAAACAAAAAGCAAAAAAAGTTTACAAAAAGTGTTGACAGTTTACTAAAGGTGGAATATAATGAAGGCGTAACAAGAAAACAAAGCATTAAAGAAAGGATGTTAAAATTGAAAAGATTACAAATTTCTTTAGCTGCAGCAAGAGTAAATGCAGGTCTGACACAAGATGAAGTCGCTGAAAAATTAGGGATTACGAGAGCTACAATCATCGCGTGGGAAAAAGGAAAGAAAGTATTAAAAATATGGGAATTAGATGCATTATGCAATATTTATAATTTAACAAGGGATGATATTTTTTTACCACAAGATTCTACTAAAAGTAGAGTTATGTAACAGGGAGGTGAGGAAGAAATGAAATCAAAAGATACTAAAATAACTGTACTCATTTTAATAAGCACAGCTATTTCAGTATTAGTTTGTTTAAGTCATTGGGTAGATAAAAAACAAACTAAAAAAATTGATATCGATACAATTTGTGAAGAATTAGCGGATCAGATTAATCATCTTCAATCTTAAGAAGATCTACACTTTGTAAAACATCAATCCAGTGGATAGTTTTGTTACATCACTGAGCATTAAAGTCTTATGTCTGCATCTTTTAAAGAATGGAATGAGCAAGCCGACAAAGCAAGAAATAAACGCCTACCTAAGAGAAATCGGCAGGCGTAAGGTTAAAAGATTAAAAAAACATTTTGGGATTGATAAGAGATGAAAGGTAAGAATATGAAAATATACATAGAGATATTAGCAACATGTATTTTTCTTGGAGCAATATATGGGTGGAAAGCAGGAGTGCTTTTTGGAATTTTCTATTTATTAATTCTTATGGAATGATTTAATCTTTTAAATCGTTTATCCATTTGTTGATTTTTATTAATGGGAAGAATGTAACCATTGAGAAAAATATAATAGATCCAGTATTGTGAAAAGCTGATTTAGAGTTGCTTGAAAAGAAGGCTAATATAATAGGTGCAAAAATCCAAATCATGTTTATCCAAGAAATCAAAGATCGCATTTTTTGTTTAAAAGTCATTCTCACAAAAATGTTGAAAAAATTTTCAGAGGGATATCCAAGGGACTTTTTTAAAAGTTCATAATCAGTGGCAACTATATGTTTCATCCTATGAAAATATATTTGATAGCCAGAACCTGCAAGTACGGAAGAACCAAATGATTTATTTAATTGATGTAACTGAGGAAATGCTAATTCATAATTTGCATCTAAAATATTTGTTGTTTTTTTATGAAGATAAATAGCTTTTTGCAAAGTTAAATCATCCGAGACACTTTCAAACATGCGGAATAAAGGAAGATAAACATTACTTAATTGTAGCTGTTTAACTTTTATTTTGTTTGGTCTTGAAGCGGTATAACGAGCTGCTTTATATGATATAAATGCAGCGATGACAGTACCAAATAAATTAATGTAATTTGCATTATGGGTAATTGTAAGAAGGAAATTCTTTAAGCTATTGAAAATAATTAACATGGTTAATCTCCTTTCGTAAGACTCGGGCATTGCAGTGCCCTGTATCTAAATTATACGAAAGAGATAAGAAATTGACAAGTCAACAAAATGACAGGGAGGTGAGGAAGATGGATAGTGTACATGAAAAAAGAATAAAAACAATGAGAAAAGCAAAAGAAGATTATCAAAAAAACAGAGGGATTGCAATGGAAGTAGTTGACTTTCTGGCGACAAAGGAATTAACGATTACAGATGTAAAAACGGTATTAGATAAAGCTTATTTATATGCAAAAGATAAAGCAGTATTGAAGTAAGTTGGAGGCTAGGAAAATAAGAATGGCAGGACTAATAATAGCAGGAATTACAATTTTAGAAATAGGAGTATTCATTAAATCATTGGTAAACATAAAAGAAGAAGATCCCTTAAGAGAAATAAAAAGAGAGCTTCTGACTATAGAAATATTGATGTATGGAATTATAAATTACTTGTATTTACCAAACTTATTAATTCATATTGGAATTTAACCATTTGATTTAGAAGGAGGGAGAGCAATGTACCTAGAAGAAAGAGTTGAGCATCTGGAAAAACAAATCGAAGAACTCAAAGAGCAGAAGAAAAATGAGCTGTATTTATCACCGGCACAATTTGCCGAGAAGATGAGCTGTTCAAGATCAATGGTAACAAAACTGGTACAAAACGGAGAGATCGAAGCACTCCGATTAGGAAAGCTGATCAGAATCCCAATGAGCCAGTTTGAAGAAAAAGAAGGAAGTAAAGAAGCATCCTGGAAGGATGTTGTGTTCAAAGGAGCATAAAGTACCAGAAGATAGGAGGTATAAGATGAACCAGGCAAAGCATGAATTGATAAATGATAAATTAGCAACGGCAGTGGTAAAGGCAAAGACAGGAAGATCAAAAGCTGGAGATGGAACGACGGCAAGGGCATTTTTAGAAGTTGCTGCCATTTACTTAGATGAGATTACAGAGGCAATAGGAACGGTAAATACGTTGTCAGAAGCTATTGCTGTTGCAGTATTGAGATATTTAAATCGTACAATTACAAAAGAGATGGACGAAGAATGTAAACATATAGCTGATACAGTGGAAGGAATGCTGAATGAACAAGCAGTAACTATTAGAACAAAAATTATGAAGTAGCTTATAACACGAAAGTGTTGTTATAAAACCAGATAAATACCTATCTTTCGAATCTGAGATAAATTTAGATACATAGGAAGGTAGAAAAGCAACATGTTTATATTTTTATTTAGAGCAGCAATGATTGTAATTGCAGTTATATTGATTATAGCCGGATGCTTTGATCAGTATGGGGAATCAAGAAAATCAAAGAAAGCAGCATTATTAGGTATTATTCCGTTAGCTGTATTTTTATTGAGTATGTGTATTGTATATGTACCAAGCAACAATGTTGGTATCAGATGGTCTGCGGTTGGTGGAACATCTGACAAAACACTGAATGAAGGAATTGCGATTAAAAGCCCGATCGATAAAGTCTTTCTAATTCCTACAACAGTAGAAGAAAGAACGATCAAGAAGGTCAATGTTCAGACCAAAGATGCTCAGTTTGTAACATCCGAGATAAATGTCAAATTCCGAGTGAACCAGAAGGATGCATTTAAGGTATACAAAAGATATACAACACTGGACAACCTGAAACAAAATATCATCAGCAATTATGCTCAGAAATCAATTGAGACTGTAGTTACTCAGTATAATGTCATAGATGTTCTGGGAGCCAAGAAAAATGAAGTTTATAAGATGGCAAGCAAAGATCTTCAGGAAATGTTGAAATCAGAAGGTGTGGAATTAATCCAATTGACCATAAAAGATATGAACGCAAGTGATGAGATTGAGAAAGCGATCGCAGATGAAGCAGTGGCGAAAAAGAGAGTTGAGACAGCAGAACAAAACCGACTGAAAGCAAAGAAAGATGCTCAAACAAAAGTAATTAATGCCAAAGCCGAAGCAGATGCGAACAAGATTCTTGAAAAACAGCTGACAAACAAAATTTTGGCACAGCAGTGGATCAAAAAATGGAACGGAGAAGTTCCAAAGGTCAGCGGTGACAATAAATCAATGATTAATATTGGAGAGTTGATGAAATAATCCAAGGTTAATTAAAACACAATCAGATAAATGAAAAGAAAGGTATTTATCTAAATTTTTAGTAAATCAAGTTAATGGCAGATGATTCTTTGAAGTGACCAGAGAAAGCAGAAAGACTTTGACTATCACTCAATGATAGGACCAGCAAATACCCCCCTACAACTGTCAATATGAACTTTTATTATTAGTAACCAGAAAACGAAACTCCATAAGTATTTATTTTAACAATTACATACATCTGGTCACTTCAAAGAGTCATCTGCTAAAGAAAGTGTAAAGGAGAAATGAAAAATGACAAACGAAAAACAGAAAGAAATGATTAAGAAGATTTTAGAAACAACGATTGACGATACACCTTCAAAATCATTGGATGGTTATCTTGAGGTTGCGGTGGAATATTTAAATATGATCAATAAAGTTATAACGCCAATGAATCCATTCACAGCACCAATTGCTGCAGCAGCCTTAGGAGTTATGAGAGATATTGTGATGAAAGAATTGGATAGTGAAGGTAAATCAGCAGTGAAAAGTATTGAAATGCTTTTAAAAGTATCTACCAGATCGGAAAAAGTACCTTATCACAAATAAAAAAAGGCACTCTGATGAGCACCCTTCCTGCGAAAATCCGCAAAGTATATTTTTCGAACAAATTAATTATACCATTATTTGCGGATTTTTTCAAGGGAACAGCTTATGAAAAGAAAGTATACAGACAACACAACAGATTTTACAGAACCATTTTGGGATAACCTCTGTCCGGTATGCAAGAAACGATTTTGGTCGGTTTCTTTGGATTGTGCATGTCCAAAGTGTGGAAATTATGATCTGTATGTATTGAATGAATCAAAACACTTGAAGCATGATGCAGAAGAACTTAAGAAATTCCACAGAAAGATAATGGAGGATAAAGAATATGAAGGTAATAACAATTATGAATTATAAAGGCGGAGTTGGAAAGACCGCCACAGCAGTCAATCTTTCTTATAATCTGAGTGAAAGAGGGTATAAAACCTTGCTGATCGACTGCGATCCACAGGGTAACGCATCCTATTTTTACGGAAAGTATGATGAAAAGAAAAAAGCTTAACAGGAGTCCTCCAGGGAATGTATACCTTGGAAACTGCGATCAGAAGAACAAAATTCAAGAATCTGGATATTGTGCAGGCTGACCGGAAATTAGAATTTGTAAAGATTTACAGTCCGATTGAATTAAAGGACCAGATCCATCAGTTAGGTGAAGATCGTTATGATTATGTGATCCTTGATTGCCATCCAACGTTCGAATTATACACAAAAATTGCACTTGTTGCCGCAGATCTTTGTGTGGTTCCTGTGAAACTGGATCAGAACAGCATCAATGGATTAGCTTTTTTTGATGAACATTTTCAAGATATCTTAGATCTTGCACCAGATTGTGAGTATAAGGTTTTGATCACGCTTTGGAAACCGACAAAAGCAAATAAGATCGGACTGATCGATCTGGTAAACAGGCATCAGTATCCAATATTCAAGAGTCTGATCAGAGATTGTGCATCCGTAAACTATTCTACATACAGAAGGATGCCGCTTCGAAAGTGCAGAAGTACCAAGAATGCATGCTGTGATTATAACGATTTCACGGACGAATTGATTCAGGAGGTGCAGTAAATGGATATGAATGACATTTTAAAAAGCATCGGGCAGAAACAATCACAGGAAAAAAAGAAAGCTGCTCCAAGAGTACAAATGATCCATTATACCAAGCTAAAACCTAGTCCAGATAACTTTTATGACACCGAAGGAATTGAAAAGCTTGCAGCTGCAATCAGAATTGCAGGAGAGATAAAGAATCCGTTGCGTGTCCGAAAGACGGACATAGATGAGTATGAGGTGAATGAAGGGCACCGCAGAAGGTTGGCAACGATTTATAATGTGGAACAGCTTGGAATAAAAGAATTTGAATTTGTTCCGTGTGTTGTGGAAGACACGACAAGTACGATTGGTAAATTAAATCTGATCTTAAGTAATTCCACACAGCGAGAGCGTACGGAATATGAGAAGATGCAGGAAACAGCAAAGCTTAGAATCTTATTAGAGCAGTACGCAAAAGAAAATGAGACAAAGATACCATCGACGGATATGAGAAAGATGATATCAACAATTTTAGGCGTTTCAGGAACGAAAGTTGCACAATTAGAGAGTATTAACAGGAATCTTGTGGATGAAGCAAAAGAACAGTTTAAGGATGGAAGTATGCCAGTATCTGTTGCAAATGAAATGGCAGGATTACCGGAAGAGATACAGAGAGATCTATCAAAGCAGAAAGATATCAAATTATCTCAGGTAAAGGAGATTAAAGAAGATTCTAAAGAAAATGCAAAGATAATGTGTAAGTATGATAATTCAAAGAACTGTCATACGAAGCTGATCCAGAGACAACAGGAACATTTAGATACAAATGGACCATGTTATGGTTGTTGCAGATTGTGTGATCATTCAAGTAACTGCCGTTATAGGTGTGAATATATGCCGTTAGGTTGGAAACCAACACAACAACAGCATAAGGAAATTACAAAGTGTGCTTATAACGAGAAATATCAATGTAACATCAATGAAATCATTGAGAAATACAAAGCAGACAGAAATATCGCAGAGTGTCCAGGATGCTGCAAGTTGTGTGGGTATACATTCGAATGTGAGTATGTTTGCAAAAACGTGTTAGAAAATAAAAAGATATCAGAAAAGGATCTGGAAAGTGTAACGTTTACGTTCCAAGACGTAAAGACAACGCTTAGATATATCAATCAACAGATTTCAAAAACAAAGATGAATGACAAAGAAACAATCGTCAGATTAAAAGTAATATCTGAGTCATTAAAAAAATATTTAAAAGAAATGAAGGTGGTTACTGATTATGGCAGGTAGAAGAATGGTAAATATCCGGATCATTGACAGTGACAATTTTCTGGAGCTTCCGTTATCGACACAGGCGCTGTATTTCCATTTGCTGTTACGTGCGGATGATGATGGTTTCATTAACAATCCAAAACGAATACAGCGCATGATCGGAGGGAGTGAAGATGATTTTAAATTACTGATCGCGAAGCAGTATATTCTTACATTTTCATCTGGAGTGATCGTGATCAAACATTGGAGAATGCATAACTGTATAAAAAAAGACCGATATCACGAAACAGACTGTATTAATGAGAAAAATATGCTGTATTTGAATGAAAATAAGACCTATACGTTTGAAAAACCGCAATGTATCCAGAATGGAGACAATTCGGAACCAGAATGGAACCCCAGTCTAGGTAAGGTTAGGTTAGGTAAGTCTAGTATAAATAATAACATACTGCCGGAGCAAGCCGGACAGCAGAAGCAGGAACAACAAAAACTGGAGAATGATAACAAGGATTTTGAACAGCTCTATCAGGGGGCAAGAGAATATCATATGCCGTTGAAGGATGGCAGTGATTATGTGGTCACTGAGAACGACGTTGAGAGATTTGAACAACTCTATCCAGATCTTGATATCCATGCAGAGATGAGAAAAATATATGCTTGGCTGATTAATAATACCAAGAAACGAAAGACAAAACGAGGTATGCCTAAGTTTTTAAACGGCTGGATTAATCGGTCATATGTCCAGTTTGTCCAGGAACCAAAGGCACGAGCTAATGCTCCTAAGCCACAGATACAGCACAATTTCACACAGAGAGATTACGACTTTGATGATCTGGAGCAACAATTACTGAGAAAGCAGCAGGAGGGAATGTGATGGCAAAGAAAAGACAATATGCAAACTCAAATCCAGTAAGGTTGAATCCAGTAAGTTTTGAGATGATTGAAGAAAAACTGAAAAAGATAAAGCCTGGAAGAAAGATAACGATTTTTGTACCAAGAAAATTGACACAAGACAACAAAGAACGATACAGAGTAGTGAAAGGCGAAGTCGCTGCGATCTACAGCAAGATGGTTCATGTTTGTGTTAAAGCAGGAAGAAGTGCTTACAACGAATGTTTTTTGAAAACAGATCTGTATCGATGGCAGTTTAACGTGAAATAAACGAAAAAAGAGACAAGAACTTACGAGAAGTCCAATGCCTCAGAACAAGTATAACACATTCAGGAGGTATTGAACATTGGAAAATGAATTTGAAAAGGCAAAAAAATTTTTGAAAAAGATCAGATGGATCGACAATGAAATTGATGCATTGATTGAAGACAAGAAAAGCTATATGGACCTTGCAACAAAACGGACAAGCACCTGGGATGGATGTGGAGTACATAATTCAGGTTGTAAGGACCAGATGGCAGAAGTGACTGCAAAGATTGCTGACATTGAGAATGAGATCTGTGCAAAGATTGACAGATTGTTGGATTACAAAAAGAAAGTATCGAAAGTGATTGAGCAGATCGAGGACAAAGAGTGTCAAAAGATTCTTGTGTTAAAATTTGCAAGATATATGCCGATGGTTGATATTGCAGACAAAATGAATATGGACCGAAGTACGGTTTATCGAAAGTATAACAAAGCAATTAAAGCAGTACAGGAGATTTTGTCAGAGTCTGACAAAGAAAAACAGTGATGAAGAATGATCTGACGGCTTAGATCTCTGCCTGATATAACATGTAAATTATTTGTTGTTCTGCCAATCGGTGCTATATGTTGGATTCGGGCAGAGATCCAAGCCGTCAGGCTTGACACTGGATGTTTTATATACCACACGAGACAATTAAATAAAGATCCTGTCGCAATATAACTCATAAGAAACGCAAAAACTAATGCAGGAAATGCCCGGCTTCGGTCGGGCAGAAAGGGGAAATAGAAATTATTAAAATGATTTATAATCGATACGATTGAGGATAAAGAGTGTTTTCGATGCCAGAGGAATAAGTGAGCAGAAATAATTATTAAAACAAAGGAAAACACATAACGATTAATAAATACAAATAAAAGCATTCTACAATAAATAAAAGAGAACCACAACATATAGTGATTCTTTTTTGTTTATTTACTAGATGTCGTCTAGCGAGAATTCTTGAAAAAGTGTATAATTATATAAAAAACAAATGATAGTTGGTGAGTAGATTGTACCATGGGAGTGAACGCACCAGAGGAAATGAGATAATAAAGACACAACAAATGAAAATAAGCCAAGGTGATCGTCATTGGTTAGGAGACGGAGCATATTTTTATAAAGAATGTGCATATGCTTATAGATGGATACATCTAATGTGTGAAGAAGTAAAAGGGAAAGATTTTCAAGAAAAAGATATAATAGAGAATTACATGATTTTGCAAGCAGATATAAACTTACAAAAAGAAAGATTGTTTGATTTAGATAACCCAGAACATAATTTTGATTTTAATACCACAAGAGAAATTTTGGAAAAAGAATTAAGTAAGTCAGAAAAATATACACACAAAAGAATAACTGATGGAACAGTGATAAATATTATGTTTAAAGAGATGGGATATCAAGAACAATATGATGCAATTCAATATTATTTTGACACAGATGTAAAAGGCCATACAAATTCAAAAATAAGATTACGAGAATATCAATTATGTGTAAAAAATACAGAAATAATACATAATATTAGAGAAATTTCAAAAGAAGATTATGAAGTAGAAAAAAATGAGAAATTTATTATTCAATATGACACATATAAAGGGAAAGGAAAGAGATATGATGACAAGACAGGAAAGGAAAGAACGTATCAAAAGTTTCTTTCAAAGTCTAACACCAAAAGAACTAGACGAAATGCTAGAAAGAAATGGGATTGATAATGTGGAAACCAAAGAGGAATCTTTGTACTATAAAGCATATTTAGATGTATCTAGACGTTATAAGAACACAAATAGGAAAGGTAATGAAGATTATAGTAACAGTAGTAATTTAAATAAGGCAGCGTGATTATGAAAGAAAATGTAAATAGTATATTTAAATTTGAACAATATATAGTGAAATCAATAGATTTCAATTATAATTTAGATTCAGATGAAGAAGATTATGAAGTAGATTTTTCTGTAAATCCTAATTTTATCACAGTGGGAACAGAACATTTGATTGTTGAATTGGAAATTAAAGTGTTTGATAAGCCAGACAAAGCATATCCTTTTAGGTTGAATGTAGAAATGGTTGGATTTTTCGAATGCGAAAATTGCGAAGAAAATGATATAGAAGAGTTTAAACCGAATGCGGTAGCGATTTTATATCCATATGCTAGAGCACTTGTTACTTCAATTACGGCAAATGCAAATACAAATCCTATGATTTTACCGACAATTAATACAAACAAATTATTAAATAAGGAAAATGATAAAAAATAAAAATGAAAGAAGATGTGAAAATTTCATCTTCTTTTATTTTTTTGTGTTGACATAGTGTACACACTATTATATAATATAAGTATGGAAGGAGGAAAAGCTAATGAAAAAGAAACAAAAGAAAAAGCTTGCAAAGTTGATTATCAAAGCAATAACAGCAATAGCCCTACTGATTAGTGCGATAGCTCAACTTATACAAGCCATTAACTAATAAAGCCCTATTAGTTAAAACAACAGAGGAAAGGGAGAGAAATCTCCCAATCCTTTGTAACAATAGTATAACACACATTAGCTTAAAAGAAAAATGAAGAAGATAACATTTTACGACATGGTACTACTGTTTGCGATCGTGCTACAGTTTGGAGAGAGAAGTATTTACACAAGTTTGATATTATTGTTCGCATCAATACTTGAACTGATTGACGTACTTCCGAAGATTGTGAGGTTGATAAAACATGGAAAGTAAAGCAAATCCACAGACAAAGGCAAGTGCAAAGTGGAATAAAAAAGCAGGATATGTAGCCAAGAGTTACAAGTTAAAAAAGGATACAGTGGAAGCGTTTGCAGAAGCATGCAAGACGGCAGGGGTAAGTCAGGCAGGTCAATTGACCAAAATGATGAATGATTTTATTCAAAAAGTGGAAGAAAATTAAAAGATGCGACACTTTGCGACACTTACATGTGTTATTATGGCATTGTAAAGAAATGAATAAAGAGGAAAAAGCACATTGGACAGATTCTGATGTGCTTTTCTTATGCCTAAAAGAAGGTGAAAGAGATTGAACACTGTACAACCAATCAGGGACATGAATACAGTTATGGACATTGCACGATATCTGAAACAGAATAACGAGAGGGATTATGTGATGTTTACAACAGGAATTTATTCAGGGTTGCGAGTGTCTGATATTCTGAAGCTTCGTGTCAAAGATGTTCGTGGGAAAGATTACATAGCCATGAGAGAAAAAAAGACAAAGAAAGAGAAGCGTTTTATCATCAATAAGAATCTGAAAAAGATACTGGAAGCGTGGACACGAGGGAAAGATGATCTTCAATATCTTCTTGAGAATCCAGTAACACATAGACCGATCAGCAGGCAAAGAGCTTGGGAAGTGATGAGGAATGCAGGAGAAGAGTTTGGAGTTTATAATCTAGGAACACACACCATGAGGAAAACATTTGGTTATCATATGTATCAGGCGACACATGATGCAGTGATGTTGATGAAATTATTCAATCATTCAGATATTCATGTAACGCTCAGATATATAGGAGTTGAACAAGATGAAACAGATCAAGCGATTTCAAAATTGGATTTTGGCGTTTGATTTTTCTTTTTGTACAGAAAAGTTAACTCAAATTTGTTGTGTAAAGTTACATGACAAAAAATAAGGTGCATTTATAAGAAAGAAAAAAACCTTTGCAAGTTTACAAAATTATAAGATATGTCAAGTCAAACAGAAAAGATAAGGCGGAATTAACTCAGCGGTTAGAGTGGTGATCTTATAAATCACTGGCGGTTGGTTCGACTCCAACATTCCGTATTCATCCAGGAGATGTAACAGTCAACTAAGACAAATAGCCATACTTAATTTTTGTCAGAGTCTGACAAACTTCTGGATGTTATAACGTGGTAGTTGTTAGGAACAGGAGCATTAAAAAATATAAGAATGTTGCTTGGTCATTCTTTATCCTCCTTTCACAAAAATGTTTATTTATAGTTGCAGTCAATAAGTTAATTAATTGGTACATGGGCGCAGCTCCTTCAGGTTCGATTCCTGATACCACGATTTTTGTCAGAGTCTGACAAAGTTATAAAGCAGAGTAGAGCAGTGGTAGCTTGTCAGCCTCCTTAGCTGAAGGACGGTGGTTCGATTCCATCCTCTGCAATTTAGAGAAAGGAAATAATGTATGTTGAAATCATGTCAGTATTGTGGTCGTATTCATCCGAAGAATTATGATTGCGGTCGCAAGCCGAAAAGAATTAAAAGAGATACAAAGGCTTATAGGTTTCATAGAACGCAGGCATGGCAGGATAAGAGTATAGAGATTAGAAGACGAGATCATTACTTATGTCAGTGCTGTATCAGACTCATGCATGGAACAATGAGAAAACATAACTATGATGATTTATCAGTCCATCATATTGTGCCAATTGCAGAAGACTATGAGCAGAGATTGGATGATGATAATCTGATTACTGTATGTGGTCATCACCATGAGATGGCAGAGTCAGGACAGATAGACAGAGAGGTACTGCATGAGATCGCAAAGGAACAGAATGAAAAGAGAGATATGCATGGCTGAGCGAGGGTGTTCCAAGGTATCCCCCCGGGATTAAAATTTTGAAAAAAGAAACGCCGTCCAGACCGACGCCCCATCTTTCTTTTTAAAAATTTCCCACATCAGCATTTCAAAAGGAGGTGGCTCCAAAATGCCGACACCAACAAAACCAGTGAATGTGATCCGCATGGAAGGAAAGAGCCATCGGACAAAAAGAGAGTTGAAATCGCGAGAAAATGCGGAAAAGCGCCTTTTGACTGGTGAAAAATTAAAAGAACGAAAAGAAGTAAAAAATGATCCAGTGGCTCACAAAGAGTTTCTGCGGATCAAAAAATTACTTGAAAAAATAGAGAAAAATGATGATCTATATAGCAGCGTAATTAATCGTTATTGTCAATTATATGCAGAATGTAAAGACTTTGAAGATAAAAGAGAAGCAATTTATAAGCAGTTGCTTGACCTCCAGGAAAATTATCAGAAGATGATTGATGAGGAAGAAATGACAGTGAAAGAGTATTATAACCTGGAACTTGGGATGCAAAAAAATCTGGTTTCCCTGGATAAACAGGTGCAGGCAAAGAGAAAAATGTTGCTTGATATTGAAAAAGAAAACATCATGACGATTGCATCCGCATTAAGATCCGTTCCAAAGAAAACCGAAAAGAAAGATAATCCTCTTTTGGCGGCTTTAAATGGTTCGTGATGGAAGAGCATACAAGTATGCACAATGGGCAGTTTCTGAAACAGAAGGAATGGTACCGCATTATGTTAAGGTACAAGCCCAGCAATGGATGGATATTGTTGATGGCTATAATGAGGATGCTTATGTAGATGAAAAAGAATTTGATAAGATATGTAACTTGTTAAAGCTGATGATCCATCCAGACGTTCATTGCAGCATTTATGATGCAATGGAAGATTATGCCTGGTTATTGATCACAGCAACACTTTGTACGATGTGGAGAGAAGGAAGTGAGATCTATGATGATAACAAAGTTAGTTTTGCCTCTTGCAAAATCAGATATTACACGACAGCTCTGTTAGAGATATCGCGTAAAAACCATAAAACATTTTATTGTGCAGTGATCATAATATTGTTAATGCTGACAGGCGTTGGATTTGGAAGATACTTTTCCGTTGCTCCAACACTTGCTCAATCATCGGAGGTAAAGCTTGCAGTTCGAAAGATATTGAAAAGTAGTCCCTTATTGGTAGATGAGGAAGATCCAGCATTTAAAATCTTACGAAGTGAAGTGACTTGTAATATTAACGAAAGTAATTTCACACCATTGGCGTACAGTAACGATAACTTGGATTCAAGACTGGCGAATGCGTTTGTTGCAGATGAAGCTGGTGGAATGGATTCATATCCGCTTGAAGCAATGCGATCATCTCAGATCGAGATCATTAATAATCTCGGAATGGTCATAAGCACGCAGTACCCGAACGATGATAATGTTTTCATTGATGAGGTTGATATTGCAAAAAAATTATTAGATGGAGTACTTGAGTCTGAGGACGTTGGTACATATTTTTCTCTGCTTTACGAGCCGGATGATGAGTTGAAAACAGGAGAAACATGGCAGAAGGATGACCGCTGTATTTATCAGTCTAATCCGATCGCAGTGGAGAAAAAGGCAGTATACAAGAACATTGTAAAGAAAAGAACCAGTGCAATTCTTTACGAGAACAAGAGAGAAAACTATTTATGCAAACATAATAATATTCGGTATAAAGGTCTTGGTGTTGAAGGTTATATTGATATCCAGAAAGTCAAATTATGCCGGGATGAGATAGAAAAAGAGTGGTGGCAAGGCAGAAAAGTCTGGATCGGACTGGATTTATCTCTGTCAGAGGATAATACAGCAGTTGCGATGGTTACAGAAGAAGATGGAATTATTTATACGAAAGTGCTTGGATTCTTACCAGATGGAAGGGTTGAGTATAAAACAAATAAAGAGCATGTAAATTATAAACGCTGCATCGATCATGGTGACTGCATTGCATGCGGTGATGAAGTCATAGATTACAGAATTGTTGAAAATATAATCATGACTCTGGAAGAAGAATATGGAGTGACGATCATGCAGATCGGATACGATAAATGGAATGCAATTTCATCTGTACAGAAGTTTGAGGCAGCAGGATATGAATGTGTTGAGATCAAGCAGCACAGTTCAGTACTTCATGCACCAACCAAACTGTTGAAAGAAAAGATTTTATCCAAAGAATTTGTTTACAATTCGAACAGATTGTTAGAGATTAACTTTCAGAACGCCAGATGCACCGAAGACACAAACTTAAATAAATATGTAAACAAGAAAAAATCTGCTGGAAAAGTAGATATGGTAGTGAGTTTGATCAATGCTATGTACTTATTACAGCAATATATGTTGTATGGAGTGGATGATTTCTCTGTACAGACAGCATAGGAAGGAAAGAAAATGGCATTTTTTAAGAAACGAGAAAGAGCAGAGCCGGAACAGGACAATAAAGAAAAGAATGAAAATGATTGTGATGATTTATTGATCAGTACATATCTCGGGAGGAAGAATATCACGCGAGAAATGGCAGAAGAGATTCCGGCAATTCAAGGAAATCTTGATCTGATCGTAAAAACAGCCGCTAATGTGCCAATACGTTTATACAAAAGGAATGGAAAACGTGTTGAGGAAATTGAAAATGATCACAGAGTCAGCCTGTTAAATGAAGATACAGGTGATACATTGGATGCAAAAGAAATGAAACAGGCATTGTTTCGAGACTATTTCCTTGGTAAAGGCGGTTATTGTTATGTGAATCGAGAGGGACTTAAAATCAGATCTTTACATTATGTGGATCAAAGGAATGTTGGAACTGCAAAAGATCCGGATGTGATTTTTAAGAGATATGTGATCCTAGTACAGGGAAAATCTTATTTTCCTGAGGATTTTATTACGCTGCTTCGGAATACAACAGACGGAGTGAAAGGACACAGTATCATTGAAACGAATAAAACCTTGATTTCTATCATGTACAATAACATGAAGTATGAAGAAACTCTTGTGAAGACTGGTGGAAATAAAAAAGGTTTTATAAAATCACCAAGATCGCTGACACAGAAAGCATTAGATAGTATCAAGGCAGCATTTAAGAAACTGTATCAGAATAATACAGAAAATGTCGTTGTACTGAATAATGGATTGGAATTTCAGGAATCTTCCAACACATCGGTGGAAATGCAGTTGAATGAGAATAAACAGACAAACAGCAATGAGTGCTGCAAGATGCTTGGTATTCCTTCAACGATGTTGTCGGGTGGCGGAAATGAGGAAGATGACAAGAAATTTATCAAGTATTGTGTCACGAATCTGTTGGATGAATTTATGACAGCGATCAATAAAGTATTACTGCTCGAATCAGAAAAAGGGCAGTATTTTTTTGCTCCGGATATGTATGAATTGACAAAAGGAGATATTGATAAACGTTACAATGCATATAAGACAGCAACAGATAGTGGATGGTTACAGGTAGATGAGGTAAGAGAACGTGAAAACATGGAACCGCTTGGTATGAATATGATCAAGTTAGGACTTCAAGATGTTTTATATGATCCAAAGACTCAGATGCTATATGTACCAAACACGAATCAGATGCACAAATTAGGAGAAGGAGGTAATGAAGAAGGAGAGTTGAAGTAAGAGCTGGAAAAGATGGAAAAAAGTCTGTCATTATTGAAGGCTATGTGAATGTGACGAATCGAAGATCGAGACCGATTCCAGACGGAAAAGGCGGCTATTTTCTTGAGGAGATTCAGCCGGGAGTATTCCAGCGAGCAACAAAAAAGGCAGAAGAAATTAAATTATGTCTTGATCACCGCAGAGAAATCGGTGGAACAAAGAGTAATCTGTCACTGAAAGAGGATGTGATCGGATTAAAGGCACGTGCAGAAGTAACAGATTCAGAAACTGTGAAGGCAGCAGAGGAAAAAAGATTAAGAGGTTGGTCTTTTGGTTTCAGAAAACCAAGAGAAGAACGTGCAGAAGAAAATGGGATGAGTATCCGAAAGATCTCAGATCTTGAGCTGACAGAAGTGTCAATTATCGATAACAAGATGAAACCTTGGTATAATTCGACTACGATTGAAGCCAGAGCAGAAGGTGAGGATGAAATCGAAGTCAGAGCCCAGGAAGATGATCTTGACTATATAAGTAATAAGAAACATGAAAACGATGCAGAAAAAAGCAGAGCAAAGATCAAGAAGATGATCGAAGAAGCCGGAGGTAATATTTAAGGAAGATTACAAGAGTAAACAGAGAAAAAAGCAGACGTATGAAAATGAATATCCAGTTTTTTGCCGGAGAGGGTAAAGAAAAGGATAACATTAAAGCATTAAGAGAAAACAGAGCAGAAAAAGTGGAAGAGTTAAAACTTTTATATGCCACTTTGAAAGCAGAAGAAAGAGCTATTACAGATGATGAAGAAAAACGTGCGGAAACACTCAATGATGAGATTAAGAGAATTGATAAAACCATTCATATCCTTGAAGATATGAAAAAGAATATTGAGGAACGCGGGGAAAGAGAAGATCCAGAGATTGATCCAGATCCAGAAAAAGAAGAAGAGAAAAGAGCAGAAGAGGAAGAAAAAGCCTTTGCAGATTACCTCAGAGGAGTGGTCACGGATGAACATCGTGCTGCAAACATTACAAAAACAGATAATGGGGCAGTGATTCCGAAAACGATCGCGAATAAGATCATTAAAAAGGTGTATGATATTTCTCCAATTCTTGAAAAGACAACAAAATACAATGTAAAGGGTGATCTGGAAATTCCGAAGTATCCAGCAGATTCAGATGATATCACAATGGCATATCATGATGAATTTACAGAACTGGAAGCAAAAGCAGGGAAATTTACAACAATATCTTTAAAAGGATTCTTATCAGGAGTGTTATCACTTGTATCTAACTCACTGATCAATAATTCACAGTTTGACATCGTATCTTTTGTCATTGATCAGATTGCATATAACGTATCACGATTCGTTGAAAAAGAACTTTTAATCGGAACAGACAACAAGATTGAAGGTCTGAAAGGTGTAGTGCTTACTACAACAGCAGAGAAAGCAACAGCGATCAAAGCAGATGAACTGATTGATCTTCAGGATTCTATTAAAGATGCATTCCAGACAGATGCGATCTGGATCATGAACTCAAAAACAAGAACAGCAATCCGTAAATTAAAAGATCAGAATGGAAGATATCTGTTACAGGATGACGTTAATGCACCATTTGGAAAAGTGCTGTTAGGGAAACCAGTGTACTGTTCTGACAACATGCCAGAGCTGGCAGCATCAGCATTAGCAATCTATTATGGAGATATGTCAGGACTTGCTGTAAAGATTGCAGAAGATCTTGAGATTGCAGTTTTACGAGAAAAATACATGACACAGCATGCAACAGGAATTGTTGGATGGATGGAAATGGATTCCAAGGTCGAAAATGAGCAGAAGATTGCAAAAATGGTTATGGCTGCGGAGTAACAGATGAAAGTTAGAGCAAAAGATGATTTTTATGGATCTATAAAGATGGACAAAGATGAGACACGGGAGATTGAAAATGATCCCGTGATCTCCGATCTGTTAAAAATGGGATTGATAGAGATCCTGGATGAACAGGAAGGCGGTGAGTCAGATGAGAGTGAGCGAAATTGACGAAGATTATCTTGTGAATTATCTGAAACTAGATGAACCAGATGATGACGATATCAAATTTGCTCAAACCTGTCTGGATGCAGCGAAAAGTTTTATCAGAGGGCAGACAGGTCTTGATGACGAACAGATTGATGCATACGAAGATATTACGATTGCAGTATTGGTACTCACACAGGATATGTATGATAATCGTCGGTTGTATGTCGAAAAAAGCAATGTAAATAAGGTAGTGGACAGCATTATTTATCAGTATGCGGAGAATTGGTTATGAAAGAGATCAACATCGGAAAGATGAATAAGAAAATATACATATGTACACCAAGAACAACACAGGATGAAATGGGACAGGATATCATGACCTATGAAAAAGGAAAAAGGATATGGGCAACCGTAAAATCTGTGCGTGGTGGTGAATATTATGATGCTTTGAAGCTGTCTCCAGAGGTATCTTATATCATTTATACAAGATACAGGAAGGACATACATCCAGATACGATCCTTATGTATCACGGAAAGAAACTGGAAGTGAAGCATGTAGCTGATATTGAAGAAGAGCAGGTAATGCTTGAGATTCAGTGTACAGAGTATAAGAAAAAAGGAGCAGATCATGGATGGATTGGAATTTGACGGATTGGATGATCTGGTTGATGGATTAGAAAATGCAGTCAGCAAGTATCCAGATCTTGCAGAGGCAGGCCTAAAAAGAGAACAAAGAGATTTTAAAAAAGATATGATCCGTGAGACATGGAGTGCAGTGGATAAGCATACAGGAAATCTTGTACGAGGCTTTCGATTTTCGGCAATTAGAGGAAACAGATCTAATATGGAAACAGATTTCTATGCAGAGGGCAGCAAGAAAGGTGCGCATTTTCATCTGGTTAATAATGGTCATGAAATGGTAACAGTTGTCAGCCGGAACGGAAAGAAAGTTCAAGGCGGTGGGAAGACCGTTGGATTTGTTGCTGGGCGCAGAATCAAAGAACCAGTGATCGAGAGGTGGCATCAAGAACATGCAAAGAGAGCTGAAAAAATGCTGGAAAAGATTCATGAGGAAATTGAAAAATGATACCAATCAAAGAACTGAAAGCAAGTTATATCAAGGTTTTGCGTGAAGCAGTTCCGGGTATGAGAATTTATAGCAATGAAGTAGAGGAAGGTTATGAAACGCCTTCCTTATTTGTTCAGATGATTCCTCTGATATTTAAACAGAGGGAAACAGCAAGTATCACACGATCAAGTTATATGTTTGAAACGACGTTTTTACAGTATAAGAAAAATGATGCAGAACAGCTTGAAATCATAGAAAAGATAAGAGACAAATTAGGTGATCATTTGGAAGTGGAAGATCGGAAGATATTTGTGGAAGAACCAGAGATTCAATACACCGGACAGACTCATAATATCATACAATTTGTTTTCAAAGTTGAATTTTTAGAAGACTGCCGACAGGCAGCAATAGAGCAGATGATGCAGGAAGTTAATATGAAGGAGATGATAACAAAGGGGAACATGCAGCATTAATATAACCTTTATTGAAAAAGCAAAGACAGTGATCGAAAGATCTGGAAGTAAAAACGTAGGTCTGATCATTCCTGGAACAAACAATGACAGGATTTTAAAGATTGCACCAGGAGATAATATTCCAAGTGCTGGGTTAAAGTACAAAGAACAGATTGAGATGGCACTGATTGGGAACACGGTCAAGCCGAAAAAGTTGGTTGTTGCATTTTCAGGAGCAGATCATGCAGAGATTGATGATGCATTAAATGCATTGGCAGATGAAAATGTAAGTTATGCAGCAGTCAGCACACAGACAGAGACAGTAGCATCGAAAGTTGTCAGCTGGGTAAAGGAACAGCGAGAAATTGGAAAAAATATTAAAGCTGTTTTACCAGAAAATGCAGCGGATAATGAAGCAGTCATAAACTTTTCCACAGAAAGTGTATCAATTGTTGATAAGTCATACACTGCAGAGCAGTTTTGTGCCAGAATGGCAGGATTGTTTGCAGGAACACAGATTACAGAAAGTGCAACATATGCAGTGCTGCCAGAAGCGACAGATTGTACACGAATGTCCAAAAAAGAGATGGATTCAGCAATTGATGCAGGAAAACTGATCCTGTTTTATGAAGACGGAGAAGTCAGAGTTGCACGTGCAGTTAATTCATTTACAACAAAGACCGATGAAAAAGGAGATCAGTATAAAAAGATTAAGCTGGTCGATATTATGGACACCATCAAGAGTGATCTGAGAAGCACGATCAGAAATGAGTGGATTGGGAAAAAGGTCAATACTTATGATAATAAATGCCTTTTGATCTCTGCAATTCAGGGATATATGGATGATCTTGTATTACAGAATGTCTTAGAATCTGCAACAGTAGAAATTGATATTAATGGAAACAAACAATATCTTGAACAAAATGGTGTGGATACTACAGATATGAGTAGTGATGATATTAAGAAAGCAAATACAGGAGATAAAGTATATTTAGTTGCAAATATCAAAATGAATGATGCAATCGAAGATGTAACGTTAGAAATCAGCATTTAAAGGTTTGTCAGAGTCTGACAAAGATATTCAGGAGGTAACAAAGGGATAATTATAAACCAGATCATGTCATAAATGGAACATTCGGAAATGTATGGTTAAATGATCAGTACATGGCGGAATCTACGGCGCTACAAGCAAAGTATAAGATTACAAAAAGTGATGTTGTACAGACAAATACGTTAAGCAAAGGGCAGAAGATTACACAGTTAGAAGGAACTGGAACATTAAAAATGAATAAAATTTCTTCTTATATGATCAAACTGTTGCTTGCAGATATTAAAAAAGGGATCATGCCGGATATTACGATCATAACAGCATTGAAAGATCCGGCATCACTTGGAACAGAAAGAGTCAAAATTACAGGAGTTAGTTTCGATGAGCTTACACTGGCAGATTGGGAAGCAAACAAGTTAGGCGAAGAATCCTACCCATTTACGTTTGCTGATGCAGAACCAATCGACTTAATTTAGGAGGATAAGATGAATTTAGTAGAGAAATTATTACAGCTTGACAAGAAAGATGTTCGAAATAGTAAAACAGGAACTTATAAATCAGGAAATATGCAGCAGTTGGTTGGTGATCCAACGATCACAATTCAGGAAATTGATGCGGAGCGTCTGATGGAATTGCAGACATTGCCGCTTGATAAGGCAGGAAATTATAATTTTCAGCAGGGATATGCAGCAAATTTAATGACAGTTGCAGAAGGCGTGATCAATCCAGATCTTAAAAGCAAAGAATTGCAAGAACATTTTGGAGCAATCAATGCCTCTGATCTTGCGAAAATTCTGTTTAAAACAGAAGTGCCGGAGATCGCAACAGAAATTGCTAATTTATCAAGTCCAGATGTTGTCGATGACGAAGAACTAAAAAACTAATTCACGAAAGAGGAGATATACAAATGGCATATCTCCTCTTTCGCGATCATAATATGACTCCGTCGCAATACTATGATCTTGGACCAAATGAGAGAGCAATGCTGAGAGCATTTATAAGACAGGAATGCCAGGAAAGAGAGGAATTGTACAAGGAGCAAAGTAGTTGATGCAACACTACGACTGATAGATAAGTATACCGAACCATTGAAAAAAGCTGCAGAGCAGACACAGCATCAGGTTGGCTACATGAAACGGCAAGCGAACCAGATTAAGAGTGTTGGAAAGAGTATGTCCAGTTTTGGCTCATCTCTGACGAAAAATGTAACAGCTCCGATTCTTGCAACACTTGGAGCAACTGGAAAGATGGCTGATACATTTGAAAAAGATATGGGTCAGGTCAATACGCTTTTGGATAACAAAGAGCATCTGCAAAAGTACAAGGATACAGCGATTCAGGTGTCGAATGATACAGGAATTGCATTAGGAACAGTATCAAAAGGTGTATATCAGACGATCAGTTCCATCGGAGATCTCGGGAAGAAAACACAGGATATCTTTTCAATATCAGCAAGAGCTGCTAAAGGTGGAGGTGCTTCCGTAGCAGAATCAGTAGCATTGATCAGTTCTGGAATGAAAGGCTATGACAGTGTGAATGTCAAGACGGCACAATCAATCAGTGACATGGCTTTTATGACCCAGAAGTTAGGTGTTACGACATACAAGGAGCTGGCATCAAGTATGCAGCCTCTGTTTCCACTTGGAAAATCGTTGAATGTATCATATCAGGAATTGTTTGGAAGTATGGCAACCCTGACAGGTGTGACAGGAAATACAGCGGAAGTCACCACGCAGATGAAAGGGTTGTTTACTGGTTTATTGAAACCAACGGATTCCATGTCGAAATTAATGCAGAAATATGGATATCAAAATGGACAGGCTATGATCAAATCAGAAGGAATGTCTGGAGTACTAAAAATCTTGCAAAAGGAAACAGGCGGACAGTCAGATAAAATGGCAAAGCTGTTCAGTAATTCCAGAGCATTAACAGCGGCGATCGCATTGACTGGGTCACAATATGATACATTTCGAGAGAAGACAAAGAAAATGAATCAGGCATCAGGAGCAACAGAAAAAGCCCTGAAAGATATGAAAACGTCAACGAGTGACATAAGAAAAGCAATCAATTCAGCAAAAAATTCATTGACGGTCTTTGGAAGCTCTGTATTGAAAGTTGTTGCGCCATCAATTACTACAGGTGCAACAAAACTTGCTGATTTTGCAAAGAAATTTTCAAAGCTGAATCCCGAAACGCAAAAATTTATCGTAAGAATGGCACTGACTGTTGCAGCAGTAGGTCCGGTAATAAAAATTATTGGAACACTTACAACAGGAATAGGAAGTCTTGCAGGAAGAATGGTCACGCTGTATGGAAAGTTCTCACAAGCAGAAAGTATATCTGCTTTCTTAGGACCTGGAGGAAGGATTGCCTTGGTATTGGCGGCAATCGCTGTTGCAGCGGTGCTGGTATATAAAAACTGGGATAAAATAACCGCCGGAGCAAGAAAAATGCAGAAGGCAGTTGTAAAGGCGATAAATGATGCAGGCGTTGATACTCAAAAGCTTGGAAAGACAGTGCGCCAGATTGGAACAATGGCAGCTAGTTCTTTTGGAAAAATAGGAAGAGCAGGAGCTGCGGTTGTTAAATTTTTAAGACCAGTTGCAACATTTGTTGCTGGAGCATTTAAACTTGTATTTGGAGCTACATTTAAATTTATTGTAGCCAGAGCATCAGGATGGCTTAAATCAACACTAGATATTATTCATGGAGTTACAACAGCATTTAGTGGCATAATAACATTTTTGGAAGGTGTATTTACAGGAAACTGGAAAAAGGCATGGACTGGTGTAAAAACAATATTCAAAGGAGCATTTGAGGCACTTGTTGGATTTGCAAAACGTCCTTTAAATCAGGTGATCGGGCTTGTAAACTCCGTGATTTCTGGATTGAATGGAATAAAAATTCCAAGTTGGGTTCCGAAACTTGGTGGCAAAGGTATTAATCTTCCAAAGATTCCAATGCTGGCAAGAGGTACAGACAATTGGAGTGGTGGTATCGCTCAAGTTCATGAAAAAGGCGGAGAGATCATAGATCTTCCGAGAGGGACGCGTGTATATCCACATGATAAGTCAGTGCAGATGGCAAGAAATCAGGGAAATAAGACTTATAAGATTGAAAAATTTGCAGATACGATCATCGTGAGAGAAGAAGCAGATATTGATAAAATAGCAGAAAAACTTGCAGAGAAATTAGAAGCAATACCGGCATAAAAGGAGAATGGAAGGGAAATTTGGTTAAATAATGGAAATGACAAGATCCGGTTTCCGGTATTGCCATCTTCCTATAAGATAGGAACATCTGTACAGAATACAACTGAAACTGTACACAGGAAAGGCGAAATAAATATTCTTGGAGACAGAAATTTAGAAACGATTGAAATAAGTTCTTTCTTTCCAGCACAAGAATATCCCTTTTGCCAATATAAAGGATTTGATACAAATCCAATAAACTATATTAATAAAATCAAAAAGTGGGAGTATGAGAAAGTGACTCCCACTTTTGTTATGACAGGAGACGTTGATTTTAATAAAACGGTGTCGATCGAAAGCCTTGCATATGGAAAAGATGACAGCACAGGAGATATCGCATTTACTTTGAATCTGAAAGAATATATTGCGGTAACATATGCGACAGAAAAAAAGAAAACGTCAAATGGAAAGAAAGTAAAAAAGAAGAACAGTAGTAAAAAAAGAAGCAGTAAAAGTGTAAAAACAACATCTTATACTGTAAAAAAAGGAGATACGCTGCGTAAGATCGCAAAAAAGAAAACAGGAAGTTCTTCAAACTGGAAGAAAATCTATACAAAAAATAAAAAAGTGATCGAAAGTGCAGCAAAGAAACATAAAAGAAGATCAAGCAGTAATGGAAGATATATTTATGTAGGCACAAAGTTGGTGATCGAGAAATGAGTTTAAATTTAAAAGTTGAATGGAAGGGTAATGATATTACCAGTACGATCAGTTCAATTACCTGGTCCGGTAGTGCTTATTCATCTGCAAGATCACTGGAATTTAGTGTAGTGAATCCAGCAGGAGATACGCACTTTAAAACGCCAGACATTAAATTGGGTGATCTCATATGTTTCTATAATGGAAATGACAAACTATTCCATGGAAAACTGACAAAGAGAGAAAGAAAAGGGAAAGCCGGAACAATTACATATACAGCGCAAGATTATATGTTATATCTGATCCGGAGCAAAGGAACCTATAAATTCAAGAAAAAGAAGCCGGAGCAGATAACACAATTGATCTGTAAGGATTTAAAGATAAAAACAAAAAGTATTGCGAAAACGAATATGAAGATCAAGAAACTATTGTTCCAAGATAAGGAATATTACAACATGATTCTTACAGCATATTCTAAAGCGTATAAAAAAACAGGCACAAGTTATCAGCTGATCATGGATGGAGATAAATTATCTGTTATAAAAAAGGGATCGATGTTAAATGTAACACTGGATCAAAAAGAAGGTATCACAGAGAGCTCCTACGAGCAGTCAACAGACAGCATGGTAAATAAGGTTGCAATTTACAATTCCAAGAATAAAAGAATTGGAACAGTTTCCAATAAAAATTGGATGAAAGCATATGGAACATATCAGGATTCCGTAACTGTTGATAGTGGCAATGGAAAGAAAGAGGCTAAAAATACATTGTCAGGTCTGGATACCAGTGCATCATTGACAGCTATTGGAGATATCAGATGCAAAGCAGGATATGGAATCAAGATTAATGATGTTGATTCTGGATTGTGTGGAAAGTTCTGGATTGAGAATGATTCACACGTATTTGAAAATGGAACTCATATGATGACTCTTGAGCTTGCATTTAAGAATGTTATGGAAACAGAAGAAGATGATACAGAATCAAATGCTTCATCAACTAAAAGTACAGGTATATTAAATGGAAAAAGAGTAAAGGCATTATTTACAGCATATTATCCGGCAAGCAATAAAATGGAAGGTGGATATTATGACTGCAAAGGAAAAAAGCTTGATCCTAGCAAATATACATGTGCAGCACCATCTAGTATTAAGTATGGAAATGAAATACAGGTACTTGGAACAAAGACAAGCAGAGACAAGAAGGTTCATCGAGTCAATGATCGTGGCGGTGCAATCAAAGTTGTGAATGGTGTCTACCATTTTGACCTACTAATGAAAACAAAAGCTCAATGTAACCGTTTTGGAAAACGTACCGGATACGCAATTATAGGAAATGGTACTGGATACAAGCAAACATCTGCAGGTAATACAAAAGCAGATAAGGTTATAAAGAAAGCAAAAAGTTTTATAGGAGAAGTAAAATATGTTTATGGTGCATCATCTCCACAGTCAGGAAAATCCGATTGCTCTGGTTTTACATCTTATGTATTCAGAACAACGGCAGGTAAAAATATCGGAAGAACAGCGTTAGCACAATCGCAAAAAGGAACGAAAGTACAAAAAAAGAATTTGAAAAAAGGCGATCTGGTTATCTTTCAAGGAACATACAAAGCAGGAGCTTCTCATGTCGGCATTTATGCCGAATCCGGAAAGTTTGTTCACTGTTCAAGCAGTGGCGGTGTAAAAGTCAGTAATCTGAATGATTCATATTACGTGAAACACTGGCAACAAGGAAGGAGAGTTCTTTAGTGAATAGTTATGAGAGGCTGTTAAAGATCATGCAGCATCAAGGTAAAAAAGGAAATAACACAGGATTGCAGATGGCAAGGGTGGTACAAGACCAAGTGCTATGCAATGAATTAAAGCTTGATCCAGAAGACTATTACATAGCAGATGGTTTAGTCATTAATGACGGAGACATGGTTCTGGTGTACCAGATCAGTGACGATAAATACATAATTATATGCAAGGTGGTGAATACATAAGGTTTCCATTTGAAGAAGAGACAGAAGAACTTATCAATGAAGAAGAGGAAGAAGAATATTATCCAAGAGAATTTGATATAGATTTCACTACTGGAAAATTGACAGGAAGAATTGCTGAAGGTGCAAAAGCTATTGCAGTGTGGGCATATCTGGCAATTAGGATTGTACGATATAGATATATTCAGTATTCATGGGAATACGGAAATGAAATGGTAAATCTGATCGGAGGAACATATTCTGATGAGTATGTGAAATCTGAAGTAAACAGGATGCTGACAGAATGTCTCGAAGTGAATCCATATGTTAATGGAATTGAGAACTTGGAGATCGAAAAAGTAAATGAAACACTACATATTAAATTTATATTATTAACGGATTATGGAAGTGAGGAGGTGGAATCGGATGTATGAGGACATGACCTTTGAAAATATCATGGACAGTATGATGGAAGATATGCCGGATGGCTTGGATACAAGTGAGGGATCACTGATTTATCATTCCTGTGTAAAGCAGGCAGCAAGATTGGAAGAGGTGTATATAGAACTTGCAGCATTAACAGATAACCAATATGCAGATACAGCTGATCTTGATCATTTAGTGCAGTTTGGACAAGAAAGAAGGATATACATAGAAGAAGCTACTGCGGCAGAATTTGAAGGAGTATTTAATGTTTCGGTGCCGATGGGAACAGAATTTTCAGGAGATGACTATAACTATATTGTAACAGACGTGATCAATGAAGAAGAACATAAGTACAGACTGGAATGTGAAGATCCAGGAATCGCAGCGAATGGATGGTTAGGGGATCTGATGTGTTTGGATGATATTGATGGTTTGGAAGATGCTGCATTAACCAAGCTTCTAGTAGAAGGAAAAGACGAGGAAGATGAAGAATCATACAGAATGAGATTGCTGGATTCGTTTGGCATTCAGGCGTTCGGTGGAAATCGTGCATATTATAAAGAAAGAATAGGTGTAATTGATGGTGTTGGAGGAGTCAAACCATATCGACGAAAAGGAACGATCATACCAATTGTTATTATATCAGACGAATATAGAAAAGCAGAAAGCAAGCTGATCAATGACGTGCAGACAAAGGTTGATCCAATAGAACAAACAGGAGAAGGAATTGGGATTGCTCCAATTGGACATTCAGTATCAATCACCACTGTGACAGAATATACAATTAATGTATCTGCAGTTGCTACATATGATACCGGATATTCTGCGGAAGGATTAAAAACGCAAGTCGAAAATGCGGTAGAAGAATATCTGCTATCGCTGAGAAAGAATTGGATAAACAGTGATTCTATAATCGTGAGACGAGCAGGTATTGAAAACGCTATTTATAATGTAGAAGGGATTACAGATGTAAGTAATATATTGTTAAATGGTGGGACAGGAAATATTACGTTGCAAGAAAATGTTATTCCGGTTAAGGGGGCGGTATCATGCAGCTAAATATTCCGCCTGTGATTGAAAATATAGAAGAAATAAAAGCAGTTTATGATGCAGAAGAAAAAGTTGGACAGCAATTAGAAGATGAAATAAGAGACAGAGATCTTGATACTTCTATCAGAACATCTACAGAATATGGAATTGTGCGACGTGAGAATATATTAAAAATACAGCCACAGGATACAGATAGTTTAGAAGATCGAAAATTCAGAGTGCTGACAAAGTGGTATGATGACTGCCCATATACGAATCAAGATCTTATAAACAGACTTGATAATTTGTTAGGCAATGGGAACTACACCTTGGTAATTTTACCAGAAACAATGGAATTAAAATGTCTGGTAGAGTTAACAAGAAAGCAAATGTATAACGATTTCGAGCAACTATTAGAAGAGATTGTGCCACTGAATATGACGATAGATATTGGATTAAGATATAACCAACATGATACATTACATGGATTTACACATGATTATTTACACACATATACAAACGAACAGGTTAGAAATACTGTATTGAAAGGAGAGTAAGATGGCAACAAAGACAACAAATTATGGACTGACGAAACCAGAAGGATCTGATTTTTATGATATTGGGGTGCAGAATGACAACATGGATATTATTGATAAGCAGATGAAAGCAAATGCGAATGGTATTAAGCAGCTAAATTCTGATACTGCATCAGATTTTAGAATAAACGCAAATGGGAACTTGAAGACATACTTAAATATGTTCAAAGTTGGCAAAGAACTTGTAATCATGGGTGGTATTGATGTACCGTTTGAATGGTTTCCATCGTATTCGTTTCTTGCAATAGAAGGATTAATCGCTGCAAAGGCAGAATCTGGCATGTTAGTTCCTGTACAAGCTACTGGACAGGAAATTACTCTCTTGCAACTTCCAAAAGGTTCTAATGCAATCACAATAAATTCAAAAATGCCAAAAGGATTTTATTATATTTCAATGGCGATTGAACTTTAAATATCAATCCCATTTTGCTTGATTTTTACACCTGGGGGAGCTTCAAACACAAAAAATCCATAATGCGACAATCCATGAACTGTTAATGAATACCAATCAATACTCGCAGTTATTGAGTTTGTCACATTCGATGTAATAACCTGTGAAATATGTAAATTTTCTAAAGAAATAAGAAATTGAGCAAAAACAGGATTACCATTTGCGGTTCCCCAGAAAAGTACTGGAAATTTATCACATTTTTTACTAACCTCAGCAATATTCTCAAATTCGATTGTAATATCGTTTGATTGGCCGTTATTTTTGAATATTTTGTTGCTTTTATTTTCTTTATCAGAATTTAGCTGCGGAGATATAATCAACTCCGCAGCAGAAAAGAGTATAATTCACGCATAACATACAAAGGAGATTTAAATAATGCGTGACAGAATTATAAGCAATGTTTTGATTAAAATGGGTAACAGAATCAAGAAAAAAGAATTGCAATTTCTTGAGAACGTGTTGGTAGAAGAGTTCCAGGATGTTCAGATTAAGAAAAAATGTACGGATGTTGCAGAGTATAATGATAGTTTGGGGAAACTTAAGGATATGTTTTTGGCAACGTTGATTGTTGAAAACAAGTCAGATCGAACAATCGAACAATATAATCTGCATCTAACACAGTTTGTAAATTACTTTGCCGGCAAAGATGCAAAGGATATTGATGCAACAGGTATTCGTAGCTTTTTATATGCATATAAGAAAAATAGAGGCATATCGAATTTATCCTTAAATAATAAACGGTCAGCGATATCTTCGTTTTTCTCGTGGTTGATTGATGAAGAATATATTGATAAAGATCCGACAAGAAAAATAAAGAAAATCAAAGTAGCAAAGAAAAAGAAGAAGGCGTTTACAGCAGACGAAATGGAACGTATGCGTATAGCTTGTACAGACATAAGAGACAGGGCTCTTATAGAAATGCTTGCATGCACAGGTTGTCGTGTGTCGGAGCTAAGTAATATAAGCTTGAATGACGTAGATTTTTTGAGGAAGAAAGTACAAATTGTAGGAAAGGGAGATAAAGAAAGAACGGTATTTATTTCAGATACTGCTATGATTTATCTCAACAGATACTTAGAAACAAGGCAAGATAATAATATTGCACTTTTTGTATCCAAAAGGTTTCCTTATGATCGATTACGAAAGGATGGAATTGAACGAGTAGTAAGAGACCTCGGAAGGATGTGCAATGTGTATGCCCATCCGCATAAATTTAGACGGACATTATGCACAAATCTCATAATGAGAGGAATGCCATTGCAGAATGTTGCGATATTAATGGGACATGCTGACATAAATATGACTGCAAATGTTTATTATGATGCTTCAGATCGGGCGATTGAGTATGAATATATTCGTTATGCAGCTTAAAGAATAATAATCAATCTAATATATAAACTATTAAATCTGCTTAAAAGGGAAGGAGATTTTATTTTTATGCAAAAAATTAAATTTAGAAGCAGATCTCC
>UMIE01015415.1_pt1 | contig 35991 bp, 27 predicted proteins | sample 1965711 | NCBI WGS metagenome assembly UMIE01 (sample SAMEA4836116, study PRJEB28245) | human gut metagenome | biome: gut microbiome; material: fecal sample | place: Denmark | collected 2008 | reverse complement strand
CAAATGAGAATTTTGTAGATATCGGTTTGTATCAGTACGGCTGGGAACAGTGTGAACCTTCACATTCTTTCGGACCTGCTGCCAGAAATCATTATGTCTTTCATTATGTAATATCCGGCACCGGTACCTTAATGGCCAATGATTCTTCTGGTAACACGATAGAATATCAAATAAAAAGCGGACAGGGTTTTATGTTATTTCCTAATCAGATCAATACTTATATTGCAGATCAGGATCTGCCATGGGAATATACCTGGGTTGAATTTGACGGACTCCGCGCTAAAGAGATTGTTTCTACCGCCGGACTCAGTCCCGATCATCCGGTCTATCACGCCGGTTCAAAAGACCTTCGCAATGAAATGATGAACGAAATGCTATATATTGCCCGGCATCCGGGTTCTTCTTCCGAGTCGCCATTTCATATGATCGGCCATTTATATCTGTTTTTAGATTATTTCATGCGTTCCGCTGCTACCGTGCGCATGAATCAGAGTGGAAAGATCAGGGATTTTTACATAAAAGAAGCTTTATCTTATATTGAACAGAATTTCCAGAACAATATTACGATTGAAGATATTGCAGCCTTTTGCGGTCTGAACCGGAGTTATTTTGGGAAAATATTTCACGATACCATCGGAAAATCGCCACAGGAATTTCTGATTAGTTACCGTATGACAAAAGCTGCCGAACTTTTGAAGTTAACATCTCTGTCTATTGCTGATATCGGGAATGCTGTAGGATATCCAAATCAGTTACATTTTTCCAGAGCATTTAAGAATGTCTATGGGACTTCGCCAAGAAGCTGGCGGAATACTAATAAGTTGGAACCCGATTAATCTCTTGCATACTACGGTATGACAAAAGGACGTATGAAAAAACTTTCGTTTTTTCATACGTCCTTCCTGTTTTCATATTCACACTATCCACAAATCTTATCGATCCATGCGAATAACTCTTCCAGGTCGTAGTCTCCGGCATGCGGCATCTCTATCTCCTGATGCCAGTGTTCCAGAACGTCTTTGATATCGCCCCGGTCGTCCTGTATGGTCCGGCCTGTGAAGTTCTGGATCTGGAATGGAAGGCTGTGTGTGTATTCTACAATTTCGTAATTATTAAACATATTACCCCTTTTGGGGATGGAGGATTTCTGGAAATCCTCCGTCCCCAATTAAAATTGCCCTGTCCCTTTTACTTGTCCACGATTTCCCCTGCAATTATTCGCATGGCTTCCACAATTTCCGCAATCTGTTCTTTCGTGATCCCGTCCATGTGAATACCTCCGGTACACACCACGGTCGTTTTCTTTCCTGCCGATACTTTCTCAGCAAGATAACGGCATACTTCCTCGTCCTTATGCCCCGTCACGTTCAGTACCGATGCCGTGCTGCTCATCTTGCCGCTACCGTCAAGAGACGGTCTTGGAATCGCAAGGACGGTACAGCCTATATGTGGGCATTCCCCACCGCTTACTAATATGTGGTAATCATCGCCGAGTCTGCGAACTTCCACACAGATCTCAGTAAATGTCAGCTTTTTCTTTATTTCCCAGAAGTTATCGGTCTCCATACTGTGACACTCCCTTCTCTACACAAGTCCGGTCCATCGACGGTATTCTCTCGCCTCTATCCCGAACGGTTCCACCAGCTTTGCCGCAATATGATATGTCATCTCTTCGATATTCTCCGGCTGATGGTAAAATGTCATCATCGGCGGAATGATCCGGACCCCCGGAATCGTCGCAAGTTCGGAAAGGTTACGGAGATGTATCGCACTGAGCGGAGTCTCTCTTGCTGCAAGGACCAGTGTCCGCTGTTCCTTGATCGTCACATCTGCCGCTCGCAAGATCAGATTGTCTGCATAGCCGCTGTGGATACCTGCCACAGTCTTCATACTGCATGGAACGATCAGCATTCCTTCCGTACGGAAGGATCCGCTTGCCGGTCCGGCTCCGATATCTTTTGTATCACATACCTGATCTGCAAGTGCTTCGATTTCTTCTACTGTGTCTTTTGTTTCCTGCTGTAATGTGATTTTCGCACTGTCACTTAAAATCAGAATGGATTCATAGTCTGAATCCTCCCGGATAATCTGCAGACACATTTTCAGAATCGGAAGACCACTCGCACCGGTTGCCGCCACAACTATGCGTTTTCTGTCCTTTTTGTCTTTTCTGCTTTTCGTCAGAAGACATTCCTTATCTTCTCTACTCTCCCTGCACATCTTATTTCACCCAATGCTCCGGATCTACATCCATGAACTGTGCACGCTTGAATCTGTCTTTCTGATCATACGGAACAGTACAGTCGAAGATTGTCTTGCATGCGATTCCGTGATCGCGGATACTGCCGGAGCAGCCCGGATCGTTGGACGGATCCAGCGGATGGCATCTGACTCCTGGAATTGTGATGATATCCGCATCTCCCTGAAATCTTGTATTCATCGCCCACAGTACATCGTTCATATCGAAGCAGTCTACATCTTCATCAACCAGGAATACATGTTTCAGCTCACTGAATGCAGAGAATGCCAGAAGTGCTGCCTGTCTCTGTCTTCCTTCATCACTGGCCGTAAGCTTCTTAAACTGCAGAACGGCCATATATTTTCCGCCGCCCGGTGAAGCGCAATATACGTTCTGAAGTCTTCCAGGCATTGCCTTTTCCACCATTCCGTAAATGCTTGCTTCCGTCGGGATCCCGGCCATAGATACATGTTCCTCACTCGGTCCGATACAAGTCTGCATGATCGGGTTCTTTCTGTGTGTTACAGCTGTTACTTTGATCATCCAGCACTGGTCACTTGCCGGTCCTGTGTATCCCGGGAATTCCGGCATTGCATATCCGGTATGGCTGTTCTGATCTTCCTGTACTCTTACATTCGGAACAACTTCCCCTTCGATCACATACTCCGCATTGGCGATCGCACGTTCATTTACCGTCAGGCATTTGCAAAGTCTGACCGGTTCACCCCTGAGGGCACCTGCAACTGCAAGTTCATCGTATCCCATCGGTGTTGTCGGCGGCTCAAAGCAAGAGCCGATTTCAATTGCAGGATCTACTCCGATACTGATCGAGATTGGCAGACGCTGTCCAAGCTCTTCTGCTCTTTCTGCCATTGCTCCGATGTGGCGTGCACCCGGTGTAAAGAAGATCGATAATTCATCTTTCCCCTGGATGCAGAGTCTGTGGATCGTCACATCACTTACTCCGGTATCCGGATGCGATGCGTAGCACATTCCAAGCGTAATGTACGGACCCGCATCTACCGGCGTATTCGTCGGTGCCGGTACTAATTTGTATAAGTCAAAATCCGGATCTGTCGCTTTGTGTACAACTTCCTGACAAGGTGCTGCTTCTTCTGTCAGCACCGGCGGGATCGGGTTATCCACGCTGTGATATAATTTCTTTCCGAGATCTTTCGGATCACATTCCAGCAATGCACCGACTCTTGTTCTGCTCGCAAGCACGCCGATCGCAACTCTTGCTCCCGGATGTCCTTTTACATCGTTAAATATCATTGCCGGTCCTTCTTTGGTCGGACGCATAACGGTTCCGCCCGCCCCGACATGACGGTATACACCGGAAAGCTCTGCCATCGGCTCGACTTCCACATCTGTTTCAATCAGCTGTCCCGGCATATCTTCTAACATTTTTAATGCACTTCTGAGATCTGTGACTTTTGCTGCCATAAAATAATCCTCCTGTTTTTTCATTCTTTATTGAAATCATTACTCATACTCTTTATTCCAATTTTAAGGATTTTCAGATGCAAAATCAATTCTACTTATGCTATAATTGATTCCAAAATGGAATGAATTGCAAGAAATTTTCGCACAATATAAGGAGACCTCAGATATGACATTTGATCAGATTCAGTATTTTATTGCCATCGCTGAATGCAATACCTATTTTGACGCCGCAGAAGAACTAAATATCTCGCAGTCTGCACTTTCAAAACAGATCATAAAACTAGAGAAAGAACTTGGCGTCGCCCTGCTCGACCGTTCCCGCCGCAAGGCCTCCCTTACCCCCGCCGGAGAGACCTTTTACCAGGACGCCCTGGCCCTTCGCCGGCAGTATGAGATCATGAACAGACACATGAAGAAGTATCAGATTTTCACGGGAAATAAAAATGAACTCCGTGTCGGAACACTGCCGATCCTGACACAGTACGGACTGACCGCACATTTCCGGCAGTTCACCGAATCCCATCCGGACATTCATCTCATTCTCGATGAAGTCGAAGAAAATGACTTAAAAAAAGGACTGCTATCCAGCCAGTATGACCTTATTATCTGCCGGGAACAGATGATAGCTGATCAGAGCGACATTTCTTCCGTCTATCTTGCGGACGATGAACTGGTCACCGTCCTTCCTGTTGGACATCCGCTTGACGGACCCGTATCACTTTCCGCTCTTGCAGACGAGTCATTCATCCTGATGAACCGCTACACCTCCGTCTATCAGATCTGTCAGGCACTGTTCGCAAATGTGCCGGTCCACCCACAGATTCTAAGAACCGGACGTGTCGAATCGATCATCAGCGCCGTTGCCATCGGGGAGGGCGTAAGCCTCCTTCCATACAGTAACTTCAAGCTCTTTCATCATGAGCACGTAAAGACACTGCCGCTTACGCCTCCGGTAAAGCTTCCTGTCGTAATTGCCGGCACGAAAAAACGAATAAATTCCTCTATCTGTCAGGAATTCATCCGTTGTATGACGGAACATTAAGTTTTGTAACCAGATTGCCCAGATCATCAATTTGTTGATTTTACATTTCATAGCACGCTATGATGATTTTGTATGTTTTTAGCGTATTTTGTCAGCTACAAGCGGTACATATCTCTGGCATTTTTCTCCGTCTGTTCGACTACTTCTTCATACGTAATGCCCTTTAATTCCGCAATCTTCTCTGCCACATAACGGATATAAGCAGAATTATTGCGCTTTCCACGGTTTGGTTCCGGCGCCATGTACGGGCAGTCCGTTTCAAGTACGATTGATGTCAGCGGAATATTTTCCACTACTTCCTTCAACTTCTTCGCATTCTTGAACGTTACCACTCCGCCAACGCCGATGTAAAATCCCATCTTGATATATTCTTGTGCCATTTCTTTTGAATAAGAATAACAATGGATCACGCCGCTTAGTCCTTTCGCATGCTCCTTCATAATCTCCATGGTATCTGCCGCTGCCTCCCGGCTGTGGATCAGAACCGGAAGATCCAACTCTCTTGCCAGTTCCAGCTGCCGTATGAACCATTTTTTCTGCACTTCTCTCGGCTCATTGTCCCAGTAATAATCCAGACCGATCTCGCCTACCGCAACCACTTTCTCCTCTTTAAACAGCTCTTTCATCTGTGCAAAGGTCTCTTCATTCAGGCTTCCGACCTCATCTGGATGAATCCCGACTGCCGCATATACAAATGGATACTCCTTTGCAAGTGCGATAACCTTTCTGCATGAATTGTATGTTGCACTGACATTTATAATTGTGCCAACGCCCTGCTCTTCCATAGAATTCAGCAATTCTACTCTGTCCTCATTAAACTGCTCATCGTCATAATGTGCATGTGTATCAAATATCATATATCCCTCCGGGGACGGAGGATTTTCAAAAATAATGTCTTAAATCCTCCGTCCCAAATCAAAAATGTCCTGTCCCCAGTATCCCAATATTTATCCCATCTTTTCCACACGTTATCCCAAGGAATTTCATGGTTATCCCACCCTTATCCCAAGGTTTTCCACATACTTATCCACATCATGTGGATAACTTGTGTAACAGATACTGTATATAGATGTCGGATATTGGAGATATATATCAAACAAGGACGGTGATTCCAAAAATCCTCCGTCCTCATTTTCATTCTTTCATATACAAAGCCAACTATTATCAACCAGTTTCTTTGTATCTTTCTATACTTACATTAGCAGATCTCTGCACCGGCCGGCATATTTTTCTCCGGTGTCATAAGTGCCAGGTTGCCTTCTGCGTCTTCCGCACACAGTAACATACCTTCAGATAATACTCCGGCGAGTTTTGCAGGTTTTAAGTTCACAAGAACCATAACCTTCTTACCAACCATCTCTTCTGCTGAGTAATGTTTCTTAATTCCGGATACGATCTGTTTTACTTCGCTTCCGATCTTAACCTGTGAGCAGAGAAGTTTCTTAGATTTTTTCACTTCTTCGCAGGCAATGATCTCACCAACCTGGAACTGCATCTTTCCGAAGTCATCGAATGTGATCTCTGGTTTTGCTTCGATGTCGATCACTTCTTCGTCAGCTTCTTCTTTTGCCTCTTCCTTCTCTTCTACATGTGGATGAAGTTCTTCTACTTTCTTCATTACTTCATTGACGTCCAGTCTTGCGAAAAGGATTTCTGGTTTCTCTGTTACTTTTCCATCACCAAGCTGAGCAAGAATCTTCTCAGATGTTTCTGGCATGAAGGATTCCAGAAGTTTTGCTCCTGCTTTGATGCTCTCGATCAGGTTGTAGAGAACTGTCTCCAGACGATCTTTCTTAGCCTCGTCTTTTGCAAGTGCCCATGGCATTGTCTCATCGATGTATTTGTTGCAGCGTTTGAACAGTACGAAGATCTCTGTGATTGCATCTGCGACACGCAGTTCATCCATCTTCGCATCGACTCTCTTCGGAGTATCTTCTGTGACAGCCTTAAGATCTGCATCGACAGCCTTTTCTTCTTCTGTCTCGGCAACACCCTTATCTGTTACAACACCGCCGAAGTATTTATTTGTCATAGAAATAGTTCTGTTTACCAGGTTTCCAAGTGTATTTGCAAGGTCAGAGTTCATACGCTCTACCATCAGCTCCCATGAGATTACACCATCATTTTCAAATGGCATCTCGTGAAGTACGAAGTAACGTACTGCATCTACTCCAAAGAAATCTACCAGTTCATCTGCGTAAAGTACATTTCCTTTGGACTTACTCATCTTACCGTCGCCCTGCAGAAGCCATGGATGTCCGAATACCTGTTTTGGAAGTGGAAGATCCAGTGCCATCAGGAAGATTGGCCAGTAAATCGTATGGAAACGGATGATATCTTTTCCGATCAGATGAAGGTCTGCAGGCCAGTTCTTGTTGAACAGCTCTGTGCTGTTGCCGTCACAGTCATATCCGATTCCTGTGATATAGTTGGTCAGCGCATCAAGCCATACGTATACGATGTGTTTTGGATCGAAGTCTACCGGGATTCCCCACTTGAAGGATGTTCTGGATACACACAGATCCTGAAGTCCCGGAAGCAGGAAGTTGTTCATCATCTCATTTTTACGGGATACAGGCTGAATGAACTCTGGATGCTCATTGATGTAATTGATCAGTCTGTCTGCGTATTTGCTCATCTTGAAGAAATATGCTTCTTCTTTTGCAGGCTTACACTCACGTCCGCAGTCCGGGCATTTGCCGTCTACTAACTGAGACTCTGTCCAGAAAGACTCACACGGAGTACAGTACATTCCTTCGTAAGCTCCTTTGTAAATATCTCCCTGATCGTACAATTTTTTGAAAATCTTCTTAACCTGTGCTTCATGATCTTCGTCTGTTGTACGGATGAATTTGTCATAAGAAGTGTTCATCAGATCCCAGATCTTCTTGATCTCGCCTGATGCATTGTCAACGAATTCCTTTGGTGTAACACCTGCTTCGTCTGCTTTCAGCTCAATCTTCTGTCCATGTTCGTCTGTTCCTGTCTGGAAGAATACATCGTATCCCTGACTTCTTTTATATCTTGCGATGGCATCTGCCAGCACGATCTCGTATGTGTTACCGATGTGCGGTTTGCCTGATGCATAAGCGATTGCTGTTGTAATATAATATTTTCCTTTATTACATTTTTCACACATGTCTTTTTCTCTCCTTTTATGTTTACCGGATATATTTCCTTCGCAGAATCTGAATATCTACATAACCTGCTGCCTGCAGGCTTTGGCTGCCAACAGATTTCTTTTCTATATAAACAAAAAATCTTCCCTGAATTCACTCCTCATAACTTCTGTTACAATTCATAAATCTCAGGGAAGACGAAAATCCGTGTTACCACTTCCATTCACTGCCAGTCTCGCAACTGATAGTCTCTGCGGGTGAAGCTGTTCACTCCACCTCACCGCTGTAAAGGGCGGAGCCCTTCGTGAACTTACATCTTTATCTATCTTTATCAATGCTCATCCACACCGCTCAGTAAGCCATCTTCTGTAACGTTCCACCTATCCCTCTCAGCAGCACACTGCGGCATCCTCACCGGCAGTTCACGGGATTCTCTGTAAGATTTCCTGTTACATACTCTCTTCATCACTGCGTTTGTCATATATCCACTCGTAATTTAAATCGTAGCATATAAGCGGGCGGGATGTCAAGGACTACAGACTGTACTCATCAATCTTCTGCAATTCTTCCTCTGTAAATGGCGCACTGTGTATTGCTTTTATATTATCCAGGATCTGCTGCGTTTTTGATGCACCGATCAGGACACTGGTAACTTCTTTTTTCTGAAGAAGCCAGGCAAGTGCCATATCCGCAAGCTTCTCACCACGCTGAGCCGCCAGTTCATTTAACTTACGAATCTGTTCCATACGCTCTGCGGTAAGAATACTTTCTTTCAAAAATCTTCCGTCCTTTCGAATACGGCTGTCTTCCGGGATCCCATTGAGATAACGGTCCGTCAACTGTCCCTGTGCCAGAGGACTGAATGTAATGAGTCCTTTTTTCAGATTGCCGGTCATATCCTTTAATCCATTCTTTTCTACTGTTCTGTCAAATATAGAATAACAGTTCTGATTGATCACAAACGGGCATTTCAGATCTTTCAGGATCGCTGCTGCCTGTTTCAAAGTCTCTCCATCATAATTTGAAAGTCCTACATAGAGTGCCTTTCCCTGACAAACAGCTGTTGCCAGAGCTCCCATTGTCTCCTCAAGCGGTGTCTCCGGATCCATTCTGTGGTGATAGAAAATATCCACATAATCCAGTCCCATACGTTTCAGGCTCTGATCCAGGCTCGCCAGTAGATATTTGCGGCTGCCCCAGTTGCCGTAAGGGCCTTCCCACATATCAAATCCGGCCTTTGTCGTAATGATCAGTTCATCACGATATGGCATCAGATCTTCTTTTAATATTCTGCCGAAATTTTTCTCCGCACTTCCGTAAGCCGGACCGTAATTATTGGCAAGATCAAACTGCGTGATACCATTATCAAATGCTGTGAAGCAAAGCTGTCTCATATTTTCATAATCGGAAGCATCTCCGAAATTATGCCATAAGCCAAGCGAAATCTTGGGAAGCAGTAATCCGCTTCTTCCACAGCGGTTATATTCCATGATGTTGTATCGTTCTTTTGCAGGTGTATACATATATTGCCCTCCTTGCACCGTAGATGATTCCCCGGTGTACTATGAATGAATTTAAAATTTTCATGTTTAGTATACTTCTCTGTTTTTCGTCCTGCAAGTCAGACTGATCACATTATTTTATATTTTTTAACGGCACCTATATTTCGTGTTCTTCACAATTACAGATCTGAAATACCGCTCCATTTTCCACCAAATATAGCCAGGCCATATTCGAGCGGACACCGGATATCATCTTCTAATTTTTTCTTATATTTTCCCATCATTCATATATGCTTCCACTTTTCACATCATTGACGCTTCTTCCCAGAAAGCTTATAATATTCTCGGTATTTACAGAAACTATACATAAGATTGGGGAATTTATTATGACCAGAAGACAATATTTCACCGCCGGTTTCAAGGACGGAATACCGATCTGTCTTGGATACATAGCGGTTTCATTTACATTTGGGATCATGGCAAAAAAAGTCGGAATTTCGATCTTTGATGCGGTTCTGATCTCTCTTACCAATGTGACCAGTGCCGGGCAGTTTGCAGGGCTGTCACTGATCGCATCGACCGCTTCTTATATAGAGATGGCCATCACACAGCTTATCATCAACTTAAGATACTGTCTGATGTCCTGTGCGCTTTCGCAGAAGATTGATCCGGAAGCGCCGCTGTTCCACCGTTTTCTCATTGCTTACGGTGTGACCGATGAGATCTTCGGCGTCACAGTTTGCAAGGGTGGAAAACTGAGTCCGTTTTATTCTTACGGGGTTATATTTATCTCTGTATTCGGATGGGTATTCGGTACATTTCTTGGCATCCTGTCCGGTAATATATTACCGGCTCGTGTTGTCAGTGCATTAAGTGTCGCACTTTATGGTATGTTTCTGGCGATCATCATTCCGCCGGCCCGTAACAACCGTGTACTCGCAGGTGTTGTTGTCATTTCCATGGCAGCCAGCTTTTTATTTGATAAGACACCGGGACTTCGGAATATTTCATCCGGATTCCGTATTATCATCATTACTCTGATCATTGCAGGAATTGCGGCTTATTTCTTCCCGGTGAAAGAGGACGAGTACGATGAACTGGAAGAAGCTGGCGAATTGAGTGACAGTACAAAGGAGGCACACCATGAATCATAATATTTACATTTACATATTTGTGATGGCGGCAGTTACTTACCTGATCCGTATGCTTCCGCTGACGCTGATCCGCAAAGAGATTAAAAGCACGTATATCAAATCATTTTTATACTATGTCCCTTATGTGACGCTTGCTGCTATGACATTCCCGGCAATCCTCAGTGCCACTGCGAATATCTGGTCTGCACTTGCCGGATTTATCATCGCCGTATTTCTGGCCTACCGTGGCAAGAGCCTGCTGAAGGTATCCTTGTTCGCATGTCTCGGCGTCTTTATTGTTGAGCTGATTACCGGATTATAAGTCATATAAGTTACCGGAAGTTTATGATATTGGCTTCCAGTTATAAACAATGAATACATATTTGCAGGAAATCCCCATATAAATGATACAAATGATTTATATGGGGATTTTTATGCAAAAATTTCTCGAAAAATTTAAACGGAAGCCATTACTCTTTTTGCTTCCGTCTGCATCCGTACTTCTACTCCTTTTTCTTCTGTTCTTTCATTCTCAACAGGATGCGGATCAGGCCTTTTCGAAATATACTTCTGAACTTTTCCGACAGGAAATCAGTGGAAATACAATTACTCTCCACTACACCTTAAAAGATCCCGAAAAATATGGCATAAAAAATGCGCCCATTTCCTATGGACAATGTACCACCGATCCCGAACTGGTCCGGTCTAGTGTCGATGCGGAACGGACCAGACTTCGCTCCTATAACAGAACATCTCTTTCCAAAGACAACCGTCTTACTTATGATGTGCTGAATGACTATCTGAATTCTGCCTACGATCTGTCCCCTTATACACTCTACGACGAACCACTTGCACCTCTCACAGGAACTCAGTCACAGCTTCCGGTCATCTTATCAGAATACCGTTTTTATGAGATCTCCGATATTGAAAACTATCTGCAGCTTCTTACTAAAACACCGGAATATTTCCGATCTATCCTGAATTTTGAACACACAAAATCCGAATCCGGCCTTTTTATGGCATCCTATACTGCCGACTCCATCATCAAAGAATGCCGGGATTTCGTTCATTTAAAAGAGAGTAATTATCTCTATTCTTCTTTTGTAGAACGGCTGGATGAACTTGCTTCCACAAAAAACAGCGGCCTCACCGAAAAACAACGAAAAGCCTATACCCGGCAGAACAGCGCCTACATAAAAAAATATATTTTCCCGTCTTATGAACAGCTTATCTCCGGCCTGTCCGAGCTTCGCAATTCCGGTAAGAATAATAACGGACTATGCTATCTTCCAAATGGCCGGACTTACTACGAATATCTGGTAAGAAGTGAGACTGGTTCCTCACGCAGTATTGCAGAACTGCAAAACCTTACGAATGCACAGATTCTTTCGGATCTTACAGTTATGCAGCGAGTGCTGACAGAAGACTCCTCCTCTGGCTCATCTTCCGTAACCTCCGACATCTTCAGCTCACAAGGTACTCTACTCGCCGAATCTGATCCTGAAAAGATTTTATCCACATTATCAAACAAGATTACAAAGGATTTTCCACCATATCCACAGATTCATACACAGATCAAATACGTCCAGAAATCCATGGAAGAATACTTAAGTCCGGCTTTCTACATGATCCCGGCCATCGACAATACTTCCGAAAATGTAATCTACATTAACAAGGGGCACATCACCGACAACCTTTCTCTCTTCACCACCTTCGCCCATGAAGGCTACCCCGGACATTTATACCAGAATGTCTATTACGCAAGCCTTCATCCCAATCCAATCCGCTGTGTACTGAACTACGGCGGCTACACCGAGGGCTGGGCCACTTACAGCGAGATGATGAGCTACTACTTTTCCACACTGACGAAAGAGCAGGCTACATTATTTCAACGCAACTCATCTGTCATTCTGGGACTATATGCACTTGCCGATATGGGAATCCATTACGATGGCTGGAAGCTTGCCGATGCGGCGGCTTTTTTCCACACTTATGGAATAACGGATGATGCGACCATTGAGGATATCTATGATCTGATCATTGCCGATCCGGCTAATTATCTGAAATACTATATTGGGTATCTGGAATTTCTGGAACTTAAGAAAAATGCAGTGAATAAGTGGGGTGATAACTTTACACAGATGCGGTTTCATAAGGCGGTTCTGGATGTTGGGCCGGCATCGTTTGATGTGATTCGAGCGTATTTATTTTAAAAATGGGACGGGGATTTTTAAAAATCCCCCGTCCCATTTTATTAATTCGTATTACTAGCCGCAATCTTCACCTTACTCCAAAGATTACTGATCTCTTTCTTCGTCTCCTCATTATACTCAAAGACTTCATCATTCTTATTATCTGTTCTTGGTATATATGCATCAATTCCTTCGAACTCTCCGCCCTTGCCATACAGATCTTTCATAACCTTCTTATTCGCCGATGTATAACCTACATAACTTGAATTGTCATAAGCTCCGTCATAATCACTTGCATAATTGATAAATGCATGTGCAAGTTCCGGATTCTTCGCATTCTTCGGAATGACCATGGCGTCGGACCACTGATTAGTTCCGCCTTCCGGCATGTAGTATCCCATGTTTTCATTCTCATTGATCACATATGTCGCATCTCCGGAATAGATCAGACCAAGTGCCTTCCTTCCCTGTGCCATGTTATCAATGATCTCATCGGTAACGATCTCCGGCTTCATGGTCTGTACACATTGAACCAGCCAGTTATACGCTTCCTGGATCTGGCTTTCGTCAGACGTATTCATCGAATATCCCAATGCCTTCAATGCCATCATAAAGGAATCTCTCTCTGAATCATACAGGTAGATGTCCCCTTTATATTTCTGATCCAGGAAAATATTATAGCCTTCTTTTTCCAGGTCTTTGATGTCGACTTTTGTCTTATCGTACACGATTCCGACTGTTCCCCAGAAATACGGAACAGAATATTCATTCTCCGGATCATACGGAAGTCCTTTGACCGCATCATATAATTTATCCATACAGTTCAGTTTCGACTTATCTAATTTCTGTAAATATCCTTCGGAAATGAGTCTCTGGATCATATAATCACTTGGTACAATAATGTCGTAAGCTTCTCCATTTGCAACCTTAATATACATCTGTTCATTCGAATCAAAATTTTCAAGAAGTACCGTTGCCCCTGTCTCTTTCTGGAAATCCTGGATAATATGTTCACCTACATACTCGCCCCAGTTGTAGATACGAAGCGTCTGTCCCTCGAATGGAAGCGGTTCTTTCTTGTTATTATATGTTACAACTCCGGCAACCACTGCGAGCGCACATACAACTGCGATTGCAGGTACCAGTACGTTTCGTCTGCCGATGCTGTTTCTCTTCGCACGTTTTGCAAAAAGTGCCGGTGCAGCATTGATGATCACAAGTACGATCGTGATGATCACAACCACCAGTGTCGAGATTGCATTGATACTCGGGTTGACACGTTTACTCATTGTATACACCATGATACTTAAGTTCTTCACACCACGTCCGGTTACGAAGTAAGAGATAATAAAATCATCCACTGACATGGTAAATGCGATCAATGCACCGGCTACGATTCCCGGCGTGATCTGTGGCACAACAACTTTCGTCAGTGCCTGCCACGGTGTTGCACCTAAGTCCATCGCCGCATCTGCGAGGTTCGGATCAAGTGACTTGATCTTCGGCATTACCGATAACATAACATACGGTATACAGAATGCAATATGTGCCAGAAGCATGGTAACGTATCCTTTTTCCACATGGAATGTGATGAATAATAACATGAATCCAATCGCAGTTACGATCTCCGGGTTCATGATTGGCAGGTTATTCGCCTGCTCCATCAGGTCACGTATCAGTTTCTTCGACTTGCTGACTCCGATCGCTGCAATTGTTCCCGCTACTGTTGAGATAAATGTCGCAAGCAGCGCGATACTGAATGTCGTCGACAGTGCATCCATCATATCTGCCGATTCCAGCATATGCTTATACCAGCGCAGCGAAAATCCGGTAAAGCTTGTAAGTGATTTTCCATCGTTAAATGAGAATATAATCATGTACAGGATCGGAAGGTAGAAGAATACAACCGACAGTATCATAAGGATCTTCCCAATTGGACGTTTTCCCTTATTCATAACGATTATACCCCCTTTCCGCCCTGGTTACGAATCTCGATCTTACGGACAACCATCATAAGTACCATCATGATGACCGCCATGATCATGGAAATGGCACTTCCGAAGTTCCACTCGCCGACCGTAATGAACTGGTTCTCGATCATATTTCCGATGAGGAAATACTGACCGCCGCCGAGCAGCTTCGGTATGAAGAAAGAACTGACTGCCGGAAGAAATACCAGCGTAATCCCGTTGATGATTCCCGGCACGGAAAGCGGCAGTGTCACACGCTTAAATGTCTGCGCCGGGCTTGCCCCAAGGTCTGCACTCGCTTCCAGCAAGGAATTGTCCATCTTACTAAGTGACGTCTGGATCTGCAGGATCATGAATGGCAGAAAGTTATATACCATTCCCAAAAGCACTGCCCCTTCTGTATAAAGAAGTGATCCCTTTCCAAGTCCCACCATATGCAGGATTCTCTGGATCAGACCGCCGTCGCTTAAGAGTCCGATCCATGCATACGTTCTTACCAGCATGTTGATCCACATCGGGATCGTGATCACAAGGATCAGCGCATTCTGCTTCTTCTGCTCACTGCGCGCAATATAATATGCAATCGGATAGCCCAGCAACAGACAGATCACCGTTGTCTTCACCGCAATTACAATGGAACGCCAGAGGATCAATAAGAAATCCGGGTCGGTAAAAAATTTGGCATAATGTTCCAGTGTAAATGTGAACGATAAGATGCTGTTTCCCTGATCTGTCACGGAATAAAGTGCGATCAGGACCATCGGGAATACTAACATCAATATTGCCCACACGATATACGGAAATGCTAACTGTGAAAATTTCTTCATCTTAGAATACCACCTTCGGCATAACGTGGATATCTTCCGGGAAGAATGTCAGGCCGACCTCCTGTCCTTCCTCCGAATAATCCGTTGTATGGATCTTGAACTCACGTCCCGTAGTGGAAAATGTAATCTCATACACGCCTTCTGTTACTTCTTCCGGATCAAAATCATAGTCTACACTGATGTCCACACTCTGGTCTTCATCCGTCAGCTTCCATCCCTGTGCATTTGCCCAGGTCTTAAGATCTGTATCCAGTGCCTGAGATTCTGTGATCTCGTCTACCGTCTTGAAGAAGTTAAACGCCATAACACCTTCATTTGCCTTCTCATTCTTAACGAACGGCTGGTTGACTACGAAAATGGTTCTCTCGATGCTGGTTCCGTTTGAAGTGCTGAATGTAACCGGATACTGTCCTTCTTTTGCTTCCAGTTCATATTCAATATTTGCAATGGAAATGTACTCATCCGTCTCTGTCTCCCATGCCTGTGCATTCGACAGTGCGACGATTTCCTTATCATCCAGATTCTCTACATCTTCTACGTCTACATAGAAGTTGTTGGCACTGATCTTCTCGCTTCCGTCTTCACTGGTTACGTCATGATTGCGGATGACACGCATGTTGACCGTAACGCTCGTTCCCGGAACGGTCTCTACCATGATCTCATAGTGCACACCCTTGAACAGGACACTTAAGACTTCTCCCGTCATCTTTCCGTCTTTTACATCCACGATATCAATATCCTCCGGACGGATCACGACATCCACCGGCTCATTCTCCTTGAATCCATGATCCACACAGTCGAATGTAATATCATCAAAACGAACCTTATAATCCTCAATCATCCTTCCGGAAATGATGTTGCTCTCTCCGATAAAGTTTGCTACGAAACGGTTCGTCGGCTCATTGTAGATCTCCTGTGGGGTTCCGATCTGAAGGATCTCACCTTTCTGCATAACGACGATCTTATCCGACATCGTAAGTGCTTCTTCCTGATCATGCGTTACGAAGATAAATGTAATACCGACCTCCTGCTGGATACGCTTCAGCTCATACTGCATTTCCTTACGAAGCTTTAAATCCAGCGCCGCCAGCGGCTCATCCAGAAGCAGTACCTTCGGCTCATTGACCAGCGCTCTCGCGATTGCCACACGCTGCTGCTGGCCGCCGGAAAGCAGTGTCGTATTCTTATCCTCATAGCCTTCCAGACCGATCAGTTTCAGCATCTTCATTACTTTCTGGTCGATGATATCTTTACTCATTTTCTTAAGCTTTAATCCAAATGCGATATTTTCATATACGCTCAGATGTGGGAATAATGCATATTTCTGGAATACGGTATTCAGCTCTCGTTCATACGGCGGCTTGTCGGTGATATCTTCATTATCAAAGATCACCTTTCCTTCGTCCGCATCCAGGAACCCTCCAAGGATTCGGAGCAGTGTAGTCTTACCACATCCACTTGGTCCTAACAGGGTTACGAATTCATTTTCATATATGTCCAGATTGATTCCTTTTAACACAACCTGGGTGTCAAAGCTTTTCACAATGTTGCGAAATTCAATTAGTTTTTTCTCTTCCATTTTTCCTCTCCCTTCTCAGATTTTAAAGCCGCAAGGTATCGTTTCATAATCCTCATTCTTCCTTACATTTGCAGCTGCACTTCTCTTTTCTTTAAAAAATCGGCGGTGTCGTGATCCACAATATCTTTGCCGGGCTGTTACCGTGATTGTAAAGATAATGGCTCTTCGCACCATCCATATAAAACGTCTCATGCGCTTTCACTTTATACTTTTTGCCACCACGCACGATCGTAATATTTCCCTTCAGTACATAGCCAAATTCCTCGCCCGTATATGACGTCTGGACATGGCTCTTTTTATGCGGATAGAGTGTCATAAGGATCGGCTCCATCTGGTTCTTCTGGGCATTCGGAATGATCCATTCCACCTGATAATCTTCTTTCTCGTCTACGAAGAAATCATCCGCCCCGAATACGATCTGCTTTTCTTCCTCTTCATGAAAGAATTCCGACAGGTTACTTCCAAGTGCTTCCAGAATGTCCGCCAGTGTTGCAATACTCGGTGCCGTTAAGTTACGCTCCACCTGCGACAAAAATCCCTTCGTAAGCTCACTGCGCGAAGCCAGATCTTCCAATGTCAGATCGTTCTGCTTTCTAAGCTCCCTCAGCTTCTTTCCGATATCCACGCTTTCACCTCCACATTTTCAAAAGTTTTCTATTACTATACTTTTTTTTCAAAAATACCGAACAAGATTCATTATACACGTGTATGTGGATAATGCAAGTGAAATGCATGTAAAACCTCGACATAAATTAAAAATATGCTATAAGGACATTGCTTGCCCGGAAGTCTGTGGTCCGCAATGCCGCTTACGGAACTTGTGATCGCAGTATATGTGGTGTATCATATGCGGAAATATACGTGTTCACTGCCGGGATAATGTGTTATCATTAACCATAGAAATTTTTCCAGAGGTAACCACATGAATACAGCAACTACAGCAAATATTCAAAATAATAATCCTACTGCCTTTTACCACCTCCCAGGCCTGTTCGAATTTTACGAATTGTACCGCATATTCCTTCCGTTATTCCGGAAACACAGGGAATATTTTTACGACTGGTGTGAGATTGGCTCGATCTATGGCGCTCCTTCGGATTGTATCTGGGGCGGCGGGCGTACTTCATTTGGATATTCTGATCCGGAAGACGTGCTTGATCTGGTGCGGGAATACGACATCTCGGCCCGGCTGACGTTCAGTAATTCGTTGCTACGGGAAGAACATCTTACAGATAAGAAATGTAACGAGCTTTGTAAAATGTTCGAACACGCCTCTGATACTGATAATTCACCACATACACACCAACTCCAGAATGGCGTGATCGTGCACTCCGAGCTTTTATTAAACTATTTACAAAAAAATTATCCTGATCTCTACCTTATCTCTTCAACCACAAAAGTCCTGACAGATTTTCAGGATTTTTTAACTGAAATAAACCGAGAAGATTTCCGTTATATTGTACCGGACTTCCGGTTAAACAAAGTATTCGATAAATTAGACCTGATGTCGCAGCACCAGAAAGATAAAGTAGAATTCTTATGCAATGAATGCTGCTGGTTCGGCTGTAAGGACAGAAAGACTTGTTATGAATCCGTCAGCCGGAAGAATCTCGGAAATCCTGCCCCGGAGTTTCACTGTGCTTCGCCGGATGGCGGTAACGGTTACCGCTTTTCCAAGGCAATGGAAAATCCCGGATTCATCAGTGTGGATGATATACAGAATATTTACATGCCAATGGGATTTTCTAATTTTAAGATTGAAGGACGCGGGCTTGGAAGTGCGCTGATTCTTGAATTTCTGCTTTATTATATGACGAAGCCGGAATATCAACTGCATGTCAGGGAAGAGATTTATCTGGATAATATGCTCGATCTTTTTTAGCCATGGGGACAGGGTTTTTGACTTTTTTATTGTCCCTTCCGGATCAAAAATGAACGCAAGAAAACCTGCCCGTCGGCAGGTTTTCTTGCATTCTAATCTATTTTTATTTTCTTTTGCTTTTCTATATCTCAAACGTCTCCAGATCATCCGGCACATACAGATTGCCATGATAATACTGCTGTCCTTCCTCCGTATACAACTTCTTTCTCTCCGCCAGATGTGTCTCTTCTGTATGATACAACAACAGATTCGGCACACCGAGTTCTTCCGCAAGCTGGCATGCTTCTTTTACTGTACTATGATGCTTCTCATAAGGCTTGAATTTATCCGCCTCACCGAACAGGCAGAATGCCTCATGAAGCAGCCAGTCACTGCCCTTCACATATTTATAATCCACCTCATTGTACGGCTCATCACCAACACAGGTGAATTTCTTACCGCTCTTAAGCTGCATGGTGAATCCGAACTGTTTCGCCTTTGTCGAACCAATATCGAAGAATGTCACTGGACATCCGAGAATCGTTCTGCTGTCTCCGTCTTTCACGACATCAAACTGGATTCGCTCCCCCATGTGCTTACAGACCTTCTGCTGGATCGTCATATTTGCGATTGCCTGTATCTTCTCTGCCAGCTCCTCATGGCAGTAAATGCGAAGATCACCTTCATATTTTCCCTGGTTCATTCTCTGTCCAATCATACGCACCAGCCAGATAATTCCAAGCACGTGGTCTACATGCTCGTGTGTAACGAAGATATCGTGGATATCATTCATGTCGATTCCTGTGTCTTTTAATACTTTCAGAATACGGTTGCCACCGCCTGCATCTACAAGGAAATGTTTCCCTTCATCGCTGATTGCATAGCAAGTATTATAACATTCACTTACCGTTGCATTTCCAGTTCCTAATATTGTTAATTTCATATGCTTTTCTCCATTTCTGGTTTTTGTACCGCTTTTTTCGTAGTACTTCTATCAGCAGTATAGCATATTTTCTCCAAAATCATCTCCCAGATCATACACAATTACCTTCTGATTTTTCACATCCGCAATCTCGAAAGCAACCTCCTGATGTGTAACGGCAGGTGCTGCCATGTCATATAAAACGCCATCGATCAATTCATATCTCTGGTCATCGGGCAGGGCATAGTAATCCTCTAATGTATATTCCCCCTGCTTCTTTACCTGATATGCTCCCAGCGCTTCTGCTGCTTTGTTCTTATCTGCTTTTACAAACACTTTTTCCAATTCACGGATTTCACTGTAAGTCAACAGGTCATAGAATTCCTTTTGCCCGATCTGCTGTCAGCAGTTTTGGCAATCTAATTTCACGATAATCTGCAGGACTTGTTACTGGCAGCACCTTACGAACGCATGGCGATACAAAAAAGAGCCAGCAGGGACGGGGAAAATTCCATTTTTCCCGTCCCCATTGGCTATAAACCCGACAGATCTACCTCATAAATATAATGTTCCGGCTCTTTTTCTCTCTGATAAAACATCACCATATACCACGGGAAATATTCAATTTCCTCTTTTTGCTCAACATTCCCTTTGCAAAATACAATTTTTCTTCCAAACTTCCAGTTTTCTACTGCAGATACTTTATTCAAAGCAGAATGCTTTTGATAATCATTTCCTGATTTTATCTCAAGAAGGTCAATCTTCAATCCATTCTGTATTACAAAATCCAGTTCTCCGTACTTTTTCGACTCAAAATAATTCAATGAGAATCCACCGCTTTTTATTGACTGGGCAAATACATTTTCCAATATACTTCCCATATTCACATCCATATTCCCCTGTAAGAGTTCAAACTGAATGTTCTCCATGCAGGAAGCACAGAGCAGACCTGTGTCTCCCATAAATAATTTGAACAGATTTCTCTTTTCATTAAGCTGTAACGGAGCCTGTGGTTCTGTAACATTATAAGATGGCAAAGCAACACCTGCATCACTTAGCCACATAAATGAATTCTCATAACGATTCATTCTTCCATTTTCATCAATCCTGTTTAAAATAAACCGTCTGTTCTTATCATCCAATTGAGATGCAATACTATCAAAGATGGCTTTAATCCTCACTTTTTCCGCACCTTCGGAATACTTCGATATATCCTGTCTGTATAATTCCAGAATATTTCTCTGAAGCCTAACTACCTTTCCGATATCATGCGTATCTACATAAGTCTGGACAACATCCGGCATTCCACCTACAACAATATAAGTTGCAAAAAGTTTCAACAATGTTTCATGCATTACTGTTGGAACTTCGTTATGATTTTCATAGCAGAACTGTAATGTAGTAAATGTTGTATCCTGCACTCCATTCGCCCGGAGAAATTCCCTGAAATTCATAGGATACATAGAAACAATCTCTTCAAATCCAACCGCATAAGAAGGAACTTCTTTATACCTGACACCAAGAAGTGAACCGGATTCAATATAATCAAACCGTCCATCTTCAACCAGGAACTTGATTGCACATCTTGCATTGGGGCATTCCTGTATCTCATCCAGGAATACCAATGTCTTTCCCGGCTCCATCTTCTGCATCTTGAAAGCAGTCAGGTTCTCAATAATAGTATCTGAATCCAATTTATCTTCAAAAATTTTTTCGGCACCTTTATCTAATATGAAATTGATTTCTATAAAATTTTCATATTCTTGTTTTGCAAACTCTCTGATAATTGTTGTTTTTCCAATCTGTCTTGCGCCTATAATACAAAGTGCCTTTTTATTTTTCTGAGTTCTCCATAATTTTAATTTTTCCGAAATCTCTCTTTTAAGCATTGAATCGCCCTCCTGATATTAGTATTGTAACATTATTCTCGTGTTATTCAATGTTTTTGTAACATTATTCTTATATTTTCTATTATATTTTATAACATTATTCTGAATATTAAAGTCGGAATTTTATTATTTCTTATACCAGTTTTTTATGCACAATGCACACCGATCTTCTTTATTTCATGATACTGCATCAAAAAATATCGTACTGTTGATTCCTGCACTCGCTATCATGGATAACATGTAGGGACTAACTGGAGTTATTGCCTGTCAAACTATTGTAGAATATATTATTGCAGCATTGAGCTTTTTATTTTATCTGATCAGTATAAAAAAACTAAAGTAGTCAAACAGATATCTGCATTGAAGCAAGGGACTTACTTGATTGGGTTAAACTATCCAACAGTTCTGCAACTCATAGATTATATACAGAGAACCTGCCACTGGCAGCTTCTCTTGCATACTTTGGTATCAAAAAAGGAATGAAGCCAACTGCCATGCAGTCCTTTCATTCCTTCTGATATCTTTATTTCAAACCGATTATCTTCTTACTGTTTTCATAATCTGTGCAGCTCCATAAGAATTACCTGTCATCATCACTGCACTTGCTGCAAAATAATCTGAACTATCCAAAACATACTTTTTGAAGCGATCAATAAGTCCTGTCTCTTCATTAACATTTGTATGATCCATTTCGATGGAACGTTTCATTGCAATTGTACTTATATTGACTTCTCCTCTTTATTGTCTATATCTTACATCTCTTCGTTTTCCCTTTACGCCTTGCATTTTAGCCTTATTTTTGCTTTTTAACCAGTACTATAATCATCTTATTTTACAACGATATTGATATTTGATATAACTTCAACCTAATAAAAGGAGGTCATTATGCTACAGAATTAATTTTGCCGCTCCACAGATTCCCGCACTATTTCCAAGTGTTGCAAGAATAAATTCTGTGTTTTTGTTAGCGAAAAATGCTTTCTCCTGGAAATATTTTTTTACATAATCCAGTAAAATATCTCCAGCATTAGAGACGCCTCCGCCGATTACAATAACAGAAGGATCCGTTACAACTGCCAGATTGGCAAGACCGTGTCCAAGATAACGGCCAAATTCTTCTACAATCTCTGCTGCCACAGCATCCCCTGCTTTCAACGCATCAAATACGGCCTTGGCACTTACTGGCTTTTCACGCAATACACTATCTACATGATCCTGTTTCAAGCGCTTTTCTGCCAGCTTTACAATCCCTGTTGCTGATGCATATTGCTCCAGACATCCTGTATTGCCACAACCACACTTTTCAGTTTCTTCATAGTTCATACACAGGTGACCAATCTCTCCACCTGCTCCGTGTGCGCCGACCAACGGTTTCCCATCTACGATGATTCCACCACCAACACCTGTCCCAAGTGTAACCATGATCATGTTCTCCTGCCCTTTTCCTGCTCCAAGCCACATTTCTCCAAGCGCAGCCACATTCGCATCATTTCCTACTTCGGTACGAAGCCCGGAGAGCTCTTCCATCTCCCGTTTTACTTCTTTATATTTCCATCCCAGATTTACGGTATTCTTGACAATTCCGTCAGCTTTTACAGGTGCTGGAACGCCAATTCCGATACCATTTACATCGGACTTCAGAATCTTCTTCTCTTCCAGTTTATTTAATATAGATTCACTGATATCAGGGAGAATTCTCTCTCCCTGATTCTCAGTATGAGTCTTTATTTCCCATTTATCAATGATTTCTCCGCTGATTGAAAACAATCCAATTTTCACGGTTGTCCCACCGATATCAATTCCAAAACAATATCTCATTTTTTCTGATTTACTCCTTTGATAATCCAGCTCTCTCATCCAGTCTTGCACGGATCTCTGCACTTCTCTTTTCATTTAATGGGTAGAAATACAGTGGAATCAGGCATACGAGATACATAATTCCAAAGATTAGATTGACCGTAAGATTAATTCCATTCATTGCAGCAGCCGTCTGCTGTGCATTTGCAACATATCCAAATACCGCCATAATAAGTAATGCTCCAGATACCCCAAACGCACTTCCGAATTTTGTAGATAATGATACCGTTGCGTAAGATACTCCATCTGCACGCACCCCGTGTCTGTCTTCTTCATAGTTGATTGCATCTGGCACCATCGCCATTGGAATCGGGAATGAGAAGCAGAAGAATCCATAACATGCATGTAATATAATCAATACCGGAATATTACTGTAACCCATTGTATTTCCTACAATATATATCAGGATCAGCGAAAGTCCTGCTCCGATATAACCAATTGCTGCCATCTTTTTCTTTCCAAATGTTACCATATGATTCTTCGTTACAAGAATGCCAATAACGGTCATCAAGGAAGGTAATGACATAAACACTGCAACCAGATCCATTCTCTGTACATCATACATCAGGTAATAAATTACGACTCCCATACGTCCGAAGAATGCTGTCATTGCAATTAACTGGATTAAGAATAGTAACATCAAAGGTCCATTTCCCAGTACAGATCTCAGACTCTTTGAAATCGGGATTCTGGTTTCCGTCTTCTGTGGCTGAATTGTCTCTTTACAGTTTGCATATACAAAATAAAAGATAGGAATTGCACAAACTGCAAAAATAATAGCTACGATTGTATAACTTTTTGCTGTATATCCCTGACTTCCGGCAGAAAATGCAGCAAGCATTGGTGCTGTAATTGCATTTAATAATACAGAACTGATATTTGTTCCCATCATACGGTAACTGTTAAGCTGTGCGATATCTTCTGCATTGGTTGTCATAACTGTTGATAAAGATCCGTAAGAAAGGTTTACAACGGTATATAACATTCCACAACCAATATAAGAAAATGCTGCCCAGCCAACTGCTGCAGATCCTTTTCCAAATGTGGTAAATGTCAGCACTGAAAACAGTGCCAGAAATGGCGCACCGTAGAATATATATGGACGGAAACGTCCTTTTTTACTGTTTGTTCTTTCTGCGATCATTCCAAACATTGGATCATTGACACCATCCCATATTTTAGCGATCAGCATAATCATGGATGCAATTGCCGGTGCCATTCCTACAACGTCTGTATAAAACACACTCAGATAACTTCCTACGAATGTCCAACATAAGTTACTTGCAAAATCTCCACAACCATATGCAAATAATGTCTTTTTCGATAATCTATTTCCCGGATTTTCCATTTTTTATCCTCCATGACTGCCCGGTTTATCTACCGAGCAGTTTCTTCATCATCGCAACGTGTCTGCGTGTCATAATTTCTGCATTACCAGAGTTATGGTCTTCATATTCTGTTACAATATATCCATCGAAGTCTGAATTCTGAATTACTGGCATAATCTCATTATATGGGATACTTGCTTCTTTCAGATCTTCGCTTACATAGTGGCACTTTCCATGCATATGGAAGCAGTACGGCATGATTTCTTTTAATCCTTCCAGCTCTGCTTTACAATCTTTTCTAAACTGTACGAATCCATACATTCCCTGCAGTGCTGCAAATGCCGGTCCTGTTGCTCCTGCTTCTGCCAGCTTTCTTACCGCTTCATCCTGTGGTACACCATTCAGACGCATCTCTTTTGCCATCTCAAGAATCTCTACCGGTACTCCCTGTGCCAGAGCTTCATCCCAGTGTGGTTTATTCGGTGCTGTTGCGAATAATCCAAAATCAGGTACAAATCCGATATACTTAGATCCCGATTCCTGGATCTTACTCAGATATTCTCTCATAATCGGTGTATTTGGTGTCTCCGGATTGTGAATCTCGATACCTACTTTTACATTATATGCCTCTGCATAAGGAGCCAGTTTTACAAGTGCCTCCGGACTTAACAGGAACTGCTCACGCATAACTTTACATCCCATTTTATTGGCACTTTTTACATCATTGATTGCCATCTGAAGCATCTCATCTTCTGTAAGATTACGGTCTCCTCTCATTCCACGATCCATATTAGCCGAATAGCAGATTGGTGCGATATCATAATACTCAGACATTGCTTTGATCTCACCTAAAAATTTATCACTTACATAAGGATAAGACGGAACCATCTGTGTTGCAACAATTTCATATCCTTCTGAACCGATTTCTTTTGCCTTGCGGATACAGTCTTCCAGAGTCATCTCGCCACGGCAGTATTCCTGTGTAAAACAGTATAATGTAATTCCTAATTTAATATTACTCATGATTTTGTGACCTCCTTAAAACTCTGCTAATGTAAGCTTTTTACTTCCGCATCCATCAATTGGCATATACTCTGTATCACTGATTGGCATATATGGTGAATGGAACATTAATTTTACATCCACGTCATGCTCTCCAGCAACAATTCCTCCGTCTTTAAAGATTTTAATTGTTGCCGGTTCTGTAATCTGCCAGAACTCAGATACCAGATCATGTAACTGTGCTATGCCAAATTCTTTTCCATGCAGACAGAACTTAATATCTTCTGTTGGAACTTCTTCTCCATCAAGCTTTACACCAAATTCATCAATAACAGAAAGAAAATGTCCTCTATAATAACTTAATCTGATGTCGAACTGATAACCTACTTTTTTCCCGTTTGCAAATATATTTTTCATGCTGTCATCGCACACTACATCTACAAAATTGATTCTCATTGCAAAAGCCATGTCTTCTGCCTCCTATATCTTAGATTTTCACTTTTAGAACTTGATTTCTCTGTTTTCCTTTGCTGATTTATAGATTGCATCCAGAATCTTTGTAACAGCCAGTGCTTCTTCTGGTTTTACAAGTGGTTCTGTTCCTGTTGCTACTGCGTTCAGCCACTGTTTGCAGTCGATGGTTCCTTCTTCTCCACCGCCGCCTCCGAAGTAAGCAACGCCTCCTACCGGTGAAAGTGTTTCTTCCATTAACTGATTATTTCTTCCTCTGTTGTAGATCAGTTCATTCTTAGAATAGCTCATTCCTGAGTGAATCTCTGCTCCGGCCTCTGTTCCGCAAAGTGTGGTAGATGCTTCTCTTGACTCAAGAATATTCAATGCCCAGCTTGCTTCCAGGTTGATTGTTGCGCCATTTTTCATCTTAATGAATCCCATAGCTGAATCTTCTACTTCATATGTTTTAGGATCCCATGGTCCAAATAAGTTACCTTCTGTTGCCTGCTGTAATCCACCCAATTTGTAGAATACAGATCCTGTAACGCTGTCGATATCATAGTTATTCATGCACCACAATGTAATATCCAGAGCATGTGTTCCGATATCGATCAGCGGTCCGCCGCCCTGTGCTTCTTTATCCATAAATACTCCCCATGTCGGAACACCTCTTCTACGTACTGCATGAGCTTTACCATAATAGATTTCTCCAAGATCACCTTTTTCGCATGCTGCATGAAGGTTCTGAACTTCCGGGCGGAAACGGTTCTGATAACCTACTGTGAACTGCATTCCGGATTCCTTCCATGCCTCTACCATCTTCTCCGCTTCTTCTGTGCTGTGAGACATTGGTTTTTCACAATATACATTTTTCTTAGCTTCAAATGCTGCGATAGCAATCTCACTATGAGACACGTTTGGTGTACAAATATGTACAACTTCAATACTCTCATCTTTCAGAAGTTCTCTGTAGTCTGTATATACTTTTGCATCTGGTGTTCCGAATTCTTTTGCCGCTTTTACTGCTCTTTCTTCGATCACATCACAGAATGCTACGATTTCATTCATATCTGAGTTATTTTTTAACGCCGGGAAATGTTTCTGATTTGCGATTCCACCACAACCAATTACTGCAACCTTTAATTTTTTCATCTTTGTTCCTCCTTCGAACTTTGCTTTTCTTGATGATTCAATTATAGCAACGGGATAGTCACAGTTCTTTCTCGTAGCGGCTCAGATAACCAGTCAATTATGACCTGTAATTGTTTATGAAAATATGCCTGTCGATATATGGTCAATATTATACCCTATATTTTTGACCTCATTTTTTCGCATCATTTTTAATACAAAAAAAGAAAGAACTCCGCACTTATTTGTTCGTTTTTATTCAAACAAATAAATGACAGAATTCTTTCTTTTATTATTGGTAAAGAGATAATGGTTTATTCAAACAGAACAGCTTCTCCTGTTTCTGCTGACTTCCAGGCTGCTTCCATTACAGACAATACTCTTCTTACCTCCGGAATCTTAATCTTGGACTCTGCTCTTCCATTCAGCACATCATCTACATTTCTATAGAAGTCTACCCAGTCCGTTTCAACTTCCGGAAGTGGTTCTTCCACAATTCCTCCAGGTGGAACAGGGGCAAACTGTCTGGTTGGACCTGCCTCTGTCTCCGTAATCTGTGGTGGAAGTTTCTCCAGAAGCTTTCCAGTACGGTAAATACTTCCATGACATCCAAAGTCATCTACAATAAGAGTTCCTTTGTCTCCGGCGGCCAGCCATCTTGGCTGGTACTTTAAGATATAAGTGGACAGCTCAATATGCGCAGTTACACCGTTGTCCATTTTCAAAATAATCTTAAAATAGTCATCTACTTCTTCATGCAATACATTCTTTATATCTGCATAGATCGATTTAACTTTTGCATCCGGCATCATGAACAGAATCTGATCAATCAGATGAACGCCCCAGTCATAGATCATACCTCCACCATATTTTTTATATAAATGCCACTCATGCATATATCCGTTTCCGGAATGCAGCTTGGATTCAATAGTAAATATATTTCCAAGAAGTCCTTCATCATATGCCTTCTTTACGATCAGCATATCTTTATCCCAGCGACGGTTCTGATGTGATGTAAAGAATACTCCGGCTTCTTTACATGCTGCTTCCATCTCGTCTAATTCCTGTACATTTAAGGCCGCCGGCTTTTCAGTAATAACGTTCTTTCCAGCTTTTGCAGCCTTAATGCACATGTCTTTATGTAAATAATTAGGCACCGTAAGGATTACAGTATTTACCTCTGGATCTGCCAAAAGTTCATCTGCAGTCTTATAAAGCTTATACCCCATTTCAACTGCTTCTTTTTGTTTTTCTTCAGCGATATCACATACTGCTGCGATTTCTACACCGGCTCTTGGCGCATTCTGTGCATGCCATTTCCCCATGCCGCCAAATCCGATAATACCAAGTTTTATCTTCATATATTCCTTCCTCCATTTTAGACTATATAATTTTAAATCACAAAATTTCTCAGATACTTTGCACTTAAAATGACGGCTTTCTTCGCATCATCCAGACTCTTTTCGAATGCTTTATCTTCTACTTCGATACATGTATATCCGTCATATCCGATATCTGTAAGTGCAGATACATATTTGCCCCAGTCAACATCTCCAAGTCCCGGAAGCTTTGGTGACATGTATTCCAGTGGTGTTGCCATCGTTCCTACATCTGCAAGCTTATCTTTAAATACCTTGATATCTTTATAATGTACATGGAAGATCTTATCTTTAAATTCGTAGATTGGTTTAATATAATCTATCTGCTGCCATACAAAATGTGATGGATCATAGTTAATTCCAAAGTTTGGACTGTCAATGATCTCAAAGACTTTTCTCCAGTTTGCAGGAGATGTCATCAGGTTCTGTCCTCCTGGCCATTCATCTTCCGTGAAAAGCATCGGGCAGTTTTCAATACCAATCTTTACCCCTTTTTCTTCTGCATATTTTACGATTGGAGGCCACACTTCTTTTACAATCTCCAGGTTCTCAGATACGCTCTTCTTGGGATCTCTTCCTACGAATGTAGTGATCATATTTACATCCAGCATTACTGATGCATCCATTAATTTATACAGGTGATCAATATAAGATTGTCTCTTTTCAAGATTCGGCTCCAGTGTATTCGGATAATATGCAAGAGAAGAGATCTCTACACCTTTCTTTTTGCAATAAGCTTTGATCTCATCTGCTTTTTCTTGTGTCAGGTTTGCTACATCAATGTGGCTGACACCTGCATATCTTCTCTGCGCTCCTCCCTGCGGCCAGCATGCAACTTCCAGACATTCCAGTCCGTTTTCTGCCGCAAAGTCTACAACTTCTTCAAACGTCATTCCATCACAAATAGCTGTAATAAATCCAAGTTTCATTTTACCATTATCTCCTTTCCTGCTTGTTTCTCTCTTTATCAACAAGTTTTCCTTTGTCTTAATTGTATTGTTTTTTTTATCTCTATACTTCCTGAATTTATACTTTTTAATTATCACTTTTTGACACTTTTTACTCTGCTGTATATTACGAAAAAAGTAAGAGGTCAAAATTAATACACATAATTTTGACCTCTTACTTTTTCGTCCTATCCTATTTTTCTGATTCGCACAAATGTTATCTCATTTGGTTCCAATGTAAGATTTATTTCCATCTGATGCCTTACTACATTCATATTATCAATCAACATCTTTGGCTCACATACTCTTCTGAAATATTTCACATCTTCTCTGTCCATATCCCGGATATATCCCATTTCTCCCCATATTCCAAGCACATTTCCATTATCAGAATTAATTCTGTAAATCTTTTGCTGGTATTCTCCCGATTCCAGATCATCAAGTTCAACTTTTAGGTTCAGCTGTTTCTGATTTTCTATGTATTTCCACATCTGATCCTTTTCAAGTTCATCTTCTTTTGTAAAATAATAATTATAACTTAATTTACGCATATTATGACATATCATTCCATATGAGCCATGACCATTCGAAGAAATAAGATAATTTTCTCCTTTTCCAACAAAATATGGATACAAACGATTTAAAAACTCAAATGCAAAACCTGCAGGTTTTAAAATTCCATCTTTGGATAACACTCCTCTGCCACCAAATAGTAACTCATTCGAATCATAATGCTCTGACATCCGGTCGCTTCCTGCATAATATCCGGCCATATCGGTAAGTCCATAAAAATCCAGATAATTCTTTACAATATATGCTCCTTTAAAACAGGTATCGTTCATATAATTCCGATCAGAAATCGTCAAATTCCATTCCGTAATATATAGTTTCATATCTTTCATTCCTACACGATCCATATATTCCCGAACAGCTGTTACCGTATTTTTCAATGCTTCTGTATCTGTATTCCTTTTTGAAAATACCCCCTCCTTTTCTGTTCCCCTGACATAAGCATATACAATAACAGATACAAAATCAGGTTTTACCTTTTCGTTTTTCCAGATATCCAACATATTATCTTCTTCCAGAAAGTTTCCCCGGAGACCATATCCTCCAACTTCCAGTTGCGGACTATAGTTCTTGATAATCTGATATGTTTCTCCAAATAACTGAATATATCTCTTCTTATTTTCTTCAGTACGTGGAATGTTTTCATCCCACCATAGTTCCAGTCTCCATCTGTTCGTCTGTTCCTGCCCATATCTTAAGATCAAATGTTTCATGAAAGCTCTCATGAAGTCCTTCCATATTTCTATCTCTGTATCAACCCTTTTTGTATCCGAATCACGAATCATCGTCTGGACATTTTTCTGAATACGTTTGGGTTTTGCACCTAATTCTATATGCGGTTTTATATCATTTTGCAGTAGAAAGTCCAATATAGAATCCAGTCTCGAAAAATTATAATTTCCCTTTGCAGACAAACTAAGTAGCATATTTTCTGAAAACATATTCCAGAATCTTATATATTCAATTCCTATAGCTTCTTTTAATAATATGACATGTTCTCTTATCTCAGAACGCAGTAAATCTCCTGCCGAACCAATATTTATCATCTTATTCCATATCGGTCTTATTTTCTCTTCGGTCTTTACAGATTCTCTTATTTCTATATTCTCTGACTCTTCTTCCAATACAGTTTCTTCTACTCCGTCTTCCAGAATATTTAAAATACGCTGTTCTGTTTCTTTGTCATATCCTTTATGTTCAATCTTCCCGTTCTCATTAATCGCTTTCTTTCGAAATGAAGACGGAGTTTCTCCATATGCTTTCTTAAATGCTTTATTAAATACTGCTGCATTTGTAAAGCCATTATCATATGCAACATGCGTGATCGGCACATTTGTATACAGCAAATCCTCCACTGCATGATATAGCCTTATATTCGTCAGATATTCAGCAAAACTCATGCCATAATTCTTTTTAAAAAATCTCGATAAATATCCAATAGACAGATACAGCTTTTCTGACAGGTCTTTCAGACTGATATTTTGTGCATAGTTAGAACGTATATAGTTATTGATCTGCAGAATTCTGTCTTCAAATCTATCTTTATCTGTAATATTTTCCTTATCGCCTGTCTGTACTAAGAAATGTAAAGCCATAATATCCAGCACTTTATAACACAAAGAAATATATCCAAAACTGACTTCTGTCTGTCCCCCTTTTAGATATTGTCCCAATAATTCTTTCAAAACTTTCCGGACCTCTTCATATCTTTTATCATTTTCTTTGGAAGAATCACACCAGAAAATAATATCCACACTTTGAAACACATCGCTGACAAGCTGATATGCAATTCCAAGCCGGAGATATAATATATCTTTATCGTTCGTCCGAAGCCAATGTTTCTTATTGGCATTAATCACCAGAATATCCTCTGCCTTTAATTCACTCTTCTGATTCCCGACTTCCACTGTCATAGCCCCGTCTAACACATAGATCAACTCTATATCCTGATGAAAATGCTCCCTTTCTTCCACCTGATTTCTAATCTCCAGACTGACTTTATTTAATTTTGAGTAATCGTTCATTGATGCAACTCCCTGTCCGTATATTTTCTATTTTTATTATAACATCCACTTTTTGAACTAGAAACAAAAAAATAATGGACTACCTCCAGTTTATAACTGGTGCAGTCCATCATTTATCATTTCTTATTTACCTGATGTCTTACCCTTAATAGTCATTCTTATTCCTTCTTATCTGTTAGCAAATGCAACACGTCTTGCATCTCTCATGATCTGTCCTGCTGCATAACCATTTCCAGACATCACTGCAGAAGCCACCGCAAAATACTCTGCATTATCCAGGACATATTTTTTGAAACGCTCCACTAAACTAGCCTTTTTCTCTGTGTTATTCATTACCATTGTATTCTTAATTGCTACTGTGCTCATATTGACCTCTCCTTTTTTACTGTCTATATATTTATTTTCTTTGTTTTCCGTTTACATCTTGCATTTTAGCCTTGTTTTCAATTTCAAACCAGTGCTATAATTATCTTATTTTAAAACGATATTGACATTTACTATTCATATAAAGGAGGATATTATGGCAAAAGCATATCACGAAGCACTCCATCCACTTGGCAATCTTGGAATACAGGTATCTATGGCAGCACTTGAAAACACACATATTCCGGCCCACTGGCATGAGGCTATGGAGATTTTATTCTGTCTGAATGGTTCTGTCCGTATTCATATCGAGCACGAACATCTTACCCTTCAGCGCAATCAACTGATTGTTTTTGATTCAAAAGAAGTTCATTCTATTCATTCTGATTCTAAGCTATATATGTTCTTATGTATCCATGTTGATAAAAAGCAGCTTTCTGTTTACTGTCCGGATTTGGAACTATATCACATCAAATGCCGCCCGGTTTCTCTGGATGATTCAAAATCCACCCCGTATATTCACCTCTGTCAGCTTGCACACGATCTGACACGAACCAATGTCGAAAATAAAAACACCAGCGCCATGCGTTCAGACGGCACGGCATTGCTGATGCTTGCTGATTTGATTCGTTATTTTTCCGTATATTCCCTGCCGGGAACGACTACTGGAACAGGTCAGTCTAATGATATTCTGCGAAAGATCATCTCTTATGTGAATGAACATTATACAGAAAAGCTCTCATTGGAAGAAGTAGCTAATCAGGTAGGATTCAGCCGAGAATATTTCTGCCGTTTTTTCAAGCAGCATATGGGTATCACATTTCTTCGTTACTTGAATGAGGTGCGTATTTCTCATGCTGGACGTATTCTGATGAATACAGACAAGTCCATTTCTGAGGTAATGCAGGAGAGTGGTTTCACTAACCAGACGATTTTTAACCGTCTTTTCAAAGAGATTTACGGAATGACACCTCGTCAGGCACGCAATAGCTATGCAGAAAATACCTATTCATAACATCCAGATATAACGCAAACTCTGATATAGCATGTAGCTCTACCGTCTTCTGCTTTTCGCTGGATAATAACTGCTTCCACCTATCATCAAGATTCCCGGCACGATATATTTTTCATTTTTTATAAGATAATCCCACACCCTGTCTTTCAGACTTTTCTTTATTGTATTCATATTATCACCTGTCAGTGGTAAACTGACATCCTTTCGTAAGCACATCTTCTTTTTCCAGTCACATATCACCACTCTTCATCGATTCTTACAATATTTACATCACAAACATTCGACTTTATTCCTCCGCCAACTCCCCAAACTCCGTCTTCTCAAATTCCTGAATGGAAATATGTCTCTTATTCGGGTTCGCATACACGAAAGTCTTATCTACATTCTCCAGATAGTTCTGGATCTTATCGTTCGTCGCACTGATGATCGCCTGGAAGCCAAGTCCGCGGATCAGCGAGATACAGCTTGCCACCTTCTCGGCATCCATCTTGGAGAACGCCTCGTCCAACACAACCAGACGCAGTGTCGGTGACCGGTGCATCTTCGGCGACAGATTGATCTTATAAAGCTGTGCAAAGCTTGCCAGAAGCGCCACATATAATGGGTTCTGTCCCTCTCCTCCCGAGTTCTTCTTGATCATCTTACTCAGTCCGATCGTCATCTCCTTATCGCCATGTACGATCTGCTGCATATCGAATGACAGATAGGTTCGGTAATCCGCATACTTATCCATGTTACGTTTCGCCTCATCCATCTCGTCCTTCGTCGCATTCTCCGGCGGGATGAAGATGTTGATCAGCTCGTTCATCATCTCCCCATACTGATTCTCATGCTCCATCGTGAACATATCAAGCTGGTTGTCCATCGTATCATCTAAGTCAGACGGACGGATCTGCAGGGAATCATCCATGAACATCTTATAATATTTTCCATCTGCACCCTTGTTCTTCGTGATCACGAACTGATACTTATCCTTACCGAAGTCCAGTTTGCTGATGATCCGGTTCAGCTCATCCCTTCTCTGATAAGCCTCCAGGATCGCACTCCGGATCTTGAAGATGAAGTCATCTTTGAAATGCTCCACAGCCGCTTTCGCCTGTGTTTTCGCCGACTCTCTGTAAGTCTCCAGATGATCGCAGGACAGCGAATTCAAAAGCTTCTCATAAGGCGCGTTGTCCCGGATAGAAGTTGAGAATGTACGGTTCGGATATTCTCTGATATAACTGCTTCTCTCTTCCACCAGCTTCCGGTAAGCGTCTTCCTCTTCTTCCCTGAGCGTATATACCCGCGAAACCATCTGACGTCTCAGATACTCATAATTCTCTGATTTTCTGCCCGACAGATATTCCTGGAACTCCTTCTCGTAACGTTTATCTGCTACTTTTCTCTTCACGTCCTTCATCTGTTCTTCCGATTCGAGAACTTCTGCATTCAAACGTTCGATTTCTTTCTTGTTCTCCCAGATTGCTTCCTGCACCTTGGATACGGATTCTTTCTTCGCATCCTGTGCCGCCTGCACTTCTTTCTTCTTGCCTTCCCATGCAGCAACGGATTCATCCTTTAACTTCTGCATCTGTTCCAGAAGCTGAGCCTTTTTCTTTTCTTTGGAAATGATTGCCTTGCTGTCAGCCAGCCATCCGAGATAATCCTCTGCCGGCTGCTTCAACATCTCCATCTGCATTGCCTGGCGGATTTCTTCTAACAGCTCCTGTACCGGCATTCTCTCGCTATTTAACTTCTCACATTTTTCTTCCAGCTTGCGGATTCTCTGGCGCATACTCGTCTCACCGATGTAGGCTCTTCTGGTGTAATTCTCTGGATTCATGTGCTGCAGTTTGTAGCTCTGGTACAGCATACAATCCGGTGTCACACCGATCCTGCACTCACGCAGTTCATCCAGTGATTCGCATTTCTTTACATTTCCAAGGAAGAAATTAATGTATTCCTGCACATACGCTTCTTTCGCTTTTACTACTTCTGCCAGCGCGCCCGGCTGTACCTGATGCTTGTCCTTCGTAAGCTTCTCCGTATCCAGGACTGCTGCCCGGAAGAAACGTTTCGTATCCATCTCCTGGTAAATGTCCATCGCAGCCCTGGCATACTTTGGTTCCACGATCAGCTGCAATTTATTATTTCCAAGATAACCCTCCACTGCATTGTGCCATCTCTCGTCCTTCACATCCAGAAGATCCGCAAGAATATGC
>UMIE01029843.1_pt1 | contig 36693 bp, 12 predicted proteins | sample 1965711 | NCBI WGS metagenome assembly UMIE01 (sample SAMEA4836116, study PRJEB28245) | human gut metagenome | biome: gut microbiome; material: fecal sample | place: Denmark | collected 2008 | reverse complement strand
ACAGACAGCGAAACAAATCAAAATAGCGGATTATCTGCACAGTTTAGGATTTTCACCCGTCAAACAACAGGGCATAAACCTGTGGTATAAGTCACCACTAAGGGAAGAAACGGAAGCATCGTTCAAGGTAAATACAGAACGTAACCAATGGTATGATTTTGCACTCGGCAAAGGTGGGAATATCATCGCACTGGCACAGGAACTTTATTGTTCCGACCATGTGCCTTACCTCTTGCAAAAAATCGAAGAACAGACACCCCGTATTCGCCCCGTGTCTTTTTCTTTTGGCAAGCAATCATCTTCCGAGCCAAGTTTTCAACAACTGGAGATTGTACCGCTTTCTTCTCCTGCCCTGCTTGCTTATTTGCAGGAAAGGGGAATAAACATTGCAATGGCGAAAAGAGAATGCAGTGAAGCGCACTTCACCCATAATGGCAAACGGTATTTCGCCATCGCCTTTCCCAATGTGTCGGGTGGGTATGAAATCCGCAACCAGTATTTCAAGGGATGCATCGCACCGAAAGAGATTTCTCATATCAAACAGCCGGGAACAGCGAGGGAAACATGTTATGTGTTTGAGGGATTTATGGACTATCTTTCATTCCTTACTTTGAGATTGGAGAATTGCCCGAAATATCCCGAACTGGACAGGCAAGATTATATGGTGTTGAACTCAGTAGCCAATGTTTCCAAAGCAATCTATCCGTTGGGAAGCTATGAGCGCATCCACTGTTTCTTTGACAATGACCGTGCAGGAATGGAAGCCATGCAGCAAATCTATAAGGAATACGGCAGGGACTTATACATCCGTGACGCTTCGCAGACATACAGCGGATGCAAGGACTTGAACGAATACTTACAGAAACAGACTGAAAGAAACAGGCAAGTTCAATCTGCAAAAGGGGTGCGCAGCCAACCACCGAAAAAGAAAAACGGCTTTCGGTTATAGCCCACTATAACTACACGCTTCGCTTTCGTAGTTGTGGGCTCTCCCGAGGGGATTAGGGCTTTGCCCTAATGACCCACTCAGGGCGTTTCTCCCCTAAGAACCCCGAGCAAAGAGTGCCCCTCTCTTTGCAATCTCCGCTTATGGGTTGCACCCCTAAGAACCCTGTGCGGTTATGAGCGGACAACAGAAGATTTCATCAACAATCCAAATCAAATTTTAAGAATATGGCAACAAAATCAAGCATACATATCAAACCCTGCAGAGTGACATCAAGCGGGGCTCATAACCGGAGAACTGCCGAGTACATGCGCAATATCGGCGAGTCCAGAATCTACATTGTACCCGAACTGACTTCCAATAACGAGCAGTGGATAAACCCGGGCTTCGGCAGTCCTGACCTGCAGGCGCACTATGACAGCATCAAACGGATGGTCAAGGAAAAGACCGGACGAGCGATGCAGGAAAAGGAGCGTGAGCGCAAGGGAAAGAATGGAAAGATTATAAAAGTGGCTGGATGTTCTCCAATCCGTGAGGGAGTATTGCTCATCAGACCAGATACAACACTGGCAGATGTACGAAAGTTTGGTGAGGAGTGCCAGAGACGCTGGGGTATTACACCGCTCCAAATCTTCCTGCATAAGGACGAGGGACACTGGCTTAGTGGACAACCCAAAACCGGGGATAGGGAGAGTTTCCAAGTCGGTGAAAAGTGGTTTAAGCCGAATTATCATGCCCATATCGTATTCGACTGGATGAACCACGACACGGGCAAGAGCCAAAAGCTCAATGATGACGATATGATGGAAATGCAGACTTTGGCATCTGACATCCTCTCCATGCAACGTGGGCAATCTAAATCCGAGACCGGAAAGGAACATTTGGAACGAAATGATTTCATCATTGAAAAGCAGAGAGCCGAACTGCAACGCATGGATGCTGCAAAACGGCACAAAGAAGAACAGATAGGTCTTGCTGAACAGGAACTGAAACAGGTGAAATCAGAAATACGCACTGACAAGCTAAAGAAAACAGCCACCAATGCAGCCACCGCCATAGCAAGCGGAGTTGGTTCTCTTTTCGGAAGTGGAAAGATGAAAGAGCTGGAGCGAACTAATGAAGATTTGCACCAAGAGATTGCCAAACGAGACAAAGGTATTGACACCCTCAAAATCCAAATGCAGGAAATGCAAGAGCGACATGGCAAACAGATACGCAATCTTCAGAGCATACACAACCAAGAACTTGAAGCCAAAGACAGGGAAATATCACGATTGAACACTCTGCTTGAAAAGGCATTCAAGTGGTTTCCGATGCTTAGAGAAATGTTGAGAATGGAAAAACTCTGCGCTGTCATTGGATTTACCAAAGATATGATAGATTGTCTTTTGACAAGGAAAGAAGCTATCCAATGTAATGGCAAGATTTATTCCGAGGAACATAGAAGAAAGTTTGAAATCAAAAACAACATCTTCAAGGTGGAGAAGAATCCGACCGATGATAGCAAACTTGTACTGACCATAAACAGGCAACCGATAAGCGAATGGTTCAAAGAGCAATGGGAGAAACTTCGGCAAGGTTTGCGACAACCAACGGAAGAACCAAGAAAAAGTAGAGGATTCAAGTTATAATAGAAAAAAAAGACAATATAAAAGCACTCTGATAGTTACGAAGTGCTTTTATATTGTATAAATTATATAATGTTTACCATTGAAGCTTCAAAGTAAACGCAACTTAAGGAATTGCCGAATTTTGTATTAATAAAGAATATACGACCTCTGATATATGCGCAACATATTGTGATGCTTGTGATTCATTACCCTTGAAATCCTTAACAAATATCGCTAAAGTATAGCAGACATTATTAGGCAGGCATATATAGGCAACATCATTGTGAGCTGCAAGAATACCATTTTCATTGACATCACCAGAACCCGTCTTATGTGCAATAGAAACCCTTTCTTTATCAAGAAGCGGAGCGACTATTCTATCTGTACCTGTCACACATTCTTTTAATGTATTCTTAATGAAACTTTGCTTCTCACCACTGACAATACTTTCGGTAAACAAACGGTTCATCAACATTGCGGCACCAAGAGGAGATGTATAATTAAAGTAAGCCCTATCGTGGTCAGCCGACATTTCCTCTTCTGTATAAGCTATCTGAAAACTTGAACGAGGAATAAGTGTGGCTATAAAACTGTCAGTTTGAGCAACATTGACCATATCTTTAAACATCAGATTGCTTGCATTATTATCACTTTGAGCAATAGTATAACGAAGTAAATCTCTCACGGTTAATGATATAACCAACTCGGAATAATCTTTCATCATAGGACTCCAAGTCTTTGAATCAAGTCTATTCCTATCTATCTTTACTAAGGTATCAAGTGAAATCCCTTTGTTATCAAAATCATTGCAAAGAGCTAATGCCTGATGAACCTTAAATACACTCATCATAGGATATACACTCTTATCATTAACTTTAACTGTATCTGTGTTATTAATAATAATTGCCACTCCAATTTCACCAGGACAAGCTGATACTATCCGAGAAATGCTATCAGTCAAAACATCTGTCAAAGGTGGATTTGTACTATTATTAGAAGTTGATTTAGAGAACAATAAAAAAACTAAAACTATGATACAAACTAAAGCTATACACAAAATTACAAGGCGTTTTCTTCTACTTTTTTTCATACTACGATTTTTAAACATTATATATTATCATGACAGACCCTGATTTATTATTTACTGCAAAGATACGAAATCTTACGGAAAATGAATTGGTTGTTTTTTTCGTTTGTTCTGTTTTTTATCAAATTATTTTCCGAGCGAATATGATTCGTCTTAAATAAAATAAAAACACCCAACTTTACATTCTTGGGTATAAAATTGGGTGTTTGTTTTATAATTTGCTGATTTTCAGCGTTTATTGCGGAGAGAGAGGGATTCGAACCCCCGGAGGTTTGACCCTCAACGGTTTTCAAGACCGCCGCAATCGACCACTCTGCCATCTCTCCGAAAATCCGTCCGGCTTTAGTCGGACGATTTTCTGTATTTCTTCCGCGGAGAGGACGAGATTCGAACTCGTGGTAGAGAATAACCCCTACGACAGTTTAGCAAACTGTTGGTTTCAGCCACTCACCCACCTCTCCAGTGGTTCGCTTTTGCGAGTGCAAAGATATATCAGATATTTCAGTCTGCCAAATTTTTTGGGATGTTTTTTTGCAGTTATTTTTCACAATATATGCAAGTCGTTGTCTGTCAGCGGTGGTTGCGGAACGTTGTGGTTGCGGAGTTTTGCAATGCGGCAAATTTTAAGTATGTTTGCATATGCATCTCGGCAGAGCATGTCCAATCAAGTATGGATGCTTTGCGCTCGATTTGCACTGTCTTATGGTGAAAAATAAGGATATGGGAGAAACTGCGATATCATTGGTGGAGTTCAATCGGCGCATCGGCGGCTTGCTGCACGATGCGTCGGTGCAGCGGTGCTGGGTTGTGGCAGAGACAAGCGACGTGCGTCAGAGCGGCGGTCACTGCTATCTTGAGTTGGTGCAGAAGGATGCACAGACGGGGCAGACGCTTGCCCGTATGCGTGGCATTGTCTGGGCGAGTGTGTATGCCCGTCTGCGTTGTGAGTTTGAGAGAGCCACGGGGCAGCCGTTTGCGTCGGGAATGAATGTGATGGTTGAGGTCAGTGCCAATTTCCATGAGCAGTACGGGCTGTCGGTGGTGATAACCGGCATCAATACCACTTATACGCTCGGCGACATGGCCCGTCAGCGACTGGAGATACTCAACCGGCTGAGGAGCGAGGGCATAATCGATATGAACAAGCAGTTGCCGTGGGCCGACGTCGCTCAGCGTGTCGCTGTGATTTCTGCCGCTGGCGCTGCCGGATATGGCGATTTTATGAATCAGCTTCACAACAACCCGTCGGGCATCAAGTTCTACACGTGTCTTTTCCCGGCGGTGATGCAGGGGCAGAGCACGGTGACGTCGGTCATCGCCGCTTTGGAGCGCATCAACGACTATGCCGATCTTTTCGACTGTGTGGTGATAATCCGTGGTGGCGGCTCGACGAGCGATTTGAATTCGTTCGACAACTATGACCTTGCTGCCAACGTAGCGCAGTTTCCGTTGCCGGTGATATGCGGCATCGGGCACGACCGCGACAATACGGTGGTCGACTCGGTGGCGTCGGTTAGGGTGAAGACGCCCACGGCTGCCGCAGAATGGCTGCTCGACCGAGCGCAGTCGGCTCTCGACCATGTCAACGCACTCACAGATATGGTGGTCGACTCTGCCACGCAGATGCTTTCGGGCGCGCGTCAGCAGCTGGCATATTTCACAAGCGGCATTCCGTTGATGGCCGACAACATCGTGGTGCGCCACCGCGCACGTCTGCAGCAGATTGCCGCGGCGATACCTGTTGTGGCGGCACGGCGCATTGACGGAGCCGGCAAGGATTTGGCGTTTGCCTCACAACGGGTGGCAATGGCGGCACGGCAGTGTGTGGCTAACGAGCGGCAGCGTGTGACGGGGCTTGAGAAGCAGGTCGAGCTGCTGTCGCCCGACCGCGTGTTGCGCCGTGGCTATTCGCTGACGCTTCGCGACGGACATGTGGTCACCTCTGCCTCGTCGCTCCGTGCTGGCGACAGTCTCGTCACCCGCTTTGCCGACGGCGAGCGAACGTCGGTGGTGGAGTGAGGTTCTTGAAGAAAAAAGTCGATTGTAAATGGATTAAATATAATGCTATGAAGCTTGAAAAAGGGATATATGAAAATTTGATAGACAGCAAATTGGCTGCCGACATAAAAGTTAGTGAAGAGAATGGACTGATTTGCAGCAAAGATGCGATGGATGCTGCGGAATCGTCAAGGATGCTTGCAGAATATCTTGCAGAGGCAGTCAGAAGAAAATTGGATGACAGCGAAAAGTCGTTGGAGGATAAAAAAGATTTGGTTAATGCAATCCTTGATACGGAAATCTTTGCTGGCGACAAATCTGCGATTGTCGAGACCAATCTTCTTACAGAAGTCATGGACAGGCGGGAAGCGGCAGAGCGTAAAGCTGTCAAGAGGGAGGCGCTTCGGCCGCGCACGGGTTTCCGTGTCAGCAATCTTTTCACGGGAGGGCAATCGGCTGTGCAACTTGGGCATGAGATTGTCAGAGACATTGCATCCGCCGACAGAATATGCATTATTGTGTCGTTTCTTAGATTGTCGGGTATAAGGATGCTGCTTGAAGATTTAAGGCGGTTTTGTGAGGTTGATGGACATAGACTGCAGATAATAACGACTACTTATTGTGGGATAACAGAGGCAAAGGCGGTGGAGCAACTGGCGTCATTGCCAAATACGGAGATAAGGATTTCCTATAACACCGAGATAGAGCGGTTGCATGCCAAGGCTTATATTTTTGTCAGAAATTCAGGCTTGAGCACGGCTTATATAGGGTCATCAAATCTCTCCAAGTCGGCTCAGACAGATGGCTTGGAGTGGAATCTAAGGGTGACGAATGTAGAAAATCCGCATATCATCAAATCTGCTCTTGCCACATTTGATATGTATTGGAACAGTGAAAATTTTGAGGATTTCGGAATTGGAGGGATTGAGAAATTCAACAGAGAGTTGAAGAGACAACGTGATGCCAAAGATCCGCAAAAGCAGTTTGAGATGTTTAATCGTTATCAAGTGCTTCCGCATCAGAAACAAATACTTGACCGACTGCAGGTGGAACGTGAGGAGAACGATATTTGGCGCAATCTGGTTGTTGCGGCTACGGGAACAGGAAAGACTGTAGTTGCGGCATTCGACTATAAGCGTTTCCACGAACACAACCGCAATAGAAGCCGATTGTTGTTTGTGGCTCATCGTAAAGAGATTTTGAAACAGTCGGAACGTACATTCCGGAGCGTGATGTGTGACCAGAACTTCGGAGAACGATGGGATGGGGAGTCTAAACCCGTCGCAGGTCTGGATCATTTGTTTATTTCGATAACAATGCTGAATAACCGGATGGACGACACGTTCAAAGAATTAGGCGCCGATTATTATGACTATATAGTTATTGACGAGGTGCATCATGCCGCGGCCGACAGTTATAAGAATATTATCTCGTTCTTTAAACCGAAAATTCTTCTCGGACTTACGGCTACACCGGAGAGAATGGATGGTCAAAGTTTGTTGCCGGATTTCGGAGGCAGGATAAGTGCTGAAATCCGTTTGCCACAGGCTCTTGACGAGGGTTTGCTGACACCGTTCCAATATTTCTGTATTTCGGACACTGTAGATTTGAGAGAAGATGGATTGATGCGTGGCGACAAGCTGATTGTCGATAAGCTTAGCGACAAACTGTGTGACGGGGAGCGTGTGAACTTGATAGTTAAGACACTGGGACGGTATCTGCCCGACGAACATAATTGCCGGGCATTGTGTTTCTGCTCCGACAAGAGGCATGCACAATTCATGGCGGAGCGATTCGCGGAAAATGGGCTGCGGTCGGGATGCCTGACATCGGATGTAAGTGCGGAAGAGCGGGTAAGGCTCAATTATGCCATACAAAAAGGTGAAATCAACTATCTGTTTGTGGTCGACATATTCAATGAGGGTGTTGATATCCCGGAAATCGACACTGTGCTGTTTCTGCGTCCAACCGACAGTTTGACGGTGTTTCTACAGCAATTGGGACGAGGCTTGCGCTTGTGTGAGAGCAAGGACTGTCTGACGGTGTTCGACTTTGTCGCTCAAATGAACAGGCGTTATGATTTCTCTGAAAAATTCAGAGCTCTGTCGCTTCAAAAAAAGGCTGACGTTAAAAAGCAGATTCAGGAAAACTTCCCGGATTTACCGCATGGCTGTGCTATTTTTATGGAGCGCAAAGCTCGGGAATACGTCTTGCAAAATATTCAGAAGGCAACGTTCCGTAAAAACATATTGATTGATATGTTGAGAAAGTGTGATGGCACACCGACTATATCTGAGTTTCTGAAGGACAATAGCTTTGATGTCCGAGTGCTGTATAATAAGAATTGCTGGACAAAAATTAAAAAGGAGGCGGGAAAATGTACTTATGACGAAGACCGTCTGACCAAATTGTTTGAAAAGGGGATAGGGCGATTGACGCATATTAACTCTGCTTCCCAAATCCGATTTATCCGTAGGTTCTTGAACGACGGTTGCAGCTGGCAGATGTCGGATAGAGAACGCTGTTTCGCCACGATGCTTTATTATGCGTTGTTTCAAGAACCTGTCAAGAATCTTGGATTCGGAAATATGCAGGAGGCGCTTGAGACGATAAGAAATTATCCGTTGTTCGTTCAAGAAATAAGGGAGCTGACCGACTATATTATGGAAAACCTTGAATTCCGGACATCTGTGCTCAGCGAAGCTTATCCATCAGCTCTTGAATTGCATGGTTGCTACAGCCGTGAGGAGATATTCATTATATTTGGCCTGCAGGATGAAAACAAGCAGAGGAAAGGTCATGTGGCAGGATTGCAATATGTGGAGGACTGCGATACGGAGTTGTTTTTTGTCACGCTCAACAAATCAGATAAAGATTTCTCGCCAACGACCCAGTATGACGACTACTTTATCAGTGCCGACAGATTCCATTGGCAGTCGCAGAATCGGGATTCACATGGGAACAGAGGCGACCGTTATGTCCACAACAACGGACGGCGCTTTATGCTGTTTGTAAGGGAGAACAAGCGCGACGGTTTCGGCAACACTTCTCCGTATTACTGTATGGGCATGCTCAACTATCTTGACTCATATGGCGATTTCCCGATGAACATACGCTGGCAGTTGGAACAGCCAGCGTTGCCACAATTCATCAAGGCCGTATAAGCAGTGCTATCTCCTGGGCGCACGGGGTTATCTGACGATGACTTTGGTGGTGCCGAAGATGTAGAGCCCGGGCTGGAAGTCGCTGTATGTGGCAATGCCGGGCTGCACGTCAAGGATGCGGTAGAGTTGACCCGCTACCGTTACCACATTCAGTCTTGTTGCCGTCGTGCTCTCGATGCGCACGCGCTGGTTGCCGATTGCGCGGACGGTTATATGGTCTTCTGTCTGTGTGTCATCCTCGTTCTCTTCCAAGTCTGGCATAATGTTGTCGGCATTCTGTTCGGCGATGTTGATCACCGAAGTGTAGTCGTAACGGGCGTTTGACCTCGTTGCCGTCGGCGACATATATGTGCGGAACGGCGTCACTGTCGACAGCGATGAAGCATCGTCGAAAGCCGTGCCGCTGTCGTTCATTCCATACACATTGCCGTTGCTCACATTGATGGCGGAGAAAGTGCCGAGATGAGAGTATTTTCCGCCTACCATAGTTGCCATGCCTTTTGTGATTGGGATTGTTATTGCGCCGTACGACGTGTCGCCGGTGTGGTTGTCGCCGTAGGCGTTGAATGTCACGGTCTGAGCGTCTTCCCAAGCCCCGAAAATATCGTTGTAGAACGCACTTGAAAGGTCGAACTCATAGTAGCGCGCACCAGGGAAGCGCACGATGTAGGGCACTTCGCCTGCAAGACGCAGGTAGTCGGGGTAATTGTGGGCTGTCGCATAGTATGGGTTGGCATACTGGTTGTAGAGTTTGTCGGCGTAGTTGTCGACGAAGAACGTATTCGCGAAAGTGTAGGAAACACCATTTGTCAAGGCATTGCCCGAAGCGTCGGTAGGGGAGAACAAGGCTGCACCAGGACGTTGGAACACTGCCGACGGCACATTTCCCTCGGTGGCAATCGACGTCAGTCCGCGTAGCCAATATTCATGGTGTAGCGAGTGGATGTTCTGACTTGGGTTGTCGGTTTCCGAGTCCGACGGCGAGCCGTAGAAATGCGTTATCTCGCCGTTGAGCGACGCGGCGACCTTGTCGACGGTGAACGGCAGGCAGATGCCTTCCCATGCGCCTTTGCTGTCCTCGGCATAGTGCAATGGCCGGCGCACATACCATGCGCGGTCGTTGACGTTGAAGGCGATGGGCACGCAGAGATTGTTGTTGTTGCAAGTCTCTCCATCTCCGTTCTCGTTGTCGGGAGTGCGCTCCACGAGGTGTAACAGAGTGGTGCTGTAGCCGTCTATGCCTTTGGTTATATGGTGTCCGTTTATCAAAGCCTCTCTTGTAGTCTCGTTGTAGTTGAGAGCTTTTTCCACCACGTCGTAGGCCTCGTTGCCTGTTGCCTCGTCATTATCGGCGGTGTAGACAAGTAGATTCTGCGTTATGCCGGCGTCTTCTTTCACAACGAAGTCGTTGAAACGGCTGGCGTTGTCGTCCATAGGAGGGTAGAAGATGCCACCGACTGTTTCCGTCGATGCAGGAAGGTCGTGCAGGCAAGTGAAGTCGACAGCCGTGGTCGCGGAATCGTGCACGTAGGTGCTCATAGTGATTGAGCCATTGTTGTAGGCGTTGTAGTGGAACGCGTCGAGCGACGTATCGCCGTAGTAGGCGGCGGTGCGGTACACGCGGTTGCTCATATAGCTGTTCTGGTGCGAAGCAATATCGCATGGGTAGTTGTCGGGGTTGTGCTGAAGCGACTGTCCCCAGAAGAGGAAGTCGTTCATCGGCTCGGTGCCGCTGTTGTTGGCGTTGAACAGAGGCGTGTAGACAACAGGCGTCGGGATGCTGCCGTCGGCGTTGTATTTTACGCGCGGCGCGTCGAGCGGGTGCGTCTTGTCGTGACGGGTCTCCACCTGTTCGTAGTTGGGGGTGTCGCCACCCTTTCCGATACGCAGATATGTGATGCCGGTGTTTTTGCCGGTGATGGCATCCGTGCGGCACGCATACTGATAGTCGCCGTTGGCATAGTAGGCTGACACGTATTTCAGAATCTCGTTGTCGGCGTCAGCCTCAGTGCTTGATGTTGTCGCCGCGTCGCGGTGGCGAGCGCGTAGATAATACTCGTTGAGGTCGTATGCCACCCGTCCAAGTCGGAAATCCTCCGTGGTGTAGCCCTTGTCGGGAGAGCCGTCCCAGCGATAGACCACAGGCGTCGATCCGCTTTTGCCCGATGCCGGCGCATACTCGAAGCAGCAGTGGTAGTTTCCGATTTTGCCGTCGGCAGTCAAGTTGGATATTTTTCCGGAAGCAAGTCCGAGGTTATAGATATTGCCAGAGCTTTCGATGTTGTTGAAAAGAGATTTTCCAGAAGGAATGCCGCTGATCACGTGACCGTCGCCATGCAGTATTCCCGCGAAGTCGGAAATGTAGTATCCGCCCTTGTCGGTTGCTTCCAGAGCAATGTCGTTCTGCAGGAAGAACTGAGCTTTTGCGCCATAGCGCGGAGCGTTGCTGTCAGTTCCGATAGAGTCGACGAAAGCGACAAATGCAGATAGGTCGCTCTTGTCGGAAATGTAGATTCGCGGTTCCGGCAACGGGTCTGATTCCGTAGTGTCAAGGCTTTCCTCATTGACGCGGGTTATCGCCTCGGCAAGATGCAGGTTTATACCAGCCTTGTGGGGATCCATGCGGTGGTAGTTGTGCACGACAAACTTGTCGGCGTCGTGCATGCCCACCTCCAGGATGTCGTTGAGTCCCGTTATCGAGACACCGAGTTGAATGCCGTAGCCGTTCATATAGTAATAAACAGGGACGTCGAGAAGGTCGTCGGTCTTGTCGTAGTGACAGCCCGCAAACAGACCTTTGCCATTTTCATCGGCTTGGTTGAAAGTGTCGTAGCCTGTTGCCACGTTGTTGCTGATATTTTCTTTAGTCCACGGCGTGGTGTCTTTAAACTCCCACTTGCCGTCGGCTCCCATTTGCCGCTTTCCGATGCGCCAGTAGTAGCCGTTGACCGCAAACGACTGGTCTGCGCTGACCACGATGTTGTCTTTGGTTACGCGCACCATCTCGCCCGGCAGCGCGCAGTTTCCGATAGTGATTTGTCCGCTGACGGTTGGCCCCTGCACATATTCGATTGTCAGATAGATTGTGTAGGTGTATTCGCGCTGAACGTAGTATATCGTAGGGTTGCTCTCGTCGATTATTACATCGGAGATGTTGTCCACCTTTTCATACTTTTTGTTGGCAGTGTCGTAGGTGAACAGGCTCTCGATCTTCACAAACTCTTCGGTCTGAGGCTGGTAGTAGGTGTTGTCGGCGTCGAGGTTGCCCGATTCCACCAGCTCGTAGCCTGTTTCGGTCTTCTTGTAGAATTTGCCCGTGTTGGTGTATATCGGTTTGTTGTCGGTCTCACTGACATATTCCTCGTAGGCTGGCGCCTTCAGCACGAGCGTTGCCATACTCTTTCTGCCGAGGTGCTTGTCGAAGTAGTCGGGCTCAACGTAGTTTGTGTTGTCGACCATGTCCACCAGACGGAACGAAATCTTGGCATCCTCCTTCAGCCCTGCGGGCAGCGAGTTGTTGAAAAGGGTGGCTTCGTCGTCGCCCTTTTCTCTCATCGACAGCAGTGCGGCAAAGCCTTTCGACGCCTTGTCGGGATCGTCGATGGAGGTTGCGCCTGAGAAGTTGTTGCTCTCCGCGCCGCCGACATATAGTTTGTAGCCTCCGGCAACCGCGTCGGAATAGTATGTCTTGTCGGTTTCGTCGGTCTCGGTTCCTGTGAGATAGTTTCGATATTCCAGGTCGCTTGAGTATTGGCTCTTGTCGTCGGGATGGCCGCTGCGCATCTTCCAGTTGAAGATGCTTATAGGCTGGGTGCTCTTCAATCCGGCGAGAACGGTGAGTCCGTCCTTGTTGTCGCTGTCGAATTCGAGTGGATTCTCTTTCGACGACTTGAACGTGTATCCGGAGATGTTGACATTGTAGTAATAATGGAATCCGGTGACATACCAATAGTGAACCTTCACGTCGTCAACCGTCTTGTCCGATCCGGGCGCGGTGATGGCATGGTATCCTGTCGGGAAACAGTCGTCGACGATGTATCGGCCCTTGTGGTATGGGAACACAAAGTTGCCGGTGGTCTCGAGGAAGTCCTCCTCGTGGGAGTCGCCGTCATGTCGCTTGTGATTGTTGTCGGCATACACATAGCCTCCGCCCTCATCCTCGCGGACGTTGATAAGGTTCATTTCCACAACGCCGTAGATTGGGCCGTACAGCTTGTTTTCCACCACTTTTTTGCGGTCGGAGTCGTATGTTTCATGACAAAGTTGAATCTTCATTGCATATCCCGAAGCGATGCCGATCATGTTCATCGCCGTTCCGTCGTTTCGTTTCTGGAACTCTCCGAACGGATCCTCGGCGTCTTCCTTGTCCTTGTTGGCGTTATAGTCGTCGATGTAGTGCTGCTTGACGCCCTGGTACGACATTCCGGCAAAGGCAGTGTTGTCGGTTGAGGCGGCGGCAAGCTGACCGTTGCGGTTGCGCCACATCCCGCTGTTGAAATCCACATTCGACGTGATTGCGCTTACATAGAGGATATTGTTTGAGAATCCCATGTAATTGCGGGCTTTCGTGCTGTATCTGAAGTCCGTGTTGTTGTCGGGCTTCGCTTCCAGATTTCCATTGCTGTCAAATCGGATGTCGTTTGCCACCATCTTGATTTCTCCGACACGGGCGATGGAGTAGGGCGTCTTGTCGACATTGTTAACCGTATAGTCGCGGGCGCCGAGCAGCGAGAAGCAGTTGTCCTCCAGGCGGATGATGTCGAGCCGCTGGAATGTGTTCAGAATCTTCGGATTGTCGATGGTGTGTCCGGCAAATCCATATCCTGTCAGGTCGGCGCTGCGGAAACCCTGGGCATACGACAGGTGTCCGTCGCCGAAGATGCCTCCCTCGCTGTCGTATTCGTAAAACTCATTTTCTCTGATTCCCTCAAGTCCCGACGGCGGCGTTGCGCCCGATTTGAAGAAATATTTGTCCTGCAGCGAAATGTAGCGGTATGAGTATATGCCGTTGGCGGCATCGGCGTCGCTGGCATAGTGCTTGTAGTAATAGCCGTATAAGTCGGTGCCGTCGGGCAGTTGCACCGGTCTGATGTCCTGGTGGGAGATGGTGATATGTTCACTGTCCTTGTTGTCGCCGACAAGTACAAGCGTGTTGCCGCAGAATCCAGCCGTAGAGCCGCCGGGCAACAAGTTAAGATCATCGCCGTTGCCGTTGGCGATTATGGCATAGTCGAGATTGTATTTGTCGGTTAGTTTCAGCACGGTTGTGTTGTTGGCTAATACCGAGCCTTGAGCCACCGAATATCCGCCGCCATAGACAGCCTCGTCAATGGTGATGTTGACGTTTTCCCAGCCCACCGACGGCGCGGCGGAAACTATCTTCTTGAAGTAGTGGGCGCGGTTTGCGTCGGTAATCGTGTCGCGCATGCCGTTGCCGTTGTCGATAGCCACGATGTCTTCGTAGACGCCCTGCGATATCCACTCGTCATTAAGCAGATATATGTGCTGCTTGATGGCAGGTGTCTTTTCCTTTCCGTTGTCGTTCTCGACTCCAAGATTCTTCCGGTCGGCGCGTTTAAGCTCATACCTGCCTCGGACATGGTTTTGGCGGTTGGTCGAGTAGTAGGTTGGATATCCCACAATCACCTGAGTGGAGCCATACACATAGCCCGAATACGAGCCGCCCGTGACGGCGCGGAATATGTGGCCGTTGAGTATCTTGATAGTCGAGTAGCCCACCACGTTGCCCTGCTGGCCTCCGCCGTAGACGAAGTTGGCAGAGACGCCCAGACCTTCCGGATTGCTGTCGGGGTCGACCACGCCGCAAGGCAGAAACTTGTTGCCGTCCATTTTTGGCTCGGAGCATTTCACCGATTCGCCGATTGTCACGTTTGCGATTCCGTAGATGTAGCTTTCCATACCGTATCCGGCACCGTAAACGTTGAGTGCGGAATATTCGGCAGACTTGACCAGCAGCTCGTTCGACTTCTCCAGTTTGTCCTTGTCCTTTCCAGCCAGCATGTCGCTCTGCAGGTTGATGAGGACGTCGCCGACGATTGTTCCGCTCTTGAAGCATCCGCCATACACATTTCCGCCGACGTATGCGCCGTTTTTCTCTTTAGGCATAAATTTGTTGCGGATGTTGAGTTTGGTGAACGGATATTCAGAGTCGGCATCGCCGAGCAGATATCCGCCCCTGTGCTTGGCCTTGCCTTTGTAGTCGTAGTTGGTATTGTTGCATCCGCCCACAATCTTGTCGGTTATGGTCAGCCCTTCCGGAAATGTGTATTCAAGCACATTTCCTATTTTGCCGCTTGTCTTCGGCATAACGTTCATATTACCGCGGTTTCCTCCGCAACAGAACGTGCCGATGATGCAGTTTGTCAGTCCTTCTCCAGTCTCGCTGCCGTTCCATTTGAGCGAGCCTTGTATGTCGGTCTCCACCGGTTGGAAGTAGAGGTCGAGTAGGTGCGGATACACAATCGGACGTTTGCTTTTTTCCGTTGGTAGATACACTGTGTTGATGTTTGCGTTTTCGGAGTCGTTGATCCAGTCGATAGGCTCAGCAAGATCCAGCTCCTGGGTGTAGTCGTAGATGTCGCCGTTCAGCTTCTGGAACATATTCATGAAGTCGTTGTCCTCCGACGTCACAAACAGCTCCTCGCCGTTGCATCCCATGAACACGCCGCCGATACGTACGTGGCTTCCTATGTTGACGCTGATGTCGCCGACAGACTTGTCGGCATCTTCCGAAGCCCCGTAGGCAAGCATCTTCAGCACGGTTGCGGAGTTGCCGCCGCCATACACGTTTCCGTCGATGCGTACCGTGTCGGATGTAGACACACCATGGATGTTGATGCTCACTTTGTTGGTCAGCGGACGCCATGAGTTGATGTTCACCATCTTCACCGCATCGCTTGTGGCTCTGGACTGCGTCATGTTCTCGCGCATAGGCACGGTGTAGACCAACGGCACCGTCTCGGAGTCGGGGTCGTTGGGATTGATGGGATAATACTCGTTGACCGTCACATTCTTGTTTCCGTTTCGGTCGGTGGCATACAGGTAGTTTCCGTTGCCTGCGCCATACACGTTGCCAAACAGATGGCCGCCGTAGATGTTGATGGTGGTTCCTGTGCCGCCGTTGTCCATGAAGTAGCCATTCTTGTTCAGTCCCACGTTGACATATCCCGACACGTCGTTGCCGCCATACACGTTGCCATGAATGAAAATGTCGGCATTGCTGTAGGTATGGGGACTTGTAGCCGGCTTGTTGTCGCCAATTCTCACAGTCGTGCTCTTAAGCACATCGCCCATAAATCCGCCTCCGAAAATGTCGTGGCAGTCGATGGCCTTCAGCTCCACGTCGGTTGAGTTGACTGAACTGTAGGTGCCTCCTCCGAACACACGACGGCAGAACACGCCACCGGAGCCCACGATGTGCGTGTCGCCGAACACTTTGCCTGAATATCCGCCACCGATGATGTCCATCACCGAGTAGCCGTTGAAAAAGTGCTTGTATTCCTCGCCTTTCACGATGTCGATGCCTTCGAGGATGCTTCCTCGTCCTTCCATTTCCACGTTTACATACGTGTCGCCCATCACGATGGCATTCTCACCGAATCCTCCGCCGAACACGCTGAATTGCGGTGTGCCGATTTTTTCGTAGATTTCTTTCCACTCAATGCTTTCAAAGAAATTCTTGCCGGTGTCACGTCCAGCCACCATTTCTGTGCTGTTGTAAAGGAGTCCCTTTGTCATGGTGATATAGGATTTGTTGCCCACAACGGATGCTATTTTTCCGCCTCCGTAGATATTGTGGTTCACTTTGAACTTACGTGCTTTAGGGTCGTACTGCGGAGAGTAAATCGTTCCGTCTACGATGCTGGCAGGACTCCATGTGCGTGCCTGTACGTTCCATAATGCATGTGCCTGCACTTTGCCTCCAAGAATCAGCAGGTTGGTGTTGCCGGTTACGTCGGCAGATGTCACCGCCACGCTTTCGCTGCCATTCTCAGTAACGGTTTCGACGCTTCCCAGACCACCTCCGTGAGCGCTTTTTCCTAACCATCCGTCGTAGATTGTCAGCAGGGTGTTGCCATACACAGTGCCGTTCTGGCAGCCGCCAAAGAAGTCTTCCATGAGAGTGGGGTAGGTATCGTTGTCAACATCGGGATGCACCATGTTGGCGTCATCGCTTGGAGAGAGATATTCTTTCGTTGTGTCGTCCCAATAGGGGTAGTGCATCACCGGGCGGTCGAGGATGAGACACGAGTTGCCGTAAACACCTCCGAGACTCTTGCTGTCGGCACACTCAGTGACAACACGCCCCCTGCCGCCAGCAAACACCTGCGACATCAATGATCCTCCACGGATGTTTACGAGAGTGGTGCGGTTTGTCGGGGATAGATAGTTGTCGCGGGTGAACACCGCAGCGTCGGCTTTTTTGCTGCCTACATTCGCCAAATCGCCGCCGTAGACTCTGCCGAATATCAATGTGCGTTCAATCAGTCCGAGTCCATTACGGAATTTGTACATTTTGCCATAGATGTGCACTTCGGTTTTCTCTACATGCGCCATGTCCGGGAAATCGATGAAAACGCCGTTTCTTTTTACCGATTCCACACCGGAGCCTCCTCCGTAGACACTATGATTGACATCGCCTCCCTTGATGAAAACCATTGATTTGCCTTTTACCGAACCGAAGTCATAGCCGCTTCCGCTGGAGAAGTCGCCATAGGGCAGCGCTCCCAAACCAGCACCAAAGATGTCGTGGCAGCCAAGTTGACAGTCGGTTTCCACATAAGTGTCGCCCGTTACATATCCGGCATAGCCGCCGCCATGAATCTGAAGCAGCACGAGTCCGGGCACACCGATTTTCCATGCAAAGCGGCTGATATGATAGCGGCGGAATACGCCTGGATCGTTCTCGCCGCCATCATAGCTGCCGAAATAGAGTTTCTTGTCTTCTTTCGACAACTTGAGATAGTCGTCGTAGATATCTTTTTCAAGGTCGAGATATGTTTTATAGTCCTTGTTTTGATAGAGATAGCGGTATTTTATGCCGTCGATTGTTATTATGCCGTCGTCGTCAAGTTTTGCTCCAGGCTGCGCATAGACTTCGGTTTTTCCAACGGATGTGTTGACACCATACCCCGCGCCGAACAACGAGAACGAGGGGTGTTCAACGTGAATGCTGTTCAGGAACCAGCAGAGCTCCTGTACAGTGGTGTTTTCAAACATACTTATGGTTTTCCCCTTTGAGTCCTTTATGTCGTCGAGGGGGGAGTGGTTGATTATAACGACAGTCTTGCCGGTGTTGGCAACAGAGGCTGAGCCGACATGGCAAGCCCGGTTTCCTCCGCCGAAGATGTTGTAGGTGGTGGAGAAGGTGAATCTGTCCAGATCGAAGAATTTCTTGGTATTCTCATTGTTTCTGATTCGATTGATGGCCTCCTGCGCAAGCGGGTCGCCGATGTTGTCGAGCGACGGTGCTTCGTTGATAGCATAGGCAATCCGTCGGAATTCGTTATTGTCGTTGCAGATAGGGCTGCTGTCAGACTCGGCGTCAAGCCATGTCGTGATGTTGCCGTTGCTGTCTGCTTTGCGGTTCCATATCCATGAACCTCCGTCGATTTGCACCTTTGTGTTGCCAAGGATGTTGGCATAAGTGCCGGTGTCGGCTATGTCCTTCTTGCCGAGCACCTCCTTGTCGGCAGTCAGCTCGCTGTCGATGTCAATGTCGCCATATCCTCCGCCATACACGTTCTTGCCCAGCATTCCGCCCTCGATGTGCACAAGCGTGTTGCCGTCGACCGTTCCGTATTCGCAACCGCCGTAGATGTCGCCCCAAACGCATGGCACCACATTGTCGGTGCCGCTGTCAATGCCCGGATTGCTGTTGACCACGTGTACAAGAGTGTTGCCGTTGATGCGGCCGATGTTGTAGTATTGGTTTGCTTCAGCCTTTTTGCAGCCCACACCTCCGCCATACACGTTTCCAAAAATGTTGCCGCCGCGGATGTTGACAAACGATCGGTAGCCCTCGGCTTTGTAGCTGATAAACGAGCCGTCGGCTTGGTTGAGCGTCGAAGCGCTTGTCAGCAAGTCGGGCGAGTAGTAGTCGGAAGGTTTCACCTCTTGGAAAATGCCCACATTGGCATTGTCGCCGCCGCCGTACACGTTGCCGTAGATATTGGCATCGTCGGCAACCTCCACCATGGTTGTGCCGATGACACGCGCCACGGTTATGAAGTGGGTTGAAGAGGCTGTCTCAGGCTTCAGTCCGGCACTTCCTCCAAACACGTCGCCATGGGTGAAGGCACCGCGCATATATACCTCCGTGTTGCCGCCAATCTGACCTGTGGTGTTGTCCTCGGTCGATGCGATGTCGCCGAAGCCGCCGCCAAACACACGGCGGATAAACGTTTTCCCGTCGACAGTGACTTTGGTGTTGCCAGCCACAGTGCCGGCATATCCGCCGCCCAACACAGCCCATACGGTGAAGTTGGGCGCTCCCATTGAATTGTCGAACGAAGGAGCGTTTGGGTCTATATTGCCGTCGTGGCCAGGGCCGTTTTTGCCATAGTCGCCGTCAACGTTGACGGTTACATCGGTGCTGCCAACGGTCGTCAGCCGTCCGTATCCGCCACCGAAGACGCTGAAGTGCGGATTCTCGTTGTCGGTGTACGACTGTTTCCATTCGTCGGTTATCAGCAGTTCGTAAGGCGTCATGCCTTTCTGCATCATCACGGTGGCAAGGCCGGTGCCGTCGGCAGGGGTTGTTGTCACATTGCCGTCGGCGTCTTTGTATGTGCCCACGTTGCAGGCAAGATTGCCGCCGCCATAGATGTTGTGGGGATTCAGAAACTTGCCGTCGGCATAGAATTTTGATTTTTCGTATACAGTGTCCTCCGTGGCAGGCTCGTCGCCGGCGTCGTCGATGTCGGGGTCCCAGATGTAGAATATGTTTTCAACCGGATCCCACATCTTGAACCATATCACATTAATCGAGAAGCTGTCGTCAATCGGACCGTGGCCTACGTTTTGTGTGCCGCCCTCGTCCTGCGCCAGGGTCACGTTGGTGTTGCCGAGCACGTCGGCTGAAGTGACCGTGCCGTCGGTGATGTCGCCGTTTCCGCCTCCGAACACCTCTCCGGCGATGTTTCCGGCATAAATGTTGACATGCGTGTCGTTGGCAACCTGTGCAAGATTGCCGCCGCCGAAGATGTCGCCGTAAATGAAAGGAGCCTGCTGTGTGCTGCCGGCGAACGACACGTTGGCGTTGCCGGCAACCAGACCCACCAGCTCAGGATGCTGCGTGAAGCCGTCGCCGGCGGCAAACGCTTGCGAGGCTGGGCGCAGACGGCGACCGTTGCCGCCGGCAAACACCGAGCCGCGGATGTCGGCGCTGTCGCCGATCACGACGTTTGTGGCGTTGCCGTCAAATTCTACAATCGCCATGTCGCCTCCGCCATAGATGTTTTTGTAGAAAGTGCCGCCCATGATGTTCACGCTCGACTGTCCGTAGAGGCGAGCCATGTCGGAAAGCGTCTCTACGTTGGAAGTGCCCATCTCCTTGGCGTCAGCCACACCGTATCCGCCGCCGAACACCGGGCAGTAGAAAATGCCGCCGTTGATGTTCAGCTCCACGTTGCCATAGGTCTTGCCGAGGGCTTTGTAGTTGCCGGAATTGCCGCCGTAGGGGTTCTGCGAATAGAAAAAGTCAGTGCCACGTCCGCCGGCGAAAATGCCGTTGGTGCAATGAAACTCACCGCCGTTGATGGTGATCGACGCCACTGTGGCGCCAACCTTTCCGTAGACATTGCCTCCGCATTTGTTTGGAGTGGCGGCGGTGCTCGACCATAAGCCTTTGCTCATAAAACCGCTTCCTCCGCCATAGATACCGTCGATAGGGTCGGTGGTAGAGCCGAACTCTCCACCGTTGATTACAATCTTGGTGTTGGTGTTGGTTGGGTCGACATCTTTGAACGACTCGAAATCATCGTTGTTGTAGCAGTGATACGTCACCAGACGATCCTTTGCAACGGCATACGGACCGTAGAGCATAACGTCGCCCGATTCATTCCAATAGGCGATGCTTTTATCGGGAGTGTGGCTGTCGGCATTGTCGTCGCCTTCGCCGATGCCGTTCATACCGCCTGCGCCAGCACCGTAGATTCCGCAGAAGATGTTGTCTTTCTTAGTGTTGCCGGCAGGCAGAATCTCGAATAAGCCGCCGTTGATGGTGATTGTGCTGTAGCCATAGAACGGGTTGTTGACAATCACGTTGCCGGTGTGTCCACGACCGGTGCTGCCGCCATACAGCTCGGTGACAATAACACGGTTGTCAATCCATTCGTCGTTGTTGTGTTTTGAAGACGCCGGGTCGAGCAGGATGTTTGCACGTCCCATATAGGTGTTGTTTGGCACGTAGTAGTCAGTGCCGTTGTAGGGGAGGATGAAGTCGCGCTGCGCACCCAGCGAACCGTTTACGACACGCGCCACCTTTCCGCTTCTGATTATTATGTCGACATCCGCATACATGGCACCCTCGTGGCTTCCGGCGAGAATGATACCGGCATCGTAGTCACTCTTGCGTTTGCTTGTCTCTCCCTTGATTTCCCTTTCCGGGTTGTGGGCGTCGTTCCATTTGCGGTTGATGTCCATCTCGACGGTGCACTTTATCGGCAAGTTGGGCGTGCCCATCACGCCATTGTAGTCCATCTCAGACGAAGTCTGACGTCCGCCCACGCAGATTGCCGAATAGAATCCCGATTTGATAGAAATGCCGAAACCCTCCTTGCCGTGAGGCATCGACTGCTCGAAAGCCTCGATTTTCTCTTTGCTTGCCAGCGGATAGAAACGGCCGTCGTTGTTGAAGCCGCCGAAGATGTGGAAGGCGGTGGTCACCGCGCCGTCGATAGTACCGTAGTTTGGGGAGTTCTGCCCGAAACCGGTCATCTGTATGCCCTCGCCCATCTCCAGGCTGTTGTACTGGCAGTAGATAATCTTGTAGAAATCGCCGCCGTTGTTTGTCACAGGGTCGTTGTTGAAGGTGATATACTCGAATCGGGTGTCGCCCCAGATCGGCAGACCCTTCTCGGCACCCGAAATCTCGATAGTGCCCTTGTAGTCGGTGCCGTCCCAGTCGCCCGTGATGGTGGCGTTGCGGAAAAGCGGCGATTCACTCTTCACCTTCGTCCACTCGTCAAGCTTCAGCATGCTTTTACCCCTGTTGTTTGAGGTGATGTTGAAGCCCGTGTATTGATTGTTGGTCACGTCGGCACCGCTTGTTCCCATCAGCACGATGATGTTTTCATCCCAAGTACCCGTCTTGGAGAGCTTGCTGTAGGCGCCTTTCCACGTCTTCATTGCCTGTGTCGGGGAGTAGCCCCACTCCTCGTCGTCGTTGTCTTCGCCCTGTGCGTAGGTTGTGCCGTTGATGCTCACCGCCTCAGGACATAGGTACACCACGATAGTCACTTTGATGTTTTTGTGGAAAATGATGTTGCCACCGCTCTTTACGGTAACCGTACAGTTGTATTGGTTCTTGTTGGTGGCAGTTTCCGGGCGTACAAACTCGTTGGACGTTTCCGACAGCAAGGTTCTTTTGTCGTGCCATTCGTATGTGATGTCGAGCCCGAGTTCGTCGTTTGTGAAATTCTCTTTCGTGTCGTTTTTCACATTAACGATGTATGTGCCGGGCTTGGTGTCGTAGTCGAGTTCGGCAGTGATGCCGATAGCCTCGACGAGTACGGTGTTGGTGCGCTGGCTGCCGTCGACGGTCATGGCGTAGACATACTGGGAGTAGGTTTGTCGAGGCAGGGTGAACGGGTTGCATGCAGTGCTGTTTACCTTTTCGCCCTCAGTGTTGTCGGTCGATGCATACCAGTTGTAGACATCGGCGGTTGTTTCGCCGTCCTCGGTTGTCACGGTGAGCACATCGCTCGTGCCACGCTCCGCCTTCAGGGCAATCGAGCTGAAAGAGAACCGTTTGGAAGAGTTTGAATATAACCACGGCCTCTTGTCGAGGTTGTTTTGGTTGATGTACAGGTTGTTGAGCTCGGCAAACGTCTTTCCGAACGGCTCTCCTGTGGTTGCGTCGGTTGCCGAAATGTCTTTTTCAACGCCGTATTGGTTGTAGGCGTAGGTGTCGGCAGCCTTGTTGGCAGGAGTGTAGTACCATGTGTCCTTCACCTTGCTTGCAAAGTTGTCGGCGGCTATAAACGCCATCACGCTGGCTTTTTTGCATTGGGTGGTGTTGGCGCTTGTCTTCAAGCCGGCACCGTGCACATAGATGTTTCTCGGCCATACGACATAGCCTGTTTGGTTGGCAAGTTTGCTTGCCGCACCGAAACCGCATGAAATTGTCACTTGTCCTTCCACACCGTTGAGTGCAGCATTCCGGAACACATCAATCTCCGTGTCTGCGGAGATGTTGAATATTCTCAGACTCACGAAGTTGTTCAGATATCCGGCTATACCTCCAATTCTGAATTTGGTCTTTGTCGAGAAACTCTCGTTGTTGTCGGTGATTTTTGAGTTGCGGATTATGATGTTGCTGAGTTCCGCGTTCTGGGTCATGTCGGCAACCACAATGCCCATCTTTACCGTGTAGTTGGCGTTGTTGAGAGGCATGTGTGCCTCGAGCTTCTCTATCAAGGCGTTGTCGATGATGAGGTTTGTGACAGCCGCATATTCATTCTCGTTGTTGCCCTTGCCGTTGAGTCGGGCGAACAGACCCCACGAAGCCTCTTTGGCTGTGTTGAAGCTCCATTTGATGAGCAAGTTGCTGACGGAGTGCCCGTCGCCGTCAAACTTTCCGGCGAAGAAGTGTCCGTCGGAAGCCTTCGCGATGCCTTGAGCCGTGCCGATAGGAGTCCACAGACCCTTGCTTAGGTCGATGTCCTTGGTGAGTTTGAAATATTTCTGAGAAAACATTTGTAGCTCGGTGCCGTTGTTCACTTCATGCGCCAGTCTTGCCAATTCCAAGTCGTTGCTGATAAGGTAGGGCTTTTCCTTAGAGCCGTCGCCCTCGGTGCCGTCGGGATATAGCTGGTAAGAGTCGGCATAGAAATGGTTGCCGTCGTAGTTCACGCCATAGGCTTTCGGCTCGATGCTGAAAGCGATGGTCTGCGATGTGTTGTCGGCAGACGTGATTGTCACATCGCCGCTCCGAGTCTTGTTGGTCAGCGGCAGCGTGATGGTCTGTCCGCTGTCGGAAATGCCGTCGGTGACACTCTTTGAGTCCACGTTCCATGCAAATGTGCTTCCGGCAGGGATGTCGGCGGAAACGATGGAATAAGCCACCGTGCCGTTTTTGAAATCCCATGAGGCTTTAATGTCGTTGCTGCTTAATCCTTGAGCCATGGTCAGATTGACTTCGGCAATCATAAGCATGAGCAGAGAGAAAAAAACTCGTGATATGCTATGTGTTGAATGTTTTCTCATTTTCCAAACACTTTATTGTCGTTATCTATTGTTAGTCTATCAATAATTGACCCGTATAGGCATCCTCGTCGGCAAGCACATACAGGTAGCGTGGCTGTATGAGGATGCGTATTGGGTTTATCATCGCAGTCTTGCCTGTTGTGAGGCTGCTGAAATTATCCTTGTTGATGGTTATCCCGGATGTTACGTCCTTTCGGGTGACGATGGTGGAACCGTCCTCCGCTATGAATTCCACGTCGTATTTGACGTTGATGACAGGCAGGAATTTGGCATCGGGTATGGTGTAGATGTCGGCACCCCATTGCGAGTAGCCGGCAGATGTGACAATGACGGTCTGGGTGTTGTCGTCGTAGTCCGCGGAGCCGTAGCCTTTGTAGGCAATAGGGAATGGTGTCTCTACAAACGACTGACGTTTGATGTCGCTCCATGTTATTGCAGAGGCAGACCAACTTTTTGATGTTGTATTCCAGACGTAGGAACGCGATATTGTGCACGATGTGGAGAAGCTGCCTGAAAGCGTCACGCTCTTGATGCGGAAGTGTCGGATGGCGTTCATCTTGGTGCCGAGCATGAAGAGCAGCTTGTAGCCGGTGAGTGTCTGGTCGAATTTCAGACTGACCGTTCCGCCTCCGTTGCTATCGGTGATGGCTCCTTTGCTGCTCGGGACGGCGCAGATGATCGGCGCTGCCTTTGTGTCGTAGATTACCGGCACATGGTTGCCGCCGTCGCTCATGGCGAACGGAAACGAGAGGGTATATGTGTTGTTGGCGGTGCGCAAAAGAGTGGCGCCGCCGGTATATGGCATATATGCGAAGAAGTCGAACGACGAAGCCTTGGTGTATTCAGTCCAACGCTTCTTTGTCGCAGTGTCCCAGCCGTATGTCGCTACGTTGTAGGTGGCAGTTTCATTGTTGAATATGGTGTTTGCAGCCGACGCATAGCGTTTCGGCATGTCGTAGTATCCGAACGTGCCCATCGTTGCGGGATGGCGCGTAGGGTCGTAGGCCTCGTAGGGGTTGGCGCGTGTCGCTGTTTTTTGCGGTTGCGCCGAGAATGAGATGTATCCGTGGTTGTCGGCTTGCTGTATGGGCATGTCGGAACCCTCGCAGGCAGAAAGCGTTGCGAGAAGCGCGATAGCGGTTATTTTTGAGATATGTTTCATTCTTGTAGTCAATTCTTTTTACCAGTCTTCAGTGCCTGAGCCGTTGTTTTTTATGTCGGCGCCGGGAAGCCATTGCTCCACCATCAAATCGTTGAAAGAGATGCTGTCGCCAGTGTCTGACAATTTGAAAATGTATGTGTATTGGCAGCCCGCCTTCCACTGCATGTATTGCGCCGGCACTGTAGCCGACACCGTTTTTCCGCCAATGTTGATGGTTATGGTGTATGCTCCCTGTTCGTAGGGGATGTTGGCGAGCGGCGGCACGTAGTACCATTTATTGTAGAGAGTAGGGTCTTTGAGGATGTGTATCTGGTCGCCAGCCTCCTCGTAGGGAGTGGTGAGAACCAGGAGTCCGGACGCATCAGCCGCTTCCGACTTCGACATCGTGAGAGTCGGAAATGTGCCGACCGGAATTCCGGTGAGCGGATATGCGGCGTCGATGGTGCCGCGGAGAGGGGTGTCGGCATTTGCCGGTGTGTCGACGAAACGGCTGTCGCGGAACTTGATGTTGCTTATCGCAATGTTGGTCGTTCCGTCAGGATAGGTGAAGCGGAAGCGCACCTTTGCAATTATCGGCGCGAAAGTCAGAGTGACGCACGACCCGTATGCCGGCGACGTCGACGAAGGAGAGGCAAGCCAAAGGCGGCTTGCGTATGGTGTTGAAGTAGCGGTTGCTGCTTCAGAATATTCAAAATTAAAAGACAAGGTAGCGGTAGCGTTGTCGCCCGAGCTGACCGAAGTCTTTACATCTGGATTGAAGGGACTGTATGCGAAAAAGCGGTAGCTCGTTGCCGAGTAGTCCCAATATTTTATTGTTTGCAGGGTGGCAGTTATAGGATTTTCAATGCCAGCATATTCCCAGTCGGCAGTGTTTGTCGTAGAGCTGCCGGCAGAGCCCTGATTGTATGACATTTTATATCCGTCCATCACAATTTGCGGCGATGACGGGTTCGGGGAGTTTGTTGTGGTTTTATATCCCCATGTGCGGAACGTCTGGAAGATAGTCTCGAGACCGTTGCCCGCTGCTTTTGTTTTTGCATCCTGCCAGTTGTTGTTAGAGCTGCTGAAGGCGATGCTTGTCTGTGTATTGTCCGGTTCGGGCACTATTGGTTCGTCCGGCTCGGATTGCGAGCAGGAGAATAGGGAAAGTCCCAACAGAGAAAATATTAGGATGCGATGTTTCTGCATGTCTTCTTGTTTTTTTTAAAGACGGGCGGGGGAGAAACCCCCGTCCGACATATAAATGTGTCCGAGGCGTGTGAAAACACACCTCAGACACAATGTTTTTAGTCAGAATCCAAGGCGTGGGCCAAGGAGAAAGAATTATTATTTGACAACTTTGACAATCTTGTATGACTTTTTGGTTCCATTGACGTATTCAACAGCGTAGTATGTTTCTGTAGCCGGGTCGGTGACAACACCTGTCCACTTGAGGGCATTTACCTTGAGAGTGTAGCCAGGACCTGCCGGAACAGAATCTACAGTAGTGGCAACATTTGCTGCTGTTTCTGTCACAACCATCTTCTTGCCAAGGTTGTCGGTGACAGTCCAAGTCTTTTTAGCAGTGTCGTTTGTTCCTTTCACGAGAGCGTTGGCAACACTTGCCTCGTTGATTGTCTGAGTGGCACCGTCTTCGAGAGTTACGGTGTACAATTTCTGAGGAGCGACGGTTTTTGCAGCGGTTTCGCCTGCAGCAGGAACATATACTGTTGCATAGATGTCGGTGCCGTCAACATATTCTTTGCCGTTGGTAGTAACCTTGTTGTCCTTGTAGCCGTATGTAGTGAAGCTGTTGTCAGAAACAGTGGTGATTGTTTCCTGGAGACCGTTTGCCTCGTCGTCAACAACAACGGCGTCGAATGAAATGGCAGTCAAACCAGTGCTTGTGCCGCCGGTAGAGCCATTGGTGTCCTGAGAAATCTTGAAGATGTAAGTGTAGGCATATCCAGACTTCCATTCAGTGTATTGGGCAGGAACGGTTGCAGTGGCACCCTTCACGTTGATTGTCTCTTTAGAACCGTCGACAGAAGTGAGCTTGTAGTCGATGCGCAGAGTGATGGCGCTTGGCTTACCTTCCGACGGAAGCACGTTCTGATAGCCGGCGCCGCAGTAAGAAGGATCCGCTGCATTCTGGCTGAGGTAAGTTTTACCTGCAGGAATCGTGCCTTCGGCCTGGTTGTTGTAGTTGACAGCGCCGAATCCTTTATGATTCAATACGCCAGTCTCACCTGCAGTTGTTGATGCAGTGAAGCTTACGTGAGCCTTGTTGTAGTCTTTCTCAGTAGCGTGGTCGGTACCTGTTGTGGGGAAGAACACTGTCAATGTGCCGGAATTGTTGAATTTTCCGATGAGTGTGCCTTCCGTGTTGTCGGTTGTGGTGCTAGTTGCGTCGGTATAGAACTTCACGTCGCTAATCACATAACCAGGGACAATCTCGAAGAGAGCCATGCGCACCTTGCTGGCAAGGTGGCGGAAGGACATTGATACAGAGGTCTTGTTGTAGTTAGGCTCAGTAACGGTCTTCATGTCGGAAATGTAGCACTCGCTGAGAGTGTTTACGTTGCCAGTGAGAGTGTAGGCGGCAGTGGCGAGATTGGCTTTGTCGACGTGTGTCGGAGTAGCGTATTTTGATGCCGCATCTTTTTTACCCATTGAGAAAGCTATGAAATCGTAGGATGCGCAAGAGTGGTCCCAATACTTGATGGTCTGCTGCGATGCTCCGCTCTGTGCGAGAGATTTGTCGGCTCCCTTTACCTTCATATCCTGATTAACATACTCCCAACCAGCACGGTTTGACTCTGTAGAGAATGCTGAACCGTCTTTGAAGTTCACATTGTAGTGGTCGAAAGCGTACGTTTCGTTGTTGGCTGCGTCTGTCTTGCTGCCTTTGAAACCGACAACTACAAAGTTGTTTTCGAGGAGGCCTGCTGCAGTGGCGCCGGTCTCCGTGGCGCGTGTGATTTTGCCTGTGTCGCCACCGAAGTTGATTGCGGAGGTGGCTCCATTTTGCTCATTTCCCTGAATTTCTCCCAAGAAATCGTCGCTTGAGCAGCTGGCGAGAGCCAATGCCGAAGCGGCTGCGATAAAAAATTTGTTCATAAATTAAAAAATTAAAATAGTTCGTATTGTTTAATATATTAAATTTATTGTTGATTACATGTCGAATATCCATTCTTTCTCTTCGTAGTCCTCCACCACAGCATCGAAGCCGGAGCCTCCGGACCGGTTGGGGACAGGCACCTTGTCCATGTCGAGCTCCACCGTGATTACCCCTCCCCGAAACAGCCGTCGCGCCTGGTCGGTGACGTCAAACACGAACGTGGAGTCTTTGCCGTTGTAGAACTGCATTTTCACGTCAATATAGTGGCGGTTGTTAAGGTCGGCATCCCTCACTTTCTGCAGCGATTCCAGATATGCTCGCGCGTCAAGCTTGCTCGGGTTTAGTTTCGGGATGCCGAAAGTAAGCACCTTTCCGCCTATCACGTCGACCTTGTCGCCGTTCTTGTCGGCAACGTCCTGCTTCATTCGCATGAAGAAGTTCACGGTGATGGCGTCAGCCCCCGTCACGCCTGTGTTGAGGTTTACGGAGCGAGCCATGCCGCTTAGATTGGCGTTTCCCTCTACGGCTGTCACCTTTCTGCCGTTGTGGTCGTTGTTGCGCAGAATCACTTGTACTAAATAGATGTAGGTCACTGGCTGCAGCTCCATCTCGAGCTGCCGTACCCAGCAGTTGCGGTTCTCGTCGAACGTGAATCCGTCCAGATTCTTGTTTATCTCAATTCCTCTATGGTATCCGGCAAACAGCTCCTCCGGCTGATAGAAGGAGCGCGTGAACTGCGGCGAGTTGTAGAGCGCCGGGTATATTGTCTGTCCTGTGTAAGCTGTGACGTGGTCGTAGGTGGTGTTTTCGTCGATACGCACACTCTGTACCCCGTCGGGAGTGTTGATGTTGTTCCAAGCAAGAATGTCCCAAAAACCGAAATCGTATTTGGCTCGGAGGTGGTTGCCGACGATTGAGTGCCTGTAAGGGGCATTGTGGACACCGAACTGGACGTTGCCGGTGAAATAGCGGCGCACCTCGAAGGCGTCAGGCTCTGTGTAGCCGATAGTGCCAAACATTTCCTCGTCGGTGTTGTCCCATCCGTAGATCCACTCCGCTTGCCAGTCGTATTCGGTGTCGTACTTGAAAATGTAGTTCCATATCACTTTCAAGTCGAGGTCGACGGTCGGTATCTCCATATCGATGTCGGCGCCGCCCTGGTGGAGATGGAGCTTAGGCTCGCGCACGCATCCCGTTGCGACAAGGCATAACAATGCAAAACACATGACGACGGCCTTGTCGCAGGCTTTGCAGCTTGCATCAAGGATGATTCGTGATATGAGCTTTGTTATATTGCGCATTGTTGCTATGTTTTGTCTAATAGTTGATTGTCGTTTCTCGGTTTCTGAAACTTACGCCTTTCTTGTTGTTGCGTCTGTAGAGCAGGTCGTAGCTGAGCGTTATCTCCACTCTGGTAGGACCAAGCCACGTGAAGCGGTGCTGCCTCTTTTGGAAATCCTTGGCATCGCCGTACCACTTGTAGTAATATTGCTCTTTGTCGGTGTCGGGGTCTACGGGGCATTTCCACTGATAGGGGTCGTAGTTGGTGCTGAGATATCCAGCCTGCAGCCCGAACTCCAGCTTCCAATGTCCGGAGCGGCCTAACGGGACGACATAGCCTATACCCAAACCAGCGCCCCAGCCTTCGCCTTCCCATCCGCGTTTCTCATCGAAGCAGATGTTGTATAGGTACGCGTGCGCGTATAGACTGAGGTATAAACCTCTGAAAGCCGCGCCTTCTCCCGGTTTGCGTTTGCGGATGTCGCCGCTGCGCAGATAGTAGCGGGTGTGCAGCTGATAGTTCCTAACCTGAAAATATTTATGCTCATCATAGTGCTGCCACCACGGGCAGTCGAAACTTGCACCGTAGGTGAAATGACCATGAAGCGGATAGTATTCTAGAGCAACGTTGGGGATGGGGCAGAATCGGTCGTAACCTGGCATATAGGCGAAGTCGAACAGCACGTTTGACTTCACGCTCAGCACCTCGCGACGCGGCAAAGCCGAGGCGGGTGTTGTCGCTGGGATGATGTATGCCGGTGTGATGTCGGCATTTTGGATGCGCAGATGGCAGTCGGCGACAGTTGCCGGAATGGTTGCTGCTATAGGTCGTGGAGCCAGGTCGTTGCTGTCGATGTTGGCAAGCCTTTTGTCAACGACAATTATTCTCACTGCGCGCAGTTTCGGGAAATATTCTTTCAGCAGGTAGCGCCATAGCTTGCCGCCGTCGTGCTGCTTCATAGCCGCCTTAAGACGTTGGGTGTCGTCGGCGTAGAGAGTGATTAAGGAGTCGACATCATGGAATTTGGCGTCGTGTTTCAGCATCATCATGGTGTAGAGCAGGTCGTAGTCCTCAGCCACAACGTCGTATTGGATGTGGTCGGTGCCGATGCCGTAGCTTCGAAGCAGAGCGTCGACCGATGCGCGACGTTGGTTTGCCAGACGACGGTTGTTGTCGTATGGGCCTTCTGGAGAAGCGGCGGCACGTCCGAAAACAATACCCCTATCTCCCAGCCTTTGAAGCTCTGGGATAAGCACATCAGTAATCCATTTCCTATCTTGGTCGCTGATGTTGATTCTATTTACAACAAATTTTATTGGGCGCGAATTTTGGATAAAGATACTGTCGGCGGTTATTCCTTCAGCAGCCATATCCATTGCTAAACCAATAATTAGTGTAATTATCAGTCTGATATATCTCAATCTTTTTTACCTGTTCCTATGCCACAAACACTGATTGAAGTTGGAAAGTATGGTGTCGTGACAGACCTATATTAATTGTTAGTGTGCTGATTAAAATCTAACCTGCTTTTAATAGCGGATGCAAATTTACAAAGAATACAAATACGGGGGGGGGGAAAATTTAAATATTTTTTTGTTGTTGATGCTGTTATTTTATGTTAACGAAGCTTTGGCTTGGAGATATTCGGCGAAGATGCGGGCTGCGCTCTCCACCTTGGCAGCGCAAGGACGCGACCTGTAGTATTCGGCTGTGCGAGGCGATGCCTCGTAGGTCGACACTGCTTTGTCGTGGCCTTTCAGTCCGAGAATTTCGGCGCAGATGAGCGAGCCGTTTTGCTCGCGCGATTTCTCAAGAAGCTGTTGTACAACCTTGTAGCAAGCTGATTTGCCTTCACGGTCGGCACCGTCGGTCTGACCGCAGTCGAGTCCCGCAAGCGACACGATGCCCGACACGGCGCCGCACATCATGCGAAGCCTCCCAACGCCGCCGCCGAAACCTGCGGCAATGCGTTTTGCGAGGTCGTCGCTGAGTCCGTAGATGTCGGCGAAAGCCGCCACCACTGATTGGCAGCAGCCATAGCCTTGCATAAAATTGTCGACAGCGCGCTGCACGCGCTCTTCAAGTTCCGGAGATAAGGTAGTATAGTCCATAGTTATGAAAACAGTTCCATTTGCTCTGGAATGTTGGGGTTCGCGTGACTCTTTTCCGGTTCTTTATGATTCTCTATTTCGGGTTCTTCAGGCTCTTCGGCAACGATTGGAATTGCGTTTGTCGGCGGTGTGGGCATCAGCCAGTCGGAATATTCGGTTGTGTAGTCGATGGCAGATATTCCCGACAGCGGAGCCGCATGGTGTTGAGCCTTTTTCTTGGCTTTCTTTTCTGCCTTTTGGATTGAAATCTCGTTTTTTGCTGATTCCAGCTCGTCTTTCAGCGCCACAATCTGTTGGCGGAACTCCTGCTCCTTGTCGGCATAGTGCTTTTTGTTGCGTTCCAATTCCTTTTTCAACTGCTCGTAGACAGAAGAAATCTCGTCTTTCGTGCTGTTGAGGTCGTCGATTTGCAATTGTTTTTGCGACAGCTCATTGTTGAGTTTCTCCACGGTGTCTTCGAGCTTGGCGCGAGTGGCTTCGATTTCAGCCATCTTTGCGGTGTCGCCGGTCTCGTTAAGTTTCTCGTGCAAGGCATAGAGCTCGTCGTTCTGGCTTTGGATTGTGGACCGCATGCTTGCCAACTCATTGTTGCGCACGGCAAGTTCGTTTTGGAGCTTTTCCAGTTCCTCGCTGCTTGCCGCTGGGGCATTTTTCAGCGCTAACTTTTCATCTTCGGCTTCGGCGAGTTTGCGTTTTGTCTCTTCCAGCTCTAAGGTGGCCTGCGAGAGAGCTGTAATGCGTGCCGTCAACGCTTCTGCTTCGGTTTTGGCGTTGCTTTTTATGGTCTCGAGCTCGGCGTTTAGACGCTCGATTTCCGCCTCCTTCTCGTTTGTGTCGTCGGGTTGTGATGACAATTCGGCAATGCGCGCCTCCTTCTTCGCCACGTCTGCTTTGGCGGCAAGGATTTGAGCCGCCGAGTCGGTAGCCTTGCGTTCGGCGTCGGCTTTGATTTCGGCAATTTCGTTTTGCAGATTCTCGTTTGCCGCGCGCAAGTCATCGTTGTCCTGTCGCAATGCCTGCAGCGCCTCATCGTTGACAGCCGCCACTTTGATTTTGTTCATCAGACTTTTGCATTCCAGCTGATACTGCTCGCGTTCAGCCTCTGCTGTGGCAGCGCGGTTTTCCAATGTTGATAAGCGGTCGTTGAGCGTGGTTTTCTGCCTGTCAAGGCTTAGAATGCGGTTTCGCAGCTCTTCGTTTTTCGTCTTGTATTCGTTCATCTGCTTTGAAGCCTCCGACGATTTGTTGGCAAGGTCCATACGGTCTTTTTGCCATTGCTGGCGAGCGGCTTCCTCCGCCTCCTGCTTGATTTGCTGCAGGAAGTCGGTGAGCGTTGATCCGATGAGGCTTCTCACGTAGTTGGCTTGCGCGTCTTTGTCGATGCATTCGCGCACGTATTCCGGCAATGACGTGTTGAGCACAGAGGTTACCTTGTCGACCACTTCATCGCTTATGGCGTCTTCAACATCCTTCTGTGAGATTTTAGCCACTTCCGGAACTGGCGGTGGCAATGGCTTTTCGTTCTCTTTTTTGAACGGGTTGATGTAAGACGGCGAGTTTGTCTGCGATGAGTTCTCGTTGCCCATATCTTCTTTGTCGGGAAAACCCAACATTGCTTTTAGGTTGTTTATGATTGACATATATTCAGTTATCTTCTGTTGTTGGTTTTACAATGATTCCTAATCCCGTCTTGCCGTTTATTCCGATTTGCAGCGGTCGGCTGAAACGCACGGAACGCAAATGGTCGGACTCGTAGACGGCAGGCATGCTGTCGAGATATTCAATGTCGCAGATGTCGCCGTTCTTGTCGTTTATGGTGAAATACCCGACGCCGAACGATGTGAGATTCTGAAAGAAATGCGTGCCCTGGCTTGGCTCTATGCGGTATCCCGGCAGTGCCGTTTCTGCAATCACGCGTGCGGCTGAGATGTGCGCCCATTTCACGGGGATGCCCAGTGCGGGGTCGCTTGAGCCCCATCGTCCGGGACCTATCAGAATATATCCCTTGTCGGCTTCTACGTATGACTTGTTGAGCTTCTCTATCTCGCGTGCCACCATAGGGTTGTTGAACGAGGAGAAGTTCTGCGTCTTGACATACACCACGTCGGTGACACCGTCCATCATACCGTGTCCGAGAGCGCTGGATGTCTTCATAATCAGCTGGCTGTCGGATGTATGCATGATTTTCTCATCGAGCATTTCTTTACGGTCGACAATTGGACGTATCTGCAACCAATATACGTTGCCTTTTGTCTCTCCGTGCTTGTCGATGCATCCGGCAAATTCGATTTCCACCGGACGACGCATCTCTTTTTCTCCTTCGGAAAGCATGAAGTCTACAATCTCAGCAAGCGGGAATACTTTGTGTTGCAGCACGTTGGCGAATGTAACCACGCGGCGTCCGTTGCCGTATTCGCTGTCGCGAATCACTTGGTCGTAGGGGTCGAAAGTCGACACCATATAGCGCAATGAGCCATTTTTTGCCGCGTCCTGCACACGTATTTTCTTTATGTTGAACCCGTCGTCGACCTTGAATCCGCCTTCAACGTCTTTAAGGTCAAGGGCGTAGAGTTGGGTCTGCGTGTCGCGCAGGGCAAGGTCGAGAGTGCTTGTTTGCAGCACTTTGTCGGGATGTCTTGGCGAAAAACGCAGTGCCAGACCTCCGTCAACGATGTATTTACCGAGTCCTACGGCAATTTCTGCCACTCCGTCCTCGGGCATCTCGTCGTTGATGGGGTAATAGTTGAGCGAGCGGCCCACTCCTGCAAACGATGGGTAGTAGTATCCGTCGTGCTCCGCGCCAGCCACCTCTTGTATGATTATAGCCATCTTTTCTTGGTCGATAAGATTGCTTGTGGCGGTCATGTATGCTTTGCTGTCGGCATAGAACACTGACGCATAGACGCTTTTTATGGCGTCGCCGAGCAGATGCAGCATCTCCTCCTTGTCGTCGAGACGCGGCACCATATATGTGGAGTATATCCCGGCGAAGGGCTGATAATGCGAGTCTTCGAGAAGGCTTGAGCTGCGTATCGCCAACGGCTTGTCGATAACCTCAAACAAGGCAAGAAAGTCGTCTTTAAGCTGCGACGGCAGTTTTGCGTTTATGAAACAGCGCAGAATCTCCTCGTCGGGGGCGTCAGACAGGGCGATGGGATATAGGTTGTTTTCTTCCATGAATTGGTCGAAAATGTCGGTGCAGAGCACCACCGTTCGCGGAATTGACACTGTGACGCCGTCAAAATTGTCGCATATCGGATATTTCTTTATTATAGAGTCGATGAAAGCCAGGCCGCGTCCCTTGCCGCCAAGTGAGCCTTGGCCGATGCGGGCGAAATTGGAGTAGTAGTCGAAGCGGTTTTTCTTGAAAATGGCAACGACTCCTTTGTTCTTCATCCTGCGGTATTTCACAATCAGGTTGAAGAAGAATTTCTTTACCTCTGCCGCCTCGCTGATTTCGCGGAAACGATGGGCTTGAATGATTTCGGCGATGGGAAACATCGCGCGCGAATACAGCCACCGCGAGATGTCGTTGCGTGAGGCGTGGTACAACAGCGACTCGTCTGGAATTTTGAATAGGTTGTCCTGAAACTCTTTCAGGTCGGTTATGCGCATCACTTCCTCTCCGGTCTCGGGGTTGCGTATCACGAAATCACCGAATCCGAAATTGTCGGTGATGATGCGCCCAAGGTCGACAGGAAACTTCTTGGAATTCTTGTCGAGAAACGAGATGCCCATTTCTTTGGCGTAGACTGCATTCTCGGTCTCTGACGATTCCATAATGATGGGGACATAGGGGTCGATTTCCTTTATCTCTTTGGCAAGGCGGATGCCGGCGTGCTTGTCCTTCTCTCCGTCTCTGCTGAACGACACGTCGGTGATTACGCCGAGAATCTCGTTCTTGTACTTGTTGTACAAAGTCATCGCCTCCTCGTATGTGCGTGCCAAAATGACTTTTGGGCGTCCGCGCATACGGAGCATCTGCTCGTGCTCATTGAGCGCTTCGGTTGAGAAAATTAGCGATTGCTTCAGCAGAAACTTGTATAGGTGGGGCAACACTGATGAGTAGAAGCGCACGGAGTCTTCCACAAGCAGTATGGTTTGGATGCCAACTTCAAGAATGTCGTTGTCGCTGTTCATCTTGTCTTCCATCAATTTGATTATAGCAAGAAGCAGGTCGACGTTGCCGAGCCAGCTGAACACATAGTCGACGCCGGAGAAGTCTTCGTTGGCAAGACGCCGCGACACTTCGCGTGAGAATGGAGTCAATACGATAAACGGAATGTCGGGATAGCTTGACTTGATGTTTTTGGCTTCGCGGAATGTGAGTCCGATGTCGTTACCAGGCATCGCGATGATTAAATCGAACGACTTGCTTCTTAAAAGATCGTGGGCGTCCTCGTAGCTGCTTGCCTGTGCCACGCGAGGGGGTGAACTCAGATTGAGCGATGTGTACTCAAAATACAGCTGCTCTTCGATGCGTCCGTCTTCCTCCATCATGAAGGCGTCGTAGGGCGAGGCGATGAGAAGCACGTTGTAGATGCGGCGCTGCATCAAATCTTGAAAAGCAGTGTCGCGCAAGTAGAGTTGACTAAGTTTAGCCTCGTTCATTCGTTCTCGTTTTTCTATTCTTGTACAAATTTACGGAAATCTGACGTATTATAAGAATATTTTGCCATGAATGTTTATAAAAATATGTCTGCTCTTAAATATATAATAATGTGTGTAAATAATTGGGGCTTGTTTCTGTCGCAAAAGAAGGAAAACGGGGTGAAAAAAGTTT